>PPYE01293053.1_pt1 | contig 357979 bp, 263 predicted proteins | sample 1559881 | NCBI WGS metagenome assembly PPYE01 (sample SAMN08240022, study PRJNA423297) | Human gut metagenome, whole genome shotgun sequencing project.
TCTTATAGAGAGAAATAAGAAGTAAGGTTGTAAATAGACCTTGAATGCATCTTGTATGGTGAAGATGAAACAGTCTGATAATAACGGGGAGGAATCTCTTATTTTTGTGGAATTTGATTGTAACTGCTTGATATATAGTTCTATATATGATCGGGCAGGACTAGAATAATTGTCTTGAGGTTTTATGGCGCTTCTGAAGAATGAACAACAGATGCATTGGTATGTGATGCGTGACCTCAAACGTCCTAATGCCAAGTTACCTGCTTATAAACAGCTCAGTGATGAACATATAGAAGTATTTACTCCCATGCAATGGCGGTTGAGTTTGAAGAATGGTAAACGAATCCGTGAAAAAGTACCGTTTATGCAGGATTTACTTTTTGTTCATGATACACAGGAAGTTCTTGATCAGTTTGTCCGTAAAATACCAACCCTCCAATACCGTTATTTGAGGGGAGGTGGTTATTGTCAGCCTATGATTGTAGCCGATTTGGATATGGAGCGTTTTATACGCGCTGTCAGAAGTTCGGAAAATCCTAAATATTATTTGCCTGAGGAGATAAACAATGCTATGTATGGCCGTGTGATCCGTATCGTTGGAGGTCCTTTTGAAGGGTATGAAGGTCGTTTGCTTACTACTCGTGGCTCTAAGATTAAACGTCTTCTTGTTGAACTGCCTAATTTCTTTTCGGTGGGTGTAGAAGTAAATCCTGATTTGATAGAGATAATATAATTATGTACGATTATATACTATTATTCTAGTTGTTTATAATCAGCGTTATAAGAATATACGATAATTAATTGGGGGATTTAAATTATGAAACACGCATTTGACCGTTTTATTCACTATTTACAGAAAAACTACTTTAGCTATTGGGTTGTATTGGGAATCGATACATTCATTGCTTTACTGTGTACCTGGGTGTCATTTATCGGCATTCATTATATAACGGAGACTTCCAAAGAAATCACTTCTCTCTTCCATATCTTGGCGGTTTCAGTTATATCGAGTGTTTTGGGGGCTACTCTATTTCATACTTATCGTAATACGATCCGTTTTTCCCAGTTGAAGGAATTATGGAGGTTGGCGGGAAGTGTGCTCATAAAGGCTGTCTGCATAGCCATTGTCATTTGGTTTCTTCTGCCACAGACGGGATTACATAACAGTCAGAAAATAATTTTTGTACTGTTTGACGCTATGCTTACTTTTATTGTTATGGTTGGGTTTCGTATACAGTTGATTATTGTTTATGAATTCTTGCTGAATGTACTGAATAAAAAGAATATGCGTATTCTGATTTATGGTATTGATGATAAGAGTGTGGCATTGAAAGTCCGGTTACTGAACAGTTCTCATTATAAAGTTGTAGGCTTTTGTATTTACGGAACAGGTAATTCTATTCGGCGTGTGGCTGATCTTCCTGTTTATTCTTTTAAAGATGAAGAGTGCTTCAATAAACTGATTCATAAGAAATGTATCGGAGGCATCTTGTTTGCCCGCTATGAGAATACCCGTGAAGAGGAAGGACGTTTGCTTCAGTATTGTAAAAGAAACGGGTTGAAAACACTGATAGCTCCGAGTATTAGTGAGGCTGACGAAAACGGAAGTTTCCACCAGTGGGTACGTCCTATCAAGATTGAGGATTTGCTGGGTCGCTCAGAAATTCATATTAATATGGAGGAAGTGATGACCGAGTTCTGTGGCAAGGTCGTGTTGGTAACGGGAGCTGCCGGTAGTATTGGTAGCGAGCTTTGCCGGCAATTGGCTCAGATGAATATCAAGAAACTGATCATGTTTGACTCTGCCGAGTCACCTCTGCATAATGTCCGTCTGGAATTTGAGAAGAATTATCCCGGTCTTGATTTTGTTCCTGTCATTGGAGATGTCCGCGTGAAAGAGCGTCTTCGTATGGTGTTCGATATCTATCACCCTCAGGTAATCTACCATGCTGCTGCTTATAAGCATGTTCCGTTAATGGAGGAAAATCCCTGTGAAGCTGTGCTGGTCAATGTGGTCGGTTCGCGTCAGGTTGCTGATATGGCTGTAGAATACGGAGCTGAGAAAATGATCATGGTTTCTACCGATAAGGCGGTGAATCCGACCAATGTAATGGGATGCTCGAAACGTCTGGCAGAAATCTATGTACAGAGTCTGGGATGTGCTATTCGTGAGGGAAAAGTGAAAGGTCATACCAAATTTATCACTACCCGCTTTGGAAATGTCTTGGGTAGTAACGGTTCTGTAATTCCCCGTTTTAAGGAACAAATCGAGAATGGTGGTCCTGTCACAGTGACTCATCCCGATATCATCCGTTTCTTTATGACTATTCCCGAAGCTTGTCGCCTGGTAATGGAGGCCGCTACTATGGGTGAGGGCAATGAGATTTTTGTCTTTGAGATGGGCAAGGCTGTGAAGATTGTTGACTTGGCTACCCGTATGATCGAACTTGCCGGTTATCGTCCGGGTGAAGATATTGAAATAAAGTTTACGGGATTACGTCCGGGTGAGAAACTTTATGAGGAAGTCCTGAGTGATAAGGAGAATACGATTCCTACTGAAAATAAGAAAATTATGATAGCTAAGGTACGTCATTATGAATATGCTGATATTCTTGACACTTATGCGGAGTTTGAGAAGTTGTCGCGTACAGTAAAGATCATGGATACGGTGAGGTTGATGAAGAAAGTGGTACCGGAATTTAAATCCAAGAATTCACCGCGGTTTGAGGTTCTAGATAAAGAATTAGAATAATCTATAACACTAACATAAATCAACAATGGACTTCTTGGCAAGGACGTTGGGAAGACTGGAATACTGATCAATAGAGATATTACAACTATGCCAAGTGAAAAGCTGTGATATATATTGTGACGCATAGAAGCAAAACTGCAAATGCGCACGGATGTGGAGAAGGCTCCTTTGAAAGAGAAAATAGAAGCAGTCTTTAATCCAAGCAATATAGACGATGACTGTGACAAGATTGCGGGATTGCTTGCACCAAATAAGGTTCAAATCGGGGAATTGTTGGATAAAAGGGAGTATCATGAGGCTTTCACGCTCTTCTATGAAATCCTTGAAAGTCTGTCGTATCATTTTATTAAGGATGAGCGTTATTGCCACTTTGATGATATGTATAGTCCTGACTATACCTGTGGAGACATGCTTGATGCTATCGTTAAGAAGGTAAAAGATGGGGTTGTGGCAGAATCTGATCTAAAATATTTGGCGGAAACGATGGACTAGGTCTTTCAATAGTCTGCCGCCAAAGAATTTTTTGAATATTTGAAGAAATATTATCCTAATGGTCATTATTTGGTGGTTTATGAATCAGGTTTCAGTATATCCTTCACTTATTACGCTTTGCAGGAATATGATATTGCCTGTATGATTGTTCATGTAGCTGATGCTCCGACTACGCAGTATGAAAACGTGATGAAATCCGACCTTGTGGGTTCCTAGAAACTGGTAAAAGCCTTGAAAGAGAACTTTACAAAGTATCTATATTCGCTGGAAGGATACTCTGGACGACTCGTAGTCCGTATTCGTAAAACGTTCCAAATGCAGTTGGGCAGTTATAAAGCTTGTGCAAAACATCAACTTTATACAAACGGCATCATGCTTCCTGATTGTTTTTCAAGTCCCAATAGTTAATGGTTACGTGAAGATGCGGTCTTGCTTTCCTGTAATTGTAATAGTTTGGATCTGTTGTTAGAACAGGTTGAACTTTTCCATAAGAACTTACTTAGAGGCTACATGGTAGGTTCGTGATCTATCCCAGAAAAAATGCTATCGCGACACTTATGCTAACTTAATCTCGATTCTGGGTATTGGCATAAACACAGCCATGTTCTGCTAACTGAGATAGATGGTATATTGCGTTTTCGTAACGGGAAACAATCTGGCGTTTATCTTAGCCTGATTCTCGTAAACCACAGAAGTGGTGAAAAGGCTAGTAACAGTGAGAAAACCTTCAAGGGAAACAAATAGATCGCTCCGATGATAGTGGAAAATAGTCACTTTAGATGGTCTTGACATACCTTAATTATACATTTACTTTCACGGCGAATTTAAATGCGTAGTGGAATATGAATCGTAGAAGCAAAGAAGGAGCCTTTTATGCCTCCAAGGTTCACTTGTTCTTTAATGAATATGGTGAATTAATTTGGAAGAGTTCTGTAAAACAGTGCGAGTGAATTATATTAAAATGTGCAATTGTTTGGGACGTCCCCTCTTATCGTAAACCTTCTGCAGTTTCTAAAAAGCAGGAAGTGATGGAAGAATCAATAAATATATTGTTCAATATTGAGCTTCAACCCTTAGTTGTTGATGCCTCCCAAAAGATGTAATAAGTTGTGTGTAAATATCCGTACTTCTTACTTCCAAGGTGCAAAAATTATCATCCGACTTTTCGAATGTGGTGCTTTGTTTCAGAAAAAATCTAGTTGTTAGTATCGGAATTTGTAGTGTCAATTCTTCGGTTACCTTTGTGAAAGAAATAGAGGTAAAGCCATGTTAAAAACTGTCAGATACATTCAACTATTATATCTGCACAGATGAAGTACCTCCCCCCTGTGATATAGACACAAAGGCTTGCATGAATATATAAAGAGTAAATTGCATAGGGACCTCACTAGTAGAAATGTTCATATTTTTATCTAGTAATTTAAGCGTATGCGTGTTTATTATCATAACCGTGGTGGGGCCATTCTTACTGAAAAGTACTTTTCAGTAATCGGTTTTGTAATCTCAGTCTTTGAGGATACGAATAAAATCAGTCAGGAACTAGGCGAATTGGTATCTAAATTAAGGTTTTCTAAAGATAATGTGGGTCAGACTCCTTGATTTTAGGGTTTGAAAATGTTGAAAATTAGTAATCTTATTTTTTTTATCAAACGAGATAAATTACTGAAATTCAATCAGTTTGAAGGAGTTTAGGGAGAAGTGGATCTTTACTCGACCAGCATAAGCATAGAATAGGAAAAATGGCAGAACAGGAAATTCAAGAATACGAAGCATTTGTGAAACAGAATTTAGATGAGGTATTAACGCTTGTGAAGCCCGAGGGCATAATAAAAGTTTTCCAAGGATCTAAGAAGAGGATCAAATAACAGAAAGAGAAGATAATTCAAGATAAACGAATTAATAAATGGCAGATACATTAGCAAATAATAAACGAATAGCGAAGAACACCCTGATGTTGTACTTCAGGATGATTTTGCTACTTATCATTAGTCTCTACACAAGTAGAGTGATACTGCGAGAACTTGGAGTAGATGATTACGGAATTTATAATGTCGTAGGAGGTATTATAGTAATCCTTTCTTTCCTTAATAACGCTATGGCATCTGCTACTCAACGTTTTTTGAATGTTGAGATGGGCAGAAAAGATCAAATGGCAGTAAATAAAATATTCACAACAAGCCAACATATTTATTTGGGGGTAGCATTATGTCTATTGGTAATTGCAGAAACTGCTGGTCTCTGGTTCTTAAATAACTATATGAATATTCCTGACGGAAGACTGGAAGCCGCCAATTGGGTGTACCAGTTCTCTATTATTTCTGCCATTTTTGGAATCTTTACTGTCTCATATAATGCGGTTATCATTTCACATGAAAAGATGTCTGCATTTGCTTATATCAGTATAATTGAAGCAGTTCTGAAACTACTTGTTACCTTTGCCGTCATCTGGGCTCCTTTTGATAAGTTGATATTTTATGCTGCATTGATTATGCTTATTGGCATGATAAACTGTGGGGTGTATGTTTATTATGGCTTCAGACATTTCGAAGAATGTCGGCACTTCACAATAAAAACTGACAGACCAATGATGAAACAGATGCTTTCCTTTTCTGGCTGGACTGTATTTGGTAATCTTGGTTATATCCTTCACACACAAGGCATCGCAATTGTAATAAATATGTTCTTTACCGTGGCAGTCAATGCAGCTCAAGGAATTGCTAATCAGGTCAACGGTATAGTAACCCAATTTGCGAATAATTTCCTTGTAGCCCTTAATCCTCAAGTCGTAAAGACCTATGCAGCAGGTGAATTAAATCAAATGCACAATTTGATTATCAGAGGCTGTAAAATGGCATTTTGTCTCATAGCATTCTTCGTAATTCCACTCGTTCTTGAAGCTCCAACAATGTTGAAGGTTTGGTTGGGAATTGTACCAGAATATGCAGTTGTTTTCATGCGCCTTGTACTTCTGATTTCTTTAATAAATTCGTTTAGTAGCTTACTAGCGGCCTCTAAAGGAGCAACAGGAAACATTAAAAATTACCAGATTACGCTAACACTTATTGGTGCTCTTCATCTTCCTTTTGCATGGTTAGCATTTGAACTTGGAGGTAGTCCTGAGTATTCTATGTATGTTTATCTTGTGATTGTAATTGTGTTGCAAGCCTTACGCATTTGGTTTGTATGCAGAAGCATTAATCTCAGCATCACCCGTTACAATCGAGAAGTGTTAGTTAAATGTGCTGCTGTTTTGATGGTTTCATCTGCCGTTCCTGTAACAATGCATATAATGTTAGAGCAGTCAATTCTCACCACTTTGAGTGTGGTTACAATTAGTGTGATAGGAGTAGGATTGTCAACCTTCTTCATTGGTTTGACTTCTACTGAACGTAATGCCGTATTAAAGCCTATTCTATCAAGATTCAAAAATAAGTAAATACTATGTACGTAAATGACAAAATGGTACTTCAGCTTGTTGCTTTGCTGAAGAAGTTTGGAATCAAGAAAGTTGTGGTTTCTCCAGGAAGCCGTCATAATAAGCTGATCAACTCATTAGAAACAGATGGATCGTTTAAGCTATATCTCGTAGTAGATGAACGTAGTGCTGCTTTCTTCGCATTAGGTTTAATTCAAGAATGTGGTGAACCAGTGGCTGTTACCTGTTCTTCAGGTACGGCATGCATGAACTACGGAAGTGCTATCGTAGAGGCATTCTACCAGCGGCTTCCTTTGATTGTTCTTTCAAGCGATCGCGTACCTGAGTTGCTCAACCAATGCGAGGATCAGATGTACGATCAGGCAAGTACTTTCATAGGTTGCACAAAATATCATTGTCAACTCCCTGTTATTGATACTCCACGTGACGAATGGTATTGTAACCGACTTATCAATGAGGCTCTGATAGAGCTAACTCACCATGGACGTGGACCTGTTCATATTAATATACCATTTGCTGCTCATCATGGAACAGCTTATAGCGTAGAATCGTTACCAGATGCTCGTAAGATTACAATGCATCAACTGCCGATAAATAGTTCAGAATGGAAATTCATTTCTGCTCGACTTAAAAGTAAGAAGGTAATGATCATCTGGGGTCAGTCAGTTACTCCGCTCATGGAAGTTGAAGTAGCAGAAGATGCCTTTGCTGACAGATATAATGCAGCTGTTCTTACTGATAAAATGTCTAACTGTCATACAAAGAATGCTATCATTAATACGACCATTACGATGAGCATTATGAAGGAGCAACAGGTACCAGCGTTACAACCTGACATTGTTATTTCTGTTGGTGCTAACTATATCTTCAATAATGAGATTAAGGCTTTTATCAAGAAAGGAAATGCAGAACACTGGCAAGTGGGTCTTGAAGATAAAGTTTGTGATCCATTCCATACTCTTACTGATATTTTTGAGATGCCTGAGGCATATTTCTTTAATATGCTTGTAGAAAATTGTGAAAGTAAGACCAAGGGCTCATACTTCGCAGATTGGAAGGCAATTGCTGACCTGCCAACGCTTCCTGATATGCAGTATTGTGAACTTTATGCTATTACTAAACTGATGAGTCAACTTCCTGCAAATTGTGACCTTCAGTTGGCAAATAGTCAGACTATTCGTATGGCTCACTATATTCCTATTAAGGATAGCATCCGAATTAACTGTAATCGTGGTGTAAATGGCATTGATGGTAGTATGTCAACTGCAGTGGGATTTGGAGCAAATAGCGACAAACCTCTGTTCTATATTACAGGTGAATTGTCATTCTTCTATGATATGAACAGTCTTTGCATCCGTCATCTGTCAAAGAAATCACGTTTTATGCTTATTAATAATCAGGGAGGTGCGGTAATGTATGACAGACCTAGAAATACTGCTACTACCGACCTTCCTATCTATCTTGCAGCAGGTGAAAACAAGGTTGCAAAAGGTTGGGTAGAATCATTAGGTTTCAAGTATCTGACAGCCACCAATAAAGACGAAGTGGATGCAGGAGTAAAAGTTCTTTTGGATGAGAGCATTGATACCCCTGTGTTGCTTGAGGTATTTACTAACCTTTCAGAAGACAGGTACTGCATTAATGATTATGTTGCAAGTCAGGATCAACGATCCTTTAGCGAAAAGGTTAGTGGAAAGTTAAGTAGAATGTTCAAGAAGTAATCTATGAATATATTTAAGAGAATACTGAGAAGAATCAATCTTCACGGACGTATTGGCAACTATTTACGGTCTCATTATTCGTCTTTCAGAGTTGCTCGTCCTTATATTATTAAAGTGGATGAGCATGACGAGTTGAAAGGATTAGTTGCAATTGTTACTGGCGGTTCTGGCGCTATTGGGCGTGCGTGTGCTTTCCGTTTGGCTGCAGAAGGTGCCAAGGTCTATGTCTGTGGAGCACGACCTACAAGTGCCCAACCTGTTGTTGACGAAATTAATGCTGCAGGTAAGGATGCTGTTGCTATTCAGTTGAATGTTCTTGATGCTTCATCAATTAGGAGCACCTTTGAGAAGATAGCTGAAGAAAATGAAGGACACATTGATATACTTGTGAATTCAGCAGGAGGTAGTGCAAGAGGTAAGGCAAACAATGTTGTGGATCAGGACATTGACGTGCTCGATGAAATTCTCAATATTAATCTCAGAGGATCAATGATTTGTGCCAAAGAGGCTGCCAAATTCATGATTGTCAACAAGTACGGTCGCATCATTAGTATTACCTCTGTTATTGGTCTTCAAGGTAAGGCCGGATTTAGTGATTATGCAGCCAGCAAGGGTGGAAGCATTGCTTTTATCAAGTCACTTGCGCAGGAGTTAGGCCAATATGGAATTACTGTCAATGGCGTTGCCCCTGGAATAGTACGGAGAGGCGAAGTAACAAAGGACGTAATAGAGCGCCTTGGTAAGACTAACTGGATGGGAGCATACGGAAAGCCAGAGGATATTTCTGCTGTTGTAAATTTTTTATGTAAAAAGGAAGCCTGCTTCGTCACAGGTCAGAACATTGCTGTTGATGGAGGTAGAAGTCTCGGGCTAAAAGAGAATTAGCAAAATCATGAAAATCGGAATACTTACCCAATCGCTTCATGCCAATTATGGTGGTTTGCTTCAGAACTATGCACTTCAGCAGACACTCATTCGTGCTGGACATGATGTGGAGACAATAGACTGGGGCAAGCCTAAAAGTTTGCGTTATAGACTTTATTGTATGAAGATGCAGTTTCTTGCTACTTGGTTCCCTAGAAAGAATCCAGGTGTAAGGTATCAGCCTTCCAAAAGTGAATTGGATGTCATCTGGCGGAATACTAACTATTTCATCGAAACGTATATCAGGCATACAAAGCCACTGCGTTCATATCAGGAGTTTCAATCTCAAGCAGAAAACGGACAATATAGTGCATACGTTGTAGGTAGTGACCAATGTTGGAGGCCTTGTTACAATTCATTTCTGACATCAATGTTCTTGGATTTTGTCAAGGGACAAAATGTGAAAAGACTGTCTTATGCTGCTAGTTTCGGAACTGATAAATGGGAGTTTACCCCACAGCAGACAGCAATATGTTCTCCACTTGCTCAGAAGTTTGATCTTGTAACTGTTCGAGAGGGTTCAGGTGTAAAACTCTGCAAAGATCACCTTGGCGTGAATGCTGTTCATGTACTTGACCCTACAATGCTTCTCACAAAGGAAGACTACATTAGTCTGATAGAGGCAGAAAAGGAACCCCAGGCAGCTGGTACTCTCTTTTACTACATCCTAGATCCAGCTTCGAAAAAGACAGCTTTTATTCAAAGAGTCTCAGAGGCAAAAGGACTAAGGGCATTTCAAGTTCTTCCTAAATGTCAAGCAGAAAATCGCACCCGTAAGGATGTGAAGATGCGCATAGAAGATTGTGTCTTCACAGGAGTTACGGCTTGGCTTCGAGCATTTGTGGATGCAGAAATGACTATAGTAGATAGCTTCCATGGAATGGTGTTCTCGATTATCTTTAATAAACCATTCTGGGTTATAGGTAATGCCCAACGAGGAATGAGTCGCTTCACATCACTCCTAAAGATCTTTCATCTTGAGGACCGTCTTCTTGATACGGAACACCTTGATGAGGTAGATTTCTCAAAATCTATTGATTGGGTAAGAGTGAATGCCATTTTGGAAGAAAAACGAAATGAATGCAAATTATTATTGTTAAATAAACTAAAGGAATAGAATGCCCAAAGTAAGCATTATTATCCCTGTTTACGGGGTAGAAAAATATATAGAGCGTTGTGCTCGAAGTCTTTTTGAACAGACACTTGATGATATTGAGTATCTGTTTATTGATGACAGTACTCCTGATAGGAGTATTGATATCTTGAAGCGGGTGCTTGAGAATTATCCTCATCGCAAGAGTCAGGTCAACATCCATCGCATGGAGCAGAACAGTGGGCAAGCAATTGTTCGAAATTGGGGCATGCAGAATGCAACAGGAGAGTATGTGATTCATTGTGACAGTGATGACTGGGTAGATACTGATATGTATCGTGCCATGTACGAGGAAGCGAAAGATAAGAACGCAGATGTTGTAGTATGCGATTATGATATGACTGATGGAGTATCTAACAGCAAAAGAGTCAATGCTTGTCATGCATCTACCCCTAAGCAACTAATAGAGAGTTGCCTATTCCAAAGAGATCCATGGTCTCTTTGGAATAAGCTGTTCAAAGGAACAGCTTATTATAATATTGTACATCCACAAGGTGCAATGGGCGAAGATATGGCGACCACTATGCAGTTGCTATGGAATTGTAAGAAGTTGTCATATATGCCACAATCATACTATAAGTACTTCTATAACAATAAATCAATAACAAAAGTTATTTCAAAGGATAGCTGTGCTCGAAAGTATGACCAATTGGCTGCAAACACCAAAATTATCATGAATTTCGTTGATGGGAAAGATATAAATCCCGACGCTCTCATTGTTTACAAAAACTCTATCAGAGCAATTCTTTATCCGTTAGTATATGAAGATCAATACTACAAATTATGGAATAATATGTTTGAAGGATTGAATTGGCAAGTACTCAAATCCTCAAATATTCCTATGATAGAAAAAGTCCGTGTCATTCTAACAATACTACATTTGTATCCTCGCAAACAATTTAGAGCTGTCTAATATATGGAGAAGGATTCTGTCTTTTTATCAGATAAAGTAATTGTTTTTTGTGTGCTGTTTGCTGCATTTGCAAGTCTATTTTCTCTATCTGCGAATAGTGTTGCGCTATACCTTGCGATTCCATGTGCTTTTTTATTAAGCTTTAAGAAATATGGCCTACTGCGTGTTAGCAAAACCTTTAAGATAATTACTATGTTATATTTTTGGGTTTTTGTTTCATATTTTTGGGCCATCAACAAATCTGTTGCCCTTTCTGAATTGAAAGTTTGCTTAGGAGCAATTATGCTCTGTTACATATTTTCTGTTAATGCGAAGAGAACAAAATTATTACCCTGGCTTTACCTGTCATATATTGTTCTTTACCTTAGTGCATGGTATTATGCAAGCACTCATATATTGGTTGACATGACCAGTATTGGAGCTGAAGGTGAAAGACTTAACGACCAATCTCTTAATGCCAATACTATGGCGTATTATACATTTTATGTTTCCTTTGCATTATTTGTTTTGGGTGAGATTGTGCAATCTCCATTTTTTCAGAAAGTTTTAAAGTGGTTATTCCTGTTAATGATTCCGGTTTCTTTCCTTGTTGCTCTATTTACTGCATCAAGACAAGTCCTGTTTATGCAAGCTCCGTTGATAGCTGTATTACTTTATATCCGCTATTTGCGTAATAAGCCAACGCATAGAAAAGTCATATTTATAATAATCTCTATATGTGTATGTGCCTTCTTCGTAAGTGATTTGCTTGATATATATTCTAACAGCTATTTGTACACAAGAAGCTCAGAAAATGTAAAAGATGATATACGAAGATATTTGATGGAGGATGCCTTCAAAGTTGGACTTGATAACTTTTTTACTGGTGTTGGAACTGGTTGTTATTGCATAGTATCTCGATATGGAGGTTTCTCGCATACAACATACATTGAGTTATTTGCCAATACAGGTATTCTTGGTTCTTTAATATTTATTTGGGCAATTCTAAATTTCTTAATGACTCAGTTACGTAGATATAAGAGTACAAATGATTTACTATTCTTGTTGTTTTTGATTTTTGGATTGTTCTTTGCCTTTGACAATTTCTTTTATGTTTTTTACTCATCAGTGTGGTTATTGGGGATTTTTCTTCTTGTTGCTGCTCACAGTGATCAGCATTACTATTCAAACTATTCATAAATATGACCCTTTATCTATTTACATCATCATTTCCATATGGTAATGTTGAATCTTTTTTAGAAGATGAAATACTATACTTATGTGAGGAATTCGAGAAAGTAGAAATTATACCATTGACTGGTAATGTTAATATCCAAAGGGAGGTTCCCTTTAATTGTCATGTAAATGTTCCTATTTGTAATGTTCAAGGTTTTCATAAGTATTTGAGAGGTATGTTTTGCAAAAAAACATTTCTCTTGTATTGTAAGGAGCTTGTCAAGAGAAGGCTTTTTTCCAATAGAACTCGCCTAAAGACATGGATGATTTCGTATGTAAATTCAAATTTTTTATTGAAGTCAAATCAAATCAAGGAGATATTTAAGAGAGCTAATACTAATGATGTATTTTATAGTTATTGGGGAAAATGCTCAAATGTTCTTTCTGTTGTATATCATGGCAGAGCTCATTTCGTATCACGATATCATGGTGAATGGGACTTATGGGAAGAATCAAGTGGGAATTATGTACCATTGAGAGAAAGAGAAGCAGCCTGTTTAGATTATGCGGTTTTTATCTCTCATAAAGGTGAGGAATATTATAGAAGTAAATATCCACAGAGTAAGACAGTTGTTTATCCATTAGGATCAAAAGATTACGGTATTCAGAAAGAGGCTGAGGACAAGGATTCAATAAGAGTGGTAAGTTGCTCTACTGTATATCCTTTGAAACGTGTAGATTTGATTTTTGATGCTCTTAATTCTATTAAGGGGAAAAAAATTGAATGGACTCATTTGGGTGGAGGGCAAAAATTTGACGAATTGGTTGCTAAAGCTAAGTCAGAATGCAAATCACATCTTACAACTAATTTTGTAGGAATGCTTTCACATGATCAGGTTATGAACTATTATAAGGAACATCACTTTGATGTGTTTATCAACATGAGTACAAATGAAGGCGTGCCTGTTTCAATAATGGAGGCAGCATCTTTTGGAATCCCAATAATAGCAACGAACGTTGGTGGCACATCAGAAATAGTACAGCCTTCTGTAGGCATGCTTCTTTCTTCTAATCCTACTATAGATGAAATTTGCAAGACTATAGAGGAAGTTCTTAGCGGGAATTATTCTCCGCGGGAGTTTTGGAAAACTCATTATTCTGCGGAAGGGAATTACAAACGGTTTGCTCAGTTTCTAAAAAACATATAATATGATTCACTACTGTTTTTTGACAGGTGTATATCCTCGTACAGATGGCTTGATGACCACCAGGCAAGGGTGTAGTCTTGTGAAGGCGGGCTATAAAGTAACATACATTGTATGCGATGATCAGCCTGATGAGATAACCTCGGATGGAATTGAGATAAAGTCAACTCGCTTCAAACCCAAGGGACGAATAGACCGATTCTTAAATACAAAAAAAGTCGTGCTTCAATTGGCATTAGAGCAAGATGCTGATGTTTATCAGATTTCAGATCCAGAAATGATAGGAATTGTTGACGACTTCAAAAAACGAGGTAAAAAGGTTGTTTTTAATCTGAGAGAGTTCTATCCGGATTTGATTGCTTCGAAGAAATATATTCCCGCTATTGCGAGAATTCCCTTAGCAAAATACTATAATCATTTTCTGAAGAAGTATCTTCCGAGATATGATGCTGTATTTACAGTAACGGATTGGATTGTTGATGAATGTGTCAGACGATACAAACTGTTCAACATTCATTTATTGACAAACTTCCCGTTGGTCAATGAAGGATTCTCATTAAGTGAGAGCGAATATCTTGCAAGAGAGAATCGAGTTTGTTATGAAGGAACAATTTATAGCATTAGTAGACAAGAAAAGGTCTTTGAAGCTCTAAGTCAACTTCCAGATGTGAAGTATCTCCTTATAGGAAAAATTGAAGATAAATATCAATGGATAAAAGACCAACCATATTGGAGTTCTGTGGAGTTCCATGATGGTTTTTCTATTGAAGATCTTCCTTCAATATTTGGTCGCTCTACAATTAGTAATGTGTTCAGAGATTTTGAAGGTCGCGATGGATCCCTTGGGGTTATGAAAATCTTCGAAAGTATGGAGGCTGCTCTTCCTGTCCTTTTCGCAGATGTTCCTTTGTATCGAAAGATCAATGGCAAATACCATTGTGGCATTTGCGTTGATCCGAATAATGTTCAAAGTATTAAGGAAGCAGTCGAATATCTGGTTGAACACAAACAGGAGGCTTACGAAATGGGGCAACGAGGTCGTGAGGCTGTAATAAAAGAGTTCTGTTGGGAACAACAAGCAAAGAAATATATTGATGTAATAGAAAATATAAATCATTAAGTAGTATGAAAGGAATTGTACTTGCCGGTGGTAGTGGTACGCGTCTGTATCCTATCACCAAGGGTATCAGCAAACAATTGATGCCTGTTTACGACAAACCCATGATTTATTATCCAATATCAGTATTGATGTTGGCTGGTATTCGTGAGATTCTCATTATCTCTACACCTCATGACCTCCCCAACTTCAAGCATCTCTTGGGCGATGGCTCTGACTATGGGGTTCATTTTGAGTATGCCGAACAGCCTTCTCCCGATGGACTCGCTCAGGCATTCTCTATTGGTACTGACTTTATCGGTAACGATAGTATTTGTCTTGTTCTCGGTGATAACATCTTTTACGGCAGTGGTTTTACTACTAAGCTTAGGCAAGCAGTAGAGGATGCAGAGAATGGTAAAGCAACTGTCTTTGGCTATTGGGTGAGCGATCCAGAGCGATATGGTGTGGCTGAGTTTGATGCAGAAGGTAACTGCCTCTCTATTGAAGAGAAACCAAAGGAGCCGAAGTCAAGTTATGCAGTAGTTGGACTCTACTTCTACCCAAATAAGGTGGTTAAGGTGGCATCTGAAATCAAGCCTTCTGCTCGTGGAGAGTATGAGATTACTACTGTCAATCAGGCTTTTCTGAAAGCAGGAGAATTGAAAGTCGCACTCCTTGGTCGTGGATTCGCTTGGCTCGATACGGGTACGCATGATTCACTCTCGGAGGCATCTACCTACGTTGAGGTGGTTGAAAAGCGTCAAGGTCTTAAGATTGCTTGCCTTGAAGGCATTGCCTATCGCAAGGGATGGATATCTGAAGAGCGTATGCGTGAACTTGCACAACCAATGCTCAAGAGCCAGTATGGACAACACCTGCTCAAGGTAATCGACGAGAAGAAGCATGAGGTTGATTCCGATACATTTAGAAAATAACGTTATGATGATAAAAGACGTGAAATTCATAGAACTTCCTAAGTTTGCTGATCCTCGAGGCAATCTCTCCTTCGTAGAGCAGAATAATCACATTCCTTTTGAGATCAAGCGAACTTATTGGATCTACGATGTTCCTGGAGGTGAAAGTAGAGGCGGACATGCTTATCGTGAGACTGCTGAATTCATTGTTGCCATCTCTGGAGGCTTTGATGTGACCGTGGACGATGGCAAGGAGAAGAAGACCTTCACACTAAACCGTTCATACTACGGTCTTTATATTCCTAAAGGTCTTTGGCGGCAGATGGAGAATTTCTCCACTAACTCGCTTGCCCTCGAATTTGCGGACACAAAGTTCAATGCAGATGACTACATTCGTGATTATGAGCAATTTAAAATTTTGAAAGCAAATGGAAAAATATAATGTATTTGATTGTTCAATCATTGAGTTCGACAAGCATCATTCTGACCGGAAGGGCAATTTGACTGTTGTTCAGAATGGTGAGACCCTTCCATTTGACGTAAAGCGTGTCTATTACTTGTATGATGTCCCAGGAGGCGAAGAGAGAGGTGCACATGCCCATCGTGACTTGTGCCAGCTGATGATTGCTGCATCTGGCTCGTTTACTGTAACTCTTGACGACGGTAAATGCAAACGAACCTTCTTCCTCAACCGCCCATATCAGGGACTTTATGTAAAACCTGGAATGTGGCGTGATCTCGGAGATTTTTCTTCTGGTGCCGTATGTATGGTGCTGGCTTCGGATGTGTATCTGAAGGAGGATTATATCCGCGATTATGACGAATTCCTTAAATATCGCAATGAATTATGATTCATCGTTTAGCCGACTGCATGTGCGAGAACATACCAGAATCCACCAATATCTGGCAGTTCTGTGTAGTTTTTCCAAAGGCTCAGATTGGTGAGAACTGCAATATCTGTTCTCATTGCTTGATTGAGAATGAAGTAAAGATTGGTAACAATTGTACTGTGAAGTGTGGTGTGCAGCTGTGGAATGGAATTGAGTTGGAGGACAACGTAATGATTGGTGCTAACTGTACCTTCACCAATGATCTCTATCCTCGTGCCAAGAACAAGGACTGGAAGCAGTTTTCTACTAAGATTTGCAGAGGAGCATCCATTGGAGCTGGTTCGACCATTCTCCCAGGACTCATTATAGGAAGTCATGCAATGATTGGAGCTGGAAGTGTAGTTACTAAGAACATTCCAAAGAACACCATTTGGATAGGCAATCCTGCACAGATGAAAGGCTACATTACTAAGGATAACATTACTCTTGACCTCCAGTTTCGTGATAAACAAGGAAACATACATGATTATTCGGAAATAAACTATTAAAAAGAAAAAGACATAAAACAATGAATAATATTCCATTTCTGTCCCTCAAGGACGTAACCGCTCTCCATGGAGCAGAGATTAACGAGGCTGTAGCTCGTGTTATAAACAATGGCTGGTATCTCCAAGGCAAGGAGAACGAGCTGTTTGAGAAGCATTATTCCGAGTTTATCGGTTGTAAACATACTATCGGTTGTGCCAACGGTTTGGATGCACTCATCTGGATCTTCCGTGCATACATCGAGATGGGGGTGATGCAACTGGGGGATGAGGTGATTGTACCTGCAAACACCTATATTGCCACTACTCTTGCCATCACTGAGAATGGTCTCGTTCCTGTGAACATTGAACCTAAGCCAAACACACTTGAGATTAATGACGACCTCATTGAGGCAGCTATTACTCCTCGCACTAAGGCTATTGCTATCGTTCACCTTTATGGTCGTAATGCCTATACCGATAAGATTGGTGCTCTCTGTAAGAAGTACAACCTTAAGCTCGTGGAGGATTGCGCTCAGAGCCATGGTTGTAAGCATACCGATGGTCGCGTGACCGGAAACATTGGAGATGCAGCAGGACACTCATTCTACCCAGGTAAAAACCTTGGCGCTCTTGGAGATGGTGGTGCTGTTACTACCAACGATTCTGAACTGGCAGCTGCCGTTCGTGCGCTCGCTAACTATGGAAGCCAGAAAAAGTATGTCTTCAAATACGCCGGTCGCAATAGCCGACTTGACGAAATACAGGCCGCAGTCCTTGATGTGAAGCTTAGGTATCTCACCGAAGACAATGCAAAGCGTAAGATGGTGGCTCACTACTACTACGAGTACATTAACAATCCACTCATCTCAATGCCAGATCTGCTTCCTGACGAGCAGAACGCATACCATCTCTTCCCAATTATCGTGAAGGGCAAGAAGAATCGTGACCGTCTACATGGCTATTTGGAGCAGAATGGTGTAGGTACAGTATGCCATTATCCTATTCCACCTCACAAACAGGAGTGCTATACAAAGGAGGTTTGGAACACTCCACAGCTCTCATTGCCTATCACAGAGCGTCTCGCCGATGAGGAGTTGAGCTTACCTATCGGTCCTGCTATTACGTTGGAGGAAGTAGCAGAAGTTGTACGTTTGGTAAATGAGTTTAAGTAAACTATAAAGGATAACAGGTTGCACAGGTGGTCGGAAACGATGCAGTTCGATACTGCCAACTTGTTCTAAGAGTTAATATTTAGATATTCATGGCTGAAAAGAAAACTGTTTGGTTAGTAAATCAATACGCTATGCCACCTCAGTATGAGTCGAGACTTCGTACAATCAAGTTTGCCCAATATCTGCAAACGAAAGGGTATGAGGTAACTATTTTTGCATCAAGTATTATGCACAATATGGATATCGATTTGATAGAGGGTGATGAGCCATATATTGAGTGCGACTATGATGATTTACACTTTGTGCACATAAAGGCAAAGAACTATCATAATAATGGTGTCAATCGTATCATTAGTTCATTTCAGTTCCACTGGCGAATGGTTAAGTTTGCTCAGAAGTTCAAAAAACCGGATGTAATTGTGCAGACTGCTTTGATTCCGTTTGGTAATGTTATTTCACGACTAGCTAAGAAAACCAGGGCTAAGTACATTGTTGAAGTACTTGACTTATGGCCAAACTCGCTTGTAGAACTAGGAGTTGCAAAGGCGTCAAATCCAGTGATAAAGTATCTTTACCATCTTGAATATAAGCAATACCAACATGCTGATGAACTTGTATTCTCACAAGAGGGAGGTCCTGACTATTTGAGTGATCGGAAATGGTATAAGGAACAAGGAGGTAAACTTAACAGAGAACATGTCAACTATATCAATAACGGAGTGGATCTGCATGACTTTGATGCCTTCAAGAGTGAACATATTCTGGAAGATGAAGATCTGAGGAATGATAGTATCAAGAAAGTGATTTACATCGGCTCTATCCGTTTTGCCAATAATGTAGGAAGCTTGATTGATGCAGCTAAACGCTTGCAAGACTTGGAGAATGTAAAGATACTTATCTACGGCAATGGAGATGATAGACCCATGCTCGAAAAGAGATGTAAAGATGAGGGTATAAGCAATGTTGTATTCAAGCAGAATTGGATTGATCCTAAATATGTGCCATACGTCTTGTCAAAGAGTTATGTGAATGTTCTGAATTATATGCCAGGACAGTTTGGTACATACGGAGGTAGTCAAAGCAAGATGTTCCAATATATGGCAAGTGGTCATCCTATCTGTTGCAATCTTGAAATGATGTATTGCCCGATACAGAAGAACATCATCGGTATTGCTAAGGTATTTAGCGATGCAGATGAATATGCAGGTGCTATTCGCAGGTTACTTACTATGCCGAAGGATGAATATGAGGCTATGTGCCAAAGAGCACGAAAAACAGCAGAGGCTTTTGATTATCAAGCATTGACTAATAAATTGGTAGAATTATTTTAAATAATTATGACTATCCGCAAAGTAAAAATAGAGGATGTTAATGATATTGTAAGCATTCATTGTAGTGCCTTTAAGGGTTTTTTCCTGACCAGCCTTGGTCCTCAATTCTTGAAGCTCTATTACACATGCTTTATAAAGAGCAATGAAACGATAACAATGGTTGCAGAAGATGAAGGTAGAATTCTTGGCTTCTCGGCTTCAACTAGGGTTTGTAAGGGATTCAATCGTAGGCTGATCAAGTCGAATCTCTTTGATTTTGGATTACTGTCGTTAAAGATGCTTTTCACAAATCCTATCTCCTTGCTTCGTTTGGTAAAGAATCTTACGAAGAAAGGAGATAGCGTAGAAGATAATGAAGAGTATGCTGAATTGTATTCTATCGGTGTTAGCAAAGATGCTCAGGGAATGGGTATAGGTAAGAAGCTTTTGGCAGAATCAGAACGAATTATGAAGACGGAGGGTATTGAACGAGTGTCGCTTACTACAGACTACTATGACAACGAGCAGACTGTTGGGTTCTATAATTCCATGGGATATGAAACGCTATATGAATTTGTGACCTATCCTAATAGGAAGATGTACCGCCTCATTAAAACCTTATAGGATATACCGTAATGAACATAAAAAAGTTTATTTTTGACCTACTGACAATAGCATTTCAAGGGCAATCCCCCCGAACTGTAATCATTTGAAACACTTGATAATGATACGTGAATTCAAGTCCACCCAATGGCTGAAAGTCAAGGCGTGTCTGCTACTACTTTTGAGGCTATTGATAGCTTTATTAAAGGCAGGAGCAAAGCTTAATATGCCGTTTAAACAGGATTGGTTTGGAAAGGTTGTTCTTGTTGAGAACAACTACCAATGGCAATTGGCAGATTCTACAGTCCTTGTTAAACTGTGGAAAGAGAACGGCATTCACATGACTTTCAAGAGACTTGCATTGAGCCGATATTATCTCAATCCTACCCATTGTGAGTTTGGAGATTTTGACTGTTATCTCTCCGGTAAGTTTGAAGATGGTAACCGTGTGGCTTCTGATGCTGATTACAAAGTGGATACAGGCTGGTACAAGCACTTTCATATTCGCTTCTCTAGAGGAGGGTAGAGAATCATAACTATTTCATTCAATACCGTAAGGGAAAGAAGGAACGCGAACTGAACAAAACACTGATTGTGGAACTTTGTGTTGGTACTTGCTATCTCTTGGAGGGACAGAGCCCTTATTGCCGGCATTGGCTTTCGAAGGCCTATTAATCGTTTATCATGTAATGACTTACTTCCTGTTCGAGAGTCCTAATTTGGAGCATTTCTGTGATTGGGTTTGCTAGATGAAAGCAAATCAGAATAAAATATTTTGGAACGCATTCTATGAGTATTGCGAGCACTTTGGCTTTGATCGTTTTGTGGATGCTATGAATGCCATTTGTGTGGATTATTTGGGTCTGGAAATCAAGAACAAGGGTATTATTATTAACAGAACATATACTGATAAAGTGCTTGAGAAAACTTTGTATGGAGATTTAAAGATATACAACAAAGGCGGTAAATGGACATCATGTATTGGTATCATCAGCAATGTCTTCTGGTGTTCATGGAAATTCAGAGAAATCACTTAATATAACATTATGGAATTTATTTGGAGCTATGTGAGAGGTTTCGTACTAAGAGAAGAGGAAGATTGATAAAGGATTAAAATCAAAATAATATAGTTATGAAGAATATCGTAATTACTGGTGGTGCTGGATTTATCGGCTCACACGTCGTAAGACTTTTCGTAAACAAATATCCTGAGTATAAGATCATCAACCTCGATGCTCTTACTTATGCAGGTAATCTCGCTAACCTCAGAGACATTGAGGATAACCCCAACTACAAGTTCGTGAAGATGGACATCTGCGACTTCGATGCATTCTACAAGTTGATGCAGGATGAGCAGATTGATGGTATTATCCACTTAGCTGCTGAATCGCATGTAGATCGTTCTATCAAGGATCCGTTCATCTTTGCCCGTACTAATGTGATGGGTACCTTGTCTTTGCTTCAGGCTGCAAAGCTTTATTGGGAGAGCCTGCCCGATAAGTACGAGGGTAAGCGTTTCTACCATATCTCAACAGATGAGGTATATGGTGCACTCACTATGAACCATCCAGAAGGCATTGAGCCTCCATTTACTACTACAGCATCCAGTTCAGAGCACCACTTAGCATACGGAGATGATTTCTTCTACGAGACGACCAAGTACAATCCTCATAGCCCTTATTCTGCATCTAAGGCCAGCTCAGATCATTTCGTTCGTGCTTTTCACGATACCTACGGTATGCCTACTATCGTGACCAACTGCTCGAACAACTACGGTCCTTACCAGTTTCCAGAGAAGTTGATTCCTCTCTTCATCAACAATATTCGTCATCGTAAGCCACTCCCTATATACGGTAGAGGTGAGAATGTTCGTGACTGGCTTTTTGTGGAGGATCATGCACGCGCTATCGACCTCATTTTCCACAAAGGTACCATTGCAGAGACTTACAACATCGGTGGTTTCAACGAGTGGAAGAACATCGACATCATCAAAATGGTTATCAATACCGTAGATCGTCTCCTTGGTCGCAAGGAGGGTGAAGCCCTTAATCTCATTACCTATGTTATTGACCGCCTCGGTCACGATGCACGTTACGCTATCGATTCCACTAAACTTCAGAGAGAACTTGGTTGGGAGCCAAGTCTCCAATTTGAGGAGGGCATCGAAAAGACTGTTCGCTGGTATCTCGACAATCAGGAATGGTTGGACAATGTGACTTCTGGTGACTACCAGTCGTACTATGAGAAGATGTATAGCGGACGATAAGTCTGCTATACATTAGTAATCCTTTCCTAATTCAATGACATCAAAAATTGTATTGTTGACAATGTTGTCTTGTCTGGAATTGAGGTAGAGTTAGAAGGTGGACACATACTTGGTATAAGTAATAATGATGATGCTTTGGTTGATGAATTTGCCATTAAACGTACAGAAATACACACTTTGATTCCTGACAAGAGGACGTATATCACGTTTGAGCAGTTTTATGGGATTTTTTCTGATTTCTCAAGCTCTGTATTGATACTGCATTATGACAAGTCTTCTCAATTATGTAATGACGCTATTTTAAAATTTAGTGATGAAATTCTTGCAGGAGAGGTGACAAGTGTAAAAAAGCTCATTTATATATAGTAAGACTCGAATGAATGGTTAATCCTCCCCTCCGTCTGTTTTAGTGATATGTGAATAAAGGGTATCTTTAAAGAGAATGAATGTTCTACAAACTACATTTGTCTTAACATAGACGAAGTGAATGTCCGTTCTTTACGACACTGTCTTATGGACAAAGCAAAGGTGGCGTTGTCTAAGGAGAACGGGAAGCGCTTGTTCCAAGTTTTTAGCAATGGTCAAATGCTTTCTACTGGACTGAATATAATGATGGTAAAAGAGCCACGAAATAATCTTATACTTTTGTCAATATAGTGGACAAATATGGCGATAAGGTAAAATATATACATCAGATTGAATTGTTAGAATTATCTAACGGGGTTTTTGAACTGTTTGAGGAAGATATTCGTGTAAGGGAGCAATAGAAGGTTGGTAGATATTTCTTGTAGTTTAGAAACATTGTTGGTGCATCGTACAAATGAAGTCTGTAAATGCAGGCATGGTGGAACTAAGAAATTATGCAAAGGGCTTGGTTGATTGTGGTAATGACGCAGGACGTGTAAATGCTTATTCCAAAACAGTACTTTTCAATGCTACACTATTCAATATAGCAAAGTTTGAAGATATATACAAACTGATAAAGAGCATAAAAGATTTGATAGAAACTGTTACTTATATAATGTTGTTGAGGAGTACATTTCGTATGAAAGGCTAAAGGCCTTGCTGAAGAAGCTAATTGGCACATATCAAAACATGATAGTAGAGAATGAGTTCATCAAAGAAACAAATGCCAAAATGAAGGATGTGTGTGGTATTGCAAAGAAAGTTTGCCGTACCATGTTTTTCAACCATCGTTTTGTATCATGTACCTGTGAATAAAGAAAAAGTTCATACGGATAGCGACTTCAATAAAGTAGTCTTGTGTTATACACAGTGATCAAGTGGAACATTTCACAATAAAAGTACATGCACGTTCTTATGCTAATGCTACAGATGCAAAATCTGGATATAATAAGCAATGTACTTTGGTAGAGGCTTTTAACTATTGTAACAACCGCACTCTAAATGAGTCAAGACCTAAGGTTGCAGACGGAGAGTGTTCAGAATTTAATTTTTTTCAAAAAATCCAGGATTTAACATTGTCTTATATTCTCATTATTGATGAATCGTAATCTTCAGTCGACAATATATTTCTAAAGAACGAGATTAACAAGTCTATTAAAGAAATGGCAGAGATAATACCTGTTGTAATTTCTGCGCACAACAAATTCCATGGAGCTAGACTATGTGATATATACTGAGAATGCATTAGTGGATAATAAACCTGTTTTTGCTGTTTATGGTGGGTTGTCAACTTCTCCCAATTTGAGAGATATGAATGGAAAGGAAGTAGATAGTTATGTGACAATGCTTGACAGTCTTGAAGTTGGTAAAGAAGCATACAAAGAAAGACGACAGATATATGAACACTTAAGAATTAATAATCACAAAGGAGAGTTACTACATAGCACAGATTGGTTAATTGTAACGGAAATCACAGAGAGTGACATTCTAAATTTAGCAAAGTCGGTTATATGTGATGACGATTTTGAGGTTGATCTGTTTGTTAATGCAAAATTATCAAATCCTGTAAAAAAAATCATTTATCAAAAGATAAGTGAGTAGCTAATTTCTTTTATGTACGAGGAAACAGGAGTTCCTTGATGAAATACGTAATATTTATCAAGATGTTTATGATAAGTATTGTAAGGAATAGCTCCACGATAAGTCAAAATAAATAAAATAGTATCTTTTTCACATTTGTACCCCTATTGGGGAGGGGTTCTTTTGACATAAACATAAATGAGTGTTTTTTATGAAACGAATATTTGACATTGTTGCCAGCGGATGTGGTCTGCTGGTGTTGAGTCCTGTGTTTCTTGTTATGGCTATCTGGATTAAGTTGGATTCGGAGGGGCGGGTGTTCTACCGGCAGGTGCGTGTGGGAAGACATAACAAGGACTTTCGTATATTTAAGTTTCGTTCAATGAGAGTGGGCGCAGATAAAGGTAGCCTTGTGACCATTGGTGGTCGAGACCCTCGTATTACACGCTCAGGCTATTTTATTCGCAAGTATAAGCTGGATGAATTTCCCCAGTTGATTAATGTATTTCTCGGGGAGATGAGTTTTGTTGGTCCTCGTCCTGAGGTACGTCATTATGTGAACTATTGGACTCCTGAGCAGATGCATGTATTGGATGTTCGTCCAGGTATCACAGACCCTGCTAGTATTAAGTTTCGCAATGAGAACGAACTGATGGAGAAAGCGGAAGATCCAGAAGATTACTATATCAATGTAATCATGCAAGAGAAGATCAAGCTATATCTTGAATATGTGGAGAACGCTAGTTTCTGGTATGACATCAAACTCATTTTCCAGACATTTAAAGTGATTATAACAGAAAGAGAATAATAGTTATAATACATTCAAATCTAAATAACAATGAGTACAAATTTGAAAAGAAGAAATGTGCTTTTTAGTCCTCCTGATATGACGGAGGCAGAGGTAAACGAGGTTCGTGATGCAATCCTTTCAGGTTGGATTACAACAGGTCCGCGTACAAAGAGATTGGAGAAGTTTGTGGCGAAATATGTAGGTGTGAACGATAGTATAGATGTTCAGACACCTAACTGTATATGCCTTAACTCACAGACAGCATGCGCTGAGATGGCTTTACGTATTTTGGGTATCGGAACTGGAGATGAAGTGATTGTTCCTGCGTATACATATACCGCAAGCGCCTCTATCGTTGATCATGTAGGAGCGAAGATTGTTTTTGTTGATGTACAGACGGATTGTCTTGAAATGGATTACGATGCAGTAGAGGCTGTTATCACAGAGAATACCAAGGCTATCATTCCTGTAGATCTTGGTGGCATTCCTTGTGACTACGACCGATTGATGGAGATCGTAAAGCGTAAAAAGGATTTGTTCCGTCCAAAGACAGATCTTCAAAAAAAGATTGGCCGTGTAGCAATTTGTTCAGACTGTGCGCACTCATTTGGCGGCTATCGCATCAAAGATGGAAAGAAGGTGATGTGTGGAGCTATGGCTGATTTTTCATCATTTAGCTTTCATGCTGTGAAGAATTTTACAACAGCTGAAGGTGGCGCGTTGACGTGGCATCTACCATTTGGAGAAGAGCCTGTTATTCTCGACCTTGATTTGAATCAGGATAAAACTTTTAGTAAAGTATCAATGAGTGAAGGTGACAATTGGAATCAGCGCATCTATCGTATCTGTCAGCTTATGTCACTTCATGGTCAGAATAAAGATGCTCTTGCTAAGACTAAGTTGGGTGCATGGGAATATGACATCGTAGGACCATGGTTCAAGTGCAATATGACCGATGTCGTAGCCGCCCTTGGCCTTATTCAGTTTGAGCGTTATCCGGAAATGCTTGCAAAGCGTAAGAAAATGATAGAGAAAATGGATGCCGCATTTGCTGACATAAATGTAGCTGTACTGGAACATTATGGAAAGGAACACGCTTCAAGCGGTCATTTATATATTGTTCGTTTGTTGGGAAAGACTCGTGAGCAGACAAATGAGGTAATTGAGAAGATGGCAGAACGTGGTATTGCTACTAATGTTCACTATAAGCCACTTCCTATGATGACAGCTTATAAAAGGATGGGCTTCGACATTAAAAACTTCCCTAATGCATACCATATGTTCGAGAACGAAATCACTCTCCCTTTAAATACCAAGATGACAATGGAGGACGTTAATTACGTTATTGAGAACTTCGCAGATATCGTTAAGTCTTTCTAATTTCTTTATCTTATTCCAATGAAGGAATTTAAGAAGGGTATAAGAAGTTTGTGTAAATTCTGTGCATACATTTTGGGATTTCAAGAGACAGATAAAACAAGGTATAACAAAAGAGTGAATTAAATAACTGTCAAGGTCAATATTATGATTACAGAAAAATTAAAAAAGAAAATAGCTGACTTCATAGAAATGGAGTAGAGATCTGACTCTATGCAATTAATGGTATCGGAGTATGTGGCAAGATACATACTGATTAGCCTTGGAGATGCAGTTTAAGTCCTCGAAGTACTTAAAAAGTAGTAATGGCTCTGGCGACATAAGTAAAATTAGTGCCTGTTGTTCAATAGGAATATGCTGATATTAACAAATATGAATCTCACCTACATTTCCCATAAAAATGCAATGGCCGTTACATCGGCTACATACTATAGGCGTTTGGATTAGCTCCATAGAGATTTACTTTTTCAGATTGCGACTTTTCTTGGTTGTCCGTCAGCAAATCTGCGAACAAGTCTTCCATGATTTGGACAATCGACTCCTATGCTAAATAAAATTCGGTAGACGTGTTGGAAAAGCTTTATGTGAAGGAACTAGTTGGGGAGTTCATTAAGGTAGGTTCCGATACCCTTGTACTAAAAGTTCCTCGTTGAATCCATGACACTTTGAAAAATGATCCTCCTAGTCTCAGTATATTATGATAAGAAGACGAGAAAGGAGCACTTCTGTGACGAGTTAAGAGCATATGTCTCAGAAAACTATCACTTTCCGAATAAACATATCCAGTTTTTGAATAAGATAAAATCTGTCCGCCGGAAGAACAATCGGGGTACGTTGGAGGAGTGGAAACTAAAGATGCCCTCGACATGGTGGAGATGCGGGATATGAATGGACATACTAGAGGGCGAAAGAAGAAGCAGAAGGATCAGTAAAAATATCCTGCGTTTGTTTATTTCGATATAAAATAAAAAGAACTTACTCGAGAATTCTAACAATATACCGTAGTGACCGGGTGGAATAGGAATACCCGGTTTTGCGGAGAATTGTATAATCACCAAGAAAGAAATATATGAAAAGATTGAAACAATTATTCTATTGCGTGTCGGTAGTTTTTTTGTTAACTGCTTGTCAGTCCTACAAAAAAGTACCTTACCTGCAGGATGCTGAGGTCGTTTTGTACAGTACCCAGAACGAACAGCTCTATGATGCTAAAATCATGCCCAAGGACCTGCTAACGATAGTGGTGTCATGTACGAGCCCCGAATTGGCAGCACCTTTTAATCTAACGGTGGCCACACAGAGCAATCTCAGTTTAAATACCACTACTACTCAGCCTGTATTGCAACAATATCTAGTGGATAATGACGGTAATATCAACTTCCCCGTATTGGGTGAACTTCATGTTGGTGGCCTAACCAAGAAGGCAACCGAACAAATGATCGTTGAGAAACTGAAACCTTATATTACTGAAACTCCTATTGTAACAGTACGTATGGTAAATTATAAGATTTCTGTGATCGGAGAAGTTGCCCGTCCCGGTACATTCACGATTTCCAATGAAAAAGTGAACATTCTGGAAGCTTTGGCTATGGCAGGTGATATGACCGTATATGGTTTGCGTGATGATGTAAAACTAATACGGGAGAATGCTAATGGCAAGCAGGAAATAATTCCATTGGATCTGAATAAGGCTGAGACTATTCTTTCCCCTTATTACTATCTGCAGCAGAATGATATCATATACGTTACTCCGAATAAGGCGAAAGCACGAAACTCAGATATCGGAACTAGTACAAGCTTATGGTTCTCTGCTACTTCTATCCTTGTTTCTATTGCCAGCTTGTTGTTTAACATCTTGAAATAAAAAGAAAGAGTCATGAAAGAAGAAAATCAAAACGGGAAGGAACGCCAAATGGCTGAAGAACAAATAGATTTCCGGACATTGCTTTTTAAATATATTATTCATTGGCCTTGGTTTGTAGGGACAGTGTTGCTCTGCCTTGTTGGTGCATGGTTTTATCTGCATTGGGCTACCCCCATTTATAATATTTCAGCCACCGTTCTAATAAAAGATGAGAAGAAGGGAGGAGGTTCGGGAGTTTCTTCGGAATTGGAGGATATGGGGTTAAGTGGTCTGATGACTTCTTCTAAGAACATTGATAACGAGTTGGAAGTCCTACGCTCAAAAACGCTTGTAAAAGAAGTTGTTAATCAATTAAACCTATATATAACTTATAAAGACGAGGATGAGTTTCCGGCTAAAAGTTTATACAAGACATCTCCGGTACAAGTAAGTTTGACACCTCAGGAGGCTGAGAAACTAAGTTCTCCGATGGTAGTGGAAATGATACTGCAGCCTAAAGGAAGTATAGATGTGAATGTGACTGTTGGTGAGAAAGGATATCAGAAGCATTTTGAGAAACTACCTGCTATCTTCCCGACTGATGAAGGTACATTGGCTTTCTTTCAAGATGTTGACTCGGTAACTTTGCAGGATGGCACGAAAGTACCTCGGTTAGAGAAGAACGTACGTCATATAACTGCGACTATCAACAAACCGATGAGAGTGGCAAAGGGGTATTGCAGCAGCTTGTCTATTGCGCCAACCTCCAAGACTACTTCTGTGGCTGTGATTTCATTAAAAAATTCCAGTTTGCAGTGTGGACAGGATTTTATCAACCAATTACTGGAGATGTATAATCGTAATACGAATAATGATAAAAACGAAATCGCCCAGAAGACTGCTGAGTTTATTGATGAACGTATTAGTATTATTTCAAAAGAACTGGGAAGTACAGAAGCGGATTTGGAAACCTTTAAGCGTGACGCAGGTATCACGGACTTGACGAGTGAAGCTCAGATAGCCTTAGCCGGTAATGCTGAATATGAAAAGAAGAGTGTGGAGAACCGTACTCAAATCAGTCTGGTGAATGACTTGCGTAAATACTTGAGAGGTAATGAATATGAAGTATTACCAAGTAATGTTGGTTTACAGGATGCTGCCTTGATTGGTGCGATTGAACGTTATAATGAAATGTTGGTGGAACGTAAACGTCTGCTACGTACATCAACAGAGAATAACCCGGCTATTGTGAATCTGGATACGAGTATCCGTGCTATGAAAGCTAATGTACAGGCTACTCTTGAAGGAACTTTGCAGGGGTTGATGATAACCAAGTCAAATCTGGACCGTGAGGCAAGCCGCTACTCTCGTCGTATCAGTAACGCTCCGGGGCAGGAACGTGCTTATGTAAGCATTGCCCGCCAGCAGGAAATTAAAGCAGGGTTGTATCTGATGTTGTTGCAGAAACGTGAAGAGAACGCAATTGCGTTAGCTGCTACTGCAAATAATGCGAAGATTATTGATGAAGCGATAGCTGATGATACTCCGGTATCTCCCAAACGCTCTATGATTTATTTAATTGCATTGGTGTTGGGTGTTGGGATTCCTGTTGGTATCATTTACCTGATTGAACTGACGAAATTCAAGATAGAAGGTCGTGCCGACGTAGAAAAACTGACGAGTGTTCCTATTATAGGTGATATTCCATTGACTGACGAAAAGAATGATAAGAATGGCTCTATTGCTGTCTTCGAGAACAAGAATAATCTGATGAGTGAAACCTTCCGTAATATTCGTACCAATCTTCAGTTTATGCTCGATAATGATCAGAAGGTTATCCTTGTAACCTCAACAGTCAGTGGAGAAGGAAAATCGTTTGTTTCGGCAAACCTGGCTATCAGTCTTTCTCTTTTGGGAAAGAAGGTCGTGATTGTCGGACTCGATATTCGCAAGCCGGGACTGAATAAAGTATTCCATCTCTCCAATAAAGAGAAAGGCATTACTCAGTATCTTTCCAATCCTGAAACGGATCTAATGGAACTTGTTCAACCTTCTGATATCAATAAGAATCTGTTTATTCTTCCGGGTGGTTCTGTGCCTCCTAATCCAACGGAGTTGTTAGCTCGTAACGGTCTGGATAAAGCCATAGAAATCTTGAAGCAGAACTTCGACTATGTGATAATGGATACTGCCCCTATCGGTATGGTAACCGATACTTTATTGGTAGGTCGTGTGGCTGACTTGTCAGTATACGTATGTCGTGCCGACTATACTCATAAAGCCGAATATACATTGATCAATGAGTTGGCTATTGAGAAGAAGTTGTCTAAGCTTTGTACCGTAATCAACGGTGTGGACTTGAAAAAGAGAAAATACGGTTATTACTACGGCTACGGTAAGTACGGTAAGTACTACGGTTATGGTAAACGTTATGGCTACGGCTATGGATATGGAGAAAAGTGACAGATAAATCTGTGATATATGAAAAAGACGGTAGTCGAATATATCACCAATACGCTTGAAGATATTCCCAAGCAATCTCTTCAAACCAATAAAAGGCGTTTACATGCTTTTTTCTCAGAACAGGAAACAATAGAGAAGCGGGGGACACATTTTGTATTCAGGTATGCTTTCTATTCTGTTGAAAAATTACGAAGACCTACGAAACAAAGCCTCTTTAAAGAATATAATATGTTGTGTTCTGACTTGAAAAGCACTCCTTCTGGGGAAATATCGGATATGGAATATAAAGATGTTGTATTATATGGTAATACTTCCTCTCCTGTAGTACAAGAACGATTGACAGAATATTTGGAACGGAATAATTCGTTAAAGATTCAATTGTCTTTTTGTGATGAAGAAACCTCAGAATGTAAAACAGGAGAAAATATAGCCTATGCAGAACTGCAGAAAGCATTGTTTTATTGTAAAAGGAAGAAGTATTTGCTTCTGTTCATTTCAGTTCGTGAGTTGATACAGGATATTCGCTTTTACGATCTGCTTGATGAATATCGTGTTGATTTCCGTTGTGTTGACTTTCCTTGGTTTTGTAGGGAAAATTTGCGGTTAATAAAGGCGGTTATGCTATATGAGAAGTTATCTCCTGTAACAGGCTTAAAATAGCATATATCTTTGCATATAATGCCTTTTATATTGAATTCGTTATATGTAGGTCCCTAACTTCATGCTACAGGATGAAGCACCCTACATCTTTCGTCGGTTAAGAAGAATACGGCGGTATATCTTAACCAACACTTTCATATCGGTTTGATTTCCGATATGCTTTTTTTACCCCATATATCAACTGTCTGTGAAGATCGTTGATATATTTCATAGATAATTCGAAATAGATCTTACAGGAGGGATTCTTGTTGTGAATGCGAGAGGTGAAACATGGATGCCCATGAAGAGAATCAACCTTGTAATTTCTAGTACTTCTATAAAACAAAAAAGTTAGAGAAGACAGCTATCTCTAACTATCTTCTCTCTCCCTCTTAAAACGTCAATCTCATTACTACCTTCTCCGGCTCTACTATGATCTTAACTCTCTTTACTTGATCAGCTCCAAGCATCACAGCCGAATTCTTGTAACACCCTATAAATTCTCTCTTCGGCATGAAAAAAGGATAACCATATGGAACGCCTCCCCAGTAATCCGGTATCCTGAAACCATTAAAACTATGCCCTGTGATTATGTTGGCATCAATATTATAGATCATCTTTGGATCATAATTCAGCCAATCTATTTCCCTCTCCCTGTATTTACGGAAAAATGTCAATTCCAATGTTTTCCCTGATACTTCTCTAAGCTTAAATCTGACTCCACCGGCATTAAAGACCTTATCCAGATCCGCCTGAACTGCATTTTCAACTTCATTGACTCCTAGTGTACTCAAATCATACACCTTGCCCATTGTAAATATTTTCTTTTTCATGTTACTCCAGGTCTCTTTCAATTAATATTTTAACTTTCCCCGTTCCCCTAGTCTGTATATAGATGACACTCGATATCCCCAAAGTAGCCAGAGTATCATTATACCAGTCCCCAATCCACCGGACCGGTACAAAAAGGTTCTTGTCTTCGTCCGAATACAACTTATTATCCCTTCTTGCCTCTTCTATGATATCCTCCTCCTCTACATTCAATATGTCGGCTGCAATAAGAATGGACAGATATTTGGGATCGTCCGCTTGTGGTATCTCCTCTGAATAAGTATAAAGCAGATACAGTGCATCCTCAAAACTGCTGACCTTGTGTCTGCTCAAGTTACTGGTTTGTATTCTTGTATCGAGCATTAATTCTACAACGGAATATGAAAAGTACTCCTCATTGCCGGTGTAGTATTTCTTCAGTTTGTTCTCACTGGTGAAACTTAGGATAGCGAGGTCCCGTAATGGCATCTGTGTTAATTTAGGCATAACTGTTTTCCCGTCCGGGGTTATATAGTTCTCGCTGTCTATGTCCTTCACACGGTTATAATCGTTCTCTTCTATTGTACCTTTATAAATTATCTTCTTCATGGTCGTTTGGTTTAGTTTTTTGTGAATAAATGGTTAGTGTAATTCCGAATTCATTTTGCAGATACCTGGTCAGCCCATCATATGCGTCAACCCTTTTTCGGTTACGTGGCATCATCCCCAGTGCTTCCTTCAGTGTAATCTTGATACAGAGTCCGGTTATAAAAGAGTTTCCGAACTTCTCCTTGAGTGCTGTAATATCCTGTTCGTACTTCTCGTTATGCCTGCTTCCTGTTTTTTCGCTAACATCAGGACCAGAAGCCTTTTCTCCAACCTGACGCTTCAGTGATTCCTCTGGGGGACCACCAAAGAATAAATTCATAATACTCCACATTTCAAATATGCTGTTTTTTCATCATTAGTTAGGAATTGGCGGGATCCTAAGAGTGTTTTGTCATTTTTTTAAGTGAGAAGAAAAAGAAAAACGCACCAAGATTTTTTACCTCTTAGTACGTTATAAAGTAAAATATGATATTATCCTGATAAATAACGCAATTCATATATCAGACATGCAATGGTATTTTGATTTGATTCTTTGTTCTATTTTTTATAGACCTTTTTGAAATCATTTATGACTTTTGCAAATTTACCAGTCCCGCATATAACTTCTTTACGTTGATATTTACCAGGAACAGCAATAACATAGTAGTTACTGTATTTGCCACATTCGGATAATGTGCTTAATATATTGAATGTGCTACTCAAAACATTAAAGCTAAAATAAATGTCGGCTCTCCAATTTTTCTTTTGGGGTACATTATAATAATCTTCATGTACCATGATTAAGGTGCTACATTCAGAATCTTTATCAAAAATAGAAGAGTCAAATGTACTCTCTACTATAACAGTTATTATATCAGGACTATTATAATTACAATCCACTTTCTTCTTCAAATCTACTAAATAATCATTTCTATTCTTGTTCCGATTTCTATAATAATGAGGATCATAATAAAGAGCCTTATTGTCTCTTCCTATAAGACCTAATTTTTCTTCCAGTTCATGAATTTTTAGATCTCGTTCTTTCTTTTCTTTAACTTTTTGAGGAGTATGATTATAAATCCACTTGGTACCATAATAAACACTAATAAGTGGGCTGCATATTATCAATCCACTAATAAAACCATATATATAAAGATCATCCTTGTCTATTTTCATAATTGTTTATTATTAAATTTCCGGTTCTAATAATCCAATTTAATATTTTACCAATCATGTTTCCAGTACATTTTTAACGATATTCTTCAATTCACACTTCTTCAGATAGAGTAATTGTATTCTCGCTCCTCCATAGTTCATGAGAGTATCTATGATTCTGGATTATGTCTGAAAATAAAAATGAAAAATGCATGCAACCATTTCCATAAAAGCCATCCAATACCCCAAATGAGAGTTATACCTAAAATAATAGAGAGTATCATTTTAAAAAGACCGGCATACGTGTCTATCCACCAGTTGCTGAAAGCATTCCAGGATATAAGATATTCCGGTTTAAAATCATGAAATATTGTTTTAAACGCAATAATGTATGCAATAATAATCATGACATATTTAATTACCTTATAAATCGTTTTTTTTCTGACCATTGTTTCTTTTTTGTTTACGGCTTATGAATATCTTAAGAATGCGTATCTAATTCTTTTTTTTCATGTCTTCCCAGAGTTTTTCATAAACAGAAATGAATATGGTATGCAAAACCGGCAAAGTTCTTATTCCACCACAACGTTTACAAGGCTGAGGACAAGAATAGATGGTAGCATGATACTCAATGTTCTTTCCAATGAAAATTTTGCCACATTCGGTACATCTGAAAATACTTTTTCCTTTAAGCATGATTGATATAGATTGTAATTTGTCTTTTCATAACAATACTCTGTAATTATCGTATTATTTCTCTCCTTTTTCATGGGGTGAGAACTTTTCCGGTCTATATATTTTGTTTTTCAGTCTGCATCTTACGTCGCATATAGATTATTAGTACTACTCCCGGAATCGTTACCCTATATGCTGCTCCCGTCAGGTCTTTTAACAACCATGCTCCCATAATGATATTTATGGCAGGAACAAGTATCCCTCCGATTCTGCTTACCAGTCCCAATCCCACCGCTATATCTAGTGCCACTCTGGGCACCAGCACGCTTGTTAACAATGTCAGAATCTGTGAAACGAATGCCGGGGACATACAAGCCATCAGGACTGCGTTTTTCATAGCATCTTTGCTTTGATATGTATTGGCATCCAATTGCAAATCCTTGACTAATTCCTGCAATTGTTCATCGTCCATTTCTTCTAGTACATCATCCATTAACTTCTGAATCAGATACATCTCAATTCGTTCCGTAGATGAGTTTTTGTTATAATTGACTTTCTTCTTATCGCAAACATCCATCAGGATTTCACGATATGGCACTCCATATCCCCGAAAGAAGTTAGCAAAACTATCCCCGCCATAGAGTTGAAATTCATGTGCAATCTCTGTCCATGCTTTCTGTAATTGGCTAGGGTATGACTCTTTATACAGGCGTGTTCTGGATAATGTTTCCGAATATCTCGGATTATTGTCCTTGTCATATACCAGTAAATCAGCCAGTACTTTTAAATCTTCATTGGAGCATTCTTCTAAGAATTCCAAATCTTTGTCCTTCAAAAATTTCTTTCCAAACATAATTGAATTATTTTATGGTGTTAATAAATATTTGATTCATATCCTCTTCTGACATATCTATCCGATCAAGTTCATGCATAAGTTGCTTTTCGGTTGGAACAACAATCTGTTCTCTTTTATTGATGACATAGAGGAAGCAACCTTTTAATCGTGTATATACATAGGCTTTTTGTATTTTATCTGTTTCCCTGACCTTGATATGTGTGATAAAGTCCTCGTTAATAATATCCCGCTTTTGAATCTCTTCCATACAGGCGTCAAATTCATCTTCGTTAATTATCATGTAGTCATTACATAAGTCCTGTATGGCTTCTTGTATGATATTGTATTCTTTCCTTTCCTTATTGGTTTTAAGTAATCGGAAAACAACATCACTGGCTGCAAGGGAGGATAAGATTCCAGTGAGAGCAGGGATAATCATCTTCATGGGTACAGGCAGCGGAAATCTGGATGCCACGCTGAATCCTGCTGTAAATGCGGCAAATCCGACCATCGATCTGGTGATGGAGGCTGTTAACTCTTTCCATGACATTCTGTTATCCATGAATTTAATGAAATCAGGCACAGTATTGATCAATATAAATGTGGTATTCACTATGACATTTGTTCTGAAAAATTTTATTACTACATTCTTGGCGGCAACTCCTGTTACATGTTTCTCACAAATTACCGCTGCAAACTTATGGATCGTGTCCTTCCCTAAAGCATAGTTGTATACCGAATTAACAGCTGATTTTGACGCCTGGGTGGATGTGGTTAATAATCCTCGTCCCATAGCTGTTTTAAAAAACTGACGTACTAACACGCTACTAATAAAAACAGAACCTCCGGTTTTAATGCTTTCTACAAAAGAAATCTTTAAAGCGTCCCCTGTATCTATCTCCTTGTATTTAAGTATTGCAAAGTTGATAATGAAAGAAATGCCTAATGATGATGCGGCAGATACCACTGATTGTTTGGCATCAAACAGCAATGAATCTATATTGCCTGCTTTGGCTATATTTCTTGCCTGTTTAAATGTTACACATCCTGCTTTTACTAATGTTTGAGCTTCCTCCGGATCGGTGACCCCGGCAACTTTCCCTTCTTTAATTTTTTCTCTCATTAGGTTTACCACTTGCTCATACTGATCTTTGGGAACTTCTAAGAGCATCGGTTTACCGTCTGTCTTTTGATAATAGCGGTACATTCCGGTCTCCACATCAAATGCCGAATTTATGGTTTTAGCTGCCGTATCATAATATTTAGTTTGGATATATACTCCATCCACGATTCGGTCCGCACCATTCTTTTCGTTGTTCCGTCCTATGTCTTCTACCTTTTTATGCTGCCAACGATCGTGAAGTGAATTGGCATCTTCAGCCATGAATCCCAATCCTCCTTTTGTATGTGCCTTCATTAGCTGGGTCTCAAATTCTATATTCTGCGTGATTTTAATAGCTCCGACAGGATCTATAATATGACTATCGATAGGGGTAGCTGATTCTTTGGGGTCTTTCATGGGGCCTTTCCTCCTGTACACCTATAAGTCCCCTAATTCAGCTGTTAGTTTGATTAAACATTGGTATACAAGAAAAGCGTGAGGACTTTATTTACCTACTCATCAAGGAAACAGGCATCGCCAAACGCCACACTCAAAAAATGAATAGAAGAAATAATACTCTCACGCTATAATGCTATGTCAAGATACAACATAAGCTGTATCAGATACATATACAAAACAGTTAGAGCGTCATATCCCTCATCATTCTTCGAGTGGTACTATATGAAATTTGGCGATTTCGTTTCCCTCAATGACAAAGCAAAAAACGCTTTCTGCATATTCGGCCATTTCTCTAGTCGAACACTGCAAATATACATTTTTTGTTCAATATGACGCTCTTGTTATGAGTATTATTTCTTCATAATATAAGAGAATAAGGTCTTTCGAGGCGTAAAGATACAGGTAAAATGGCATTAAAACAGAGAAAACGATTTCTTATTTTTCATACATTCTCTTCTGTCTGATATTGGGTACGACTTTAATTGAGAAGAAAAAAAATAGAGAGTACCTTCCGCCGCTGTATTTTCTTTGCTTCTTAATCTGTGTTAGTTCAAGTAGTAGGATACTTTTGGTTTCAGGTACTCTTCATATGTGAGTATTATTTCTTCTCTGATAAGGTTTTGGGGTGATTGGGGAGGGAAAGAATAGTTTCCAGTATACTCGATCGAATACTTTATTCCCCTTTCAACTTTTGATTTCTATAGTTTCTGCCCTCTTCTTTTTTCAGGTACAACCTCATTCTGTCCTTACCAAAGTCTCCTCTGTTGGCATTATAATTATTGATAACCATTCCTTTTATATCAGCTTTATCAATCCCGTGCAATCCAAATGTCCCGGTGAGATACGCTAATGCATTTTCATAGAGCACACCATACCTGCATAACCATTTAGCTCTTGACAGGATAGACTGATGCCTGTGACCGTCCTCATAAGATTCAGGATATTCCAGGCGCCACTTCTTATCTATGTAATTGATCAGTGTCTTGTCTTTCCATTGTATCTGAAAACAATTATTCTGGATTATTTCTGTCGGGGTATGAGTAAAACTATTGCATGTATAACTCTGATTATAGCCTCTTATGGGAGTTACCCTCACTGACGGGGAATGCTCAAAATGATAAGGGGTAAGAGAATCCCGTTGCGGATTAATATAAATCTCCGGATCCGAACTTAAGAAAAATGTACGGCTAAGATTACCGCATTTATCATCAAACTCTGGTATTCCTGGGTAGAGCTGTTCTCTAATATATCTGAAGAGCTCATTATGATACATAGGGGTTGTGTTATCATGAATCATTGCCACTTTTACTCCTAATCCACTCGGTGAAAACCAAAGCGCATAGACATGAAGACGGTCTGCATTATCGATTAGTTTTTTCTTGAATTCCCCGGCATCAAGGTGGCTTTGGAAATGGTCAAAATCCAGAACCAACACATTGGAATATTCACTGAGATTTTCCGGATTATCATTCCGGTAATCAAAGATCCCCGAGGGAGCAATCATTGGTAACAACTTCTTCGCCTGCTTGTATTCTTCTTCTGTCGAAATAGATCTAAATCTTACCGTTTGCTGGAATAGTTCCTGATCGTCTCTAATCATACCCAGGACATAATCAAGGTTATAACGGATTTTACTTTTTGAATCATCTGCATTGTTGTAGTAACTGACTGTTTTGTTAATCATCATATTTTGGATTTTTATTATTGTCATTCTCTCTACACATAACCACTCTTTTTCATTGGAGGTGCTATGTTCAGTATTTATGGTAATAGACTGGAATAAAAGTAATGTAGATAAATAATTAAATAAACAAGAGAGAGACCACTTCGTGCTCTTTCCTAAGTGATAAGAGAAGGAGAGATAAAATGTTTAAAGTTTTTTTCTGTATCACTTTGAGAGACAGCGTAGCGGTCTTTCTTATTTAATCTATAAAACTTGTATATCTATGATTTATCATATTTATTGCTTCTATCTATCAATTCTATTATTATTTATCTACCCCCCTTTTTTTACTTCTTATATAATTTAACTAGTTTATCGAAAAATAGGGGGTAACTTATAATGTTATTAATTTCTATCTACCAATTCTATTTACCAACTATCTACTTACTTTTTTTTGATCCTTATATAATTTAACTGGTTTATTGAAAAAGAGCGGGTAACTTACAATTGTTATTCATTTCTATCTACTATTTCTATTTTCAATTTTATTTATCAATTCTATTTATTATTTCTATCTACCCGCTTTTTTTTACTCCTTATATAATTTAACTAGCCCATCGAAAAAAAGCGGGTAAGGTATAGTATGGTTTTAGAGAAGGAAGAGCAGGTTATAACATCATACCCAATCCTTTTTTACCTACTCGATAAGTAAGGTTATTTTAATTTTTTCTAATACCTTTATCAGTTTATTGTACCTACGTCTTTCCCTTGCACTCCTCTTTATCCCCGAATTCTCCAGATAATCAAAGCTGACCTCTTTTGTGTATTCCCGATCCATACCGATAGCATTCCTCATATCCTCATCATCCATAGCCAGTTGTATAATTTCATTCTTAAGGTTACTCCGGATATTCATTCTATCCAGCCTGTTTTTCCAGTCAGATGATTCCCGGCTATGTGACGAACTGATTACCCTGTTCTCATTAAAGTACGCATACATTCTACCTATGAAATCATATTTGAAGTCATCCGTATAATATACCGTATAAGTACCACCATCGTGTTTTCTTATGCCTATCCTTGTAATTAACTGACTGAAGAACCAGTCTTTCTGATTCTGTGTATCGGTAGTGGTTCCATAAGCCCGACGTATTCTGGCTGATTCTATATTGGGCAAGGTCCAGTCACCGCACATTACAATCTGGTCTATATCCCGGTAGTTATTGGTACTCTTGTTATCTGAAGACCCATAATAGGTAACAGTGAACAGTTCCTTGGGGACACCCTTTAGTAGTAAAGCCTCACTGAGTTGTTCTGCATATTCTGATTTACCCGGACCGTCGTCACCCCCGTTGATATCCTTCCAGCATACGACCAGGGTAGGTTTGTTTATAAGCATGGCGATACGTGTGGTAAACTCGTCAAAACGTCGGGGATTGAGATTTCTTCTGAACAGTCCGAAGTCTATTTTCCGGAATTCAGTCACACAGTTATATTTCCGGTCCACATCAAGAAGCCTGAAGTTCCTGGAGTCCTTGAACAAAAGATCGCCTGCACCTTCGAAGATCAGTACATGCGTATTTATGTAGACTCCCAAAGGACACAGGTCAACGGGATAGAATGTGATGCCTGCCTTGTCACTGTCGGAGAGCATCCATGAGTCATAATACTGCGGAATCAGATTTAATGCCACGTCACGCTTGATACGGTTAATTCGGTAAGACTGGTTGAAAAGATCATTCCTGGTATTCCTGATGAAATGGTCGTAATACCGGGTTATCTCTTCCGGTGACATACAAATGATATTGCCCGTATCATCGGTTTTACTGAATACCCCCAGTATCGTCCGGTCGAATTCCACGAAAGGTCTGATAAATGTGGGAGTCTCGTCAAACAGGATATACCGTCTAAGATCCGGTCGTACCATTAGTTTCCTGAAATCCCCGTCAAATGAATCTACGGGTACTTGGGGACGGTAAATGAGGAAATAATTGATCAGGTCAGTCCAGAAACGTACATGTGTGATCAGGATGATCTTTTTCTCCATAAGAATCTCGGGATTGTCCCTGTATTGATTCAGAAAGGATGAACGTTCCTTGTCACTGGATATGATCATAACGTCGCTTTCTCTCAATATATCACCATACCCCAATTCCCTGTTCACCAGGTTAGCCAGAATCCAGTCATACATCTTGCCCAGTTCGTCACGGGTATCAACACAATACAGAATCCCCGAGTTATATTTCTGTCGGATCAGGCTCTTTATGCTTTCAGTCTTACCGCTACCACAGCCGGAGGAAATGATATAGCCTCCGTTATCATCCGGGACATCGATAACTCCCGTACTGAGTTTCATTCTGAATCCGTCACCAGTCGAATTGGGGATTATATTGAAAAGCTCTTTCATACATCACCTCCTTCCTGTGTGTCATCTATGACAATCCATTCGTCATGATATCTTTCTATCAGGAAATTCAGATAAGACTGTACGTCCTCTTCGTCAAAATAGCCTTCGTCGATATCCGGTGACATTTCTTCCCAAAGTTTAAAATCCTCTCTGATCTGTTCTATGAGTTCCGATTTCTTAATTACTATTGTATCCATCTGTGTATCTATTGTTTTTGTGTTATTGCTGTATTTTTATCCGAACCACCCTTAGTCTTTTGTGAGTGTATATTCAGGGTTACTCCGAAAGTACGTAGCAGGAATTTCTTTAATCCCAAGTAAGCTTCAATCTTTGGATAATCCCTTTCACATATGCCTCGGAATTCTTTGAGGGACACATTAATGACCAATCCTTCATGTAGATCGTATCTCTCCTGTAATCCCCTCATATCCTCCTTGTATCTTCTGGGTATTCTCTGTGGAACTGTTTTTTTGCTGACATCAGGACAATCCCTTACCTGACGGTCTGATATAAAACTATCGTTCTTACCAGACAATATTATATTTGCTTTCATACATATATCAAGCTTTCAAGGGATTTGAACGGCGAAACAGACTTTTTTGAAGGAAAGGGTAAAGATCAGGCATAGACGAATTAAAGAAGAGTGAATGGACCTTATCCCTGTCGTCCCACCAAGAAGCTGTCCCAGTAGCGCGTCCCACTTAGGAGTGTCCCAGTAGGTGTGCATATGCAAACTTAGCTGGGGATAATAGGGATGTGGTGAAGTTTTTTGTTTTTTCTTTCTCTTGTTACTTTTGGCTGACAGCGTAGCGGTCTCTCTTTATCATATTTTTTTAATGAAGAGAGATAAAAAGAGTATGATGTTTAATGCACGGTTAATATTTGGGGGGAGTACTGGTTTCTTTAGGTTGAAGTATTAATGTTATGAGAAATAAAAGCCCTATTATAATTGATAGGGGGATTACGTGTTTTTCATTAGAGGGTGTTTATATAATAGGGGGATTATCTAAATGGTTCAAGTGTTTTTTATTTACCTGCAATTGAATAGTTGCACTTGCAGGTAATCATATTCTTTTTTATAGTGGTATTTACGTTTGTGATCGTTCTTAATTCGATAATTCTTATTAAAAATATTGGTATGATGAATAAAAAGTTATTTGTTTTAGTAAGTCTACTAACTACGTGTTTTGAATTACCAGCTAAGGAAACGAAGCCTAATGTAATTATTATTTATACTGATGATCATGGTACTTTGGATGCGAACTGTTTTGGGGCGACTGACTTGTGTACTCCTAATATAGATGCTCTCGCTGCGCATGGAGTACAATTCACGCAGTTTTATGCATCACCTGTCAGTTCTTCATCACGGGCTTGTTTATTGACGGGACAGTATGCTAAACATGCTGGTATAACAGGTAATGCAGGTTGGACAGGACTTGCCCCCGAAAAAGAAACGATTGCCGAAAGAATGAAAGCGAATGGTTATCAAACTGCTTGTATTGGCAAGTGGCATTTGGGATCGTGGAAAGAGTATCGGCCTACTGCACAAGGATTTGATTATTTTTGGGGATTCTTAGGAGGGTGCATTGATAGTTATTCACATTTCTATTATTGGGGAGGACCGAATATGCACGACTTATGGAGAAACGATGAAGAAATCTATGCTCCTGGTAAATTCTTTACTGCTGAAACAATGAAAGAAGTAAGAGGCTATATTAAGAATCGTGAGAAAAACAAACCGTTCTTTCTTTATTGGGCGGTAAATATTCCTCATTATCCGTTGCAACCGAGTGAGAAATGGCTCGAATATTATTCCCAATTAGCTAATCCCCGTAGAATGTATGCCGCCTTTGTCTCCACCTTTGATGAGTATCTGGGAGAATTGCGTACATTTTTGGTTTCTCAAGGATTAGATAAGAATACCATCTTAATTTTTCAGTCAGATAATGGTCACAGTACAGAGGTCAGGACTTTTGGTGGCGGTGGATATTGCGGTGATTATCGTGGTGGGAAGTTTTCTTTATTTGAAGGAGGAATCCGCGTACCTGCTATAATATCATGGGCGGGACATTTTCCCGAGGGGGCAGTGCGTGATCAAATAGCCATGAATATTGACTGGTTTCCAACGATTGCAGAGCTTTGTTGTCTGGATACCAAAGGAATCGACTTGGATGGAAAGAGTCTCGTTCCTCTAATAAAAGGGGAAGTCTCGGAATCCCCGCACGATGTGCTTCATTTTGATTTTGAACAACAATGGGCTGTTCGTTCTGGAGATTGGAAGCTGATAAATAATGCTATTGATGTTCTTCCCAATGATAAAAATAAGGTACTTGAGGGTCTATATTTGACGAATTTGAAAGAAGATCCGACCGAATCTGTAAATTTGAAAGAAAAATATCCAGAGAAAGTAAAAGAACTATTGGTACTGAGAAAGCAATATGAAGAATCACTTTCAAGGCGTAAAAGTAAGTGATTTCTGCCTAAATATTTACGATAATTATGTATATGTAAAAACAGCTTAAGATAACGTTTGTGAGAATAAACTAGCCTAAGTGGGCGATATGACATTAAAAGGAAGCGCTATTAGATACTATATGTAAAAGATGAAGACTGGAATAAGCAGATAGCGTTTGATCTTTGTCTGCCCATTTTTATGTTAAAGCGATGTGAGCTCCCCTAAAGAACTTTCATCGCTTTGTTATTATATTGGATTCTTTGAAAAGTCGTATTGCCTTTCACAAATTTCACGGCTTAGTAGCACGAAATAATACTCAACCATAAAGAATATCAATTATCGATGTTCGTCCCTATTCTTAATGTAAGCACATCCGTAGATTCTATTTTTACCATATTTCCATATGTAATATAGTGCATGTACCTTTCCTTTGTTTTGAATGATAAAATCATGTAGTTGTCTGTTTTCATCATTTTCCACACAAGCTATAATCTTCCCATTGTCTTTCCTCTTTATTATAACGGCATTGTCATATTGGTTATTTCCTTCTGCTATTGCATATCCGTGATGTACTCCATAATCAGCCTGTTTCAGGCACTTGTATTGCATCCCGGTAAGTTTGTAACATCCGTATTTTTCATACTTAAGTAGCTTGACACATTCTTCGCTGAATGTTTTATTAGCTCTGTGCAGTCTGCTGGTGTTCTTGAGTTTCTTGTTTTCTTTTCGTATAATCCATATGGCAGCTACAATGGTAATGCCGATAAGTAAAAAGGTTTCCATGAGAGTCTTGTGATTTAAGATATTCTGTAACAAAAGTATTCAATATTTTAATTATTTGCAAATGATTCATACATAAATAGATTTATTCCATTGGATTTTTGAGTAGGATAAAGTTTATGTTGTTTCTTAAATTCAGGAAGAAGTTGTATTTTTGCTTGTCCTAAAAATAAAATGGAAAGTGATTCATTTTCTTTCTGTAGCATGCTCTTTGTGAAAAGGGTCTCATGCATTAAATTGTTTACAAGCGGTGTTAGTCGTTGGATTATCATCGCTTTATTTATTTTCTCTTATTTGAATAGTAATTATTTTCAAGAGGAGAGGTTGTCTATATGAAGAGGAATAATATAGTGGAGAAATTTGCAGATTGATTTGTTTGATAATGTCTTTGTGGTTATCTATTGCTTAAAATTAAGGCTTTCTGTAAATAATGATTTTTTAAGTAAACCAACGGACTTTGTTTTTTGTTTATTTTAGAAATAAGAGATTTGTCTATTGTTTTTAGAATCTCTAAATATTGTACCCTTTGTGAAAAGCGTTCCAGTATTTGTCGTGTTTTATTGTGCGATGAGAGTCAGCGGATTCTTGTCGCTTTATTTTTTCTTTGGTTCAATAAATACTCCATAAAATATTAATGATGTTTTATTGAGCGGTATACTTCAGAATTTGAGATGTATATGATGTTTTTTGTGTTAATAATTTGCGATATATAAATTTCCATTATAATTTTGCAGGACGTAAACATGTGGGTTGTGAAACTCAATAAATGGAATAGTTAGTAAAGTCAAAGTTAAGTTTTTGTATTAAGAAAGGGCTTCTACTTCAGCGGAGGGTTATGGGGCTCTTTTCGTGTTTTAGGTAATGCCAATGATGTTTCAGGTTATCTAATAATTTAGAGGTTGATATGGTCCTATGAGAAAAACGGCAAGATATAATATTGTTTTTATGATGCGCTAAATAAAATAGCCACAGTTTTTATTCAAAGGATGAATTTCTCTATGAAAGAAACGTTTTATTTGAGAAATTCATTTATGTGCACTCTTTTTTTGAATTCATTATGCTTTAAGAAGACAGCATTCAAAGTAAACAGCCTAGATTTTATCATCGAGTTAGCTGGAGGCAAATAGTCAGTAAACGAAGTGAGTGGTAATATACATAACTCCTGGGAGGAGACAAAGTGTTATAAAAAGTTGTGCAGATTGAGGTAAAATGTATAAAGAAAAGTGTTTTTTGAAGAATATTTTATAACACTATCCTGCCTGTTTGACTTTTGGTTATAGCTTCTCAATATCCGTAAGTTATTTCTTTATTACGGGTGGTATGGCGGTTCCTTATGTTACTCATATCGGTCAGTTTAACAGTCTATACATTGGATCTTTTTGTATAGAACCATATTGTCAAGAGAGCTTCGCACTAAACCATTATTGGTAATGCACGCTTTTTTAGGCTACTATTGACGGAACAATGAGTTCAGACGCAATGTTGAACAATTACTTGTGCGACTTTTTGTCACAAGAAATACTTAAAGATGCAAAAAAGTTATTAACTCGCGATGAATTAGTTGTCTTACATTTTATTATTTTAGGAATATTCCGATTTATTTTGAGAATATCCCTAATGTGAAATAAGAATATAATTCGAATAATTTTCTGCTAGTGTTCTGAAGTTCTATATCTGAATCTCTTCTTTTCTATAAGCTTGTGGAGTTACATGATATTTTTTTTTGAAACATTTACTAAAATATTTTGGAAAGCTGAATCCTGTTCGGTCAGATATTTCGGATATATTTAATTCAGGATTATTCTTTAGCAAATATGCAGCTCGTTTCAAACGGATAGTCATAATGAGGTCACTTGGAGTCTGTCCTGTTATTGCTTTTAGTTTGGTGAATAATTTAGTTCTGGCAATTCCCATTTGGGCAACAAGTTGGTCTACACTAAAATTCACATTATCAATTTCATTTTCAATAATTTCTGTGACTTTATCCATAAACTTTTTATCCAGGATATTATTGGTCAGAATTAGAGTATTTATTTGCGGTTGTTTACTGAATTTCTCCTGTAACATAATTCGATTATTAACGAGATTATTGCATCTTGATAATAAAATATTGATATTAAATGGTTTGGCGATATAATCGTCTGCTCCCATTTTCAAACCTTCCAGATTGTGTTCAATTGTAGTTTTGGCAGTTAACAGAACGACGGGAATATGGCAAGTATCGAAATTCTGTTTGATAGCCAGGCAAAGTTCTGTACCTGACATTTCAGGCATAATGATGTCACTGATAACAATATGAGGCATTTCCGAACACGTTTTTTCCAACCCTTCTTTACCATTAACAGCAGTAATTACTGTATAAAGTGATTTGAAAATGTTGACTAACATTTCTCTAAGCGAGTCATTGTCTTCTACAATTAGTATTTTGTATTTTCCTTCTTTTGGTATACTTTCGTTATCTATATTTTCCTTTTCCTGCTCTAGAGGCTGTTGATAGACTAAATTCAAATTAGTGACTTCATTTGAACAAGAAGTATTGGAATTTGTACAAATTTGGTCGTTTGTGAAATGCTCTTTTCCTGTCATTAGGTGGATGCGGAAAGTTGTTCCCTCTCCAAGCTCGCTGGACACATCAATATTTCCATGATGCAATTCGATGATACCCTTAGTGAGAGCCAGACCAATACCAGTACCTGTATGTGATGGGGAATCTATGTCTGCTTGATAAAAACGATTGAAGATCTTATCAATATCTTTTTCAGCAATGCCTGAACCATTATCTGTTATTTCAATTAACACTTCCTGATTTCTCTTCCTGACTGCGATAGATATTGTTCCCCCTGCTTTGGTATATTTGAATGCATTAGAAATAAGATTATTAATAGCTTTTTGCATTTGTTTGGCATCAAACCATACACTGATATTATTACTGCTTTTTTCAAAATTAAAAGTGATTTGGCGTTGTGCCGCGTATTCCAGAAACAGCAGGTAGTGTTCATATATAAAATGAACCATATTGTGTTCGCAGACTTTGATGGTCATATGTCCTTGTTCTTGTTTCCGGAAATCCAGTAATTCGGTTATAAGTTCTCTTAACTGCAGGCAACTTTTGTAAACTCCCAAAATCTTATTGTACACATTGGGGTTGAAAGAACGTACTTGCAGTAGCATTTCCATTTGGCCGATAATAAGTGTCAACGGTGTTCGGAACTCGTGGGATATGTTGGTGAAAAAACGTAGTTTTGCCTGATTTAGTTTTTCGATATCTTCGATATGTCTTTTTTCGTATTTAAGAGATTCCTGTAATTTTAGGCGATGATGATATGTATGTATGATATAATATGTAAGTATGATGATACTTATAATGTATGCTAAATAGGCCCATATTGTACGATAAAAGGGAGGTAATATTTCTATTTGTAATCGACTAGGGGGAACTAGCTTTTCGTTTACGTTTTCTGCTTTTACAATTAATGTATAATTGCCGGGAGCAAGATTAGTATAAGTAATAGTGTTTTGCTCCAATACATTCCATGTGTCTGAGAAACCTTCCAATCGATAAACAATTTTATTCTTATTGAAAGGTATGTAATCTGTAGTTGTGTATTCGATATTGAAAATGTTCTGAATAGATTTTAGGGTTATTTTTGGGGTATATGTAATATTCCGGTGTAATATTCCACTTTGGTCTCCAGTCTGAATATTTTCTCCGTTCACTGTTAGACGATATGGAAGTATGCGATAAGATCGTGGCGCCTGTTCCAAATCTTTTTCCTGGAAAGAAATCATTCCGGTGGTTCCACCAATAAATATTTCTCCTTTCCGGCTTTTATAGAGCGCATTTTCACTTATACAGCTTAAGGGCAATTCATCATAGTTCCTGAATTCTTTATGTTGATAATCTAATATTGAGAATCCTTTATCCGTTGTCACTAACAATTTTTCAGGTGATAGTTCGCAAATATTATATATTACATTGCTGGCAAGCCCGTTTTTACGTTTATCGAAATTGATAAAATCATCAGTCTCTTTTCTATATAAATCTAGTCCATTTTCGTTTGTACAAAACCAGAGCCTTTTTTGACTGTCCTCGTAAATGGAATTAATGCTATTGCTACTGAGACTGTGTTTATTACTGTTCTTATGTTTGTAAATGGAGAATTTTTGACTGTCAAAATGATAAGCACACGCTCCGCTGTTATTGTTGGCTATCCATAATGTACCTTCGTGGTCTAAAGTCAGCCCTATAGTGGATATCGTATTATAAAGCGCATTCTTATCCTGAAATAACAATTTGCATTTGCCTGTTTGTGGGTTAAATAGCGTGACTCCATTTGCTGTGGCCAATATCAATTGTTTCTGATAAGGAATAATATCCTCCACAAGATTGGACGGAAGAGAACTGCTATCTCCTTTTTTATTTTTATATTGAGTGAAATGCCCAGTCTTCATATCTAGTCTGTTCAGTCCTTTTAGATGTATACCAAGCCATAATACTTGTTGCAGAGAATCATAGTAGACAGCCCTCACATTATCATGTGGTAGATTACAGGAACTACTTTTGCTTAGATAACGTTTGTAAGTCCGGGTAGCAGGATTATATTTATTGATTCCTCCCCGTTCAGTACATATCCATAAGTTTCCTTCGCAATCTTCTAGCATACGTCCGATAATGGGAGAACTTAATCCTTCCTCCTCTTTGGAAGAGGCCTGATATTCGCGATAAATCTGTTTTTGTGGATTGAAATAATTGATGCCGCCGGAATAGGTTCCTATCCAGATAGTTCCTTGTTTGTCACAGTATAATCCCCAAATAGAGGAATGGCTTAAACTTTTGTTATGTTCCTGTTTAAAATATCTGTAAAATTCTCCTGTATTTTTATCATATTTGTTCAACCCGTTAAAAGTTCCTATCCATATGTTGCCTTCTGTATCTTCGCAACACCTGTGAGTAAAATTGGAACTGATTGTCGTCGGATCTTCCTCTTTACACTGAAACCTGTCAATTTGTTCGCCTTGAATGCGGTACAGCCCATGACCGGAACTTGCGGTTATCCAATACTCTCCGTTACTATCTCTGAAAATATCAGAAATATTCCCTGCTGTAATAGGATGGGTTAGTTCTTTTTGGGGAGTTAGTATATATACTCCCCGGTCACTTCCGATGAGTATGGAATCATTATGTATATATAATTTTCTGATATATCCTTCGTTATCCGGAAATTTATAGAAAGGCTCCAGCTTGTTGCCGTTGTATTTAAATATTTGTTTGGATGTTGCAGCGTATAAATAACCGGAGAAGAACTGCGCTTTCATATTATTTCTGGTTATCGTACTAAATAAATCTTTTTCTATATCATAAACGGAGATACCTCTGTTGGTCATAATAAAAACGTGTCCGTTCCGGTCACCGGTAATATGATATATATCATTGTATAAAATGCTGTTGGAAATATCTTTCTCCTTTTGATAGATTTTAATTTTTTTTCCGTTATATACGCCGATTCCATTGCGAGTACCGAACCACATGAATTCACGTTCATCCTGATAAATGGAAGAAATGGAATTATTAGGTAGGCCATCGTCGGTTGTCAGATGAAGAAATGATATGCTTTGTGCTTTTCCTGATAATGTGTATATTAGTAAATAAAAAATGATTATAATCCTGCTTTTCATATTCTAGATCTTATTATACAGATTACAAATATATCGTTTTTATTAAATAAAGAGTATGTGTGTATTTTCTTTTTTTGTCGTTTATTGTACATTTTAGGTCGTTTATTGTACATCGCTGCTTTTTGTCTCATTGTATATATTTGACATCCTCTTTCTGTACATATATTATCCCTTTTTTGTGATTAGCATGCGTATTTTTGTTTTCTCAAAATAATATGAATTATTTATGAAAACTATTATTTCAATTTGTATAGCCTTGTTTTTCACTTTTGTGTGTGCTTGTGAAAGGGTAGAGGAAAATTATCTTTCAGAAAACGTTGAGTATGCAGCGGCGCAATATGATTTGTTGATAGAAAAACTGGAAAAAAATGGTAAACCTTGGGCACCTCGTACGGTAGATACTAAAGGAAATATAGTATATGCCCGTAACGTATGGGACTGGACTTCGGGCTTTTTCGCGGGAAGCCTTTGGTATTTGTATAATCTTACGGGAGATGAGAAATGGAAAACATTGGCGAAAAAGTATACGGAAGCTCTGAAACAACAACAATATATAACTTCTCATCATGATATCGGCTTTATTATAGGATGTAGTTATTTAAATGGTATGCGTATGGGGCAGGAGGCATATGATACAATTATCGTGCAAGCGGCCAAGTCCCTTTCCACTCGGTTTCGTTCTGGAGCCGGAGTTATCCAATCATGGAATACCCGTACAGGATGGCAGGCACAAAGAGGCTGGGAGTGTCCTGTTATTATTGATAATATGATGAATTTGGAAATTCTTTTTGAGGCAACTTCTCTTTCCGGTGATTCTACTTTTTACAATATGGCGGTTTCACATGCAGATATGACTTTAAAGAATCATTTTCGTATGGATGGGAGCTCTTATCATGTAGTTGATTATGATATGAGAACAGGTAAGGTGCGAAGTCGTTGCACAGCTCAGGGATATTCCGACGAATCAGCTTGGGCACGTGGGCAAGCCTGGGGTATTTATGGATATACAATGTGTTATAGGTATACACGTCAATTAAAATATCTTGAGCAGGCAGAAGCTGCCTATGAATTCGTATGTACACATCCCAATCTTCCTGAAGATTTGATTCCTTATTGGGATTTTGATGCAGTGAATATTCCCCATGAATTAAGAGATGCTTCCGCTGCTGCTATTATGGCTGCCGCCTTGTATGAATTGAGCATGTATTCGAATAAAGCAAAGTATAAAGAGACGGCAGATAAGGTAATGCATTCTTTGTCATCATCGGATTATCGGAGTAAGATTGGTGAAAATCACAATTTCTTATTGATGCATTCTGTTGGAAGTTATCCGCATGGAAACGAAATAGATGTCCCTTTGATTTATGCAGATTATTATTTTCTGGAAGCATTGAAGCGGAAAAGGGATTGCGACATTGAAGCTAAGAGTAAATCAGTGCAGAAGTAGTGCTGTAATGGTGATTTTTTTGTACTAAAAGGGTGTTTTTTTGTACAATGATTAATAGAGAACTTGGGAGGATAATTTTTATACTTCTTATGTACGTTTTTGGTTTTTGTTTTTTTGGTTTTCTAACTATATTCGCAGTGTGAATAAACATTTTTGTCAGGTCGTTTTTTTTAGTCAATTTGATGAATTTTTAATCATTCTAGTAACTTAAATTTAAATGCAATGAAAGACTTTTTCACTCCAATGAAGATACCCCAAAAATGGGTATGTCTGCTAGCGATGTCTTTTGTGTTTGGACAACAGGCATTTTCTTCAGAGAACTATGTGACGGAAAGTATAGCTGTTTCGGCAGATATTATGCAGCAGAAAAGTAAGACGGTTGTTGGTACGGTAACTGATAATGGCGAGCCTATAATAGGTGCCAGTGTCGTGGTGAAGAATGCCGGTAAAGGTGTTATAACAGATATGGATGGGAATTTTAAACTGGATGTTCCTGTTGGTGCGACAATTGTCATATCTTATGTCGGATATGATAGTAAAGAAATTGTTTATAAGGGCGAGTCTACTTTAAAAGTTGAATTATCTGAAGATGTTTTGCAGTTGCAGGAAGTACAAGTTGTAGCGTATGGCGTAACGAAGAAAGTGACAGTGACGGGTGCTATTTCATCTGTGGGTACAGAAGAAATTCTTAAATCACCAGTCTCAAGTATATCCAATGCATTGACCGGCAAATTACCGGGGTTGTCTACTGTGCAGCAGACTGGGCAGCCGGGAGCTGATGATGCAACAATGTATGTCCGTGGTGTCGGTTCGTTGACAGAAGGATTATCGTCACCACTTGTTTTGGTAGATGGAGTAGAACGTTCGTTCAACCAACTTGATCCTAATGAAATTGAAGATATTTCTATTTTGAAGGATGCTTCGTCAACGGCTGTGTTTGGTGTTCGTGGTGCTAATGGTGTTATTTTGGTAACAACGAAAAGGGGACAAGAAGGAAAACCTAAAATAAATGTATCTACTTCTTATTCTTTACAAATGCCAACGCGTATGCCGGAATTTGCCAACAGTTATGAGTATGCAAGTACATATGTCAATGCCCAGCGTCGGGATGGAATAGAGAGTAACTTTGCTTTTACGGATGAAGCGATTGAAGCCTACCGGACACACAGCAATCCTTTAGCTTATCCAGATACGGATTGGGTGGATATGTTAATAAAGGACGTGGCTTTGCAAACGCAACATAATTTTTCTATTTCCGGAGGAACAAGAGGAGTCCGTTATTTTGCTTCCTTGGGTGTGTTGACGCAAGATGGTCTATTCAAGTCGTTTGAGAAAGAGTATGATGGTAATTTCAAATATAACCGTTACAATTATCGTATAAATCTGGATTTGGACCTGACGAAAACCACATTGATGCGTATGAATTTAGGTGGGCGTGTTAATGATAAGCGTACGCCGAATTATGAAGGAAGTAGTGATATCGGATTATTGTTCCGTGATATTTATTGGGCTATTCCAATGTCGGGGGTAGGTATTATGGATGGAAAATGGATATGGCCTGATACAAAAGAATTTAGTCTGCCGGGTACTGTAAGAGACGGACTTTATCCATATTATGGAAAAGGATATAACACTTCAGCAGGGAATATCCTGAATTTTGATTTTATGCTGGAGCAGAAATTGAACTTCATCACTAAAGGTTTGAAGGCACATGTAAAAGCATCTTATAATAGCGGTGTGACTTTGAAAAAGTTGCGTAAAACTTCTTATCCTCATTATGAGACGATAGTAAATGAAGATGGTACAGTGAATTTGCGTAAAGTGGGAGATCAGACCAATCTTCAATATTCGGAGAGTACAAGCCGGAGCAGAGACTGGTATATGGAGGTCGCCATGAATTATAAGCGTGATTTTGGTGATCATCATGTTTCAGCCTTGGCTATGTACAATCAAACAATGAAATATTATCCGGATAGTAATCCGGATGAATTTAAATCTATTCCCCGAAGCTATATCGGTTTAGTTGGGCGTGCTACTTATGACTGGAAAACACGTTATATGGTTGAAATGAACGTGGGGTATAATGGTTCTGAGAATTTTGCGCCAGGTAAGCGGTTTGGTCTTTTTCCCGCAGTATCAGCAGGTTGGGTTCTGACAGAGGAAAACTTTATGCAACCTTTAAAACCGTGGTTGAGTTATTTTAAACTTCGTGCTTCCTATGGTGTAGTGGGGAATGATCGTGTGAGTGGTAACTATCGTTTTCTTTATCTGCCGGATTCTTATAATCCGTCGACAGGTAGTTATTATTTTGGAAATTCCATATCTACAGCATGGCAAGGTGCAGTGGAAAGTAAGATTGGTAATCCCGACGTAACTTGGGAAACGGCTGCAAAGCAGAATTATGGGGTGGATGCTTATTTCATTAACAGCAAACTAAAAGTTAATTTTGATTATTTTATTGAGCGTCGTAAGGATATTCTCACAAATCGTAAGGTTCTGCCAACTTATTTAGCAGCAAATTTGCCTATTGCCAATATTGGCAAAGTTGATAATAAAGGATATGAACTGAGTGTAAACTGGAGAGATAGAATTCATGATTTTAGATATCATATAGGTTTCAATCTGGCTTATGCTAAAAATAAGATCGTCTTTCAAGATGAAGTTCCCTATCCTTACGATTATATGAGAAAGACCGGTAAGCCGGTTGGGCAACAGATGGGGTATAAATACGATGGATTCTTTTCGGAAGAAGATGTGGCAAAGTATGAGACCGAACGTGGTAAATCAATACCGGATCATGGAACAGGGTATATTCCTAAGCCGGGTGATGTGAAATATAAGGATTTAAATAATGACCATAAGATAGACCAGTACGATGTTGCCGCTATCGGTTATCCAGTTTACCCACTTCTTACAGGAGGAATAAATTTGGGATTTTCCTATAAAGGATTCGATTTCAGTATGACATGGTCCGGCGCAACAAAAGTTTCCCGCTTATTGGATGATATTTTTCGTGAACCGTTTGGAGCCACAGATTCTCGTTCGTTAATGAAATATATGATAGATGACATGTGGACGCCGGAAAAAGGAAATTCAGCTAAAGCTCCTGCCATCTCGTTTACGAATAAAGTAAATAATTACAGAGACTCGGATTTATGGTTACGTGATGCTTCCTACTTGCGTTTGAAAAATGTGGAGATTGGTTATAATTTTCCTAAAAAAATATTGAGCAAAATCAATATTGGAAGTCTGAGAGTTTTTGCAACAGGTTATAACTTGTTGACATTAGATAAATTGAAAATTGTAGATCCGGAATCTCGTCCCAACGGTAATGCAATGTATCCGGTAGTAATGGTGATAAATATGGGCTTGAAAGTAGGATTTTAATTTATAAAAATAAAGTTAGTCATGAAAAAGATAAGAAAATATATTTATCTGTTACTGATCTTCTCATATGTTTCTTTTACATCATGCGAGGATTTTGCTTTAGGGGAGAAATTTCTTCAGAAACCTCCTAGCGGGGATGTTACTATCGACACTATTTTTTCGACGGCAGAGTATGCCCGGAGAGTATTATGGTATGCTTATTCGAAATTGCCTTATGGCTTTTCTACCGGTTATAATAATTCGACTTCGATGCGTGTGGGTTCAATAGAATCGTTGACTGATCTGGCACAGTCATATGTTGGTTATGCAGGAGCGGATAAGTTGTATTATCCGGGACTTTATAATGCCGGAAGTGAAGACGAATCAGGTGGAGAGGATCATGCAACTAAATACAATATGTACGCACGTGATCCTTGGAAAGGGATTCGCCATGCATGGGTCTTTATTAATAATGTGGACCGAGTACCGGATATGACGGCGGAAGAGAAGTTGCGTTTGAAGGCGGAGGCCAAAATTACCATTGCTGTGCAGTATTCTGAAATGTTGCGTCATTATGGAGCCTTACCTATTGTTGACCATGCTATTATGCCGGAAGAAATGGGGTTACCGGAGCGTGCCACTTTGCAACAGACTGTGGATTTCATAACCCGGTTGTTGGATGAGGCTATTGCATGCAAAGAATTACCTTGGGCTTTGCCGGAAGATGATCTGAGTAATGAGAGTGGACGTATGACAGGGGCGGCTGCCATGGGATTAAAGCTAAGAGTACTGTTGTTCGTAGCCAGTCCGTTGTTCAATTCTGACGAGCCTTATTTTCCGGGGGAAGCCTCTGATAAATTGATGACTTGGTTTGGCGGGTATAGTGAACAACGCTGGAAAGATGCGGCAAAAGCGGGGGAAGATTTTTTCAAATCTTGGAAACAAGGTGGTTTTTATGAATTGGTACAAAAAGAAACGGCAACTAAAAATACAATTCGTCAGGCATTTCAGGATGCATATTATACCAGGGGTACTACAGAGAGCCTAATTTCTGTACGCAGGCATTTTAGGACAAATGGTATCAGTACGTTGCTGCAAAGTTTACGTTGGGGCGCATGGTGTCCGACAAAAGAATGTTTTGACTTGTTCCCGATGGCGAATGGTGATGATTTTGATTGGGATAATCCTGTTCATAAGAAAAATCCTTTTATAAATCGTGATCCTCGGTTGTGTGAAACAATCTTATTGGATGGTGACGATTTTCAAGGTAGAAAGGCTGAGGTATTCAAGGAAGATGCTAATGATAAAAAGAATTATCCCAAAGGTGCGGATTGGAATAAGAACAATTTGGATAGTAAGAGTTTGTCAACAGGGATTGCCGGACGTAAATTCGCTCTTGACCGGAAAGGGGAGTACAATAACCGTGTAATTCATTGGCCTTATTTACGTTTGGCTGAAGTATATCTTGCTTATGCAGAGGCATTGAATGAATGTGGGCGTACCAGTGAGGCATATCAGTATATCAATGCAGTTAGAGCACGCGTTGGTTTGCCAGGGCTGGTATTGAAAGGAAAACTGGATGAGAAAACAGAGTTTCGCGAAGCAGTACTTCGAGAACGCGCTTGTGAATTTGTATGGGAAGAAAACCGTTTCTTTGATTTGATACGTTGGAAACGTGAATCTGATTTTACAAAACATTTGCATGGAATTAATGTGTATCGCCATAAAACTACCAAAGAATATAAATTTGATTTTCCGCAGTTGCCGGAAAGAGCATGGCAAAAGCCGGGAGGATTTTCTGCAAAATGGTATCTGAGTGCATTTCCTGATAAGGAAGTGAATAAAGGATACGGGTTAGTACAGAACCCGGGATGGTGATCATGAAAATCATTCAATGAATAAAGAAATAAAAGAATACTATGAATAAAGCTATAAAATTAGTAATGACAGGTTTGCTGGTGTCGGCAAATATGCTGGCACAGGAAACGGACAGCATACAGCAGTACGGTCGAGGTATTTCGGTTGACTGGAAAGAATCTACTACTGCGGGAGGAATGGTGACAGCAGGGCAATTATCCCATAAAACGAGTGTTAATCCTTCTAACTCATTATTTGGTTCTGTTCCAGGACTATATGTGTTACAGAATGCCGGCAGTTCCTGGGCAGATGGTGCTACTATGTATGTACGTGGTTTGGGGACTACAAACAGCAAAAGCCCGCTGATATTGGTTGATGGCTTTGTACGTTCCATATCAGACCTGACAGTGCAAGAAATAGAATCTGTGGTTGTCTTGAAAGATGCCGTAGCTTTGGCACTGTATGGAATACGAGGAGCTAATGGGGTCGTTTATGTTACCACGAAACGTGGAAAGACTGGCAAGCCGGTAATTAATTTCAATTATGAGTTTAATATGGGGACTCCGGTCCGTTTACCGGAAATGGTAGATGGATATACTTATGCCCAAGCTTTGAATGAAGGGTTGAAAAATGATCATCTTAGCCCCCGTTATACTCAACGTGAACTAGACGCGTTTAGAGATCGTACTTACCCAGACTTTTATCCGGACGTAGATTGGTGGGGAGAGGCTTTGCGGAATCATAGCCTTGGTCAGAATGCAAACTTTTCCATTCAGGGAGGGGGTGATAAGGTACAATATTATGCACAGTTGAATTATCTGAATGATCAGGGAATTCTGAAGCCGACCAATGACAATGAAGATTATTCCACCCAGCTTAAATTCTCAAAGTTGAATATACGGACTAATCTTGATATACAGGCTACCAAAACCACGAAAGTGCAATTGAGTATGCTAGGTAATTTCTCAGAACACAATCGTCCGGGTGCACAGCTAGATGATATCTTCACAGCTTTGTACCAGGTTCCTTCAGGAGTGTTTCCTGTTAAAACAAAGAATGAGGTATGGGGAGGTTCTACTATTTATTCCAATAATCCTATTGCTCTCATTTCAGGTAAGGGATATGCGCGTTCACAAAATCGTGCTTTGTATGCCGATATGAATATTCAACAGGATTTGAGTACTCTTACTCCCGGTCTATCTGCTTCAGTCCGAGTGGGGCTTGACAGCGATGCTAGTTACTGGGATTCCAATACTCGTAACTTTGCTTATGAGTCTTCAGTGAAAGGATGGGATGGAGAAGAAGACCAATATAAAAACTTGCGTAATGAATCTGCTTTGAGTTTTAGCAGCAGTACAGGAGAAATTGTCCGCCGCTTTAACTTTAATGCCCAATTAAATTATGATAGAAATTGGGGATTACATCGGCTGAATACAGTTTTACTTTATGCTATGGACCGGATGGATCGTGATGGACAGAATGCTTCCCGGGCATATATGGATATGGTTGGACAAGCGCATTATAGCTATAAAAACCGTTATTTACTTGATTTTGCTTTATCGGGTTCGGCATCCAGTGTTTTGGAACCGAATCATCGTTGGGGAATATTTCCGTCAATAGGTGCTGGTTGGATTCTTTCAGAAGAAAGCTGGATGAAAGGAAAATCGGTTGATTTCTTAAAATTGAGAGCATCTTATGGTATAGTTGGAAGGGCGGATTTTGGGGTAAATCTGTATAAGTATTATATGGGAAGTGGTAATAGTTATTATTTCAAGGATACTCCGGCCAGCCAAAGTGGTATGACTGAAAAGCAAATTGCTGTAGACGGGCTTACTTATGAAAAGTCGCATAAGTTGAATGTTGGTATGGATTTCATGGTATGGAAGAAGTTGTCATTAACTATTGATGGATATTATGATCATCGGACTGATATTCTGGTAGATGGTGGTAATGCGATTTCTTCTGTGTTCGGAATGACCGTTCCCAAGCGTAATGATGGTGTTGTCAATAACTATGGAGTGGAATTAATGGCAGGTTGGAATGACCGGATAGGTGAGTTCAGTTATCAGATAAACGGGCAATTCTCCTTCAATCGGAGTAAAATTATCAATATGAATGAAGAATATCGTCCGTATGATTATTTGGAGCGTACAGGGTGTCGTGTCGGTCAAATATTTGGTTATGAAGTAGAGGGAATCTATAAGAATCAGGAAGAAATAAACCAACGTGAGGTAAAACAATATTTGTCGGAGGTACGTCCCGGTGATCTAAAACTCAAAGATCAGAATGGTGATAAACGTATCGATCAATATGATCAAGTTGCCATGGGATATAACGCTACCTGTCCGGAGATTTATTATGGTTTCAATTTAGGTGCTGAATACAAGGGCTTGGGAGTTTTGGCGCAATTTCAGGGAGTGGCCAATTATAGCCAGGTGCTGGATACACGAAGTGTGTACCGACCATTGATTAACAATAATACAATTTCCAGATATTATTGGGAAAATCGTTGGAGCGAGAATAATCCGAATGGGACATTACCCAGGCTAACTACATTAGGATCAGCGAATAATTATAATAATAACTCATTATGGGTGACAGATGCTTCGTTTTTGAAATTACGAACATTAGAAGTTTATTATCAATTACCTGATAAATGGCTACGTAGGCAGAATGTTGTGAAATCGGTGAAACTTTATGTTCGCGGACACGACCTGTTATGTCTGGATGGCATTGATATTGCTGATCCGGAGGCGTTGGGAGTTACTCATCCTGCGATGAAACAATATACATTTGGTTTTAATTTACAATTCTAAATTGGAGAGACAATGATAAAAAAAATAAAGATTAAAAATATAGTACTGCTTCTATCTTTATTGATGATGACAGGATGTGGTTTTATGGATTGTGATGAGTCTGATAACTTTACCAAACAAGAGGTGCTTGATAGCTATAATCGTGTGAAGCAACTGGCAACCAATGTATATGGTTTCTTAAAAGCGGACTTTTGTTCTATAGATGGGGCCATGCTGGATGCGGCTACGGATGATGCCGTCCATATTTACAAGTCTTCCAATATCCAGCGGTTTGTGGATGGTACATGGTCTGCCAATAATTTGGTGGATAATGTATGGGGACATTATTACGAAGGAATTCGGGCAGCCAACTTCTATTTGAAGGAAACTGCCGGACTGACATTTGATGAATGGAAATATTCGGATGATTATGAGGCTATAATGAAAGAGTTTACTAATTATCAATATGAAGTCCGTTTCCTTAGAGCATATTTCTATTTTGAATTAATCAAGCGTTATCGCAATATTCCTTTTGTACTAGATGTCTTGGCACAGAATGAAGCTAACGGGGTAAATCCTGAATCTTATGAGAAGATTGCTAAATTCATCGTGGATGAATGTTCGGATCTTGCACAGATTTTGCCTGTGAATTATGATAATTTCAGTACAAAAGAGAAAGGACGTGTTACGCGGGCAGCTGCTATGGCATTAAAATCGCGTGTTACGTTGTATATGGCCAGCCCTTTATTTTCAGAAGATAGTGAAGATAAATGGAAACAAGCCGCAGAAGCTGCTTATGATATTATTAAACAGAAAACAGATTTAGGCTTGGACTTGGTTCCTTATCCTCAAATATTTAATGACGTTAATAATCAGAAAGCTGAGGTGATATTGTATCGTCCGACAGGTGAGAGCGGTGACTTTGAGAAGGCTAATTTTCCTATTGGAGTGGAGGGTGGAAAGACATCTACCTGTCCGACACAAAACTTGATGGAAGCGTATGATATGAAGGATGGTACTCCTTTTGTATGGAATAATCAGTCAAATCCATACGATAATCGTGATCCTCGTATGAAATATACGATTGTTTGCAATGAAATGAAATGGCCTGTAGACCCTGTGGAAATATGGGAAGGAGGAACTAACGGATTGCCATTGCAGAATGCCACTACTACAGGATACTATTTGAAAAAGTATGTAAATAACACGATTAGTTTCGAGGCTGGCAGCACTGTTACGAAAAAACAGCATAATTGGGTATTGTTCCGTTATGGTGAGATTTTGCTTAATTATGCAGAAGCTATGATTAATGCTTTTCATGATCCCAACTATAAAGATGCTGTTTACAATATGAGTGCGCGTGAAGCGGTAAATCAGATTCGTGGTCGTACAAATATTTCGTTGCCCGGTTTTCCGTCGGATATTACAGAAAAAGATTTCGTTAAACGCCTGAAGAATGAGCGTCGTGTTGAGTTAGCTTTTGAAGGTCATCGTTTTTGGGATGTACGTCGCTGGAAGGAACTGGGACAGACGGCCAATATATATGGAGTAAAAATAACGAAGAATAATGAGGTAATCAGTTATGAGAAATTCTTACTCGAAACCCGTGCGGTAACTGATAATATGTATTTTTATCCTATACCCAATACAGAACGCTTTAAAAATCCGAATTTGGGACAGAATCCCGGATGGTAATTATAAAAATAATATTGGAGTGTCTCCCCGGCAGGAGAGAATACTCCAATATCCTGTTCTTAACTACAGCAATGTGATCTGATACTTTTTTTATGAAATATATTCTTTTCTTTCTTATATTATTTTCCTCAAAGCATATTCTTCTTGCTAATGAAATTACAATGGAGCAGGCTAGAAAAGTGGCTATGAGTTTTTTTTGTGAAACGATACGATCCCGTGGTGGAATTCCCAGACTTCAGCTCGTCTGGGATGGTGAAAGTACTACTACGAGAGGTGGATCATCTCCCGCATTTTATGTGTTTAACCGTATGGATAGTGATGGGTTTGTGATTATCTCGGGAGATGATGTTACCATGCCGATATTAGGATACTCTTGCTCGAATCATTTTGTAGTTGAAAATATGCCTCCCAACTTGCTTGATTGGATGGATGAATTACGCAATCAGATTAATGCGGTCCGGGAGGAACATGTTGTGGGCACTTCTTATATTTCGAAAGCTTGGACGCGGGCATCAGACGCTATTGGTACGCCAATAGTGAAATTAACCACAGCCTTGTGGGACCAGCAAGCGCCTTTCAACAGACTATCTCCGACAACCAGTGACGGAAAGTCAATTACCGGCTGTGTAGCTACTGCAATGGCGATTATTATGCAATATTATCAATGGCCGGATCAGGGTGTAGGAACTGTACCTGTTTATACTCTACAAGCTGATAAGAATACCCAGATACCAAGCAAAACTTTTGATCGTCCTTATGTTTGGAGCAAGATGCCGGTAAAAGTTGATAAGAATTCGGATACTGATATAAAGGATGAGGTTGCAACTCTTATATATGATTGTGGCATTATTTCAAAGTCACAGTTTGGCAGGAAGTCTACGTGGGCATATTACGAGAATGCACTGGAAGGTATGATAAAGTATATGAAATATAATAAGGGGACTCATATGCAGAATCGGGCTACCCGTGTTATGAGTGAATGGCATCAGATGTTAAGGAAAGAACTTGATGCAAAAAGGCCGATTCTATATACAGCTTCTACTAAATCCGGTGGAGGGCATATGTTTGTAATAGATGGCTATACCCAGGAAAATTATTATCATGTTAATTGGGGGTGGAGTGGAAGTTCGAATGGTTATTACTTATTGACTGTTATGGATCCGTCAAATCCGGGTTCCGGCAGTTCTAGCGGTGGATACACTCAAGAGCAAGCTGCTTTTTTTAACTTGATACCAGATAAGGATGGCACCTCTGCTTTTACAGATAATTTGGTTCTTATTAGGAAGGAAGTGAATGGTGTCTATTATGAAGGACTTGTAATGGATGCTGTTAATATTCAGCCAGAACAAGAATTTAAAATAAGTATAGGAGCTGTTAACAACATCGGACGGTCAGCTTTTGACGGAAACCTGAGAATAGCTTTAGTAGGCAAGAACGGAACTATAAAAGAATATATATCCGAGGAAATCCCTGTTAAGTATCCGGCAGACTCTTACCATAGTGAAACAGACTGTTTCTGTAAAATAACCCTACCAATAAAGGCCGGAGATCGGATTAGAGTATATTACAAGGGTAAATATTCAGAGGATTGGGAATATTTGCGGGGTGGCTCACTATTGAAATCTGAAATTATTCTCAAGGAGGAAGATATGCCTTTGGAAAAAATGACCAGTTTTGCTTATGATAAGAAAAATAAGAAGATTAGTCTGAAGACTTGTCCCCAGGTAGAGTATCAGGTGCTCTCACTAACTAATAACGTGGTATTTTCAGGAATTACTAATGATGATAACCCGGAGATTCGGATTGATACAAGTGAGTTGATTGACAGAGAGTATGTCATTGTGCTCCGGAAGAAAATAGAGGATGAAGACGAGTATGAAGAAAAAAGAATACGTTTTGCAATAGGTAATCAAAATAAGAAATAGGAGAATATGAAGGAGATATTGAAATATATTGGACTGACTTTAATTTTTTTCATGGTATATTCATGTAGCGGTGGAGAGGATATTTTGCAGGAGGGACCGGAAGAAGACCCTTTTAAGGACTATTGCCTTGTAACAATAGAGCATAGCGGGAAATCATTTGGTTTTCTTGAATTTACAGGCAGTAAACTGTCTGGTAATATTCAATGGGGAGATGATAAATCTGAGATGTTTGCAGGAAAAAACACTCCGTCACATGTATATCAGACCGCGGAGGAACATATTATCGTCATAAAAGTTCAACAGGCTGATGGGATTATGTTGCCAGGTATCGAGGGGGTATCTCGGATAGATTTATCTGATTTTTAGTTAATTGAAATATTCTAAAAAAGGAGAAAATGAAAAGAATAACTTTTATATTTATAGTTTTGTTGATGGGGGTGGAAAGTGTATTTGCCCAGTCCTGCACATGGATCTACAGCACGGAAGGAAATATGTGGAAAGAATCGAAAATCAGATTACAATTAAAGCCTGATAAGGAACCCGCTTTAAAGGTGGATACAACAGAAAGCATTCAGGTATTCAAAAGATGGGGAACTTGTCTCAACGAACTGGGATGGGATGCTTTGAATTTGTTGCCCTTTGAACAACAGAAGGAAGTATTAAGTAATCTTTTTTCGAAAGAAGGCGCTTTACGTTTTTCCATGGGGCGTATACCGATGAATGCCAATGATTATGCACGGGACTGGTATAGTTGTGATGAAGTGTCCGGTGATTTTCAGTTAAAGTACTTTTCTATAGAACGTGATAAGAAGACAATTATACCTTTCTGTAAAAGAGTTCTGCACTGTAATCCTGATGTAATCTTTTGGGCATCTCCTTGGTCACCGCCGTCCTGGATGAAGGTTAACCATTATTATTCAGTACGTAGTTGGAATGGACAGAATAAAATGTCTCCTTTGTCTGATGTTGTTCTATATGAAAATACTACGGGGAAGGATGCTGCATATTATCCAAAGCAATTGGCTGTGAATGATTATTTTATTCAGGATTCTCGTTATTTGAAAACCTATGCCAATTATTTCTGTAGGTTTGTTTCTGCCTATCGGGAAGAGAATATTTCCATATCAAGAGTGATGTTTCAGAATGAACCATGGGCATATACCATTTATCCGGGTTGTGCATGGACGCCTGAGGGGATTATAAGATTTAATGTCGAATATTTGGCGCCGGAGTTAAAGAAACAACACCCGGAGGTTTCACTTTTTCTTGGAACACTCAATACCAATCGTTTTGATGTTGTAGATAAGATTCTGTCAGATTCTCGTATGAAAGATGCAGTGGAAGGATTAGGATTTCAATGGTGGGGAGGACAGATTTTGCCTGCTATCCGCAAGAAATATCCGTATTATAAGTATATGCAGACAGAGAGTGAATGTGGTTCAGGAACGTTTGATTGGAAAGCGGCAGAACATACATTTAGGTTGATCAATCATTATATAGGTAATGGTTGTGAGGAGTATACTTTTTGGAATGCGATTTTATCTGACGAAGGAAAAAGTAGCTGGGGATGGAAACAAAATGCTTTGATTCGTGTAGATTCTAAAACCGGGACTATTACGTATACACCAGAATATTATGCGGTGAAGCATTTTTGTAATCAGGTTGTTTCAGGTACAAGGGTTTTACAATATAAAGAGAAGGGGGAGGATAATTTGTCTGTTATTGCTTTCTTGACTCCAGAAGGTAAATATTTGATAGTAGCAGGTAATTATGGTGATGTTGCGCAGCAAATGACGGTACAATTAGGGGAGAAGTATTTAAATGTAACTTTACAGGCGCACTCTTTTAATACATTTATTGTAAAATAATTGTTTATATTGCATTATTATAAAAGCAAGATTAGATGTCCTCTGCCGAATCAAGTGATAATTCGTAGCTTCGGTAAAGTTCTCCTGTAACTTTAGCCTCTGAGAGTTTAACGGTATTTGTCTAAATGTTATAATTGGACACTATAAATCTAATATTTTGCTGATATATTATTGATATAGAGACCGATATATTTCTATTAACATCGAACTCATGTTAATTTAAGTGTTCCTCAACTTTATGAAATGAATAAAGTGACGGAAAAAGAAAATGTTGCTTCTTAATACCCCGATAAGGTTTTTAAATTATAGAATGTTCTTCGCAGAGTACGCCTGAAGTAAAGTGAGTAATGTAAAGTAGCCTTTGTTTTAAATTAAAATAGAAATGAAACCAATTTTATACAAACTTATTTGTAGTCTTCCTGTAACTCTTTTTGCCGGAACAGGTACACAGGTCTTTGGACAGGAACAACGCCCGAACTTGGTCTATATTTTTCCTGATCAATATAGGTTGAATGCATTGAGTATATGGAATGATGTGGCATATCGTAATGTTCTGAATACGGTAGGTGATCCGGTTCATACCCCTAATTTGGATAGACTGGCAAAACAGAGTGTGATTTTTAATCGGGCGTGCAGTACTTGTCCGTTAAGTAGTCCTCATCGTGCTATGTTGATGACAGGTGCATTCCCTGAGAAGAATGGAGTACCGGGCAATTGCCATGTGAACAATCAAAACGGTATTCCCGACAGCTTGGTTTGTTTCACTGATGTACTTGCGGGAGCTGGTTATGAAACGGCTTATGTGGGAAAAACGCATTGGCATCGTACGGAAGCCCTGTTTGACAAGGAGAATAATTATGTAGGTACAACTGAAGCACCTGGCGGACATTGTGTGTATCCATACGATACCTATATTCCTGAAGGAAGAGGGCGCAAGAGTAATAAGTACTGGTTTCAGCAATTGAAAGACAATCATTTTAATGCTACTGCCTATTCCAATCGTCCTGAATTGGTGGGTGGAAAGAAAGATGGTGAGCCGTTCCGTTATCGTCGGCTTACCTTGGAGGTTGAAGCGGATGTAGTGATAGGTTATCTGCGAAATAAGCAAGGACAACGAGACGCTTCCAAGCCTTTCAGTTTATTCTGGAGTTTGAATCCACCTCATACCCCTTATCATAGACTTACGGATTGTAAGGAAGAGGTGTTTAATCAATATTATAAAGATTTGAAACCGGAAGAAGTATTGCTACGTCCTAATGTGAAATTTGGTGAGGGTACACAAGTGAAAAACTTGGAACAACTGACACTTCAGGCAAAAATTTATTTCTCTTTGGTGAAGAGTGTGGACGATGAGATAGGTCGGGTGTTGAAAGTTTTGGATGAAGAAGGATTGACTGATAATACCATCTTGATATTCACTGCCGATCATGGGGAAATGATGGGTAGCCACGGTCGTATGGCAAAGAGTGTGATTTATGATGAGTCTTTTTCTATTCCGTTCTTTATACGTTATCCCGGTCAACTGAAACCAGGAGTGAACGATCTGATGTTGGGCGCTACAGATATTATGCCTACTTTGCTGGGTATGATGAACCTTGGAGACCAACTTCCTGAAACGGTGAAGGGAAAGGATTATTCACAAGGTATTCTTACGGGTAAATATAGGAAGGTAAAGAAACCTGTTTCTCAGTTTTTCTATCAGCAGAAAGAGAAAGGTGTACGCACTGACCGCTACTCGTATTTGGTGACAGGGGATGGAAATTATCAACTTTTTGATAATCTGAAGGATCCTTATCAGATACATTCTCTGAAAATAGAGGAAATTCCGTCAATTCAGACAAAGTTACTGAAAAAGGAACTTGGAAACTGGTTGAAGGTGTCGGAGGATGGCTGGGCCAAGGAACACAAATTTCCAGATAGGATAACTTATTAATAAAATACCATATATGGAGAAAAATACAGTTATCAACACATTTTGTCTTTAATCCATATACTTTTGTTACAATCCTCCACAAAGTTGGTGTATTGTCTCGACAGTACCTTCTGTGAATTACATATTTCTTTATCGTTTGCCATTAGTGGTGGATGATATACATTGCTTAAATATATGTTACAGCGCTGTGGACCGATTCTCACAGGGTTGTTTCTTTATTGCTTCCAATACGACGGTTATACAATTGCATCTATTAGGAATAAATCCGCTCCTGAATGCACTTGTTATTGTAATAAAGTAATACTTTGAAGAAGTATGCTGTAAATCCCTTTTTTATATCTAATACAGACGTTTTATTTAGGGAAATTTATAAATAATAATTAATCTATTAGGGTATGAGCACTCTGGTATATGTCCGGCGATTATCTGGATAACACGACGCAAACAGGCCGTTAATGGGCTTTGGCACTGTTCCCACCATATGTGATGCAGTGTTTGATAGCAGATATTAGCCGATATGACGGGGTTAGCTGGGCATAAAGGTAAAAAACGAAGTGACATACATAACTCCTGGAAGGAGATAAAAGTGTTATAAAAAAGTTTGCAAATCGTGTACATTTTATAATAGAAGTACATTTTTTGTAGTATATTTTATAACATCTACACTGTCCCTACTGGCTATGTATTTACTATCGTATACTCTCCGTCTCCGACTTACCCGATGAAGAAAGAAAAAAGAAGCCGGGGCATCCCTCAGCTTCTCTTCTTATAAAGATTTTCTGTTACCCAAAACTCATGTTACCATTGATTGTCATATAACAGATTATAAACTTTCTTATTTCAGATTATACCTTCTGATTAATTTGTAAACCGTTGATTTGTAAAACCTGTATCCTTTAGACGTTACAAATCCTTCTTTATTAAGAATATCCGCTATCTCCTGCAGAGTATGTTCCTCTTTTACTAATGTACGCAACATGGCGACAGCTCTCCTGTTATTGGGATTGTTATCCGCTTTCTCCCTGCAGGTTCTGATACTGTTCTGAATTGCCTGTTCATGTTTGTCCATTAAGTGTTCCGGATTACCCAGCCTGAATCCCCTTGCCTTCTTTGCCTGTAGGGCGGATTTTGTTCTTGCCGCTATCAGTTCCGCTTCGTATTGTGAGATTGCCGACAGGATATGCAACACCATCTTATTGGCTTGTGGGAAATCACAAAACACGATCTCCACATCATTCTCCAGAAGATTTGACAGGAAGGAAACATTTCTAGCCAACCGGTCCAATTTGGCAACGATCAGTGTCGCTTCCGTTTTTCTGCAAAGGCTTAATGCCTCTTTAAGTTTGGGCCTGTCCTTTTTTCGACCTGATTCAATTTCAACAAATTCAACAACCGGAGTTTTGTCACGAAGATATTTCTGTATAATTTCCCTTTGTGCTTCAAGTCCCAGTCCTGAATATCCTTGTTTCTGTGTGCTTACCCGAAGATAAGCTACATATTGATTGTTCATTGATTTTAAATTTCAATAGTTTTAACAGTGGTTCCGCTGACTAGATGCTCGTCTAATCTATGGAACCATTCATATTATTACATAAAAAAGGCTTTCCGTGAGATTTCAGGTTCCTATAAACTCTACTTTTTCACAGAAAGCCGTATTTTTAGATTCTGAATTTCTCAGAGATTCCCTAATACCTTATAATATCGTATGTATCAGAAATCCTTTTTTCATAATCATCCGTTTTCTCCACATTCTCGTCTATTATAGAAACGAGCATATCAAAGTAAACGTCTTCTATTATTTTTCTTTCTCCTTCAGAGTCAGGGATAAGATGTATTTCAAACAGGTCCTTTCCTTCATCGAGAATGATTTGTACCATTCCCGTATGCTTGAATCCCTGCACATGAAATTCCAGTCCGCCTTTGACCGGTTTTATCGTATCCATATCTACTCCCCACGACATTACTATAACGGGTTGTGTCTTTAGGATTGACCATATATATCCTGCCAGTTTCAGATCATAATTTTTGTTTTCCATATTCGATTTTATTTAAGTTGTAATATTCAGTGTAAATTCTCTGGTAATCCTCCATATCCAGTTTCGGAAAAACGGAGTGGTACATATAATAGAGGTCTTCTATGCTCCATAATTCCCCCTGATCGAGCAGTGCAAATATTTCGTCTACAGCTTCGTCAAATTCATCATAACTCCTCCATCGTCCGTCCAATATTTCTGTCTGGTGTGGATAAGTGTCAGTACAATTCTCAATGATATGCTCTACCAGTGACAGACAGCTCATGAGGTCTTTCTTTATCGTAAATTCATGGTCCGTATGTGGTTCGTAATATCCACAGCTGAGATTGATGCAACTGACCTGAAGCCCCCGTTCCTTTAGTTCCTGCACATCCGTCATCATTCCATGTGTTTCCCTGTATCCGAACTTTTTATATCCGGCAGCTTGAAGGAATTTGGGAGAACATAGTGAAGTCCAGCCGATTTCTGTAACAATGTCCTGATACCCCCGTCTGTCAGGCTGTATAACAAAGCGGCAGTCATTGAAAAAATCCATCACCGCTTTTCCTGAACCGACACATCCCACTTCTTCGCTGACAAAGAACGCCAGTTTTAAGGAGTCATACTTTCTCAGGCATTTGAGTGCTATCCAGATTCCGTTCTTGTCATCGGCTCCGAGTCCTTCCTGTCTTTTATTCCGGGAACTGTAACCGAATATGATTTCTCCCGTTTCGACAGTCGTGAAGTCTTTTGAATGTAACCTCTGCACTTGGTCAAGATGTGCTACGATACAAGGGTATGATTCCGCTTCCCCCTTTGTTATATATAAGTTCCCGGCTGCGTCTGTTTCAACTTTGGTACCGGTAATTCTCTTGGTATAATTCCATATAAACTTAATCATCGTCCGTTCTTTTCCGCTCGGGCTATAAACCTTGTATAATTTCTTAAGCAATTCCATAATTTTTATTTTTTTTGTGGGTTAAACATTTATTTCATTCATCTCGTATGCATAAGGCAATCCTGTTTCTTCATCTATCCCGTCATAAAGTTTGCCGTTCAATTTATGAAGTTCTTCCGCTTCCAGCAGTCTTTGTGCTGACTCTACGGATATTGTCTTTCTTTCATATTCACAAAGGATATTGTTCCATACCCGGTATATGGTTATGTCTTCTGCATGCTCGTAGTATTCCTCATCATAGTCGGAATAATGCCAGTTTTCCTTTTTGTATTCCTGTTCTGCTTTCTTCCGGCATTCTTCACAGCAATAGTCCTCTTCCGTTATTTCTGAATAGTATTTATCCTCTTTTAGGAAATCCTCTTCACATTCGGAGCATGATAGTACGTCGGAGTCATGGTGGTATTCTTCCAGTTGCTCTATCCATGTAAATTCTCCCAGATTCTCTACATCACAATAATATTCCTGCCCATGATAATATACGGTGGTGATTTCACGACAATTGTATTCATGGAAATCATCGTATTCCTCCTCACCATTCAAAGAACCGTCAGTAATATCAAGTGCGATGTCGCCACTTCCGTAATTGTCCGCTGTCCTCCCGGATTGATTGTACCATTTGAATGAATCCTGATAGCTTAGGGTATCGTCATAGTCCAGGTCACATTCTATCCTGAATTTCCTGTCTGACAATGAATTCTCCTCCAGGTCAACAAAAGCTCTTGAATCACCACATCCGGCACCAACTTTCTTGTAACCGTCAATGTGTCCTCCCTTTATCAGAGCATCTATTAAAGCACGTTTGAGGGTGTTGTTCTCATCGGTAGCGTATTGTCTTTCCGCCAGTCTCCATATTTTTCCATTCTGGTCTGTAACCCTGTTGTAGATGACACACCTTGCTGTCACCTTTCCTTCTTCATTGATCAGGTATGCCGCGCTTGCATCGACTGAATTCGTATAGAAATAATGCAGTTTCCTGTCTACCATGCAGGAATGAAAATCTCCTTTACAGCAGTCTGATGAATAGATTCTCTCAAAGTCTTTGTCAACATGCAGTTTATTCTTCGGTAACCTGCCGTGAGTATACCCTTGCCAGTCCGCCGAGAATTCCTCGCACAGATAAGTCACTATCTGTTCAGGGAGGGTTCTGCCGAATTCTGTTTCCAGTATGAGCGAGCGGTAGAGTTTTCCCGCTTTCATTTTAAACACCTTTCCTCCGTTCTCATGGTTAATGTAGCGGATTGACCTGGTATCCCCGTCTTCACATAGCCCTTTCAGTCCGTCCGTTTCAAAGTTCCTGGAGTAAAAGAGTTCTCCGTCCAGCTCCAGAACATAACGTAATGACATATCTGAGTGCCCGCTTATAATTATTGTCCGGGTAATGGTCTTCTTCAGTTCCGCCATTGAGGAAATATGAAGCAGCGTATAATTGTTTGTCCCTATTGCTTCGTGTAGTAATCTCTTGTTCCTGATATATGCCAGCAGTATCTTGTTCTTTCTGCTGCATACTCCGTTTCCATGCTTGACAATTCCAAACATGTCCTTGAATTCTTCGTAATTTTTAAATTTGTAGTATAACATAATCTTTCTTGTTTTAAAATGTTGGTAAATAAAAAAGGAGGACACCACGTTGATTGTGATATCCTCCTCAGATACAATTCCGGTATGTTTCAACCGTCTCTCAAATGATCGGTATAGTTTCGTCAAGTATTCCTGATTCAACTATTTTTCGGGCTATCCTGTGTGAAGCCTCGTTTCTCGGGTCATATCCATAGTCCTCTCTTCCTATCATCTCTATGACCTTTACCATAGTGCAGAACAGTTTTTGTTGGAGTGTCCTGTGATAATACACCACTGACTCCGCAAACTTCTCGCTGTTCCATGACATATTGTTCAAGGCGTCTTCCAGTTCCTGTGCCACCTTGAACTTCTTACTGTTTTCAAGTTCAAATCTTTCCATAATGTTTTTGTATTAGTCCGTTCGATTTTCGTTTGACTCTTTTATTTTGGGAAAACCAAGAATTTCGGAAGCTATTGTTTCCATGCTTTCCCCAAATAATTGGTTGCAATAATCATCTGCCATCTTTTCTGCGAGTTTATCCATGTCATTGTCACTGATCTTTTCAACATCAAATCCTGTTCTCGCCAAATCATTCCTATGTACAGATGTAATTACAAAGTACCCGGCGTTAAGTTGTTTTAAAAGTTGCCTTTCTCCTTCTGATGGATTCTTAATATTGTTGAAATATATTTTTAAATCCTGCATTAATTCTCGTACCATGATATTTCTCGTTTTGATAAAATAATTTATTCAGAATTATTATCAGAGTGTTCTATCCATTTGTTTTTTCTTTGCAGTTGAAGTTTTACCTTCTCCGCATCAAATTCATAATTCATGCACTTTTTAAAGTTTCTCATTAAAAGAAGCAGGGGAAATAACATCCCGTGCCTGCAATTCCTTCCGTGCTCGTCTAGTGCTGATTTACAGGTGTCACAATGGTATATGTCCTGTATACATGTTACGCTCATATATTTTTCTCCTTTCTGATTTTAATTTAACAAAAGAAGGGAGAAAGACCTTGTTTGTTATTTTTAGATCTTTCTCCCTTCATAGGATTTTTAGATGTTTCCCTGTCTATCCCAGGAACCATCCGTAATTTTCAGTGTCTTCCCCTCTCAAGGCTTTCTGAATGCCCGCTGCAAAGTCTGTGGCGTTCTGATTCCTTTCGAGGAATTTGTCAATATAGGACTGTTTGGCCGCCTCGTTAAGAAGCTGCATCAGGTCCCAGCATGAGATTTTTGCTCTTCCGCGTAAGCCGAAGTTAGGGTTGTCAATATAGCCTTTGGTGGCTGCATTGATGTTTGAATCACCTAAGATAACTTTCGGTAATTCTTTCATTTGTGATGCCGGTAATACCTGGTAAAGTCGTAAACGTCCGATTATTTGGCAGAATTGTTCCTGTGAAATCATCGTTCTTCCCAGGTCTTCAAGAAGTCTCAAATTTTGTTCGGGATTGAATGTCTGAAACAGTTTTAGGGCGGCTATATAGATATCCGTATCGCCCATCACTTCCAGACGTCCTGTCAAGCCGTCACATGTCAGCATAAGATTACTGCATACCCTGACTCTCCATCCGATAAAGATTTTAAATTTTTCAGGGGATTTTTTTCCGTACAGGTTCTCTTCATTCAGGCTTCTTACGCCGCCGATACAAAGATGCACTTCTTCATCGTTCATTTCCCGACATATGGTTTGGATATGAAAACAAAATGCCATTCTCTGATAATAGATGGTTTCGTCTTCAGGTTTGAGTTCTTCCTTCCTCTTTGTCAGTGCGGAAGGATGTCTGCCTAAAATCTTGTGTGAGACTCTGATTTCCGTATTACCGAAAACTTCTCCTGCAAAAAACATGCTTGCCGCCTCCTCAATACGGTGTATAAAAGTCTGGTGGCTGATTGTAAGCTGATTGTCTCCAAAGCTGGGTACAATACAGTTCGTTTCCAGTTCTTCAAGTGTAATGCCTGAAGTGTTTGATTCAATAAAATTGGGATGTTCCTTCTCCTGTTCCTTTTCCGATACGATTACTGCATCTTCGATAAAGGTTGGGTTGATCATGCCCGTTCTTGTCACCCTTGTGGATCGTAATAATAAATTGGTTGTTTCCATATTTTTATAGTTTTTAATTGGTTAATAAAATCCGATAAAAGAAAAAGCCAAGAGGTTTATTTCTTTGCTTTTACAAATATTCCTCTTAGCTTCTTGATTCCCTTGAGTATGGATGTTGTTACCTCAAGGATGGTTATAATTACGTCCTGTGCCTTATCATAATCCATTCACTAGACGTTCTATGGGTTCTCAGTTGCTACATTGCCTGTATCAACTTTACTTGCAGCATCTTTTTTCTTCCTTTTGCTGCCATACTTCTCTACAAGTTCCACAATAGTTGAACCTGCCACGATGATCTCAGCAATGTATGCTGCGATTCTGATTCCTTTCATTAAATGTTTCATTTTTCTCTTGTTTTTTTGTTGGTTAATAATATGTTCTTGTTCTCTTGTCTTTTATTCTTATTTCTTATTCTTGTCATATATAAGGGTTTAAGGTGAAGAGGGAAGGAGAAGAAAAAAAATAAAGAGCCGTTATCAAGACTCTTCGTCCTGACTTGGCTCTTTGATAGACTGTCATACTTTCATTACTCAGACTGTAGCTGTGGTAATTACTGGTACCGCTGCTATCCTTCGAATTGAATCGCCCAATGATCTTCTAAGTATTGGGATCAACCCGGAAATTGTTTAATCTTGTTTGAAGCTATGTGCACCATTTAGTAGCGGTGCAATCTCTGCGCTTCAATTTATTCTCATCTATAAGAATTTCGGGTGATGAGAGAGGGAATTTTCAAAAATAATGACTTATATGTTTTGGGGATTAATAATGGGGGATTTTTTCTGTAAAATCGTGATTATTTTACAGAAGATCAACCTTATAGTCAAATAAATAACTTATTTTTGCAAAAAACTTACGTAAAATAGAATAAAAAGACATGACTATTACAATCGTTTCCATAGCTATTATTTTTTTAGTATTTTTTTATTGTTGTTATCGCATCAAGAAAGCAGTCAAGAATAATACGTTTAGGCAAGAGAAAAATATTATAGAATACATGCCATCTGTGCTTACTACCTTTGGTGTATTAGGAACATTTATTGGTATTACTTATGGACTTTTGGATTTTAATACAACAAATATATCAGCTAGTATTTCAGTTCTATTAAGTGGATTAAAAATGGCTTTTTTGACATCTATTGTGGGGATGGTTTGCTCTATTGTGGTTAGTAGATGGATTAATAGCATATCGGATGATATAGAAGCAACAACACCTTCTACAGAGCAAGATGCTTTAAATAGAATATGTGTTGCAATTCAGAATATGAGTCAAGATCAGAATCGTCTGAATGCGACAATTGAGAAAATGGTAAATCAATCGAATACACTGCAAACAAGAATGATAAATTTGCTGGATCAGCAAACTACAGGAATTGGAAAAATAGTAGAATCACAAAATGGAGTAATAGAATTGTTGAGTTCCCAAACAGACTGTTTAGGCAGTCTTAATGACAAAGTGGAAGAAATAGTAATGAGTAATTCCAAATTAATGGATGTTCATACAGAAATTGTAGGTATTCATAACATTTCAACGAAGATAGAAGAAGAAGCCAGAGCTACGTATAGTCAATTAGGAGAGGTCTTAGACATAATGAGTACTCAGGTAGGTATTCAGGAGGAAAATCTACAAGAAACTAAAAACTTGTCTACAACAGTCAGAGGTGAGATCGTTGTCATAACAGATGCTATGGAAAAAGGCAACAAGTTAATGCAAACCAAATTTGACGAATTCTCTGCATTAATGCGTAAGAATAATGTTGAGTCTTTAGTTAAAGTAATGGAAGGGGTTACTAAAGAATTTAATAAGTCTCTCAAAGAACTAATCAATAAACTTGTTCAAGAAAACTTTGAGCAATTGAATAAGAGCGTAGAACAATTAAATGTATGGCAGGTTGAGAATAAAGATATGATTAGTGAATTGACTTCTCAATATAATAATATGACAAGTGAATTTAAAGCCACATCTACAGTACTTGAAGAAGTAGCCGATAACACTCATTCTTTAATAGCTGATGATAGCCACCTAAAACGATTGATAGAAGAACTCCAAAGAGTATTGATTGACGATACTAAGTTTGAAGAAATAACGGTAAAGTTGAATGATACAATATCTAAAGTCCATGAAGGTACAGAAGCTTTTGACGAGGCTACGAAGGAACTAAACACTTGGATTCGCAATCACAAAGATATGGGAGATGGAGTTCGTCTATTAGTGAAGAAGTTAGATGAAATAAATAAAATAAAAGATTATAATGAAGAGTTCTGGCGAGAAACTAGAAAAAACATGAATGAGGGAGTTAGCATAATTGTTAATGCTTCTAAATCTTTAAATAGTAGTGTGTCCACGCTCAACGAGGAATTCTACGAAAGATTAAATAATACATTGGCAAACTTAGATGCTTGTATTCAAGCCATGTATGATAATAAAAGACGTAGCTAATGGGAAGTAAGAATAATAGTTGGATGTCATTCTCTGACTTAATGACCGGACTTATGGTTATTTTTATGTTTGTTGCGATCTCGTATATTCTTGAAGTGCAAAAAGCCGAGCAACAGCGTCAGAAGGTTGTTACAGACTTTCAAGATTCTAAATCAGCTATATATAAGGATTTACGTTCTGCTTTTGATGAAGAGAAAAAAGAATGGGAGATGGAGATAGGAAAAGATTTATCGATTCGTTTTACAAATCCCCAAGTTATATTTGCTCTAGGTAAATCAGATGTTACTCCAACCTTTCAGAAAATATTAAATGACTTTTTACCTAGATATTTTAATATTCTTTTGAAAGAAGAATATCGAACGAGGATTAAAGAAATTCGGATCGAAGGTCATACAGATACATTGGCTATTTATAGTAAATCAAGTGACCCTTATATCGGGAATGTTTTATTGTCACAAGAGAGATCTGCTAAAGTTCTTGAATATTTTAGACAGATGGAATATTATAAGAACCTATCTGAAAAACAAAAAGAGCAATTACAATACTGGATTACAGCTAATGGACTATCCTATGGGCGTACTCTTGATGATAATAAGCAAGAAAGTTTTTTATCGCATGAACCAATAAATGCTAATTACTCACGTAGAGTTGAATTTCGTATAATTACCACAAGTGAAGAACTTATTGAGAATATTGTTAATGATATGCAGAAATAATTGGTATGAGTGAATTATATACTTTTGATGCTCTAAAGAAATTCCTGAAAAACAATGGCTGCATTGTGGGGGATTCGAAAGGGTATAAACTTATTCGGGTTGATTTTGAAGAAGCTTATACTAATGGTAAAATTGATTTTAAATCAACAGGAATATTCTATTTAGATGAGAATGGCTTTAAGCGTCAAGGGTATATGTATCAAACACGATATTTAGTGGATAAGTATGGTCTTCCTAAATTTCATATATTTGAATGTGAGACTATTCGGAATTTTTTAGATAAGGGAGTCTTTGATCAATATTATTCTTTTTCTACAGCTAACACCAATGATATTATAGAACGTAAGACTGGTAAAGAATTTAAAAATGTATCTTTATCTTTATGTGGATATTGTAGGCATATGCTACATAACATGCAAGCGGAAGAACTTTTCGGTGAAGATATGGTTGGAATAAAGGCATTGTTGGTAAATTCGGTATCTAATACTCAGGGATTCTATGATGCTTTAGGAGGAAGTGAACAAAACGAAATGCCCGAACAAGTTGATATTGATATGTTCGGATATGTTAAGGAGTGGCAGAAGATTAGTGAATATATAAGAGAGAAACATCAATATGTATGTGAGAATTGTGGTGTTATTCTGAATGGATTTAATAAGCGATTTTTAGAGGTACACCATATAAATGGTAATAAACTGGATAACCGAGAGTATAATTTGAAATGTCTTTGTATTAGATGTCATTCTGAGATTGATAAGCGACATAAAGAAAATTATCAAGTTTCAAGAAGTAATAGGATTCGTTTGCAGCAATATTTAAAATGCTTATCTAAAGGTGAGTTTCAATTCTCAAATAGTGATACAGACAGCGATATTTATCCATTTTAGAGAAATGTAAATTATTTCAAAAGCATTATTAACTCAAAAATGATTTGTCAAATAGAATCTTTTTGTATTTTTGTTTTTATGAGGTATAACAATAAGAAAGTGGAAAATTTAAACTCTTTTTTTTGTGTTGCTGTTATTCAATATAAAGTTAAATATAATTGCCTAACTGGCATTAATTATAATAAAGTATGAGAGTCTTTGAAGCATTAAATCAAATGAGAAATCAGCTACCTCTTGAAAGGACAGGTAGCTCTTATATCGAAACATTGCAATATGAATTCAGTGAATATATATCATTGCTAAATGATATTGATGATGTTGATTTTAATGCTTTATTTAGAAATGAAGGTTCACCAATAATTATAGATCTAACAAAAAGAAAGTTTATCTCCTTTATTAAGAAAGTCCAACAGACAATCAGCTCGATAATTAGTATTTATTACGAAGGATATCCGGATGAAGCATATAAACTTTTAGAGAATTTGTTAATGAGAAATAAATTTGCTCCAAGTAGAAGTAGTGTCCGTTGTGCATATGCAAATAATTATCTTAATGATCAGTTGGGCAATTTTTTCTTATTAGAATGGAGAGAAGAGCTTATTAATTTGTATAGAATGCGAATATCTAAAGAAACTTTATCTAAGGAGAAAATGTTTCATGTTCCTTTTAATATGAGAGAAAAGGTTTCGTCAGCAAGATTTAGTATTCCCGGATTCCCATGTTTATATTTAGGAACATCATTAGAAGTTTGTTGGAATGAAATTAAACGATCATTGGAGTCTGAAGAACAAGTATTTGCATGTAGGGTCGAGAATCATAAACTTTTATCACTGATAAACTTAGTAATTCCAGATGAATGTTTGGAAACTATTATAGAAACAGATGCCCATTTTGCATTTAGTTTTTTATCTACTTACCCATTTTATTTATCTTGTTTAATGAAAGTTGCGCATCCTGACGAGCCATTCAAACCAGAATACATTATCTCACAACTTCTATTACAGTATATTAAAAAGCAGGACATGCTTGATGGTATAATATACTCATCAACCAAAGATCATGCATTAGTGGGGGTAACATATTGTAATATAGTTATACCTGCCCGTGAAATGGCAGCAGAGGGATATTGTAGAAAAGCAAAGACGTACTATCATATTACAGAACCTATTCTTATTGATTTAGAGAACATTAATGAAGGTGAGGAGAATTTGAATATTAGTTTAACAACAAGGTTAGCTTGATATTAATTATTGAAAGAATTAATAATATCTTTAGACTGTATAATTATAGCTGTAATAGCCATTAGGTTATTAAAGGGAAAATGATAATAAATTTCTTTCTTGAATAAAAAGTGTAAGCAGCCACCTAATAGTTAATTAGTACTACTTGGGAAATTGTGTGGTGTGGGTCGCGGAATGGACGTTGGGAAATCAATGAGGACCCGCGTTTCAGTTGTCCGGCAACTGAATGTATCTTGGTGGTTTCTAAACTTTCACCCAGTGAAAGAGGAGGAAGAATGGAAGGAAGGCGTTTGGCCATCATTGATTTACCGCTGCCCGGAGCGCCTACCATTATTAAATTATGTCCTCCGGCTGCCGCAACTTCTAGTGCCCTTTTTACATTCTCTTGTCCTTTTACGTCTGCAAAATCCAGGTCACAGTTGGTCTGCTGTTGATAGAATTCTTCCCGTGTATTGACAACAGTCGGCTCTAATTCGCGTTCATTATTGAAGAACTCGACGACCTCCTTGATATTACTGACTCCATATACTTTTAATTGATTGACAACAGCAGCTTCCCGTGCGTTTTGTTGGGGAATGATTAGTCCTTCGAAACCATCCTCGCGAGCTTTGATAGCAATGGGAAGCGCACCTTTGATAGGTTGGATACTTCCGTCCAGACTTAGTTCGCCCATTAGCAAATAGCGGGAAAACTTCTCGGAAGAGATTGTTTCGCTAGCTCCTAATAATCCGATGGCAAGAGGCAAGTCATAAGCTGAACCCTCTTTTCGAATGTCAGCAGGTGCCATGTTGACTACTATATTGCTGGTGGGCATTTTATAACCATTCACCAGTAATGCGGAGATGATGCGTTGATGGCTTTCTTTGACCGCAGAATCCGGAAGGCCGACGAGATAGAACATACAGCCGCGCGAGCTGTTGACTTCGATTGTGATGAGTGTTGCATCAATCCCTTGAACAGCCGCTCCGAATACTTTAATTAACACGTTTGATTATTGATTATTTTTTCTTCTTATTGTCTTGTTTTTCCTTTTCTTCAGCAGCAGTGACTACTTCCTCAATTTTCTTCTTCAATTGTTCTCCTTTGAGGTTTTTCGCGAGAATCTTACCGTCTGCCGACAGAAGAATGTTGCTGGGAACTTGCTTGATGGCGTATTGTTTGGCTACTTCGGAATTTAGTCCGCTAAAATCACAGACTTGTTCCCAATTGAGCGTATCACGTTTTATAGCATCCTGCCATTCTTGTTTATCCATATCAAGGGAGATACCGAGCATGGCTATATGTTTGTTCTTCTTATATTTCTGATAGATCTCTTTTAACTCGGTATTGCTTTGGTGATTGGAAATGCTATCTCCCCATGAAGCCCAAAAGTTGATTAACAAGTTCTTTTTCTTGAAATCTTCTGATGACCGGGTAATTTTCTCTCCTTTTATGTTAGATAGACTGAAGAAGGGAGCATATTTGCCTGTTTCTGTTTTCTCTGACAGTGAGATGGCTTCGTTGAGCTGTTCAATATACAGCTTGTCTTGCAATATTCCTGTCATGACTTCAATTAGCTTCTTTATTTTGTTGAAATCGGGCGAATCTTTCTGAACAAAGTATTTATCCAACAAGTAGAGGCTGACAAAAGAAGAATGATGCTTCATGATGAATTCTTCTGCTTTTTGCTCTAAATCTTTCTCGGATGGGGTAGGCAGGCTATTTAGTTCTTTCTGAAAGTTTGTAAACTCTTCATTATATATATTACCATTGATATCCAGATATTCCGGGTGATTGATATCTCCTTTTATTTTGATTTGATTTCCTTTGTCAAGGAAGATTGGATATTCTGTCTGATTGTCAATAAGTAAAAAGGCAGAAGTAATGGTGTCTATTGAAGCTGTATAAGAGAATTTATCGTTCTTCGCGAAAATGGTATCTATCCGGTCGAATGATTCGTCCATCCCATACAGATAAAGCGTATCTGTGCCCAGACCTTTGATTTCCCCGGTTATGCTAACCTTCTTTGAAGATTTACCACAGCTGCATAGACAAATGATTATGAGGATTAAAATGCTACTCTTTTTCATTGCTTTGATTTCTTTTCTGCGAAAGTACGGTTTTTACAGATAAAAAAAAAGAATTGCCCGTCATTTATAATGACAGGCAATTCTTAATATTTAAAATAGAGTGGTAATTCTCTTATTTAATGATGTTCATGAAATCTGCATTTGTGAAGAATTTAGCAAATTCCAGGTCAGTAGCTGCCTTCTTAGCTAATGAAGAATCTTTAGCAACTGCGCTCTTCAAGCTGCTTGTTACCATAGAAGAATTATTAGTTCTAGCACCTAAAACTGCCATCAGGTAGTCAGTGTAAGCATCAGGTCTTTCTACGTTAGCCAATGTATTTTTAGCTTTGTTGTAGTCCTTAGCAAGGATTTGAGCCAAAGCAGCACTGTTAGTCTTAGAGTCACCGAATGAGTTTACTGCTCTTTCATATTGACCTTGAGCGATGTACAGGTTACCCATAGATTCGCCAAGTTCTTTTGTGCCGGCAGCTTTACCGAAGTATGCTTCTGCAGCAGCTTTGTCACCCTTCATCAAAGAGATCAAACCTAAGTTCATGTTAACTTCAGGAGTAGCATTAACGCTGGCAGCTTTCTTGAAGTAAGATTCTGCTTTGTCAATGTTACCGGCTTGGTAAGCCAATTTACCTAAGTTGTTGTAACCACGGTAATCGTTCGGGAACTGTTTGGTAGCTTGGGTGTAGATAACTTCTTGCTTAGCAGGGTCGCTAGTCAGTGTAGCAGCATACAACAATTCTTCTACGTTCAGTTCAGAAGGATTAGAAGAAGCCAACTTAGCGATTTCTTCGTCAGACTTACCGATGATTTCATAGTTCAAAGTCAAACGAGAACGACGCAATTGAGGAAGAATAGTGTTAGCCAATTCTTTGTATACAGCAGAGATGTTCTTGATTTCGCTTTCTCTTTGAGCAGGATCTTGGTACATTGCAATAACGCGGAGAATCAACTCTTTGTCTTGGATGTTAGATTTAGAAACCAGTTCTTGGAAACCTTCCCAGTCCTGTGCAGTGTATTTAGCATCGATCGGAGCATCGATTTTTGCTTTCTTCAGGTCTTTGCTCAACATCTTAGTTGTGTTGCCTTCACGGTTTTCAGCAAGAGTAGTATTCAAGCTTACACCACCATCAGGAGAAGCGTATGCAGAAACTTCGATGTTGCTGATCTTCTTGTTAGCAGCTTCGTTAACGTTAGCTACTTCTTTGTTGAATTCTTTAGCAGTCTTCAATTCGCTGGAACGAATGTTAGCTTGTTGGATCAAGAACATGATGTTGGCATCGTGTTTTTCTTTGATGATACGTTGGAAAGCGTCTTCGCCCAATGCAGGGTTAGCATTACCTAATGTATTGTTTACTAATTCAGAAGTAGAAATTACACCATCAGCAATTTTCACAGCAGGAATAGTCACTACTTTCTTTCCGATAGTAGCTTTGAATTCCAGATACAATTCTGACTTAGCCATTTCAGGAACATAGTCAAAAGAAGTTTTCATCGTGTAGCTACCGCCCATCTTGTAAGAGATAGTCTGGTCGTTACCTTCCACTTTTTCACCTTGGAAAGTAGCTGGTTGGCCTTTAGCTTCGCCGCCATTCCATTTCAAAACCGGAGTAACTTCTACAACCGCTTTCTTGTTGAAATACTTTTCAGGAAATTTACCATTGATGGTCGCAGGAACTTTACCACCTACTGCCTCCAGCACTTGCGGAGTAACAGTGAAGTAATCAGCTGACAATTCACCCATTTTTTTGCTGCAAGAAGAGAATAATGCAACAACCATTGCCATGAGTAAAGGCAAGTACAACTTCTTAGTCATTTTAGGTATAAATTAAATGTTTGTAATTGAAATATCGTCAATTTGCCAACCTCCTTCTGCTCACACAGAAAAAGTAACGCAAAGATATTAATTCTTAATATAATTATATAGATAAGGGGGCGATTTTATCATAATTTAATGAAATAACTCCTCTTTTTCTTTCCTATACTTGATATTTCGTGGGTGATGCTCGATAATCTCACTACGAAGCATATTGCGGTCGATGTGGGTATAGATTTCCGTTGTCGCAATGGATTCATGTCCGAGCATACATTGAATGGCTCTCAAATTGGCTCCACCTTCCAGTAAATGAGTGGCAAAGGAGTGTCGGAATGTGTGCGGACTGATGTTTTTGGTAATACCCGCTTTTTGTGCTAATTCTTTTATCATATGAAAGATCATAATCCGGGAAAGTCCTTTGCCTCTCCGCTGACTGACGAAAACGAAATCCTCATGCCCTTTTTTCACTTCAATCTGATTACGGTCTGTGATGTAAAGCTTTATTTCATTAATAGCCCGGGGGGAGATTGGTACGAGTCGTTGTTTGCTTCCTTTTCCTTCTACTTTGATAAAGCCTTCATCAAAATAGAGGTCGGACAGCTTGAGGGTGACAAGCTCTGATACCCGAAGTCCGCAGCTGTATAGTGTTTCTAAAATAGCTCTGTTTCGCTGTCCTTCAGCTTTGCTGCGGTCGACGGCGGAGATAATCCGGTCAATTTCCTCTACAGTCAGTACTTCAGGAAGTTTAAAGCCTATTTTAGGTCCTTCTAATAACTCACTGGGGTCTGCTTCCAAGTAGTCTTCAATGATGAGAAAACGGAAGAATGATTTGATTCCTGATAAGATGCGGGCTTGTGAACGGGGATGAATACCGATGTCATGTAATCCGGCCGCAAAACGTTGAAGATCGGACAGGCATACGTCCAATACGTTAATCCCTTCCAATGTCAGAAAGCTCATCAGTTTGTCCAGATCCGTCAGATAGGCATCCAGCGTATTAAGAGATAAGGACTTTTCCAGTTTGAGATACTGCTGATACTTCCTGATTATCAGCTCTTGTTGTTCCTTCTTATGCTTTTTTTCGTTGATTTCCATTTCTTTTTTCTACCTTTGCACATTCTTTCAGATACAAAGGTATAAAAAAACAGGATTGCGCGATGAAGATACAAATTATTAATGGCCCGAATATTAATCTGTTGGGTAAGCGTGAACCTTCCATTTACGGAAGCGTTACATTTGAAGATTACTTGGCTGATCTTCGCAAAAGATACGTTGACGTGGAGATCGACTATTTTCAATCGAACATCGAGGGAGAAATGATAGACTGCATACAGCAGGTGGGATTTGATGTGGATGGTATAATCTTGAATGCAGGTGCGTATACACATACTTCCATAGCTTTGCAGGATGCTATTCGTTCTGTGACATCTCCGGTGATTGAGGTGCATATATCCAATGTGCATAGTCGCGAGTCTTTCCGGCATGTGTCGATGATTGCTTGCGCTTGTAAAGGAGTGATTTGTGGCTTTGGGCTAAATTCGTACCGTTTGGCTTTGGAGGCTTTATTGGATAGATAATAAATAAGGTAATAATATATAATAGGTAGAAAGACTATGTTATTGAAACAGACTAAGATTGTGGCTTCCATCTCGGATAGACGTTGTGATGTGGATTTTATAAAACAGTTGTTTGAAGCTGGGATGAATGTAGTGCGTATGAATACAGCGCATGCTAGCCGTGAAGGTTTTGAAGCTTTGATTGCAAATGTACGTGCTGTGTCCAACCGTATTGCGATTTTGATGGATACAAAAGGTCCGGAAGTTCGTACGACGGCTAATGCAGAGCCGATTCCATATAAAATAGGAGAGAAAGTAAAGATTGTAGGTAATCCGGATTTGGAAACAACTCGTGAATGTATTGCTGTTTCATATCCGAACTTTGTGTCTGACCTGAATATCGGTGGTACGATTCTGATTGATGATGGCGATCTGGAACTGGAAGTTATTGATAAGACGGATGGTTATTTGCTGTGTGAAGTTAAGAACGATGCTACTTTGGGAAGCCGTAAAAGCGTAAATGTCCCGGGTGTTCGCATCAATCTTCCTTCATTAACGGAAAAAGACCGTAACAATATTCTTTATGCTATCGAAAAGGATATTGATTTTATCGCTCACTCTTTCGTGCGCAACCGTCAGGATGTACTTGACATACGTGAAATTCTGGATGCACATAATAGTGATATTAAGATTATTGCTAAGATTGAGAATCAGGAAGGGGTGGATAATATCGATGAAATTCTGGAAGTGGCAGATGGCGTAATGGTTGCCCGTGGTGACTTGGGTATCGAAGTGCCTCAAGAACGTATTCCGGGAATCCAGCGTGTATTGATTCGCAAGTGTATTCTGGCAAAGAAGCCGGTAATCGTTGCTACTCAAATGCTCCATACAATGATAAATAATCCTCGTCCGACTCGTGCGGAAGTGACTGATATTGCCAATGCAATCTACTATCGTACAGATGCTTTGATGTTGAGCGGAGAAACCGCTTATGGTAAGTATCCGGTAGAAGCGGTGAAAACAATGACTAAAGTTGCGGCTCAGGCAGAAAAAGATAAACTGGAAGAAAATGATATCCGTATTCCGTTAGATGAGAATAGTAATGATGTTACGGCGTTCCTTGCTAAACAAGCAGTAAAAGCTACTTCTAAGCTAAAAATACGTGCTATTATCACTGATAGTTATAGCGGACGCACTGCTCGTAATCTGGCTGCTTTCCGTGGAAAGTATCCAGTGCTGGCTATCTGCTATAAAGAAAAGACAATGCGTCATTTGGCTTTGTCTTATGGTGTGGAAGCTATCTATATGCCGGAATTGGCTAACGGACAGCAATATTACTTTGCGGCATTGCGCCGTCTGTTGAAAGAAGGCCGTTTGCAGCCTTCCGATATGGTCGGTTATTTAAGTAGTGGTAAGGCAGGAACAAAGACCTCATTCCTCGAAATCAATGTAGTGGAAGATGCTTTGAAGCATGCAGAGGAGACTGTATTACCTAACAACAACCGCTATCTTTAATTTTTAAAGAGGTAAGTTATATGCAGGAAACCGAATCGATAGACGAATATATTTTGCAGCATATTGATCCCGAGAGCGATTACTTGAAATCGCTCTATCGGGATACGCATGTAAAGCTCCTTCGTCCTCGTATGGCTTCCGGGCATTTGCAGGGACGGATGCTGAAGATGTTTGTAGAAATGATTCAGCCTCGTCAGATATTGGAAATCGGAACGTATAGCGGCTATTCTGCCCTTTGTTTGGCGGAAGGTCTGCCGGAAGGTGGATTGTTGCATACGTTTGAGATCAATGATGAACAAGAGGACTTTACCCGTCCATGGCTGGAGAAATCACCGTTTGCCGATAAAATTCGTTTTTATATAGGTGATGCTTTAGAACTTGTTCCGCGTTTAGGTGTTACTTTTGATATGGCTTTTATTGATGGCGATAAACGTAAGTATATTGAATACTACGAGATGACATTGGCGTATCTTTCCGAAGGCGGATATATCATTGCTGATAATACTTTGTGGGACGGGCATGTGCTTGAACAACCTCGCAATACGGACGCTCAAACAATTGGTATTAAAGCCTTTAATGATTTGGTAGCACAAGATGTGCGAGTGGAAAAAGTAATACTTCCTTTGCGTGACGGATTAACGATCATAAGGAAGAAAATAGTAAGTAGTAAATCGTAAAACAGTAAATAACTTATGGAAACAACCAGACAGAATAAGATATCTCGCCTGTTGCAGAAAGAGCTAAGTGAGATATTCCTGCTTCAAACAAAGTCCATGCCGGGTACATTGGTCTCTGTTAGCGCAGTTCGCATTAGTCCTGATATGAGTATTGCCCGTGTCTACCTCAGTGTTTTTCCTTCAGAGAAAGCAGAAGAGATGGTGAAGAATATCAATAACAATATGAAATCCATTCGTTATGAGCTTGGGACTCGTGTACGTCACCAGCTACGTATCATTCCTGAACTGAAATTCTTCGTGGATGATTCATTGGATTATATTGAGAAAATAGATTCATTGCTGAAGTGAAATAACTCATTGCAGAGGTGAACTTCCCTTTTTATATAGCCAGGCGTTATCTTTTTTCAAAGAAAAAGCATAATGCTATTAATATCATATCCGGCATTTCCGTATGTGGGGTGGCTCTTGCTACGCTTGCTTTGGTTTGCACTCTTTCTGTTTTTAATGGATTTCAGGATATGGTGGCCAGCTTTTTTACGGCTTTTGATCCGCAGTTGAAAATTACGGTCCGTGAAGGAAAGGTTTTTGATGCACAAGATGAACGGATTCGTGCCGTTTGTGCGCTTCCTGAAGTGGAGGTGTTTACAGAGACGCTCGAAGAGAATGCAATGGTGCAATACAAGGACCGTCAGGCTATGGTTGTACTAAAAGGGGTGGAAGATAATTTTGAAGAGTTGACGGCCATAGACAGCATACTTTATGGCGCGGGAGAATTCGTTCTTCATGATTCGATCGTGAATTATGGCGTCATGGGAGTGGAATTGGTTGCGACCTTGGGAACTGGTTTGGAGTTTGTCGATCCTCTTCAGGTATATCTTCCCAAGCGAAATGTCAAAGTGAACATGGCAAATCCCGGCGCTTCTTTTAACCGTGATTATCTGTATTCTCCAGGTGTCGTATTTGTGGTGAATCAGCAAGAATATGATGGAAAATATATTCTGACTTCTCTCGATTTTCTTCGTCAGCTTCTGGATTATACAACAGAAGTCTCTGCGATGGAATTGAAATTGAAACCTAATGTAAATACTTCATCGGTACAATCTAAAATAGAAAACATACTAGGTGATGATTTTGTTGTTCAGAATCGTTATCAGCAACAGGCAGATGTTTTCCGTATTATGGAGATAGAGAAACTAATCTCTTATTTGTTCCTCACTTTTATTTTAATGATAGCCTGTTTTAATGTGATAGGCTCTCTTTCTATGTTGATCTTGGATAAGAAGGATGATGTAGTAACTTTGCGGAGTCTTGGAGCTAATGATAAACTCATCTCCCGAATATTCCTCTTTGAAGGACGTCTCATTTCTCTTTTTGGCGCTATCTCCGGTATTGCCCTGGGCTTAATCCTATGTTTTATCCAACAGAAATTCGGTATAATTTCATTGGGAGGCGGTGGTGGTACTTTTGTTGTAGATGCCTATCCTGTCAGCGTTCATGCTTGGGATGTGGTACTTATTTTTATCACCGTTTTGGCAGTCGGATTCCTTTCTGTGTGGTATCCTGTACGTTATTTAAGGAAGAGGCTTTTATAAATCAATATTTGGGTCTTTCAAAAGTTCCGATGCTTTCTGATTGCTAAAAGCATTACTTTAAGTGACCATACAGGAAATGTTGAGAACATACCCTTCACTCTTCACCTTTTCTTCGAAATCCTTTATTCATCAGCGATAGCGGGTGAAGGGGCACTCCTTCACCTCGTATTTAATTAGAAAAATGAATTGTACCGGATGCAAATGCATGAATGATGATTGAGTCATTCTTTTATGTAATTTAGTAATAGCTTACATGTAGTCTATTACTGGATAAGTTGCTTTTGCTCCTATGCAAACTTCTTTTGTTCTAGGAGTAAAGTTGTTTTTCAATGGATACAAACTATAAATACAAGTTTTGTTTTTATAAATGAAGCTTGCGTTTATAAAAACAAAGCTTGCATTTATATGATCAGAATTTGCGTTTATAGTTTCCGTACTATCGGAAATAACTTTACTATTAGACGAAAGTAATTTTACTCCTAATGAAACAGAACTTATCTATTAATAGATTGGAGATGAAGTAGTGGGCTATAATGACCAGTCAACTAAATTGAAAAAGAACCACTAAAGTAAGGACGGTACAGCGTTCAGAGGGAAAAGTTCGGTGAAAAGAAGAGCCTTCACCCGCTACCCTCGATGAATAAAGGGTTTCGAAGAAAAGGTGAAAGGTGAACCCCATGTTTGAAAACTTATTGCGTGAGGCGTAAAAGAATCTATCTCTGATGGCACGTCCTACCAAGTTACTTTTTAATCTTTCGTAATTGATAACTTTTAATCCGTTTTTGTGGTTTTTTATTTTTATAATTGCTAATATACTACTATATTTGGCACAATTTTGTTAATTAGAAATAATCTGTAAATACTTCTGTGAGACTTGAAAATGATGACATACGTAAAATTGTAAATGGTGATGAATTCGCTTTCAACCGTTTTATGGAACATTATTCTTCGCGTTTATATCACTATGCATTTGCATTATTAGGACAAAAAGAGCCAGCGGAAGAGATAGTCAGTGATGTCTTTTTTGAAGTCTGGAAAAATAGAAAAGACTTGGCGCAGATTAATAATATGGATGCTTGGATTCAAACAATCACTTATCGAAAGGCTATCTCCTTTTTGAGGAAAGAAACAGGAAAAAGTGATTTGTTGTTTGATGAGATAGGAGAATTCATATTTGATCCGGTTCAATCTCCGGACGAAAAGATGATTAGTAAAGAAGAGATAGCCAGAATAAATGAGGCTATTCAACAACTTCCTCCCAAGTGTAAACATGTTTTCTTTCTGGCTAAAATGGATGGGTTGCCTTATAAAGAGATTGCAGACATATTAAATATATCTGTGAAGACTATCAATAATCATATTGCTTTTGCTTTAGAAGAAATTGCTAAGAATCTGAATCTGGTTTTGCGTAAGAAGTGATTGAAGGTATACTGTTAATTGCTTGTATTTTAAGGGCTTAATTGTTTAAAAGAGCTTCTTGCTATTTTTACTTTTCGAGAAAAATAAAAAAAGTTCATTTTTAACTAGGAGATTTTTTTGAATGTTGCGTCTTTATTTATAAAACAACATTAAAGAAGATTATGGACTTAAAAGGATACCATTGCCTTGCTGATTTATTTGGTAAACTGAATTCTCAAGAAAAGCTTGAGGATGATTTTACTGCTATACCTGAAGGCGGGAAACTGAAATTCTTTTGGGAAAAATGCGGGCATGAAAAGATTGATGCTTCTTCTATAATAGAGCGAACCAAACAAAAAATCCGGAGAGATGTAATGAGGCGTCGAAGAAATTATTTCTTAGTAGCTTCTGCTTCTGTCGCAGCTTCTATTTTAATTTGTATTTCAACCATCCACTTCTTAACTCATAGTGAAAACACTAATTTAGATTTTCAGGCTATTGCCGAACAGATGGACAGCCAGTCTGTTGAAGAAGTGACTCTTATCACTGCTAAAGAACAGCTCAATTTGGATGAGGATGCTTTTGTTACCTATTCAAAAGAAGGAAAGGTTGCTGTTAATTCTAAAGTAATAAGAGAAAAAGAGGAGAAGAAAGTAAAGGGCGAACCGGAATATAACCAGTTACTTGTTCCCGCAGGGAAAAGAGTGCGGGTTGAACTGTCTGACGGAACCCGATTGGTTGTCAACTCTCAATCAAAAGTGATTTATCCTTGTCGTTTTAATGGGGATATTCGTAAAATATATGCCCAGGGAGAGGTGTTTCTGGAAGTTGCTCATGATAAGCAACACCCTTTCATTGTAGAATCTGAAGATTTCAAATTACGGGTATTAGGTACGAAGTTTAATATTTCAAACTACAGGGGGGGGGCAACTAATATTGTATTGGTGGAAGGTTCTGTTGAGGTGACCGATAGGAATGAGAGAAAAGCGCAGCTGGTGCCTAGTGATTTGCTGAATATAGCCAATGGCGCAATTGCCTATCAGAAGCAAGTGGACGTAGCCGAATATATTAGCTGGGTGGATGGTGTCATGTTGTTAAATGGTAATGATTTATCTCATATTATTCAGAAGTTGAGTATTTATTATGGCATTCCTATTCAATGCGATCCGATGGTAGGTAAAGAAAAGGTTTATGGAAAACTAGATTTGAAAGATGATATTGATGAGGTGATTGAATGTATCCGGCAGACAATCCCTATTGAAGTAGAAAAAAGTGATACTAGTATATACTTGAGTAAATAATGACAATTTAATTAATCTTATAAAATCAATATAGCCTATGAGAAACAGATAATACTATTCATGATACACAAAAAAATCGGATAAATATTGCCGTATTTACCCGATAGTAATTCCTTGAGTTAAATCAATAAATCCAAAATTGTTAACCTAAAAAGAAATTTTTATGGTAAAGAAAAGTATTTTTTTACACTTAAAGAAAAGACTTAAGCTTTTTTGCATTATAAACGTCTTTTTTATGATTCCATTTTCTTCATTCGGTGCTAATTCTATTAGTTGGAATTCCGAAGAAGATCTATTCTCAGTACAGTATGAGAATGCTACAGTTAAAGATATTTTAGATTATATCGAAAAACATAGTAAATATATTTTTATATACTCTGCTAATGTTCAGAAAAATCTGAATAACAAAGTCTCCATTTCAGTTTCCAATAAGAAAATAGATGCTGTGTTAAAAGAGCTGTTTTCAGAGACAGGACTGAATTATAAGATGTCGGGAAGACAAATTACAATTTCGATACCAGAAGCTCCTAAAGTACAGCAAGCTACACAACAAAAAGGTATAAAGGTAACAGGTAACGTTTCAGATGAGAAGGGAGAACCTTTGATCGGTGTGACAATTATTCTAAAAAATGATTCTACAGTACATTCATTGACAGACATGAATGGTAATTATAGTATTACTGTTCCTGCAAAGAGGTCAGTGCTCTCTTTCCGTTATATAGGTTTTGTGCCTAAAGAAGAGGTCGTTGATAATCGAAAAGTAGTCAATGTACAGATGGTAGAAGATGTCGGTCAGTTGGATGAAGTTGTCGTTGTGGCTTATGGCGCACAAAAAAAAGAATCTGTAGTGGGTTCTATTACAACAATTGAACCTGCGAAATTAAAGGTATCTACCAGTCGCTCGTTGAGTAACAATTTAGCAGGTACGGTTGCAGGTGTATTGGCAGTTCAACGTTCGGGGGAACCGGGATATGATAATTCAACTTTTTGGATTCGTGGTATTAGTACCTTTCAAAAAGTTGGTGGTGATCCATTAGTTTTAGTTGACGGTATTGAACGTGAATTAAATAATATTGATCCGGAAGAAATTGAGTCTTTTTCTGTATTGAAAGATGCTGCCGCTAGTGCTGTTTATGGAGTACGCGGTGCTAATGGTGTTATCTTGATTAATACAAAACGGGGACAGGTGGGAAAACCACGTGTAACTGTAAAAGCAGAGTTTGCAGCTACACAACCTATAAAACTTCCGGAATATATTGGGGCTGCTGATTACATGCAATTATTGGATGATGTTTTAATCGATACAGGACAGAGACCTATATATACTGATAAAATTGCGAAAACTCGTGCCAATTATGATCCTGATTTATATCCGGACGTGGATTGGGTTGACGCAGTATCTAAGGATCATGCTTCCAATCAGCGTGTGACGGTAGATATCTCTGGTGGTACAGAAATCCTACGTTATTCATTTGTGGCCGCTGTTTATAATGAACGCGGTATTTTGGAACGTGACAAAAAGCGAGAGTGGGATCCTTCTATTAAGTTGCAGAGATATAATGTCCGTTCAAATGTTGATTTAAAGCTATCTCCAACTACACAGCTGCGTTTTAATATTGGAGGATATTTGCAAGATCGTAATTCTACAACACAAAGTGTAAGTGAGATTTTTAATAGAGCTTTCCGTTCTGTTCCATTTCAGTTTCCAGCACAATATTCTACAGGACAAATTGCAGGAACTGAGGAGTCTAATGTGTGGGCAATGGCAACTCAGATGGGGTACCAGCGTACTAGTGCTAGTAAGATTGAAACATTATTTTCACTTGAACAAGACTTAAAATTTATAACTCCGGGATTAAAGGTAAAAGGGGTATTTTCTTTTGACCGTTATTCTACGGGGACAGTAAAACGGTCAACAAAGCCTGATATATATAATGCAGCTTCTGGAAGAACGGAAGAGGGGGAATTGATGTTGACAAAAAAGGAGAATGGAAGCAATACATTAGGACATGAATCTACAGGGACTTATGGAACTAAAAGTCTCTATATGGAGGCAACCTTGTCTTATGATCATACATTTGCGGAAAAACATGCAGTATCTGGCATGTTGTTATTTAATCGTCGTCATTTTGATAAAGGAGAGAAACTACCTTATCGAACTCAGGGAATGGCAGGACGTGCTTCTTATACATATTCAGGGAAATATATAGGGGAGTTCAATTTTGGATATAATGGCTCTGAAAATTTTGCTAAGGGAAAACGTTATGGTTTTTTTCCTTCAGGGGCTATTGGTTGGATTGTGTCAGAAGAATCATTTATGCAACCTTTTCGTAGAACTATTTCTAAATTGAAATTACGTGCATCTTATGGGCAAACAGGTAATGCTACTTTGAATGGACGACGTTTTGCATATCTTTCTACTATCAATGATTCATGGGATGATTTGAAACAATATAACTGGGGTACCGAGAGCGGGTATAATCGTAATGGTATGGCTGAAGGTGAGTTTGCAGTTCCTAATTTGACCTGGGAAGTAGTAAATAAAGCGAATGTGGGATTGGAATTGGGACTATTTAATGGTATGGTAGATTTACAATTTGATTTGTTTGACGAACGCCGTCACAATATTTTTATGCCTCGTGAATCGATTCCAATAACTGCCGGATTTATAAAACAACCTTGGGATAATTATGGTAAAATGAAGAATCAAGGGGCAGAGGTTACATTGAATATCAATAAACAGTTTAATAAGAACTTGTTTGTGAGCTTGATGGGAACACTTACATATGCTCATAATGAGATTACAGAAAAGGATGAACCGGCAGCTGTTGTTGGTACAAATCGGGCAGAAACAGGATATCCAACAGGACAAAATAGAGGATATATTGCAGAACGATTATTTACAAATGATGACTTTGCTGATGTTGCAGCTGGTACTTTAAAAGAGGGTATTCCTGCGCAAACCTTTACTGCTAAATTGCGCCCGGGTGATATTAAATATGTAGATGTAAATCAAGATGGGAAGATTGATGCATTTGATGTATCTCCAATTGGGGGGCCGATAAACCCAGAAATCGTTTATGGGTTTGGGTTAAATATGAAGTGGAAAGATTTAGATTTTGGTGTGTTATTTCAAGGTATCGGTCGAACATGGAATGTTCTTTCTGGTAATATTATTCCTGCGTCAAATAAGGGTACAACCTATAATATCTTTACTAATTATCAAGATCGCTGGACAGTGGATAATCCCAGTCAGGATGTCTTTTATCCACGTTTAGATTATGGTACAAATGCAAATAATAGCCAGAGTTCTACATGGTGGTTACGTAATATGAGTTTCTTACGTATGAAAAATATAGAATTAGGATATTCTTTTCCGAAGAGATGGATGCAAAATATGTTGATCTCCGGAGCGCGTATTTTTGTTAGAGGCTCAAATCTACTGACATTCTCTAAGTTTGATTTGTGGGATCCGGAAGTTACATCGGATAGTGGTGCTTCGAGGACTGGTGCAGTTTATCCGGCTATGAAATCTATATCTGCAGGTTTTGAAATTAAATTCTAAGAATTGATTGTATGAAAAATAAAATAAGGAAATATATAGCATTAGGCATGATTGCCATGTTTTCTCTATCTTCTTGTTCTGACTATTTGGATAAGGAGCCGGATGATCAGTTGACATTAGAAACTGTATTTGAGAATAAAACAAATATGGAACGTTGGTTAGCTTATATATATAATGCTACTCCCAAGTTCTATAATTATGATGGTGCAGATGCAGTAGCAGACGAGTTGGCACCTTCTGTTGGTTGGGAATCACAGGGATTTAAGGCTATTCTTTATCAGAATGGAAACTGGACGTCTGCAAGCGGTGGCGTGATTAACTACTGGGAGACTTTTCCTATGCGTATTCGCCAAGCATATATCTTTATTAAATATGCGCATGCACTTCCTGATGTAACAGAGAAGGAAGTGAATTATATGAAAGCCGAATGTCGCTTTTTCATTGCTTACTTTCATGCTGTGATGGCTATGACTTACGGAGCAGTTCCTATTATTCGTGATGCAACAGAAGAGATTACAGGTGAAACCCTGTTGTTGAAGCAGGAGCCGTTTAATACAGTAGTGGATTGGGCTGCAAATGAATTATTGGAGACTTCTAAATTGCTACCGGCTTATTACGATGAAGATAATAAATATGGGCGTATCACTTCTATTATTTGTCTCGCTATGCGTGCCCGTTTATTGACATTTGCTGCTAGTCCTTTGGTGAATGGTAACCAGGACCCGGACATGGTGAATATGAAAAACTGTGATGGTGTTTCTATTTTTGATTCAACCTTCAAACCAGAACGTTGGAAGACCGCTGTTGATGCTAATAAGTTGCTGATAGATGAGGCTGAAAAGGCGGGGCATAAGTTATATATTGAGACGATTGGAGATGATGTAGATGCATTTCAATCTTATCAGAATGCATTGATGTTACGTTATAATCAAGGAAATATGGAAATCCTTTTCCCACGAACATATGATGATGCAGGTTATTTTGACCGTCAGGCTAATCCTCGTAGTATGGGTGGTGCAGGTGCTATTGGTGTTACCCAATCATTGGTGGATGCATTCTTTATGAACAATGGTTTAGTGCCTATCACAGGTTATACAAATGATGGAGCTACTCCAGTTATCAATTCTGAATCAGGATACAGTGAGACGGGATATTCTACAGTTGACGAGTCATATAAGACTACATGGATGTATGCTACAAAAGGCGGTACTGAACAGGAAACAGAGCATGTGATTGTTCCTAAAAATACATATAAGATGTATTGCGGTCGTGAACCTCGTTTTTATATTTCAGTACTTTATAATGAAGAGTATCACTGGGGAAAAGATAAGTCGAATGCAAAAAATAAGTTTGCCAATTTCTTTTCAGGTGGTGAAGATGGTGGTCCTTCTCATGACTCTCCTAGTGCAGGGTATTTGATACGTAAACGTGTTGACCCCTCTGCGATTCCTGCCTCTAGTAGCGGTACTTACAAAAAACGTCAAGGAGTACTTTATCGCTTGGCAGAAGCTTATCTGAGCTATGCAGAATCATTATATGAGTATAGTGTGGCAATGGGCACATATACGGATAATGAGACAGAAATTCTGGATTATATTAATAGAGTCCGTTATAGAGCTGGTATTCCTCAGTATGGAAAGGGAGCGGATCAGATACCTGTCACAGAAGCTCAATTGCGTGATTTGATTCGTCGTGAAAGACGTGTAGAGTTGAATTGTGAAGCTGGTATACGTTTTGATGATTTACGTCGTTGGAAAGAAGCTGAAACAGCTTTGAATGGAAAATTCTATGGAATGAATGCCTTGGCTAAAAGTACCGAAAGAGATGAATATTATAAACGTACCCTTTATCAAACCAGAAGATTTATTAGTTATTGGTGGCCGATTCCTCAGGATGATATTGATAAGAATACTAATCTGAGACAATTGCCTGGATGGTGGAGATAATGTTTTATTTAAGTAAACAATGATAAATATGAGAAAAATTATATCATTCTATAATATACTGCCGTTATTTGTTTGGATTTGTTTAAGTGCATGCAATGATGATGATAATGTGGACAACAGTGATTTTTTTGCTGCTGCGGAAACATTGGAAGTACATGCGTCAAGTACAAATATCGAACTCGACGGTAACGAACCTAATAAGGTGGTTTTGACTTTTGATTGGACAGAAGCGCGCCAGATGCCGGAAGAATATTCGGTTACTTATGTCACAAAGTTAGATATTGAAGGCAATGATTTTGCTTCCAGTGTACGCACAGAAGAGGATGAAGGTGTTTTCTCCAGAAGCTATACGACCGAGCAATTGCAGAAGCTATTGGTAGAAAAGTGGGGAAGGACTTATACTAAACCCGCTACTTTGCAGTTCCGTGTACTTGCCAAATGGGATGGTGGTTCTAAATATGCGATGCCTGAAGTGAGAACAATCAATGTAGATGTGCGTCCTTATAAACCTATTGTGTTTGATGCCGATAAAGTATTCCTGGAAGGTGATGCGGTAGGTGCGGATAAGATACAAATGACATTGACACAGGAAAATGAATATCTGTATGCAGCTTTGTTGGATTTGAAACCGGGAGTGTTGAAGATACCTGTTGAGTTTGAAGGTGAGATTAATTATATCAGTCCCGAAAGTGGGGATGATGTTGCATTGTCAGCCGATAAAATAGATACATTATCTGTAGTTATGAGACAAAAAGGAGCGGCTGTCGGATGGAAGATTACGGAAACAGGTGAGCATCGCGTTGTTGTTGATATGCAAGCGAAAACAGTGTCAGTTTATCCGCCAAGTAAACAACTAGAACCATTGACACTCGAATGGAAATATAATGCAGATGTTGCTGAAGATATAATAACTACTACTGTAACGAATTTGTGGTTGCATGGTAATATAAATGGCTGGGGTACACCTGTAGATGGAAGCTTTACGCCAAGTTTGGCCGACCCGCAAGTACTTGTACATAAAGGAACTCCAATATCGGGAAGCCAAATAAAGTTCCTTATAGCAAATATAAGTGGTAAGGCAAATAATACTTATTGCTTCTCTCCTGCATTATTGAATGGATTGCGTCAGCAAAAGACGCTTACCTATGGTGTGTCGCAGGCGATTACAGGAGGAGCTGATGGTGAACAACGCAACTCATACTTTAATGTTCCGTCAAGTACTCTTGTTGTTTTAGACTTGCGAAATAAAAAGATTGTAGCATATAAATAAATTGAATTTATACTATTGCCGTATTGCACAAGATACGGCAATAGTTAATATCAACATCGAAATATATGAAAATAGAAAAAACAATATCTGTTATGAAAAGTTGGAGTGTAGTTCTTTTGCTTTTCTGTTCAGCAAATTTATCCGCATGTTCGGGTGGTGATAATAATGGTGATGAAGGAAATGGAAGTGGTGAACTGCCTGCCGGTAATGTCACAGTGAAAATCACTCCGGATAAGAAAACAGTATTGCGTAATCCATTAAACGGATGGGTGATCTATATGGGACGTGGTTGGGATGAAAATTTCTGGACTACAGAAGGTTACGATAATGTTTCTGTACCGGAACTGGCAGAACCAGTAAAAGTTTCAGATTATGCCAGTACCTGCTATATACGGACAAGTTGGAGTTCATTGGAGCCGGAAGAAGGGAAATATATATGGCAAGATCCGACTGCCCGTTTGACCAGATTGCTGAAAAGTGTTTTGGATCGTGGGATGCGTTTGTCATTCCGAATTGTAGTGGATGGACGTGACCAAGGATTAAATACTCCCCAATATGTTTTTGACGCCGGTGCACATTGGTATAAAGACCCGGGACCTACTAACGAGGCGACTGCATTAGCACGTAAATCACCTTTTCCGGATGATAAGATCTTTCAGGAAAAATATACTAAGTTCATCGAAGCACTGGCACAGGAATTTAACGATCCGGATAAAGTAGACTTTATAGATGCTTACGGATTGGGGAAATGGGGTGAAGCACATACAATGATTTATGAAGATCATTCAAAAAAGAAGCAGGTTTTCGAATGGATTACAGATTTGTATTCCCGATGCTTTACCAAAGTGCCGTTAGTTATTAACTATCATCGTTTGATTGGTGCTGAAAACACATCCGGCTGGGGGGCTTTAGACCCTGAAACGGAAGGCTTGCTTGAGAGTGCTATAAACAAGGGATATAGTTTGCGTCATGATGCTTTTGGTATGAACGGTTATTATCAGGATTGGGAAAAACAGTTTGCTGCTCGTTGGAACTATAAACGTCCTATCATAATGGAAGGAGGATGGATTGTTAATCAGCATCGTTATTGGCTTGATCCTATGGGGTATCGTGAAGGGCATCCGGAAGATGTACGTCAGGGAGAATTCGACGCATCAGCTGAGGCACGGGTCAATATGATGGATTTTCGTGCAGGAAGCGAAACCATGTCTTGGTTCAAATGTTTCGGACTTGTACAGCGTTTTGTTACCGAAGGTGGTTATCGTTTATATCCTGATATGGTTTCATTGCCTAAAGATGTTAAGAGTGGCGAGAAAATAACGATCGTTCATCGTTGGAATAATATGGGATGGGGATATTGTCCCACTAATATTCCGCAATGGAATCAACGCTATAAAGTAGCATTTGCTTTGTTGGACGATAAGAACGAAGTAAAAAAGGTGTTTGTTGATACCCAGACAGATTTATCTACGTGGTTGAAGAATAAACCGACTACTTATAATTTTGATTTGACACTGAAAGGAGTTTCCGTGGGTGCTTATAAGTGGGCGGTAGGTCTTGTGGATACCACTAAAGATAATACAATAGGGCTGCGGATGGCAGTTAAAAATAACCTGTTAGACTCCGGTTGGGTGAAGCTAATGGATATAACGGTTAAATAACAGTTTTCCTGTTATAAATATCTACATGAAGTATGTTGTTCCGCTCCTTATTGGAGGAGCGGGGTAATTCTATATATCCTTTTTATTCATTATAAGAAAATGTATGACTACTAAAACTTCTGTATTATGAAAAATGTATTTTTAAAAAGTGACATAGCATGGAAATCTTGCATGTTCCTGATATTTCTGTTTATAGGTAATGCGTTTATATCTTGTTCTGACGATGACGTGGACAATCCTATCAAGGGTGATCATTGGATGATTGTGGAAGATGTTGTTAGCTTGGAGACTGGTGATGAAATGGCTATTAATCCAATTTTTAGCAGTACGGAAGCTGAAAACCTGGAATATATATGGACATCTTCCGATCCGGAAATACTGAAAATCATAGAGGACAATGGTACCAATGTAAAGGTTGAAGGTGTGAAAGCAGGAAAGGCTTTCATCAAAGTGGAATCTCCAGGAGAGACTAAACGGCTTTCTAAAGTAATATCTGTAACGGTCAAACAATCTCCGCTTCGTATTTTGGCAATTGGCAACAGTTTTTCGCAGGATGCAGTCGAGCAATATCTGTATGAATTGTTGAAAGCGGAAGGCATTGAAGCTATTATCGGTAATATGTACATCGGAGGATGCTCTTTGGAAACTCATTGGGCCAATGCTAACGGTAATCAGGCAAAATATAGTTATCGCAAAATTGAGAACGGGAGCAAGACTACTAAGGCGAATACTACACTGGAAACAGCCTTGAAAGATGACAAATGGGATTATATCAGTCTTCAGCAAGTGAGTGGCAAATCCGGACAATATGATACATACAAGCCTTATTTGAGTAATTTGGTTAATTATGTAAAAGGGTGCGCCACTAACAAATATATGAAACTGATGTTACATCAGACGTGGGCTTATGCGTCTTATTCAAATCATACTGATTTTAAAAACTATGATAATGATCAGATGACAATGTACAGTGCTATTGTCAATGCAGTAAATGAAGCAGCGTCCGACCAGAATATCAGTATAATTATTCCTGCTGGAACTGCTATTCAGAATGGACGTACTTCCTTTATCGGCGACAATTTCACTCGTCTTGACAATGGTGACGCCACGCGATACTATCATTTGGAAACAACTTACGGGCGCTATACTGCTGCTTGTGTCTGGTTTGAGAAGATTACGGGAAAGAATGTGGTAGGTAATACATATGCCCCGAAAGGGTTGGATGAGAAAACTATAAAGGTTGCTCAAACAGCAGCTCATATGGCTGTACAGAGCCCGAATACCGTGACGGAGTTAGTTGATTTGAAGAAACGTGTCGATTCGGACCTATTGGCTGTTCCTATTTATGTTGATTTTGGTAGTTCGACTATAACGTCCGCTACTCCATGGAATAATTATACTTCTTCCGTAAGTGCTGCTCCATTGTTATTGTCCGATGCAAAGGCTAATGCTACGAATGTAAGTGTGAGAGTAGCTGGCGGATTTACTTCTGTCTATAATGGAGTATCTGGAGAACCGGATAAAGTAATGGTTGTGGATGAAGTGGAATTTCCGATGTCGGCATGGAAAGACGGGCTTATTGTAAGTGGCGTTGCTAACGCCGGAAATACTGAACCGGCAACAGTTGAAGTAACAGGCTTGAGTTCTGCAAGTAAATATAATTTCACGATATTGGCTGTTCGCTTTGGTGGTAGCAAGACGGCCCGTACATCTGAATATACGCTGAAAGGAAAAAATACTATCGGTCCGAAAGAGATTAGGACAGGTTTGAAGTTAGGTACTAATGAGGGAGAGTATGCAACTTTTGAAGAAGTTCCTTATGGAGAATATATCACTAAGTTTGAAAATGTAGAGCCAACTGCTGACGGTAAAGTTGTTATTGAGGTTGTCGGTTTGAGCGGAGCTGCGACAGAGGGACATTTAAATGCGTTGTCTATAAAGCAGGTGCAGTAATTGGGTCTCATTCTCTTCTATATTCAGATAAAAATGAAACAAAATAAAGTTCTGATTGTAATTCTGCTTTTGTTGCTATCATTTCTTGCGAGTGGAGCATGTGCGCAGCAAAAGGCTATTAAAATATTGGCTATTGGGAATAGCTTCTCACAAGATGCGGTGGAACAGTATTTGTATGAGCTGGCAAATGCGGAAGGTATTCCTGTGATTATTGGCAATATGTATATAGCAGGTTGTTCTTTGGAACGTCATGTAAAGAATGCTCGTAGTAATGATTCCGCTTATGCCTATCGGAAGATCAGTCTGGACGGTAAGAAGATAGAAAAGAAAAAAATGGCGTTGGGAACAGTACTAGCGGATGAAGAGTGGGATTATGTCAGCCTTCAGCAAGCTAGTCCTTTCTCAGGCATGTATGAGACTTATGAGACATCGTTGCCGGAATTGGTGGAATATGTGAAAGTACGTCTTCCTAAGAAAACGGAATTGATGTTGCATCAGACATGGGCATATGCTGCAAATGCAACAAATACCGGATTTAAGAATTATGGGCGGGATCAGCTAACGATGTATCATTCTATTGTAAAAGCAGTAGATAAGGCATCGAAACTAACAAAAATAAAAATGATAATCCCTACGGGTACAGCTATTCAGAATGCCCGTACTTCATTTGTCGGTGACCACATGAATCGTGACGGTTATCATCTCGATTTGAAAATCGGACGTTATACGGCCGCTTGTACATGGTTTGAGAAAATATTCGAGCGCAATGTCGTAGGAAACCCGTATTATCCGGAAGGTATGAATTATGATCAGCGGGAAGTGGCTCAAAAAGCCGCCCATGGAGCAGTGTTGCATCCGGACCGGATTACGGAATTAACTGAATTAAAAGAACCTGCCGCGAAAGTCAATTATGATGAAAGCAAAGTTCCGGCTTATACACTTCCTGACGTATTGACCCTAAACAACGGGCAAAAAGTGGTTACCATAAAAGAATGGGTGAAGAAACGTCGTCCCGAATTGATTCATCTTTTCGAAACGCAGATGTATGGCAAAGCTCCGGCACATCCGAAGGATTTACATTTCCGGGTGCTGACCGAAGACAAAAACGCATTGAATGGCTTGGCTACCCGGCGGGAAGTGGCTGTTTATCTCACAAAAGATGAAAAGCATTATATGACAGTACTTATCTATCTGCCTAACCAACGGCAAGGAGCGGTACCCATGTTCTTCGGAATAAACTTTAAGGGTAATCATGCCATTCACCCGGATGAAGGCATTACTTTGCCGTCGGAAGAAAAATTACTGACTTATGGCAGAAAATACATGTTTCCACGTGGTAATGCTGCTTCCAGATGGCCGGTAGAAATGCTGATGAAACATGGTTATGGGCTGGCTACCTTTTATCGTGGAGATATTGATCTGGACTTTGATGATGCATTCCGTAATGGGGTTCATCCGTTATTTTATAAGAAAGGGCAAAAACGACCGGCTGACGATGAATGGGGAACTTTGGCTGCTTGGGCATGGGGAATGAGCTGTGTAATGGACTATTTTGAGACAGACAAAGACATTGACGCAAAACGTGTAGCAATTTTCGGACATTCGCGCCTTGGAAAAACTACTTTATGGGCCGGAGCGATAGACCCGCGTTTTGCATTGGTCATCTCAAATGATTCAGGTTGTGGTGGTGCAGCGTTATCGAGAAGAAAAGTCGGAGAAACCGTGCGGGCTGTAAATCGGCAATTTACACATTGGTTCTGTCGGAATTTCTGGCAATATAACGATAAGGAAGAAAACCTGCCTGTTGATCAGCATGAACTCATAGCTCTGATAGCTCCTCGTCCTGTTTATATCGCTAGCGCGGAAGAAGACTGTTGGGCCGATCCTAGAGGAGAGTTCCTTTCCGGACTTTATGCCTCTCCTGTTTATGAATTGTTCGGTCTGCCGGGATTACCGGTGAAGGAGATGCCGGCTGTCAACGAGCCTGAGTTGTCCGGGACCATTGGTTATCATATCCGTTCGGGGCAACATGACATTAATTTGTATGACTGGACGCAGTATGTACAGTTTGCTGATAAACATCTGAAAAAAGATAATTAGCAGAGCTTTGCATGAAAAACAATGATAGACAGTACGTCTGTCTGAAAAAGCTATATTTGATTGATTAAATAATAACTAACCGACGAAAACACAATGAAAAGAAAAGTATTAATTTTCGGTTTATGCCTGTTGGAAGTAACATGTGCCCTTTCGGCAAAAGATAAAAAAAGTATTCCTTTGTATAAGGATGCCAAAGCACCGATTGAAAAACGGGTTGATGATTTGTTGTCACGCATGACTTTGGAAGAGAAAATTCTGCAACTAAACCAATATACCATGGGGCGGAATAACAATGTGAATAATATAGGAGAAGAGGTTAAGAAAGTGCCGGCGGAAATTGGTTCGTTGATTTATTACGATACGAATCCGGCTTTGCGTAATAATGTGCAAAAGAAGGCTATGGAAGAATCCCGCTTGGGTATTCCTATTATTTTTGGTTACGATGCCATTCACGGATTTCGTACTGTATATCCTATTTCCTTGGGACAGGCTTGTTCATGGAATCCTGAACTGGTGGAAAAAGCATGTGCCGTTACTGCACAGGAAGCCCGTATGTCGGGAGTGGACTGGACGTTCTCGCCGATGATTGATGTGGCGCGTGACCCTCGTTGGGGACGTGTAGCCGAAGGATATGGTGAAGATCCATATGCTAATGGAGTGTTTGCCGCCGCTTCGGTGCGTGGTTATCAAGGAGATGATATGTCGGCCGAAGACCGAATAGCGGCTTGTCTGAAACATTATATCGGTTATGGCGCTTCCGAAGCCGGACGTGATTATGTTTATACTGAAATCTCTGCTCAAACTCTTTGGGATACCTATCTACTGCCTTATGAAATGGGTGTGAAAGCGGGGGCGGCCACCCTGATGAGCTCTTTTAATGATATCAGCGGAGTTCCCGGATCGGCCAATCACTATACGATGACGGAAATATTGAAAGAACGTTGGGGGCATGATGGATTTATAGTTTCCGATTGGGGGGCAATCGAACAATTGAAAAATCAGGGATTGGCAGCTAACAAAAAAGAAGCTGCAGTGTATGCTTTTAATGCAGGGCTTGAGATGGATATGATGTCTCATGCTTACGACCGTTATATGAAAGAGCTTGTCGAAGAGGGAAAGATAACGATGGCGCAGGTTGATGAATCAGTTCGTCGTGTTTTGCGGGTGAAATTTCGTTTGGGCTTGTTTGAACGCCCTTATACCCCGGTTACAAATGAGGAAGAACGTTTCTTCCGTCCGCAGAGTATGGATATCGCAGCCCAGCTTGCAGCAGAGTCGATGGTATTGTTGAAAAACGAGAACGGGATACTGCCTCTGACAGATAAGAAGAAGATTGCCGTAGTAGGCCCCATGGCAAAAAATGGTTGGGACTTGTTAGGTTCCTGGTGTGGGCATGGGAAAGATACGGATGTAGCAATGCTCTATAACGGATTGGCAACCGAGTTTGTGGGAAAAGCTGAACTGCGTTATGCGTTAGGTTGTAGCACACAAGGGGATAATCGAAAAGGTTTTGAAGAAGCATTGGAAGCAGCCCGTTGGTCTGATGTCGTTGTTCTTTGTTTGGGCGAAATGATGACTTGGAGTGGTGAGAATGCTTCTCGTTCCTCTATTGCATTGCCTCAAATTCAGGAGGAACTGGCAAAAGAACTGAAGAAAGCCGGCAAACCTATCGTACTGGTATTGGTGAACGGACGCCCGTTGGAATTGAACCGGTTGGAACCGATTTCGGATGCTATATTGGAAATTTGGCAGCCGGGTGTGAATGGTGCGCTTCCAATGGCTGGAATATTGTCTGGACGTATCAACCCTTCCGGTAAACTGGCTATGACTTTCCCTTATTCAACCGGGCAGATTCCTATTTATTATAATCGTCGCAAGAGTGGACGTGGACATCAGGGCTTCTATAAGGACATCACGAGTGAGCCCTTATACTCGTTCGGGCACGGACTGAGCTATACAGAATTCAAATATGGCACTGTTACTCCTTCTGTAACAACAGTCAAACGTGGTGGAAAACTTTCAGTAGAAGTATCTGTTTCGAATACAGGAAAACGTGATGGCTTGGAAACGGTACATTGGTTTATCTCCGACCCTTATTGTTCTATTACCCGTCCGGTGAAAGAGTTGAAACACTTTGAGAAGCAATTAATCAAGGCTGGTGAAACGAAAGTATTCCGTTTTGATGTTGACTTGGAACGCGATTTTGGTTTTGTTGACGGGAACGGCAAACGATTCTTGGAAATCGGAGAGTATTACATCCAGGTAAAAGACCAGAAAGTAAAGATAGACTTAACAGAGTAAAATTCGATAATGAGAAAATTAATACGAAGCGTAGGTGTGTTTTTATTTATGGTAGGTATCACAGCCCATGCACAGACAATCACTCCCCAAGCCGAACAACGTGCGAAGGACATTGTAACAAAAATGACTTTGCAAGAGAAAATAGAGTATATCTCCGGATATACCAGTTTTTCTCTGCGTGCCATCCCCCGTTTGGGAATACCTGAAATCAAGTTGGCTGACGGGCCGCAGGGAATTCGTAATCATGCTCCCAAGAGCACTTTATATCCTTCCGGAATACTTTCCGCTTCTACTTGGAACCGGGAATTACTTTATAAGTTAGGGCAAGGCTTGGGACAGGATGCCAAGGCAAGAGGAGTTAATATCCTGTTGGGGCCGGGCGTGAATATCTATCGTGCTCCGTTGTGCGGCCGTAACTTTGAATACTTCGGTGAAGACCCTTACTTGACAGGTGAAACGGCGAAACAGTATATCCTGGGAGTACAATCGGAAGGAGTCATTGCTACAATCAAACACTTTGCTGCCAACAACCAGGAATGGAGCCGCCACCATGCCAGCTCTGACATAGACGAGCGTACTTTGCAGGAAATCTATTTCCCGGCTTTTCGGAAAGCAGTACAGGAAGCCAATGTCGGCGCCGTAATGAACAGCTATAATCTGTTGAACGGTGTCCATGCCACCGAACATAAATGGTTGAATATTGATGTCTTGCGCAATCTTTGGGGCTTCAAAGGTATTCTGATGTCTGACTGGACTTCTGTATATTCCGCCGTAGGCGCTGCTAACGCCGGACTTGACCTCGAAATGCCGAAAGGACGTTTTATGAATTTGGAGAATCTGTTGCCTGCTATCAAAGCCGGCACAGTGACAGAAGAAACCATCAACCTAAAAGTACAACACATCCTGCAAACTCTGATTGCTTATGGTATGCTGGATAAGGAACAGAAAGACAGCAACATCGCGGAGGATAATCCTTTCTCCCGCCAGACAGCTTTAGAACTGGCGCGCGAGGGTGTAGTCCTGTTGAAGAATGAAGGAGACTTGCTTCCGCTAAAAGGAAAGACAGCCGTAATGGGGCCTAATGCAAATTTGATTCCTACCGGTGGCGGCAGTGGTTTTGTCACTCCTTTTTCTACCGTCTCAGTGGCTCAAGGCTTGAAAGAATTGAAGAAAAAGAATCTGTTACTATTGACGGATGATGTGATTTATGAAGATATTGTCCATGAGTTTTATACTGATGCTAATCGTCAGATGAAAGGCTTCAAAGCTGAATACTTTAAAAACAAGACCCTTTCGGGCCAGCCTGAAGTAATACGCACGGAATCCTCTGTTGATTATGACTGGGGATATGGAGCACCTTTGGACGGCTTTCCGACAGATGGATTCTCTGTCCGTTGGACAGCCTGCTACATGCCACAAACTGACGGTCAGTTGAAACTTCATATCGGTGGTGATGACGGTTATCGTCTGTTTGTGAATGACAAGCATATTACAGGAGATTGGGGAAATCATTCATACTCTAGCCGTGAAGTTGAACTGCCGGTTGAGGGTGGTAAGGAGTACCGTTTCCGGATTGAATTCTTTGATAATATTTCTTCGGCCATCATTCGTTTTAATGCTTATAGCCTTAATGAGGCGAAACTTCGTCAAGGATTGGCAAAGGTGGATAATGTTGTGTTCTGCACAGGTTTCAATAGTAATACCGAAGGCGAAGGCTTTGACCGTCCGTTTGCCTTGCTTCGCTATCAGGAATTGTTTATCAAGAAGATTGCGTCTATGCATCCCAATGTTGTGGCTGTACTGAACGCCGGTGGCGGTGTGGATTTCACCAACTGGTATGATGCTGCAAAAGCGATTCTTATGGCCTGGTATCCGGGGCAGGAAGGCGGTCAGGCAATTGCTGAAATCCTGACCGGTAAGATTTCTCCAAGCGGAAAGCTACCGATTTCTATCGAGCGGAAATGGGAAGATAATCCAGTGCACGGCAGTTATTACGAGAACTTAAAGGCGGAGATTAAGCGTGTAGACTATTCCGAAGGTGTCTTTGTCGGTTATCGTGGATACGACCGTTCGGGAAAAGAACCTTTCTATCCGTTTGGCTACGGTTTGTCCTATACTACTTTCGCTTATAGTAATATGGCTGCGGAGAAAACGGGTGAGCATCAGGTTACTGTTAGCTTTGATATAGAGAATACAGGTAAGATGGATGCTTCGGAGGTGGCACAAGTGTATGTGCATGATGTACAGTCTTCTGTTCCCCGTCCGTTGAAAGAACTGAAAGGATATGAAAAGGTATTCCTGAAGAAAGGGGAGAAGAAGCGGGTTTCTGTTGTGCTGGATGAGGATGCATTCTCTTTTTACGATATGAATCAACACCGCTTTGTAGTGGAAAAAGGAGACTTTGAGATCTTAGTCGGTCCTGCTTCCAGTCAATTGCCTTTAAAGGCTATGGTTGAACTGTAATGACCGAATGATAAACAAATAAATATATAATGAAAAAAACACTTTTATTGGGAGCGTCTCTGTTATGTTCCGTTTTTATAATGGCAACAGAGATTCCTTTCCAAAAAGCAGAAATAAAGTCTATCATGCGAAAGGTGGCGGATTGGCAGATTGCCAATCCACACCCCGCTCCTGAACATGACGACTTGAACTGGCCGCAAGGCGCTCTTTATGTCGGCATGGTGGATTGGGCGGAATTGGCTGAAAAAGAAGGCAATGATGATACATATTATAAGTGGCTGACTCGTATCGGGCGGCGGAATTGTTGGCAGCCGGACAAACGGTTTTACCATGCTGATGACATCGCTGTATCACAGTCCTTTTTGGATTTATACCGCAAGTACAAAGACGAAGCAATGATTATCCCTACGCTCGCCCGTACGGAATGGATTGTCAATCATCCGTCCGAAGGCAGTTTCAAGCTGGTGGAGGGAGACTTAAAGACCTTGGAACGTTGGACTTGGTGTGATGCTCTCTTTATGGCTCCCCCTGTATATGCCAAACTGTATATGCTGACCGGAGAGAAAAAATATATCAAATTTATGAATCGTGAGTATAAAGCGACTTATGATTACCTGTTCGATAAAGAAGAAAACTTGTTCTACCGTGACTGGCGTTATTTTGATAAGCGCGAAGCCAATGGTAAGAAAGTCTTTTGGGGACGTGGCAACGGTTGGGTGCTTGGTGGTCTGGTTGAAATATTAAAGGAACTGCCCAAGAAAGATAAGAACCGCAAATTCTATGAGGAATTATTTGTAAAACTGGCTACCCGTGTTGCCGGATTACAGCATCCGGACGGTTTCTGGCATGCCAGTCTCTTGGATCCTGCCTCTTATCCATCACCGGAAACAAGTTGCACTACTTTCATTGTCTATTCCATTGCTTATGGAATAAACGAAGGTTTATTGGATAAGGAAATTTATCTTTCTGTAATGATAAAAGGCTGGAATGCATTAGTCTCGGCTGTGGAACCGAATGGGAAACTGGGTTATGTGCAGCAAATCGGTGCCGACCCGAAGAAAGTGACTCGTGACATGACGGAAGTTTATGGAGTTGGTGCTTTTTTGATGGCAGGCAATGAAATTTATAAAATGGCGAGATAATCTGTTCCCTCTGTGAAGATAGTAGACAATAATCATAAAAACGCTGTACTGTGATGAAAAAATTCTTATTGACATGCATAGCCGTAGCCTGTAGCCTTGTGGCTGTAGCCGAAGAACTGCTCATCGAAGCAGAAAGCTTCAGCCAGCGAGGCGGCTGGGTGCTCGACCAGCAGTTCATGGATCAAATGGGTTCGCCCTATCTCATGGCACATGGCATGGGCATCCCTGTGGCGGATGCTACGGCAGAAATCAACATTCCCCAGGCGGGCACTTACTACGTATATGCCCGTACTTACAACTGGACTTCACCTTGGACCGATGCCGAGGGGCCCGGAAAGTTCCGCCTGGCTTTAGGCGGCAAGTTACTGAAAATGACGTTAGGACATACAGGTAATTCCTGGCAATGGCAATTTGCCGGAAAGACAGTATTGAAAGCAGGGACTACCACCCTTGCCCTGAAAGACCTCACCGGTTTCGATGGTCGTTGCGATGCCATTTACCTTACGACCGATGCGAACACGCAACCCGCTACCTGGGATGCGGCAGAGACAGCCGCACTTCGTACCCGCTTGCGACAAAAACAGACGGTACCCGCTCATCAATACGACTTTGTGGTAGTAGGAGGGGGAATAGCCGGAATGTGTGCTGCCGCATCTGCTGCCCGATTAGGCTGTAAGGTAGCACTAGTGAACGACCGTCCTGTATTGGGCGGCAATAACTCGTCAGAGATTCGTGTACATCTCGGCGGTATCATCGAAATGGAACCTAACCAGGGATTGGGGCGTATGATACGTGAGTTCGGTCATGAACGCTCCGGCAATGCCCAACCGGGCGACTACTATGAAGACCAGAAGAAGGAAGACTTTATAGAGGCCGAAAAGAACATTACCCTTTATGCTTCTCAACGTGCGGTAGCCGTGAAGATGCAAGGAGACCGCATTGCGTCAGTCACTATCCAGCACATCGAGACAGGCAAACAAACCGAACTTACCGCTCCTCTCTTTAGCGACTGCACAGGCGATGCTACCATAGGCTATTTAGCCGGTGCCGATTGGGCTATGGGACGTGAAGGTCGCGATGAATATGGCGAGAGCCTTGCTCCCGAACAGCCCGACTCATTGGTCATGGGCGCCTCTATACAATGGTATAGCAAGGACATGAAGAAGAAAGCCTCATTCCCTCATTTTGAATATGGCGTGCGCTTTGACGCTGAAAACTGTGAGCCTGTAACCATGGGCGAGTGGAAATGGGAAACGGGTATGAACCGCAATCAAGTCAGCGAAGCTGAACGTGTACGCGACTATGGGCTTTTGGTGATATATTCCAACTGGAGCTATCTGAAAAATCACTATAAAAACCATAAGAAGTACGCCAACCGTTCCCTCGACTGGGTGGCGTATGTTTCAGGCAAACGTGAATCACGCCGTCTCTTGGGCGACTACGTGCTGTCACAGGACGATATAGACAAGAATGTGGCGCATGAGGATGCTTCGTTTACCACGACCTGGAGCATCGACCTTCACTTCCCCGACAGCGTGAACAGTGTCCGCTTTCCCGGCAATGAATTCAAGTCGGCTACGGTGCATCGTTGGATTCATCCTTATGCCGTTCCCTATCGCTGTCTCTATTCGCGCAATGTGGACAATCTCTTTATGGCAGGTCGTAATATGAGTTGCACCCATGTAGCTTTGGGTACGGTACGTGTGATGCGGACTACCGGCATGATGGGTGAAGTAGTAGGTATGGCAGCCGGACTCTGCCACAAACATAGTGTAGAGCCACGCGACATCTATCATCATCACCTGCCCGAACTGAAGCAACTTATGCAAGCGGGTCTGGGCAAACGCGATGTGCCCGATAACCAACGATTCAACGAACCCAACAAATTGTTGGAAGTTCCGGGAGCTTACATCAAACCGTAGACAAACTATGAGCAAAAAAAATATTATCACGATATTTCTATCGGCAATATGTACCTTGCCGCTTTGGGGAGGACAACAGTATTACGCTTTTCTGAAAGGTGACACGCTACGTATGGGCAATAACTATATGGAACGCGCCATGCTGTGGAATAACGGTGCGCCTGTTACCATCAGCCTTACTGACAAGCAACACGGAAAAACCATTCCGGCACAGGGCAAACAACCCGATTTCTCGATTGTGAAAGGTATCCCTACGGACGCCACATTCACCGTGAACGAGATACCGACGAACGGCATCCACGCCAGTTATCTGCAGGCTACCGTGGCTTGCACTATCGGTTCGCTGAATATAGAGCGTCGCTATCGCATTTATGCAGACTGTCCCGCCATTGCTTGCGATACCTATCTGAAAGGGCAAGTGGAACTTTATCAGAATAAGGAGGATAACCGCTCTAACGCCGACCGCAAAAATATAGAGCACACGGCCGATATGGCTACGGGGGTGAAAACTCCCACGCTCGACAGGCTGCAACTATCCGGCAATCATTGGAGTGCCCGCACAATAGAGTTTTTCGACTACACCGATTGGAACGACAATCTGGTGACCGGGCGTACCTGGCTTCCTTACCGTCGCAATACGTATCGTGGTAATTTGCTTTTTGCTCATGACGTAATTACGCGTCAAGGCTTCTTTTTTTTGAAAGAGGCTCCTAGCAGCAGTACCCAATTACATTATCCGGGTTCTGACTTTGTGGCGGACTTTAGCGATTTTATGGTAGTGGGGCTGGGCATTGCGTCTCATGATGTAAAGCCGGATAGCTGGACTCGCGTTTATGGATGCGTTACCGGCATCTATACCGGCGGCGAGCAAGAAGCGCTTACTGCCTTGCGCCTCTATCAGAAACAACTGCGCCATCATACTGCCGCACAGGATGAGATGATTATGCTCAATACCTGGGGCGACCGTAGCCAGGATGCCAAAATAGATGAGGCTTTCTGTCTGGCAGAACTAGACCGTGCCGCACGCATGGGCATCACCCTCTTTCAACTGGACGATGGCTGGCAGAGCGGAAAAAGCCCTAACTCGAAGACTGCCGGAGGTAGTTTTAAGGATATTTGGAAGAATACCGATTACTGGACGCCCAACCCCACAAAGTTCCCTCATGGGCTGAAACCTATTGTAGAGAAAGGCAAGAAATTGGGTATTCGCATCGGATTATGGTTCAATCCCAGCATACAGAATGATTTTGCCGATTGGCAAAAAGATGCGCAAGCCATTATCGGACTTTATAAGAAGTACGGCATCTGCTGTTTTAAGATAGACGGCCTGCAGATACCTACCAAGACAGCCGAACAGAATCTACGCCGACTGTTTGATACCGTGTTGGAGCAAACCAACTATGAAGTGATTTTCAACCTCGATGCCACTGCCGGTCGTCGCGGCGGGTATCACTATATGAACGAGTACGGCAACATCTTTCTGGAAAACCGCTATACCGATTGGGGCAACTATTACCCTTATCGCACCTTGCGCAACCTCTGGATGCTGTCTCGCTATGTACCGGCGGAGAAGATGCAGATAGAGTTCCTTAATAAATGGCGCAATGCCGACAAGTATGACGCTGCCGACCCTTTTGCCCCCGCCCGTTACAGTTTCGATTACCTCTTTGCCATCACCTTGGCGGCACAGCCGTTGGCTTGGATGGAGGCTTCGAACTTGCCCGAAGAGGCTTATATTACGGCATCTCTGCTCAAGAAATACCAACCCTTGCAACTCCGGTTTCATCAAGGCGTCATACTGCCTATTGGTGAAGAACCCTCGGGACGCTCGTGGACCGGATTTCAATCGACCGTCTCCGGCACGCAAGGTTATCTTGTTGTTTACCGTGAAGACAACGAGCAAGCCAGGGGGACTATTGACACCTGGCTTCCTGAAGGCAAGAAAGTGGATTTTATCCCTGTGATGGGAAGTGGCAAGAAGTTTGCTGCAAAAGTCGGCGCACAGGGTAGAGTAAGTTTCGAGCTAAATGATAAGAACTCTTTCGCACTCTATCAATACGAAGTAAAACCATAAAAAGGCGGCTATCTGCATTCTACCCTAATCACGAATGATGTGTTAACTTCTGATTTGCAGAGCGTTATGATGCGTGAAGAGGAGCATTAATATCTCTGCTGTTGGATGTTAATAGTTGAGTTGTCAGGTATTAATAGTTGGGCGGATAGGTATTAATAGTTGAGACAATGGGTATTAATAGTTTGAGACAATGAGTATTAATAGCTGATAAATGGGATATTAATATAACAACGACAAATGAAATAAAATAGGGAACTATGGTAAAAAGTGTACGTTTTCTTCTTCTCCTGATAGCATTTGTCTCCATGCAGATAGTTGCATGGGGACAGCCGCAGGAAAGACTGGTTCAAGTGCAGGTCACTCCAGACCACACCAATTGGCTGTATAAACCGGGAGAAAAAGTGAAATTCAAAGTAGTGGTATTGAAATGCAATATCCCACAGGATAATCTGGAAGTACGTTATGAGATTTCGGAAGACATGATGAAACCTCATCAGACAGGCAAACAGCCTTTGAAGAATGAAAAGCTTGAAATTAACGCAGGGACTATGAAAAAAGAAGGGTTCCTGCGTTGCCGTGCTTTTGTCACTTGCCAAGGGCGTGAGTATGAAGGCGTGGCTACCGTCGGCTTTTCTCCTGAAAAATTGCAACCGACCACTCCGTTGCCCGTCGACTTTCTGGAATTTTGGAAAAGTACCAAAGAAGCCGCTGAAAAGTGGGCACTGGAACCGATAATGACTTTACTGCCAGAAAGGTGCACGGATAAGGTGAACGTATATCATGTCTCCTTTGCGAACAATGACTATGCGTCCCGTATGTACGGCATCCTTTGTGTTCCGAAGGCTTCCGGGGAATATCCGGCGATTCTGAAAGTGCCGGGCGCAGGCATCCGTGCCTATAACGGAGAAGCCGAACGTGCCGGAAAAGGTTTTATTATTCTGGAAATCGGTATCCACGGCATTCCGGTCAACCTGACGGGAGATGTGTATCACCGGCTTTATAACGGTGCTTTGAAGAATTACCACTCGTTCAATATGGACAATCGGGACAAGTACTATTACAAACGGGTTTATACAGGCTGTGTGAGAGCCATTGATTTCATTTACACACTTCCCGAATTTAACGGTAATCTGGCGACTTTTGGAGGAAGCCAGGGCGGTGCGCTTTCCATTGTAATTGCCGGACTGGATGCTCGTGTCAAGGGATTGGTTTCTTTCTATCCTGCTTTGTGTGATATGGCGGGTTATGCCCACGGTCGTGCAGGCGGTTGGCCGCATCTGTTTAAGGATGAGAAGAACCGGACACCGGAAAAGATTAAAACCATTCAGTATTTTGATGTAGTCAACTTTGCCCGTCAGGTTAAAGTGCCGGGATTTTATATCTTCGGATATAATGACAGAGTTTGTCCGCCTACCACCACTTACTCCACTTATAACGTGATTAATGCTCCAAAAGAACTGTTTGTAGCTGAAACGACCGCTCACTATGCCTATGCCGAACAGTGGAGCGCAGCCTGGAACTGGGTAATGAATTTCCTAAAAAATAAATCGAAATAGGCACGGATTACACGGATTAACACTGTTGTTTTACCTATTCTATTCTAAAAGCCGTGTAATCCGTGCCTGAACTTATTATATACACTAATTATAACAACATACTTAAATGAAAACAGGTGAGAAATTAAGTCTATGTCTATTGTTGCTAATCGCTTTTGCCGGAAGCGTTGCGGCACAGGAGCTGATAACGAATGTATATGGTCGCAACATCCATTCGCTGAATGGTAAATGGAATGCCATCATCGACCTGTACGACCAGGGACAACGGATGAAAATCTATGAAAACCGGCAACCGGAAGGAAATATTGATTTCTACGAATATGCGTTTGAAGGCGGGTTGCGTCTTAATGTTCCGGGAGACTGGAACTCTCAATCACCCGAATTGAAGTATTACGAAGGCACTGTATGGTATGCCCGTCACTTTGATGCCAAACGCTTGGCAGACAAACGCCAGTTCCTTTATTTCGGTGCTGTCAGCTATCGTAGCAAAGTCTACCTGAACGGAAAAGAGATAGCAGAGCACGAAGGCGGTTTTACTCCTTTCCAAGTGGAAGTGACAGACCTGTTGAAAGACGGTGACAACTTCCTGGCGGTAGAAGTGAACAACCGCCGTACCAAAGACGCCATTCCCGCTATGGCATTCGACTGGTGGAACTATGGCGGCATCACAAGAGATGTATTGCTGGTGAAAACTCCCCGGACATTTATAAAAGATTATTTCATCCAATTGGATAAAAACACTCCAGACCGCATCATCGCGCGCGTGCATCTTTCAGATAAAAAGGCTGGTGAGAAAGTAACAGTTGCCATCCCCGGACTCAAAATCAACGCGGAGCTCACCACCGACGCAGAAGGAAGGGCGGAAACCGTATTGAATGCGAAGAGGCTGCAACGCTGGTCGCCGGAAGAACCGAAACTCTATGGCGTGACTGTATCTTCAAGTGCCGACCGTGTGGAAGAGCAAATCGGCTTCCGCAATATCACCGTGAAAGGAACTGATATTTACCTGAACGGGAAGCCGACATTTATGTGCTGTATCTCTTTTCACGAAGAAATCCCGCAACGTATGGGACGTGCTTTCTCGGAAGCCGATGCGGCCATGTTGCTGAATGAAGCGAAAGCGCTTGGCGTGAACATGATTCGCCTGGCTCATTATCCGCAGAATGAGTACACGGTACGCCTGGCGGAAAAGATGGGCTTCCTTCTCTGGCAGGAGATTCCCATTTGGCAAGGCATTGACTTTACAGACAATGATACCCGTAAGAAAGCGCAGAGGATGCTTTCTGAAATGATTAAGCGTGATCAGAACCGCTGCGCGGTAGGTTATTGGGGTATCGCCAATGAAACACAGCCTTCCAAAGAACGGAATGAATTCCTTACTTCCCTGCTCGAAACGGGAAAGCAACTGGACACTACCCGCCTGTATGTTGCCGCTTTCGACCTTGTGCACTTCAATAGCGAAAAACAGCGTTTTGTAATGGAAGATTCTTTTACTTCCCAACTGGACGTCGTAGCTATCAATAAATATATGGGCTGGTATCATCCGTGGCCTGTGGAACCGAAAGACGCTATATGGGAAGTAGTGACGGACAAACCGTTGATTATCTCGGAATTTGGCGGCGAAGCATTGTACGGTCAGTCCGGTGATGAGAATGTAGTCAGTTCTTGGAGTGAGGAATACCAGGCACGTCTGTATAGGGATAATATCCGTATGTTCGACAATATCCCGAACCTGCGTGGCGTATCTCCCTGGATTCTGTTCGACTTCCGTTCCCCATTCCGTTTCCACCCCACCAATCAGGATGGCTGGAACCGTAAAGGGCTCATATCCGACCAAGGTATGCGTAAGAAAGCGTGGTATCTGATGAGAGATTATTACATGAAAAAGAGAAATAACCGATAAGTTTAGTTATATTTGAATGTGATGAAGCAATATAAGATTGTAGTGATTTGTATGTGCATACTGCTCCTTCTTGCCGGAGGAGTGTATGCGCAGCAAAAAACGGTCAGGATACTTGCCATCGGCAACAGCTTCTCCCAAGATGCCGTGGAGCAATATCTGCATGAACTTGCCGAAGCCGAAGGCATTTCAACCATAATCGGCAATATGTTTATTGGCGGCTGTTCCCTGGAACGTCATGTGAAAAATGCCCGTGACAATGCTCCTGCCTATGCCTACCGGAAAATCGGTACGGATGGAAAGAAGCGGGAAAAAGGCAAGATGTCTTTGGAAGCGGTGCTGGCAGATGAAGACTGGGATTACGTCAGCCTGCAACAGGCAAGTCCTTTTTCGGGAATGTATGAGACGTATGAAGCCTCTCTTCCCGAGCTCATAGAATATGTAAAAGTACGCCTTCCAAAGAAAACAAAGCTGATGCTGCACCAAACTTGGGCGTATGCGTCTACTTCTAGGCATAGTGGATTTAAAAACTACAACTGCAATCAACTCACCATGTATCAGGCTATTGCCGATGCAGTGAAGAAAGCGGCTAAGGCGAATAAGATAAAGATTGTCATCCCTTCGGGCACTGCCATACAAAATGCGCGCACCTCTTTCATCGGCGACCACCTGAATCGGGACGGCTATCATCTGGATGTGAAGATTGGACGTTATACCGCTGCCTGTACCTGGTTCGAACGCATCTTCAAACACAATGTAGTCGGGAATCCTTATGCCCCGGAAGGGTTGGATGAGGCGAGGAAAACTGTTGCCCAGAAAGCTGCTCATGCAGCAGTAAAACATCCGTATAAGGTAACCGAGCTGTCTATTACTAACTAACAATGGACATTGCCGCCCGTCTTGCAGCAGAATCCACGGTATTATAGATGACTTGATTCAAATGTAAATGCAGCACACCAAAGGCGATTTGATTGCTCGTGGCAACCCGATGGTGTACTGCATTTATTTTTCGTATATTGTATGGTTTACTCCATTAAGAACTGGCGTATAGGACAATGGCGTATACCCTCGTAGCTGTTTCCGCTGAATGTATCTTCTGTTAACACTATTTTGGGATAGTTGTCCTGTATCTTTAGTAAGTTTCCAAATTCTCTTTCTGCTGTGTCGCCATCTATTTTTAAAGCGACCTGTATATATAGTTTTTCTCCATTCTTCTCTCCGATAAAATCAATTTCCTTATCTCCGTAATAGCCAACCTTAATGTCGTAACCTTTGTATAGAAGGTGGTTATACACTAGATTTTAACAAAAGTATGCTTTCTTATAGGGAAACACTTTGTTTCAACCTTTGAAACTAATAGTTTCCCTGTTTGAAACATTTCGTTTCTCGGTGAGAAACAAATGGTTTCATGGCATGAAACAAACCACGGCTTGTGGGGTGACGCCCAGTATGCTGTGGGATGACTGAAGATGACCTTTAAACAAACTTGAGGTGTATTTATAATGAAAGCTGGAGAAAGGGATGTTTTATCCTTCCTCCAGCTCTTATATTATTGATGAGCAGTGAATTACTTCACTTCCCAAGTATCATTAGTCATTAGCAGCTCCTGAAAATTATGATATTTTTTCTTGCCTTTGATTTCTTCGATTTGTTCAGCGACAGCATCATTGTAAGTTGGAGCATCTACATCACGGATTACACCGAGTGCAATCGGGAAGTCAGGACCTTCCATCAAAGCCAGTTTCAATTGAAGCGTATTGTCCTGGCAGTGTGCGTCGTGGATAAGGATATCTTTTTCTGTGACACCGTTCTCACCAAGTTTCACTACTTTCAGCCCGAAGCCTTCCTGCATCAATCCGAATTCCTTATTTTCACCAAATAACATCGGTTTGCCATGTTCCAGGTAGATAGCGTTCTTAGCGCGTCCTTCTTTGGTAGCAACACTGGCGTGAGTTCCGTCGTTGAAGATCACGCAGTTTTGCAGAACTTCTACAACAGAAGCACCTTTATGGTTGGCTGCTGCTTTCAACACTTCTACGGAAGCGGCACCATCTACTGCAATACAACGTGCGAAGAAACGTCCGCGGGCACCGAAAGCCAGCTCTGCCGGATGGAACGGGTCTTCCACTGTTCCGTAAGGAGATGATTTGCTGACGAATCCGCGTTCTGAAGTCGGTGAATATTGTCCCTTTGTCAAACCATAGATACGGTTGTTCAACAGAATCATGTTCAAGTCAATGTTGCGGCGAACGGCATGGATGAAGTGATTACCACCGATTGCCAAACCGTCACCGTCACCGGAAATCTGCCAGATAGTCAAATTTGGATTGGCTACTTTTGCTCCTGTTGCAACAGCAGCGGCACGTCCGTGAATAGTGTGGAACCCATACGTATTTACGTAGTAAGGCAGGCGGGAAGAACAACCGATACCGGAAATGACGGCAATATTGTGCGGAGCTACTCCCAGTTCGGCCATAGCTTTGTGCAGTGAGTTCAGGAAAGCGTGGTCACCGCATCCCGGACACCAGCGAGGTTGGCCTGATTTATAATCTTGTACGGTATATACTTTATCGCTCATCTTTTATTCCTCCAATAATTTAGTGAATGCATCTATCAATTCTCTCGTAACGAAAGGCTGTCCTTTCACTTGGTTGAACTGGCTGATGTTCAATCCGGGTATCTTCATCCGTAAATAACCTGCGAATTGTCCCAAATTCTGTTCAGCTACTACGATCTTCTTGTATTTACGCAATACATCGGCTGTATTCTTCGGCAACGGGTTGATGTATTGGAAGTGTGCGAAAGCCACTTTCTTTCCATGATCGCGCATAAAGTCCATAGCCAGACGGAGATGCCCATACGTGCCGCCCCAGCCAACAATCAGTAAATCTGCATCTTCATCACCCAGTACTTCGAGTTCGGGGATATAGTCTGCAATTTTATCTACTTTAGTTTGGCGGAGATGAACCATCTTATTATGGTTTTCTGGTTCGGTAGAGATCGCACCTGTTTCATTGCTCTTTTCAAGACCACCGATGCGGTGCATGAATCCTTCAGTTCCCGGAATTGCCCAGTAACGTGCACCGGTTTCTTCATTGCGTTGGTATGGAGTCCAGTTACCAGCCATGTCCGGAGTCACGTATGGAGGATTGATGGCAGGATATTCATTTAAGTTAGGAAGTTTCCAAGCTGCCGAGCCGTTGGCTACGAAAGCATCCGTCAGTAATACAACCGGAGTCATGTGTTCCAGAGCAATCTTACATGCCATGTATGCGGCATCAAAACAGTTCGTTGGTGAAGTTGCGGCAATCACCGGCATCGGGCTTTCACCATTACGTCCGTAAAGAGCTTGCAATAAGTCTGTCTGTTCTGATTTAGTAGGCAAACCTGTTGACGGACCGCCACGTTGCACATTTACAATCACTAATGGAAGTTCGCCAATTACAGCAAGGTTCATGGCCTCACTCTTCAAACAAACACCGGGCCCGGAAGTAGTCGTTACAGCCAAAGCACCGGCAAAAGCGGCACCAACGGCAGAAGCACAACCCGCGATTTCATCTTCGCACTGTACGGTTTTTACTCCCAGTGATTTATGTTTAGCTAATTCGTGCAGAATATCAGTGGCCGGAGTGATAGGATAAGAACCCAAGTAGAGTTCCAGACCTGCTTTCTCGGCAGCAGCAATCAAGCCATAAGCAGTTGCTTTATTTCCGTTGATATCTGTATAAAGTCCTTTTGATTTCGGAGCTTTACTTTCAATCTTATAAGTAGAGACAGAAGCATGTGTGTTGGCACCATAGTTGAAACCATCGTTTAATACCTTAATATTAGCTTCTGCAATTTCGGGCTTCTTGGCGAATTTCTCACGCAGCATTTTTTCAGCAGCGGCAAGGTTACGGTTGAACAGCCAGCAAACCAGTCCGAGTGCGAACATGTTCTTACAACGGAGTGCTGATTTATTGTCTAGTCCGGAGTCTTTCAGGCTCTCTTTGCACATGGAAGAGATGGGAACTTCAAGTACTTCCTGTTTTATGCCTAATTCTTCAAAAGGATTGTCGGTCTTGAATTGTGCCTTTTCCAAATCTCTGGCTTCGAATGAGTCGGAGTCGGTAATGATAAGTCCTTGCGGTTTACAGAATTTGATTTGTGTTTTCAGTGCGGAAGGATTCATAGCCACCAACACGTGGCAACGGTCTCCGGGAGTGTAAACCTGTCCGGCACCGATGTGGACCTGAAAACCGGAAACACCGGTCAGTGAACCTTGCGGGGCGCGGATGTCTGCCGGATAGTCAGGGAATGTACAGATGTCATTTCCTACCGTAGCCGACACGTTCGAGAAGATGTTGCCGGCCAGCTGCATACCGTCGCCGGAGTCGCCGGAGAAACGTACTACTACTTCCTCCAATTCTTTAACCATCATTTCGTCTGCCATAACTTTAATTACTATATTTAATTTAAAAACTGATTTTACTTTCAATTTGTGAGCGCAAAGGTCGGAAAGTTAATCGAATTATCAAAATAAATCGAACTTTATTGTCCTATTGACGCCAAATATTTGAAATATCTGAAAGGAACCTGTATTTTTATTCTTGTTAAATCGACAGAAACCGTTATCTTTGCAAGCAAATTTGAAGCGGCCTTGTAGTTCAACGGATAGAATAGAAGTTTCCTAAACTTTAGATAGGGGTTCGATTCCCCTCGAGGCTACTACGAAGAATCTGTGAGAAGTTGTTTTGTTTTGCTTTCATATCGTATCTGGTTTTAAGTTTAACAATGGCTTCTTTTAAGATGAACGTCTTATAGCTTCTATTTGTTTTAATAATCAATAGAAAAAGCCTCTACCGAATGTTCGGAAGAGGCTTTTTCTATTTCTGGAATTTATTATTCTTCCGTAGTTACTGGTACGACTTTTTTGTTCTTCATCATGTTGTATGCAATCGGAGATGCAATGAACAGTGATGACAATGTACCGATAACAACACCCAAGATCATTGCGAATGCAAAGCTGCGGATTGAATCACCGCCAAGGATGAAGATACACAGCAATACGATCAATGTACTTAATGATGTATTGATAGTACGTGCAAGTGTAGTATTCAATGAATCATTGAACAACTGACGTTTGTCACGTTTTGGATACAGGCCGAAGAATTCACGTACACGGTCGAAGATTACCACCTTGTCATTGATAGAGTAACCGATAGCTGTCAGGATAGCACCGATAAACGTTTGGTCAATTTCCAGTGAGAATGGAACGATACCCCATAACAATGAGTAAGCACCGATAATCATGATGGTATCGCATGATAGAGCTACGATAGAGCCAATACTATATGCGATGTTACGGAAACGGATTAAGATATACAGACCGATAGCGATCAAAGCCAGTACTACGGAATAGATAGCACCTGTTTTGATATCGTCTGCGATACTCGGACCCACTTTTTGAGAACTTACAATACTACCACCAGTGTGATTGTCACGGTCGATAAAGGTAGCTAGAGTGATGTTTTGAGTCAGCACAGGTTTCAAAGTCTCATATAAATATGCTTCGATTTGAGAGTCAACATCGTTTCCTGCATCTTCAATACGGTAGTTGGTGCTGATACGTACAGTTTTCTTATCTGTACCGATAGCGATAACACTAACGTTAGCATCACCGAACTTGCTGGAGATCAATTCACGAATCTGTTCGGGTTCTACCGGATTCTCGAACTGTACCTTGAAGTTACGTCCACCGGTAAAGTCGATACTCTGGCTTAAACCGCGCATGGCAAATGAACCGATACAAACGAGGATGATGGCTACAGTGATGATAAGGGATTTTTTGTTTGTTCCCATGAAATCAAAACGTGTGTTGGTCATCAAGTTTCTTGAAACAGGGGTTGTGAATGTAAGGTTCAATAGTTTGTCCTTGTTCATGAAGTGTTCGTAAACTATACGGGTCATGAACACAGCGGTGAAGAAGGATACTAGAATACCGATAATCAATGTCGTAGCAAAACCACGGATCGGACCGGTACCGAAGTTAAACAGAATGATACCTGTGATGATGGATGTCAGGTTCGAGTCGAAGATAGCGGAGAATGCGTTGGAATAACCGTCAGCAAGTGCTTTCTTCACACCTTTACCGGCACGAAGTTCTTCTTTTGTACGTTCGTAGATAAGTACGTTCGCATCCACTGCCATACCTAGTGACAACACCATACCGGCAATACCGGACATTGTCAATGCTGCCTGGAAGGAGGAGAGGACACCTAATACGAAGAAGAAGTTCAGGAACAATGCACCATTGGCAATCATACCCGGTATGAAGCCGTACATCATACACATATAGATCATCAACAGAATCAGAGCCACTACGAATGAGAATACACCTGCATTGATAGATTCCTGACCCAATGACGGACCAACGATATCTTCCTGTACGATGTGAGCCGGAGCCGGCATCTTACCTGATTTCAATACGTTTGCTAAGTCCTTTGCCTGTTCAGGAGTGAAATGACCTGTAATCTGTGAACGTCCACCTGTGATTTCAGAGTTTACGTTTGGTGCAGAATATACATAGTTGTCAAGAACGATAGCGATAGAACGACCGATGTTTTGTTTAGTCAACTGTGCCCAACGACGTGCACCGTCAGAGTTCATAGTCATGCTGACAGCCGGTTTGCTGTATTGGTCAAATTCATCTTTCGCGTCTGTTACTACATCACCTTCCAACGGAGCTTTACCGTTGCGTTCGGTAGACTTGATAGCATATAATTCGAACGTCTGTCCTTTCTTGTCAAATTCAGAAGGAGAAACACCCCATTTCAAACGAAGGTCTTTCGGGAGTTCTGCTTTAACTTCCGGCATAGCCAGATATTTGTTGATATCAGCAGTGTCTTTGTAGTTAGCGTAACCGATCACAGGACCTTGTCCGCTAGAGTTCAACTGCAGGATAGCCAACAGAGGGTATTGCTTTTTAATTTCTGCCAGGTTAGCTGTTGAATTATCTTCAGTAGTTGTAGCATCTCCTTTCAGGGCAGCAGCAAGACTGTCGGCAGCACTTACGCTTTTCTTGGCCGGAGTAGCTTCTGCAAGCGGAGCTTCTTTGGTGGAATCTACAGCGGTAGAGTCTGCATCTGTCTCCTGCGCTAATACAGCACGCAATTTAGCATCAGCAGATTGCATGGCAGGAAGAACTTCTTTAGCTGTATAAGTTTCCCAGAATTCCAGGTTAGCAGAACCTTGGAGAAGTTTTCTCACACGTTCCGGCTCTTTGATACCCGGCAATTCCACCATGATACGACCCATTTTGTCTTCCAGGCTCTGGATATTCGGCTGAACAACACCGAAACGGTCGATACGTGTACGAAGTACGTTATATGAGTTTTCAACAGCAGCTTTTACTTCTGCTCTCAATACTTTTTCAACTTCTGCATCCGATGATTTCTGGTTAACTTTGTCTTTCAACTGTTGTGTTGCGAAGAGTTCGGAAAGTTTTGCGTTAGGAGCAGCTTTGTGGTATTCTCTGACAAATAGCGTGATGATATCATCCTGGCTGTTTACAGCCTGTTTTGCAGCTTCTGCCAATGCATTGTTGAAAGCTTCATCCGGCTTGTTGTCAGCCAGTGCTTTGATAACATCAGGTACAGAAACTTCAAGGATAACGTTCATACCACCTTTTAGGTCCAAACCTAAACTAATCTCCATCTCACGACATTGTTTCAGCGTCCAGTTACCCAACCACACTTTCTCATTGGAGAGAGAGTCGAGGTAGTCTTGTTCCACTTTCGGGTCGCCGTTCGCAATTTCTTTCGCCTTGTTGGTATAATGGCGTGTTACGAAGGAGAAGGAGAGATAGAACACACATACCAGTGTGAGTAATACCGCAAAAACCTTTACAAATCCTTTGTTTTGCATTTTACTTTTAATTTATGATGATTACTTTTTTAATTTAATTTTCAGTTAAATTCTGTCGTACACAAGTTCTTTTTGCCGCATACAAGGCTGCAAATATAGTTTTTTTTTCACATTCATGTGTAATAAGCCCTCAAATATTTGATGTTTAAGGGCTTTTTTGCTGAATTATTTCATTCCTCTGTTTTTCAGTAGTGGTTCCAGGCTTGGTTCCGCTCCACGGAAATTCTTATAAAGCACCATCGGGTCTTCGCTGTCTCCCTTCTCCAATACGTTATGGCGGAACAGGTCGGCGGTGTTTTTATCAAAAATACCATGTTCTTTGAAAGCTTCGAAAGCATCATTGTCCAATACGTTGGCCCATAGGTAACTATAGTATCCGGCAGCGTATCCGCCAATGATATGATTAAAGTAAGTCACGCGATAACGCGGTGCTATTTCGGGAATCAAGTTAAGCTTGTCCATCGCTTCTTTTTCGAATGCAAGCATATCCAGATTCTTTACATCTGTCATCGTGTGCAGGTTCATGTCGAGGATGGCGGCAGCCAGTAATTCGGTGGTCATGAAGCCCTGGTTGAAAGTTTTCTGTTGCAGTATCTTCTCGATGATTTCGTCGGGTATCACTTCTCCTGTCTGATAATGTTTGGCATACATTTTCAGCACTTCGGGTTCAGTCGCCCAATGTTCGTTGATTTGAGAAGGAAGTTCTACAAAGTCACGTACCACGTTGGTTCCCGATGTTCCTTTGTATTCGCATTTTGTCAGCAGTCCGTGCAGAGCGTGACCAAATTCGTGAAACAGGGTTTCCACTTCATCCATGGTCAATAAAGAGGGGGTGTCGCCTACCGGCTTGGTAAAGCTGCAAACGTTGCATACCAACGGACGGGTTGTTCCGTGTTGCTCACGATAGTTGCTCATCCATGCACCACCGCTTTTCCCGGGACGTGGGAAATAGTCTACATAGAAGATACCGAGCTGGGAACCGTCTGCGTCTTTCACTTCAAAGACTTCTACATCAGGGTGATAAGTTGGTATGCCTTCCAGTTTGCTTAGGGTGATGCCATATAATTTGTTGGCTACGGCGAAAGCGCCATCGCGTACATTCTCCAGTTTGAAGTAAGGTTTTGTATCCTCTTCAGACAGGTTGTATTTTTCTTTCCGTAGTTTTTCGGTATAATACCACCAGTCCCATGCTTCCAGTTTTTCTCCTTTTCCTTCCTTATCCATTAATTTCTGAAGTTCGGTAGCTTCTGCTTTTGCTTTTGGCAGTGCGTAGCTCCAGAGGTTATTTAAAAGGCTCATTACGTTGTTGGCGTTCTTTGCCATGGTTTCATCCAGGACGAAGTTTGCATAACAGTCGAAACCTAATAAGTTCGCTTTTTCCAGGCGGAGAGAAACGATCTTGCGGATGTTTTCCTTGTTATCGTTCCCGTCGTTGTTGTTGCCGCGGTTGATATAAGCTTTGTATATTTGCTCCCGGAGCGGGCGATTTTCAGAATATTGCAGGAAAGGCAGACGGCTGGCATTGTGCAGGGTGAACAACCATTTTCCCGGTTGTCCGGCTGCTTTCGCTTCTTCGGCCGCACTTTGGCGGAACCATTCAGGCAATCCTGCCAGATCTTCTTCCTTGTCAACGAAAAGTTGGAAGGCATTATTCTCATTCAGCACATTGTTGCTGAAAGTGATGCCAAGTGTAGAAAGCTCCTTGTTGATTTCGCGGAGGCGAGTTTGGTCCTTTTCGCCAAGGTTCGCTCCGGAACGGATAAATCTTTTATAAGTCTTGTCCAGCAGACGTTCTTGTTCCGACGTCAGGTTCAATGAATCTTTCTTTTGGTAGACATCGTTCACCCGTTTGAATAGTTTCCCATTCAGGGAGATATTGTCATTATGTTCCGAAAGAACTGGTGCCAGTTTGATGGAAAGTGCGGTCAGCGAATCAGTAGTTTCTGCATCTGTCATATTGAAGAAAATGATGCTTACCCGGTCTAAGATGGGTGCGCTGTTATCCAAAGCCACAATCGTATTTTCGAATGTCGGAATTTCCGGGCTTTCGATGATGGCTTCGATATTTTGATTCTGTTCTTCTATACCTTTTAGAAAGGCAGGTTCATAGTGCTCTAATTTAATCTTGTCGAAAGAAGGAACACCATACTCGGTTTGAAACTCTGTAAAGAAAGGATTGCTTTCTGTTTTCGTAGCACAGGAGTACATCATACAACTTACTGCTAAAATGGTTAGTGTCTTTTTAATCATCATAAGTGTTTTTTATTAGAGTTTTCAGTTCTTATCGTTTACTGATATAGCACCAGATCGGGTAATGGTCTGATGCCTTGATAGACCGGTCTACCGTGCAATTGTAGGCTTTCAGGTTGGGGCTGATCAAGATATTGTCTATGCGGAAATAGAACTTGTTCTGATTGTAGGAAATACCCAATCCTTTACCGGACTGTGTGAATGCATCGTCTAGTTTTTGAGTCAGGATGCGATGGGTATATGAGATAGAACCGTCGTTGAAATCGCCGCATACTATGGTTGTCGGATATTTACTTTCTGCAATGGTTTTAGCCACAGAATCTGCTTGTGTAGCCCGGATAGCCGATGCTTCCGCCAGTTTTCTTATTAATTGCCTAAGTCCGGTTTTTACTTTCTTGGCATTCGGGTCTTTAATCATATCCTCATACATCCCTCTGTCTTCTTTGGTGAGTTTGTTGGATTCCAGGTGGTTGTTGATTAATGTAAGAGTGTCGTTATTTACATTCAGTACATATTTCATGGAACCGTTATAATTACTTTCATATTTGATGGGATGTATCGAGAGTATGGGGAACTTGGAGAAACAGGCAAGTTGCACATCTCCTTTTCCTTGTTGGTGGACGGATTGGTAAGGATAGGCTTTCAATGCTTTTTTAATATCCTGTTCCGTCAGGTATTTCTTGTTGGTAGCGGTGTTGTATTCTTGCAGACAGATAATATCGGCGTTACTATCTACAAGATAAGACAATACCGGGTTTTTTCCATCTTTCTTCTCCAAATTGTTGAAACTCATTACGTTGTAGGATAGGATTTTGATGCTTCCTTCCGGTATGGTTTTTGTGGTGGAGTTAAAAGGAATATAAGTTCGTATCTGCGGAATACAAATCAGAAAACCGATGGCGGGCAAGAGCGTATAGCGGTAGTTGACGAATGCCCAGAAGCCGATAAAAATCAGATTAATCGTCAGGAATATCGGAAATGCAAGTCCCAAGCTGGAAGCAAGTGGATTTATTTTCGGGTTAAGGTAAGGGCTATAAGCGCTTAATATCAACGTTCCCACGAAGAGAGCGTTGACAGCAAGTATCAGATATGCGACAAATTTGCCAATATGTTCCATTCCTTTATCTTTTGCTTGCGTCGAACAAGCTTTTCTTTTCTTCAGTTGTCAGACTGTCGTAACCGGATTTCTTTAGTTTTTCCAAAATACGGTCCACTTCATCAGACTGTGCTTTTTTGTGGGCATTGTAATCATAATCCTTCTCGCGACCGGTGGCACTGTTTCCATAGTGTACCTTCATTTTCGGTTTCCGTTTCCATGTTTTCTTTTGAAACAAGGAGGTGAAACCATCCAGAATCCAGTTGATCCAGGAAGTCAAATCAGTTCCTTTACTTAGGCTGGCAGCAAACCAAAGTCCTGCAAGAGCACCGCCCAGGTGGGCGATATGTCCTCCGGCATTACTTGAGGTGATGGATAATACATCGATTCCGATAACAACCAGTGCCAGATATTTGAGACGGATAGCACCGAAAAGAAAAAGTTGCACCCTGTAATTTGGTTCACGATAAGCCGTAGCAGCTACGATGGCTAATACGGAAGCTGATGCTCCTACCAATGTTGCACCCGCCACTTGCGAACTGAATAAAGGAAATACATTGTAGGCAACCATATACAGTAAACCTCCACAGATACCTCCTAATACATATAGTCCTCTTAAATGTTTGGCCGAGAAAAAGTAGAGAAACAAACTTCCGAACCAATACAGCCAAAGCATATTGAATAGAATATGCAGGATACCGGCATGCATAAACATATAAGTAAATAACGACCACGGCTGATGAATAAATCCGATAAAGGATGCCGGCAGGGCAAATATACCGAATATATCGGGGGTACTTACTTCAAACAGTCGCAAGAAAACGTTAATCAACGTGCCGATCAGAAAGATGCCTACGTTGATATAAATCAGTTGGATGAAAATATTTCCTCTTCTGAATGTCTCCTTTAAATCAGCTATAATATGTCCCATTGTTATTGCTTTTTTTTCTCCAATACAAAATCAGGATCAATCCAAATAACATTCCTCCCAGGTGAGCAAAGTGAGCGACATTGTCTCCGGCGCTATTGGCAAGTCCTGACCATAATTCAATCGCAGCGTATCCTATAACGAAGAACTTCGCTTTGATAGGAAATGGCAGCGGGAAGATAAACAACCGGTTATTGGGAAATAACATACCGAATGCCAGCAATATGGCGTAAACGGCTCCCGAAGCACCTACGGTGGTCATCATGTTCAGATACTCTTCCATTGGGATAACACCTGTACCTATATTCACTTGTGCGTAGTGGCTAAGTTCCGTTACATATTGAATATACTGTACCCCTTCCTGGATAAGTCCCGCACCGATACCGCAGAGAATATAGTAAAAGAGGAAACGTTTGGGTCCCCAGGTTTGTTCGAGAATCGGTCCGAACATAAAAACGGCAAACATATTAAAGAAAATGTGGCTGAATCCGCCGTGCATGAACATATAAGTGATAAGCTGTGCCGGATTAAAGTCACTTGCGAGGAAAAAATGTAATCCCAGATAATTCGTTAAATCCAGGCCGTAACGTTGGGCTACGATTGTCCCGAAAAATACTAGTACATTGATAATTATCAGGTTTTTAGTTACAGTTGGCATCATTTTAATTTCTGAATATTTAGATAATAGACGCAAAAGTACGAATAAATTCTGTTTTAAAGCATGAAAAACGCTTCCTATTAGCTCTTTTTCAATAATTTGCTGCGTTTTTTTTATGTTTTTATTTGATATGTTGTTTTGTTCGGCTATATTTGTGGAATTAATCCATTGTGGGATAATCTTTTGTGTAACATATATATTAATTAATCATTTTACGTATTATGAATAAGTCTGATCTTATTAGCGCAATGGCTGCTGAAGCTCAAATGAGCAAAGCCGATGCAAAAAAAGCACTTGATGCTTTCATCACTTCAGTTACTAATGCTATGAAAGCTGGTGACAAAGTATCTCTCGTAGGTTTTGGTACTTTCTCAGTAAGCGAAAGAGCTGAAAGAACTGGTATTAACCCTTCTACAAAGGCAACTATTACTATTCCTGCTAAGAAAGTAGCTAAATTTAAAGCTGGTGCTGAATTATCTGCAGCTGTTGAATGAGATAGATAGTTGAAAGAAATTAGGAGAGGAGACGCGATGCGTCTCCTTTTTTTGTATCTTTGCGCGCAAGAAATAACTTGATTATGAAGATAGAAGATAAACTTGTAGCGTCCGTTATCAGCGGACTGAAAGCACTCTACGGTCAGGAAGTCCCTGAAAAAATGGTGCAGATGCAAAAAACGAAGAAAGAATTTGAAGGACATTTGACACTGGTCGTGTTCCCTTTCCTGAAGATGTCAAAAAAAGGACCGGAGCAAACGGCACAGGAAATCGGTGAATATCTGAAGGCAAACGATCCGGCTGTGGCAGCGTTTAATGTGATAAAAGGGTTCTTGAACCTGACTATTGCATCGGCTACATGGATTGAGTTGCTGAACGAGATTCAGGCAGATGAACAGTATGGCTTGATGCAGGTCACTGACGCTTCTCCATTGGTAATGATTGAGTATTCTTCTCCGAATACAAATAAACCGCTTCACTTGGGACACGTGCGTAATAACCTTTTAGGCAACGCATTGGCTAACATTGTAGCGGCAAACGGCAATAAGGTAGTCAAAACAAATATTGTAAACGACCGTGGTATCCACATCTGTAAGTCCATGCTGGCATGGAAGAAATACGGAAACGGTGAAACTCCTGAAACTTCGGGTAAGAAGGGTGACCACCTGGTAGGTGATTATTATGTATCTTTCGATAAGCATTATAAAGCGGAAGTAAAGGAGCTGATGGCTAAATTTACAGCGCAGGGAATGAGTGGCGATGAAGCGAAAGCAAAGGCTGAAGCTGAATCTCCATTGATGCAGGAAGCCCGCGAAATGTTGGTGAAGTGGGAAGCCGGTGATCCGGAAGTACGCGGATTGTGGGAAATGATGAACAACTGGGTATATGCAGGATTCGACGAAACCTACAAGAAGATGGGGGTTAGCTTTGACAAGATCTATTATGAATCCAATACTTACCTCGAAGGAAAAGAAAAGGTAATGGAAGGTCTGGAAAAAGGTTTCTTCTACAAGAAAGAAGACGGTTCCGTATGGGCCGACCTGACTGCCGAAGGACTGGATCATAAGCTCCTTCTCCGTGGTGACGGTACTTCTGTCTACATGACTCAGGATATCGGTACGGCTAAACTTCGTTTTGCCGATTACCCGATTAATAAGATGATTTATGTAGTAGGTAACGAACAGAACTATCACTTCCAGGTGCTTTCTATCTTGCTCGATAAACTTGGTTTCGAATGGGGTAAGAGTCTGGTACACTTCTCTTACGGAATGGTGGAACTGCCGGAAGGTAAGATGAAATCCCGTGAGGGTACGGTAGTTGATGCTGACGACTTAATGGAGGAAATGATTGCCACTGCTAAAGAAACTTCACAAGAACTAGGCAAACTGGATGGTTTGACACAGGAAGAAGCTGATGATATTGCCCGTATTGTGGGTCTGGGAGCATTGAAATATTTCATTCTGAAAGTCGATGCCCGTAAGAATATGACATTCAATCCGAAAGAATCTATCGACTTCAATGGTAATACAGGTCCGTTTATTCAATATACTTATGCACGTATCCAGTCTGTACTTCGGAAAGCTGCCGAATCAGGTATCGTAATTCCTGAACAGATTCCGGCTGGTATTGAATTGAGTGAAAAGGAAGAAGGGCTGATTCAGATGGTTGCCGACTTTGCTGCTGTTGTAAAACAAGCCGGTGAAGATTACAGCCCGTCTATTATTGCTAATTATACTTATGACTTGGTGAAAGAATACAATCAGTTCTATCATGACTATAGTATTCTGCGCGAAGAGAATGAGGCGGTGAAAGTATTCCGTATCGCTCTGTCTGCTAATGTAGCTAAAGTTGTTCGCTTGGGAATGAATTTGCTGGGTATCGAAGTTCCTTCCAGAATGTAAGACTTTCTCTGAACAAAATAGACTTCTGCGGGGTTTCTTTTATATATATAAAAGGAACCTCGTATGTTTTACTCCCCCCATCCATTGCTTCGGAAGAGAGAAACGGAAACTGCTACTGTCTCTTATTCCGAACTGCTGTTTGACCTGATTTATGTTTTCTCGGTCACGCAACTTTCACATTATTTGCTTCATAATCTCACTTGGGAAGGATTATTGAAAGAAACAATCCTGTGGTTTGCAGTCTGGATGTTGTGGCAACATACCATCTGGGTGACTAACTGGTTCAACCCGGATACCCGGCCGATACGTATTCTTCTTTTTATCAGTATGCTGGTGGGGCTGGTGATGGCGGCTGCTATTCCTTATGCCTTTACTTACCGGGGATTGATATTTGCTGTCTGCTATGTTCTGATACAGGCAGGGAGAACACTTTATATTATCGGGGTGTTAGGAGATCATCATCTGGCTGCTAATTTTAAGCGAATTATGGGCTGGTTCTGTATATCTGCCGTCTTTTGGATTACGGGTGCCATATTGCAGGGAGAATGGCAAATTCTACTGTGGATTATAGCCGCCATCTGTGATTATACAGCCCCGATGCACGGATTTGCTTTACCTCGTCTGGGACGTTCGGACAGTAGCAAGGAATGGACTATTGAAGGGCATCATTTGGTGGAACGTTGCCAGTTGTTTGTGATTATTGCTTTTGGAGAAACTCTATTGATGACAGGAGCTTCTTTGAGTGAAGTAGAAGAATGGACGCCTCTCGTGATTATTTCTGCTGTCATATCTTTTATTGGTAGTTTGGCTATGTGGTGGGTTTACTTTGATGTGAGCAGTGAAGCCGGTAGTCGGAAAATACAGGAAGTGAAAGATCCCGGAAAGCTGGGGTTGATTTATAATGCAATTCATATTGTATTGGTGGGAGCATTGATTATTTGTGCGGTAGGAGACGAACTGATTGTTGCCCATCCCGAACAAGAAATGAGAGCGGAAGTTGTTTTTGTTCTGATTATCGGACCAATCGTTTATATTCTGGCAAATAGTATCTATAAATATGTCACGTGCCGTATGCTTCCTTTATCACATATTATTGCTGTAATAGCTTTGGCTTTACTGCTTCCCTGGCCTTATCACATTTCTTTATTGACGATGAATATCTTGGTAACATCTGTTTTTATATTCGTGATTGTGTTTGATATGCTATTCCCTAATAAAGGTTTTAAGATAAAATGGGAGCCGAAGATTTAATGATGGAAGCCTATTCATAACGGATAATACTTACATCCTATAATGTTGTGGCTTAAAATAAAAACACAGTTCACACGAATTCTTGGTGAGTATTCGAGAAGTTGTGTGAACTGCGTAATTCGCGCCTTTCTAAACAGATGTCTATTATATCTTTTTCATCGATGGTTCGCAATGCGAAGTCCCGATAGCGATTCCGTACAATATCCGGGCTGCTTTTATTTAAATCGTATCAATCTTTATTTGTACCAATCTTTATTTTGTTTCCCATTCGATGATACCCATCCAGAGAACTTGGGATATGATTGATCGATTCGTTTCCCTTCCTCTGGAACCGGGAGATTACTTACTGGCATATTGATAGCAAACGGCATCAAGTCTGCAGAAACATAATACATCCCTTCTTCTGGTCTGTAGATGTCTTTTCCGGTTCCCAGTAACGATAAGTCGGCTTTATCAGTCGGGGGATAATTTATCAGATGTAATTCTTTGCCTCTACCCTCGTTGGAACTGATGAAGATAAACGGGTTGTAAGGAGGTACCACCTCTTTCTCACTAGCTCCATCAAGCGTGATGGTTACAGTATATTCTTTCTTTGATTCATCAGTGATATTTTTGAATTTTGTCATGTCGTCATACAACAATATGGTTGGGTGAGACTGTCCAGGCTCTGTTTCTTTTCCTTCCATATATATAGAACTTGATAAACCACTGGCATCAGGCCCCGTTATTTTTACACTCTTGACATTGCTGTTTGAGAGCTTGTGTAATTGATATCCAAATCCGTTTTGCAGATAACCGCCACAGTGCTGTAAGATAAACTTGTCTTCTATTTCGTAAATGCGATTGTCAAGAGCATTTCGGGTCATCGTACTGGTGTACTTTACCATTACGTCATTCATATCGTAATCACCTAACTTAGGCCATAAGTCTTCAAAAGCCAGTGTACCGGAATAAGAAATTTTATATTGCTCGGGGATTGCTTCGGGGTCCTCAGGCAGTGGAGGCAATGTCGGGTCAATAGCATTCTTTTCTGACGTATGAATATAGAAGATGGCATCTGCATAATCGAAGTCAATATTATCTTCGAATCCTACTGCTACAATCTGCCCGGACTTGGAATCACGGAGAGATACAGTTCTTTGTGTATTATTCGTGTTTAGATTCCTGGTGGAGTAGCGTGCCCCCATACCTTTTATGATATCGCCCACTTTGTCTTTATCTGTTTCTGAGGTGAGTTTACTCTTGAATCCCATACCTTGAAGGCACCAGCCAATTGTGACTCCTGCAGGAAATTTGTCTTCGTATTCCTGTGTCTCTTCATTCCAATATTTGAGTTTTATTTCTTCGCCACACACTAATGCTCCTACCCCTAAAGTCTTGTAAACAGGAGAGGTGTTTGGGAATGCAATTATTTGTTTTATATCACTCGTGCTCTGGGGCGGATTGTTGGTCGGATAGGTGTAATATCCAACTGTATTGTACCATGCAGCAGAGCTGTTTATAAATACGAGGCTCACTTCGGTCGGGTTAACAATTGGAATATCTGAAGTCATTTTGATGGAACCATCAAAAAACTCCGGATAATTCTGACTGATGTTCATAACCTTGCTTTTACCGCTCTCATCTTTGACTGTAACCTTTCTGAAAACATACTTGATGTTGTATAGTACGTCTGCCGGAGGTATATTTATTTTAGGTTCCAGGTTGGTTGGTCTTCCGCTGTCATCCCAGTCTGCATCGGGAAGAACATGCCATTCTTTTAGATAGGTATGTTGGTTCACGGTCACTCCTCTGGTTTTTGATGCCGTTTGTGAACGTAAGGTAGCGATATATGCATCTTGATTAAATAAAAGCCGACGACTGTCGTCAATCGTTAGTTTAAGAGGAGATACGGTGGCTAAATAATCCGATGATAACCATACTTCCGAGAGGTCCGCCGGAATATTCATTTCTCCGCTGAATTTGCCTTTTTCGTCTGTAACTGCACGGTAGATAGGCTCTATGTCCTTTTGGAACACGCTGCCGTCAGCCGAGTATTCAATGGGATCTTGATCGTAAATGTCAAAAAGGACACGATAATTTTCGCTTTTAAAACAATAATTGATATCCAAAGCAACAGCTTGGGTCATGTTGAAGTCGAAGTATGCTTCTTTTGGCATATGCCTTCTCTCCCAAGATAAGTCACGCTCTTTGTCCATACAACTGATGGAAGCTATGGTAAGCACTCCTATCATTAAATACTTTAAATTTGTTTGCTTCATAAGTTTGTGTATTAAAAGATAAAGAGCAAATATATACATTTAATTATATAATTTGCTCTTTATCTAGTTTTTTTATTTCTTTTTTGCGAATCGTCCTTTTTTTGTGGTCGCTGGTCCTTTTTCATCTTGTAATTTGATGAGTTCCAAACAGCTAGCCAAACTCAAATCCTGCGGGACGATATCTTTAGGAATTTTATAATTAGAACCCTTATAGGTAATATAAGGTCCGTAACGTCCGTTCAGAATCTCAAGTTCCGGCTCCTCTTCAAACTTCTTGATGTGGCGTTCCGTTTCTTTCTGGCGTTTCTCCAGAATCAGCTGTTCTGCCTCTTCCAAAGTAATTTCCATCGGATCAAGTGTTTTCGGGAGCGATACATATACCTTATTGTGCAGGACATACGGACCGAAACGGCCTACGCCTACACTGACTGATTTTCCTTCATATTCGCCCAGTGTACGAGGTAATTTGAATAATTCCAGTGCTTCTTCCAAAGTGATGGTTTCCATGGATTGACCTTTCTTCATTTGTGCGAAGCGTGGTTTTTCTTCATCTTCTACAGTACCAATCTGTACAACAGGACCGAAGCGACCAATCTTAACAGAAACAGTCTTGCCTGTTCCCGGTTCTTCTCCCAGAATACGTTCGCCTACTTTATGTTCCGTCTTGATAGCCAATGTGTTTTCTACAGATGGGTGGAATTTATCATAGAAATTCTTCATGATAGAAGTCCATTTCACTTCTCCTTCTGCAATCTCGTCAAATTCCTTTTCTACACTGGCGGTAAAGTTGAAATCCAGAATGTCTGGGAAATATTCGGTAAGGAAATCATTTACCACAGTGCCGGTATCCGTTGGGAACAACTTCGCCTTTTCTGCACCGGTAATTTCAGTATGGTTTTCATCCTTAATCTGACGATTTTTCAATGTCATGACATTAAACTGTCGTTCTTCCCCGTCTTTATTACCTTTCTCCACATATTCGCGTTGTTGGATGGTAGAGATAGTAGGTGCATATGTAGACGGACGTCCGATACCCAGTTCTTCCAACTTGCGTACAAGACTTGCTTCCGTATAGCGTGGAGGACGTTGGGTGAAACGTTCGGTTGCGATGATAGGGCCGTGTTCCAACTTCTGACCTTTTTTCAGAGGAGGAAGCAGGTGGCTCTCATCTTCCTGTTCGTTGTCATCATCATAAGATTCACGGTATACACGCAGGAATCCGTCGAACTTAATCACTTCGCCGATGGCTGTAAATACATCGCTGCTGCCACTTATTGTTATGGTAGCAGTTGTCTTTTCCAGTTCCGCATCTGCCATTTGTGAGGCAATGGTGCGTTTCCATATCAAGTCGTACAGTTTCTTTTCCTGTGCTGTTCCTTCAACAGACTGGTTTTCCATATAGGTAGGACGGATAGCCTCATGCGCTTCTTGTGCACCCTTAGTCTTTGTTTCGAAATGACGGGGGTGTACGTAGCGGTCACCCATCATTTTGATGATAGCGTCTTTACTGCCTGCTGTCGCAAATTCCGAGAGGTTGACAGAGTCTGTACGCATATAAGTGATGAATCCCGATTCGTATAAGCGTTGCGCGAGCATCATGGTCTGCGCTACGGTATATCCCAGTTTGCGTGCGGCTTCCTGCTGCAACGTAGATGTTGTGAATGGAGCAGGAGGCGTTTTCTTGACCGGGCGGGTAGTAATATCGTCGATGGCAAAGCTTGCTCCCTGACATGCGTTGAGGAAAGCTTTTGCTTCTTCTTTTGTTTTAATGCGGCGAGCCAATTCAGCTTTCATCTCCACCAGTTTTCCGTCTGTGTCTGGAACGAGGAATACGGCAGTGATGCGATAAGCAGCTTCCGTTTGGAAAGCATGTATTTCACGTTCACGTTCAACGATCAGGCGGACAGCAACAGACTGAACACGTCCGGCAGAAAGTGCCGGTTTCACTTTTCTCCAAAGCACGGGAGAGAGTTCGAAACCTACGATACGGTCCAGAATCCGTCGTGCTTGCTGTGCATTTACGAGGTTGAGGTCAATGTCGCGTGGTTGTTCAATTGCTTTTAAAATAGCGCTTTTCGTAATTTCATGAAATACGATTCGTTTTGTGTTTTCCGGTTTTAGTTTTAAGACCTCATACAGGTGCCAGGCGATCGCTTCTCCTTCGCGGTCCTCATCGGATGCGAGCCATACGGTTTCTGCGTCTTTAGCTTCTGTCTTCAGTGTGTTAACCAGAGCCTTTTTGTCTGCCGGGATTTCGTAGCTGGGTGTAAAATTCTTCTCTACGTCGATGCTGAATTCTTTTTTCTTCAGATCGCGTATGTGTCCGTAACTAGAAAGGACTTTAAAATCTTTCCCAAGAAACTTTTCAATCGTTTTTGCTTTTGCCGGAGACTCGACAATGACAAGGTTTTTCTGCATAATTCTTTCTTTTATAATGGCTTGTACCACAATATTCGGGGACAAAAGTAAAAAAAAAGATTCTCCCTACCTTATATTATAAGGAGAATTTAATAAAATCTTAAGATTTACCAATGTTGATGTTAACTTTTACATCTGTAAATCTTAAGATTTAGCTCAAAGGGAGGATGCTTGCCGGCTTATTTTGTTGCGGATGAGGGGTCTTCCTTTATTTTTTTGAGAAACTCTGTCGGTAACATTCCAAATTGTTTCTGAAAACATTTGGCAAAGTAGGAAGAAGAACTGAACCCGACGAGGAATCCTATTTCGGTAACCCGATATTCTCCCTCCACCATCATTTTGCAGGCTTTCTTTAATCGAGTGACCTTGATGAAATCATTGGGAGTCATGCCAATAATGCCTTTGATTTTGGTAAATACAGAGGTACGGCTCATTCCCAGTTCCTGTGCCAGTGTATTTACCGAAAATTCGGAGTCCTCAATATTATTCTGGATGATTTCGGTACATTTATTCATAAATTCTTCATCCAGTTTATTGTGGACAGCGGAGTGCAGATCGGACAACGGAGTAGAGGCATACGTTTTCTGCTGACTTTCCCTTTTCTTGAGTAAGTTCAGCAATTGTGCTTTCAGGTGGAAAGGTGAGAATGGTTTCTCTATATATGCATCCGCACCGGCTTCCAGTCCTTTGATTTTACTTTCCGTATCCGTTTTGGCTGTCAGCAGAATGACAGGAACATGGGAGATATTGATGTTACTTTTAATTTTCCCACAGAGTTCGAACCCGTCCATTTCCTCCATCATCACATCACTGATGATGAGGTCAATGTTATTCTTTTCAAGGATTTGCAACGCTTCCTCTCCACTCGAAGCCGATATGACAAAATATTCCTCGGACAGAATTTTGGAAAGGAAATCCAGAATCTCCGGGTTGTCGTCCACAACCATAATGGCATATTGTTTTTTCAACGGTTCACTGGGAAGAGTGCTTTCCAGTTCATTTTCTTCTATGCTGTTTTCTGGAATAATCGTATCTTCCACTCGTTTGGCCACTTGTGGCAAAGCAGTGATGGCCGCTTGTTTGGGGAAATATACAGAAATAGAAACACCGTTTTCACCGTCTTCCCTATCGCTGACTTCGATCTTTCCGTTCATCAATTGGACGAGTGAGCGTGTCATGTGAAGCCCGATACCAATGCCCAGTTTATTTATTTCACTGTTGTTCTTAACCTGATAGAATGCGTCGAATATTTTAGTCTTTTCTTGATCGGTGATGCCTATACCGTCATCGGTCACGGTGACTACTATCTCGGAATCCTTTTCTATAGTCGTAATACGAATCGTGCTTTTGGCATATTTCAAGGCATTGCTTAGTAGATTGCTGATAATCTTGGTAAAAGCTTCTTCATCTATGACGATGCTCAGTTCTTCCGGGATAGAGGAAGTGTCAATCGCCACTTTCTTTTGTCTGGCAGATAATTCAAAAATGCAGCTTACTTTGCAGATTATTTCTTTAATCCGGTAACAGTCGTACGATAGTTTATAAGATCCCGTATCTACTTTGCGGAAATCCAGCAATTGGGTGACAAGCGCATACAAGCGTTTGTAATTCTGTTCAATAATACTTAGGTATTCCCCATACACATTGTTGATACTTGAAGTTTTCATCAGGTATTCCAATGGGCCGATAATAAGGCTCAAAGGAGTTCGAATCTCATGGGCAATGTTAGTGAAGAAATCTATTTTGGAGTTATAGAGCTCTTTTTCTTTTTCATCGTTCAGCCTCTTGATGCGTTCTTTCTGATGTTTCTCCGTACGTTTTACGTAATACCATACGGTTAACATAATCGCAATCAACAGGACGAGGGCATAGATCAGATAAGCCAGTTGCGACCGGAAGAATGGAGGCAGCACCTTGATTTTTAGCTGTACTTCATTACTGCTCCATAGTTTATCGCTGTTCGTTCCCTTGATCCTTAATACATATTCACCGACGGGTAAGTTTGCATAGGAAAGATGGTTGTTACTTCCTTTAGTGAACTGCCATTCGCTATCCAGACCTTCCAGCATATATTGATAATCATTCTCTTTGGGAGCAATGTAGCTTAGTGCGGCAAAATCGAATCCGATCATGGACTGGTTATATTTCAACGCAATCTCATCTGTATATCCTATGGATTGGCGAATGGGTGAATGGGATGTATCGGCCTGTATGTCTTTTCCGAAAATGGTCATATTAGTGAGGACGACAGGTGGATTGTATGTATTTTCTCTTAAGTCTTGCGGGAAGAAATAACAGAAACCGTCTGTCGAACCCAAAAATAGTCTACCGTCAGAAGATTCAAAGCCTGAACATGGTGTGAATTGTTCATTGTATAGTCCGTTTGATTTCGAATAGGTTTTTAGATATTCTGTATCCGGATTGTATACAGCAAGTCCCTTATTGGTACTAATCCATAGTAAGTCTCCTTTAGGGATAATGGAAGTGATGATTTTATTCGGCAACTTTAGGTAGTCGTATCTGGTAAAATCATCTGTTTCATCATTATATCTACAAAGTCCTTGCCCATAAGTTCCCACCCATAGTCGTTTCTTGTTGTCGATAGCTAGCGTGGTGATTACATTCTTTGTTAGTGAATTCGGATGGTCTGAACGTTGATAAGATGTTATCTTTTGGGTTCTGACATTGTATGAATATAATCCACTGATGCTTGTTCCTATCCATATTCTTCCGAAATAATCTTCAATGATATCCGATATTTTGCCTGTAAAAGAACCAATTCTGATGAAATTGTTTTTTTCGGGGTTATAGTAACAGAATCCTGCAGAAGTGCCCACGTAAATACATCCATTACTGGCTTTATATAGAGTGAATACCCGTGAGGAGGGGATAGATGTTGAATCTTCCGGATTATTGAGAAAACTTTCCACTTTTCCTGTTTTTAAATTAATCACCTCCAAACCTCTTCCATAAGTGGCGGCATATAGTTTATCTCCGTCTACCAGCAGATCGTGTATACAATAGTAAGTTGTGCCTATACTAGCTGCATCCCGGAAAGGGGTAATTTCTTGAGTTTTGGCATCAAATCGGAAAATGCCATTGTCATCCGTACCTATCCAGTATTTATCATCTTTGTCTTCTTTGATAACATTGATTACTTTTCCTGATTGTGGCGTGGACGATGATGAACAGCTATAATATTTGAAATTATTCTGAAATGCCGAATAGAATTTGATTCCATCGAAATAGGAGCCCAACCAGAGGCTTTCTTCCTTATCTATATAGATGGTATATATAAACTTATTGGCTCCGGTTCTTATTTTCAGATTCGGATTGTCGGATTGTATAATTTCTCCTTTGTCTGCTTTAAAAATTCCCATACCGTTGTCGGATGAAATGAACAACTCGCCAGGTCTGTATTCTTTAATGTCGTGGATATGATATAATAGGTTGTTTGGACTTCTGTCCCGGTAGTTGGTGAAAGTTTTAGCCACAGGATCGAACAGGTCGAGCCCGTTCTGAAAAGTTCCTATCCATAAATTGCCGTGTGAGTCTTCAAACACTTTCTGAATGGAATTATCTGATAAACTATTAGGGTGACTGCTCTTTTTGTAAGTGACGAACGTGTTTTTCTGTTTGTCAAAGCAGCATAATCCTTCCGAATAGGTTCCTATCCAAATGTTTTGTTTACTGTCTTGCTGCAATGTCATGATAATGTTTTGGGAGATGCTATTAGTTTTTCCGGGAATATTCCGGTATACTCTAAGTCTGACTTTATCGGATGGAGAAAAACGGTAAAGCCCTTCTCCGCTCGTTGCAATCCATACTTCTCCGTCACTGTCCTCTATCATATCGGTGACGTAGGTTTGTATCATTTCTCCAGTTTCAGTTTTGGCATGGAAAGGTTGGAAGGTGTCTGTTTTCGAGTCGTAAATGACAATTCCGGTATCCAATCCTATCCACATTCTGCCCCTGCGGTCGATAAATATTTTCTTGACGCTGTTGCTGGTTGTTGCGTTGATATATTCTGATAGATAGTAGTTCTTGAATGCAATACCGTCGAATCTGCTTAATCCATCATCGGTACCGAACCACATGAATCCGCATGAATCTTGCAAAATGCTGTATACTCTGTTGGCTGCCAGTCCATCATCCATTGTATAGGAGGTGGAAAATATACGCTGCGCATTCACGACGAATGAATGCATGCACAGGATTTGTATGGTTATCAAAAGAACGATTTTTTTCATGGGGGATTCATTTTATGTGTATTAGTTTTCATTAGTATAGGACAATATTAGGAAGAATTAGTAGCAAAAGCAAATGATAGGCTGTCTTTTTAGGTGTGGAATAAAACTTTTGAAAGTGAACAAAAAAATCGTTCAAATCTTGGATAATTATTGGTGAAAATGCATACGGATTAGTCTGTGGCTATCCTTAAATGAGTATAGCTTAATAACATTGTTGTTTTTCTGTACAATATTGTTTGTGTTCTAATAAAACTTCGGTTACATCTGCAGCTATCGTTAATGCTTAACTAATTAAAATTTAGTACTATGTCCAGATTCTTGTTGATCGTGTCATTTGTATGGTGTTGTTGTTCTTGTATTTCTTTACATAAGGATAATAATATGTCGCCCGAAATGCCTGGAGGGGAATATACCCATGCAGATGTAGAGAATCTGGCTTTGTTGTGTAAGGTTTGGGGATTTATGAAATACTATCACCCATCGGTACGTGCCGGAGAATATGATTGGGATCGTGAACTGCTTTGTATAATGCCTTCTTTAGTATCTCTTCCCTCAAAAGAAAAGCGGAATGAGGTTTTAGTAAAATGGATAGATCAATTTGATTTTAAAAAGAAGAATGGGATCTATAGTCTGTGTGCGTCGGATTCGATAAAATTACTTCCTGATTTGGATTGGATAGAAGATAAAAGTAACTTGGGAACGATACTGTCAGATAGGTTAAAAGAAATTAGGGATGCAGAAAGGGATACGGCAAGTTATTATGTGAATTTAGGGGTGATAAATATGGGAAATGCAGTATTTGAGCACGAAGAAAGATATTCTAAATGTACTTTTCCGAATATTGACTATCAGCTCTTATCTTTATTCCGGTTATGGAATGCAATTCAATATTATTTTCCTTACAAATATCTTCTTAAGGACAATTGGAATGAGATATTATTGAATCATATACCTTTATTTCTGGAAATTACCAGCAGAATGGATTACGAGAGTGCTTTAAAGAGATTTATTGCAGAAATCCATGATACTCATGCCGGTATTTATGGCGGACCAACAAAAAAATATTTAGTACCCGTTGTGATACGTTTCATTGAAGGCAAAGCTGTAGTAACAGAATATCATGAATTAAAATCCGAGTTCAAGGAGGAGAAGCAAATTTTGCAGCCGGGAGATGTGATTCTACGTATCAACAGTGAAGCGGTAGATTCCATCATAAAACGTATCACGCCATACATATCAGCTTCTAACGAAGCTTCTTTGTTGAGAAGGATAGCTGTTGATGAACTTTTATGGTCCAATGATACACTATTGTATGTAGACTATGAAAGGAATGGTGTTGTAGAAAAATCAAGAATCAAATGTTTACCGAATAGAATGCGTGAATCTACTATCCTCGAAAAGCCTCATCCACTTGTTACAGTTCTCCCTTCTGATATTTTGTATTTATATTTGGGGAGTAACATTGGTGGAAAAGTTCCCCAAGAGATAAAAGCAAAAAAGATGATTATTGATTTGAGAGCATATCCTGTAATGAAGAAAATTGAAGGATATTGGGAGTATAATACTCTGTATCCATCTTCTACAAACTTCTCGATATTTACTCACGGAAGTCTTTTGCAGCCAGGATTGTTTACCTTCGGTCCTATAATAAAAGCTGGAAAAGAGAATGAAGATTACTATCAAGGTAAAAAAGTTATCTTAGTAAATGAGGTAACACAAAGCCATGCAGAATTTATGACTATGAAATATAGATGTACTCCCAATACTGTTGTTATGGGAAGTACAACTGCCGGGGCTGATGGCAATTGTTCATCGATCATTTTGCCTGGTAACTTCAGAGCAACATTTACAGGACTTGGAGTTTACTATCCTGATAAGTCGGAAACCCAGCAAATCGGCATTCTTCCTGATATTGAAGTTAAAAACACAATTCAAGGCATATGTAAAGGACGTGATGAAGTTTTGGAAGCTGCTATAAAGTATTTAAACAATAAATGAAAAGCAGTGAAAATCCTTTGTTTAGTAAATATAAGGTTGGAAAACAGTCAAAGGTCCGTTGTTGGATGAGAGTTAAAGATGAAAAGAGCATTGGCAAATAACTAAGGACAAATGAGATTCAGAAAATAAAATCTCACTTTATATAGATTAGTATACGTTTATTCTACGTACATTTGTTTCATTAGTACTCTGTTTTTCGTTTGACTTAAGTTGAACGAAAGAATGACTTAAGTTAAACTATCGATTGACTTAAGTCAATCGGAAACTGGAATGTGTTTTAGAAAATTAATTTATGGGAGAGAGGTTATTAATCTTTCCTAATGAAAAGCTAATAAATAATGAGTGTAAATTATGATCTTTATGAAACTCCCGATCTTGCTAAAAGCGGGGAAGAACAGCCTTTACATGCACGGGTCGTCTTGAAGGGCAGTTATACGGCTGAAGAGTTTGTGGAACAGGTGACTGCGTTTCAGCATATGCCTCATGCGCAAGTGGTGGGCATTATAGAAGCTATATCAAAAGAACTGCGGCATTTACTCTTAAAAGGGTTTTCTGTAGAGCTGGGAGATATTGGTTATTTCACTCTTTCATTGAGTGTTGACAAGAAAGTAATGGAATCAAAAGAATTGCGTTCACCGTCCGTATCTCTGAAAGATGTTAATTTCCGTGTCAACCGGCAGTTTAAAAAGGATATTGAGAGTGAACTCAAGTTACAACTTTATCATTCGCCGTTTCGTGTAAAGAATCCGTTGTCTGAAAAGAAGTGCCTGCAACGTTTGACAAAGTTTTTAGAAGAACATCCGTGTATCAATCGGCAGGATTATGCACAGCTTGTCGGAAAGACAAAAACGCAGGCATTGCAGGATATCAACTCTTTTATCGAGCAAGGGATATTGAAAAAGTATGGATACGGACGTTCGGTAGTATATATAAAAGGGGCGTAAACTTACATAATCCTGGTGAGTCAAAATTAAGCAACTATGAATTATCGTACTATACTTCTACTTGTTGGATGGGTTATCACATTGACCGCCTGCCACTCTTCCCCGTCTTCAGTTTTGAAAAAGGCTATGCAGATGGAAAATGTTTCTGTCGATAGTATTTTCTTTTATCTTCAGCAAATAGATAAACCGGAGAATTTATCTTCTAAAGAGCAGGGAGATTATTACTTTTTATCCTATAAAGCAACTTTGTGGAAAACCGGGAAACCAGTAGAATCGTTATTGCAGACTGCCATCCATCGCTATATGCAAAATGGGCAGTTATCTCAATGTCTTCAAGCGCGTATAGCCCAAAGTGCTTCTTATTTATATAGTAACCAGCCTGATTCTACATTGCTGATTTCGGATAATCTTCTACGACAACAACTGCTGAATGATACATTAAGAACACAATTGTATGGCCTTAAAAGAGTAGTCTATTCAAGAAATCAGAATTATGGGCAGGCATTGAATATGGCAGACAGTAGTCGGTGGTTAACTCGTAAAAACAAAGATACTCTTGCCTATTTTTCAGCAAGTAGACTTTACTTGAATCTTCTGAAAAAAGTACAGGGCTATGACAGATATACACAAGAGTCTCTACAATTAATGGGAGAGTTTGCAGATTCTCCCAATTACCAATATTTAAATTATCATGTACTAGAGAACTTATTGACTACCAGTTTGGAGGCAAAAGACTTCCAAACATCACTATTGTATCTCCGTCAATTATCGGCTCAACGGCATAGCCGTCATGTCATACCTCACTATTTTCTTCTTCGTGGCAAATCTTATGAGGCATTGAATCAGACGGACTCTGCCAAGTATTACTATCAACAGGCCGCGACCTCTTCTTCGGATTTTATTGCCGTGGAAGCCAATGCCCTCTTATTTGACTTAATCAATGAAAAAGAATATCCGGAACAGGCTTTCTATATCAAACAAAAGGAGAATAAGATTAAGGACGATATACTGACTAGTACCAAGACGGAAATACAAAGAAGAGAATATAATGAGCTTAAATTAAAAAACGAACTTTATCAGTTGCATTTGAAACAACGCGGAAAAGAACTATGGATGCTGGGCATTGTAACAGCTTTGCTTAGTGTCGGTTTTATAGTGTTTTTCTTTTATCAGAAGGAGAAGAAGAAACGGCTGCAACGGGAAAATCTTTTGCTACACAAAGAGGCGGAGCTCAGCGGACTACGGGAGCAAGAAATCCGTTTGCAAAATAAAGAAGCAGAATTGCGTGAGGCCCTTTTCAGGCGGATAGCCTTTTTTCGGAAGTTACCTTCGCTCCATAATGATGAAAGTCAGGATGAAGTGGCTTCCAGTCGTAAAATTGTAGTGACGGATGCGGAGTGGGTAGAGGTGATTTCTGTTGTCAACGAAGCTTTCGACCATTTTGCGACAAGACTGGAACAAATTTATCCGTTATTGAACAGTAAGGATATTGGTTTCTGTTGTCTCGTCAAGATTAATGTTAACATACAAGACCTTTCAGATATTTATTGTGTCAGTAAAGCAGCCATTACCAAACGGAAATACCGTATTAAAACAGACAGGCTGGGTATTACGGATGAAAATGTAAGTTTAGACAGTTTTCTTAAGGCGTTTTAGCTGTTGATTTTTGGGGCTTCAATGTATTTGTCCGCCTCTTAAAGAATGCGATAGATGTTTATTGTATTGATAATCAATGATATGTATTCGTCTGGCGTCATCTTTTTTGTCCGCTGCTTTTTTTGTTGCCTTATTGCTTTCCATCTACTTTTGTCCCGATATTCATTTGAAACTAACTAAATACATGTTCGTATGAAAAAGAAAATTATGATTTTGAGTTTGTGTACTTTGGGGCTGTTCGCGCTGGTTGCTTTTATCTTCAACAGTGAGGTAACAAAAGATCCTTTGGCTTTGTCGCCAGTTGTAGGTAAGCGAATCTCAACACCTACCGGAACACTGATTTCCTGTGACCTGAAAGCATTGAAAGACACCGTGGATATTCCACTCAGTTATTTGACAGAAGAGCTTCAAATTGTGAAACTGGACAATCGGGATGAGGCGTTGATAGGGGGATGGGTCCGTACCACAGTGAGTGATAATTATATCTTGGTGAGTAATAAAAAGCAGACTCCATATAAACTGTTTACTCGTGACGGCAAATTTGTTACTACTATTGGAGCTTATGGAGAAGGTCCGAACGAGTATGCCAATACCTATGCCGAGCAATTGGATGAAGCGCATGACCGTATCTATATCTTACCCTGGCAGAGTAATAAGCTATTGGTATTCGACTTGAAAGGAAACCCTCAACCTTCCATCCCTTTGTGTTTGCGTGTTCCTAAAGGACAATTCAAAGTCGACACAAAGAAGTCGGAAGTAACGGTGACGACGCTGCCTTTCCAAGGTGCTCCGGCTGTAGTATGGACACAGGACTTTGAAGGTAAACGCAAAAACTTTATTCCTGCCCTACATCTGATGGTTCCGCGTGATTTCAGTAATGAAGTTTTTATGGATAAGAATACTTCCGATTACAGCGTTATGCTGATGACTATCGTGCCTTCTCCGCGGGTAGATAGTTTGTATCATTATAATTCACAACAAAACATGCTTGAAGCCCGGTTTACAGTGAGTTATCCGAACAAGGAAGAAATCCCATGGCATGGCTATACTGAATATCCACGTCACTTCGTTGGCGATGTTTCTGTTCCGGTACAAGTGTCAGCAAATACCTGGAGTGGAAGTAAACCTGCCAAATATATCGTTGACAAACAAACCCTGCACGGCAACTATTTCCGCTTATATAATGATTTCCTGGGAACGAAGAAGATGCAGATATGGCCCTCGTTTGCCAATGGCTATTATATTAACAATATGGAACCTGCCCAATTAAAAGAAACATTGGAAAAAGAATTGGCCCGGAAAGATCTTCCGAACGATGTGCGGAAACGTATCCAGACATTAGTGAAATCATTGGATGAAGGGGGAAATAATGTGGTTCTCTTTGCTAAAATGAAAGATAAATAGCGGGCTCGTCGATAGAAGATATCTGGGGTTTATAAATCCTGCAGTAAGCAGTCGCTTAGTGTAAGATGCCTTACTTCAATTAGTTTAATTCCATTGGGATGCTAATTGGGGTAAGGCACTTATTGATAATAGAAGCACTTAAATATGGAGTTTGGATAAAATAGTTCAAGGCTTGGATAATAATTGGTGAGGAGGCTGTATGCGTGCGAAAAAAAAGTATAGCTTTACGATATTCTTGTTCTTTTGTACGGGATTCGCCTGGAAAATTTATTTTCTCGTTTATCTTTGTGAACGTTACTTTAGAATTTGGTTGCAACAATCTAAAACATCTCAAACTTAAATTAATAACATTAAATCATGTATTATGAATGAAATTGCACGTAAGTTAGATTTCTCATTACGACGATTGGTTAGTGCTCTTATCATCATTTATTTTTTTGCGGCACCTTTTGCTTCGACGTATGCGTCAGGTGCAGTGACTGAAGTATTTCAGGAAGGGAAGAAGGCTGCTACTAGAAAATTAACAGGTAAGATTATAGATAAGAATACGAAGGAGACTCTTATCGGTGCCAGTGTGTGGTTGAAAGATACTAGTATCGGAGGTACTACGGATATGGATGGTAATTTCAATATCAACGTTCCGGGGGGTAAGACCGTAACATTGGTAATCAGCTATTTGGGATATGCTAATATAGAAAAGGAGATATCCCCTTCGGCAAATAATTTGCTTATTGAAATGAGTACCGATGATACAGTGCTTGAAGAAGTGCAGGTAGTAGGTTACGGTACGCAACGTAAAGAAAGTGTGATTGGTTCTATCAGTACATTGAGTGTTAGTAATCTGAAAGTTCCCAGTGCTTCTATATCTACCAATCTGGCTGGTCAGTTAGGAGGCGTTGTTTCTATTCAGCGTGATGGTTCTCCGGGTAGCTCGGCAGAATTTTGGATTCGTGGTATTTCTACTTTTGGTGCGAATAAGACACCTCTGATTCTTGTTGACGGTGTAGAGCGCTCGCTCGACCTGCTTGATCCGGAAGAAATTGAAAGTTTTTCTTTATTGAAAGATGCTACTGCTACTGCTCTTTATGGTGTACGCGGTGCAAACGGTGTTGTATTGATTAAAACAAAACGTGGTTCTGAAGGTAAGCCGAAAATCTCCATCAAAATGGAAGCGGGTATGGTAGCTCCTACCAAAATTCCTGAAATGGCGGATGCTGTGGATTTTGCCAATATGTATAATGAGGCTGTGCCGGGAACTTATAGCCAAAGTGATATTGAAAAATATAGAAATCATACAGACGGAGACTTGTATCCGAATGTGAACTGGCTGAAGTCTGTTTTCAAGAAACATACGTTCAATCAACGTGTCACTGCCAATGTGAGTGGTGGTGGTGAAATTGCACGCTACTTTATTTCTGCCGGCTATTATCATGAAGATGGCCTGTTTATGACCGGAAAGGGAAACTCCTATAATGGTAATCCTGATTATCAGCGCTATAATTTCCGTTCGAATGTGGATATAAACCTACATCCCACTACTGTTCTTTCATTGACTTTAGGAGGATTTCTCACAAAAAGGAGAGATGCTGCCGACTCGGATGGTGTTTGGAAAAGTGCTTTCATTCTGAATCCTAATGCTTTTCCTATTCAATACTCCAACGGTTACTGGGGTGGAGAGAAAGGGGTTACCAATCCTTATTGGCAGGTAACCAGAGCAGGGTATGTAGAAGACTGGCAAAGTACACTCAACTCAATGGTCAGTCTGGACCAGGACTTTTCTTTTATTACTGAAGGATTGAAAGCCAATGTTAAGTTTGCATTCGATACGCAGGCATGGCATGGCAATAAATATACACAGCAGGATGAAATTTGGCATGCTGTACGTCGTGACGCAAATGGCGATCTGGTATTCAACTCTGAACCGGAAAGTGCCAAAGGAGGTCCATGGTTTGATAATAAGTCAGGTGGTAATAATGCTACTTATCTGGAGGCTTCTATTACGTATAATCGCTTATTTGGAAAACATCGTGTGGGTGCTTTGTTCCTGTATAATCAACGTGTTAAGAATGAAACCTACCGGAATAAGGATTATAAGGATAATATATCATCTATCAAGTCATTGCCTTATAAAAATCAGGGTATAGCCGGACGTCTGACTTATGATTACGATAGTCGCTATTTTATTGAAGGAAACTTCGGTTACAATGGTTCCGAGAACTTTGCAGCCGGTCATCGTGTCGGTTTTTTCCCGGCGGTAGCTGTCGGATGGTATATATCCAATGAAAAGTTCTTCTCGCCATTGACAGACGTCGTTTCAAAGTTGAAATTGAAAGCATCTGTCGGACAAGTGGGTAACGACCAGATTGGTGGAGATGTTCGTTTCATCTATTTAGGAACTGTATCTACTACTAATGATTATGTATATGGCAATTATTCGAAGACAAGTGGTGAGCGTGTTAATGAAGTAGCCAACCCAAATGTAGGTTGGGAAGTCTCAACCAAACAGAACTATGGTTTTGAACTAGGCTTGTTCAATAAACTGGAAATTCAGGGTGACTGGTATCATGATGTACGCGATCATATCTTTGTACGCAATAATAATATCCCGGCTTATGTCGGTATGACTACCGTACCGATGGTAAATGTAGGTAAGATGAAAAGCTGGGGATTTGATGGTTCGTTAGAGTATCGTGATAGAATCGGTCAGGTGAATATAACCGGACGTGGTACGTTTACTTATGCAAATAATGAAATTCTTCGCAATGGAGATGCGTTGAACAAGTATCCTTGGATGAATTCCGTAGGACAGAAAATTTATCAGAAATTCGGATGGGAGGCCGTTGGATTGTTCGAATCACAGGAAGAAATCGATCGCAGTCCGATACAGTTCAGTGAAGGTAATCATAGTCGTTTGCGTCCGGGTGATATTAAATATCGCGATCTGAATGGTGATGGTGTTATTGATGATTATGACAAAATGCCTATCGGATTCTGTGATATTCCGGAGATTACTTATGGCTTTGGTGGTGCTATCGAATGGAAGGGCTTTGATGTTTCTATCTTCTTCCAGGGTACAGCCCGTGTGTCACTGTTTGAAGAAGGTTCTACTATTGTACCCTTCTCTTCCGGTTATAAGAATAATGACGGATTCTTGAGAGGAGTGATGGAAAACCGCTGGACGGTGGACAATCCTGACCCGAATGCGCGTTATCCGCGCACGATCCGTCCGAGTGACGCTTTGGATAATAACAATACGAAGAAATCATCATTCTGGGTACGTAATGCCGCTTTCCTTCGTCTGAAGAATGCGGAGATAGGCTATACCTTCCCGAAGAGATGGATGGAAAAGATGGCTATACAGAATTTACGCCTCTATGTATCAGGAGTAAACTTGTTGACTTGGGCACCGGATGTGCATCTGTTCGACCCGGATCTGGGTTCCGGTGACGGAAGAAAGTATCCGCCGACACGTGTATTTAATGTAGGTTTAAATATTAATTTCTAATACTAAAAGACATGTTTATTATGAAATCCAAATATATGAAACGTATTATGCTTTTGGCTACCGCAGTCTTGACTATGTCATCTTGTGATTCGTTTTTGGATACGTCTCCCGAGGATTTGCGCTCTCCGGAACAGATTTATGAGACTTACTCGTCTACACAGAACGCAATGTTTGGAGTATATTCTTATATTCGTGGCACTTATCCTTTTGATATGCCGGATACATATAGTACTAGTGATGTGGATGTGGCTTATACAAATACGCATACTTTTGATATGGGAGTGTGGAGTGCTTCGTCTGCACAGTATGATAGATGGTATACTTTCTACAAAGCCATTCGTGAAGCAACTTATTTCCTGCAGAATGTAGATAAGTGTCCGGATCCTCGCCTGACTTATGATACTCGTGAGCAGTGGAAAGCTGAAGTGCGCTGTGTGCGTGCTTATTATTATGCACAATTGATGCGTATGTACGGTCCGGTCATTTTATTGAAGGACGAACAACCGGATTTCTCCGGTACGGATATGTTTCGTGAACGTAATACTTGGGATGAATGTGTGCAATGGATTACAGAAGAGTTTACGGATTTGATAGAAAATTCTCCTTTACCTTTAAAGTCAGAGGGTGAGACTTATGCTCGAATGAACCGGGGAATTGCTAAGGCTTATCTGGCACGCATTCTGTTGCAATCAGCCAGTCCACAATTCAATGGTAATCCGAAATATAATAATATCCGCAATGCGGACGGAACTCCGTTATTCCCGACAACGTATGACAAAAATAAATGGGAATTGGCTCGCCAGGCTGCTCTGAGCCTTATAAAGGATGGTAATTATGAATTGGTCAAAGTGAATTATGAAAGTGGAGCTAATATGGGTAAAATAGACCCTTATACCTCTTATAAATCTGTATTTACCACTTCACAGAATAAGGAAATGATTTTCTCTTACCTCGAAGATGGTGGCGGTATTGATAAGCGTCTTGCTCCTAACAGTAATGGTGGCTGGGGAGGAGGCTATAATCCTACCCAAGAGATTGTCGATGCATATGCGATGGCTGAAACCGGTCGTTTCCCAATTACCGGATACACGAATGAAGATCGCACCACGCCGGTTATAGATCCGGAGGCTGGATACAAAGAAGCTGGATATTCTCAATTTACAAATCCATGTGAAGGTAAGGAGAGAAAGACTTATAATATGTTTGTGGGTCGTGAACCTCGTTTCTATGTGTCGATAGTGTATGGCGGTATGTCCTGGTTTATTCCAAAGAAAGCAGGTGAGAGAATTTACCTGGAGATGTATAAGAATGGAAATAATGGTCCGGATGCTTCTCATAACCACTTTACAACAGGATATAACCTGGCAAAACTGGCTATGCCGGAATATGAAGCCAGCCCAACGAAGAACGTAAAACGTGAATTACCTTATATGCGTTACGCTGAAATCCTGCTGAACTATGTGGAGGCTACTATCGAGGTAGGTGATTTGAAAGATCCGAACTTGTTTACTTTCTGGAATGCGATTCGTAACCGTGCCGGATTGAATGATATCGAAGATGCATATCCTGAAGCTATGAACGATCAGGATAAGTTGAGAGACTTGATTCATCGCGAACGTCGCGTAGAACTGGCTTTCGAGGGCATCAACTTCTATGACTGTCGTCGCTGGCTGACTGCGGAAGCCACAGAAAAAGGAAATATTCACGGTATGAATATTCAGGCTAAGGGTACTCCCGGCAAAGAAGAATATCCGGAGGATTTCTTCCAGCGTACAGTGGTAGAGAAACGTGTGTTTACACCGAGTTTCTATCTGTTCCCTATCCCGCAAAGTGCGATTAATAAAAACCAAGATTTAGTACAAAACTATAAATGGTAAAAAAGATGGTAACAATGAAGAAATATATAAGTTTTTTATTTGCGGCTCTTTTATTGGGGACTTCTTGTACCGATACTAGAACTGATTACATGATGGGAGATACTGCATATTTCCCTAAGAGTGATTTGCAGAAAGAAACCCTTTACGTGATGAATGCCAATGATTATGTATACAACGTTTGGATTCATAAGGCGGGTTACTATCAGAATAGATTTGCCGGAAGGGTAGAGCTGGATTATAATTATCTGGTTCAGTATAATACAGAGAACGGCACTGATTACGAGATGTTGGATGAAAAGTATTACTCGCTCGAACGTGATTTCGTTATCGAAGCCGGAGCGGATGAGGCAGCTGTGCCATTGAGTCTGAAGATAGAACAGCTTCTTCAGGATAAAGGTTATGGTATTTATTATATTCCTTTGTCTGTCAATAGCCGTACGCCAGAAGAGGATGTTTATGTAGATAAATCTCACTTTATTCTGCTTTTGGATATCAGAAAGCCGGTACTGGTGATTGACGGTGCCGCAGGAGAACAAAGAGGAGAAGTCTTTATGGATTTATCTAAAGCGACAACAGAGCGTCAGATAGATATTACAGCTAAATTGGATATCAATACGACGGAAGAGCTGGTTGTTACCTATGGTTATGATAAAGAAGCGGATAATCTGTTGACAGAAGAAGAGAAATCTCATTTGCTGACTGCTGGTTTTGAATATGCACAGAGCGTGAAGATTCCGGTTGGCGAGAAATATGCAGAGAATTATCTGACCCTGAAACCGTCGGAAATGCAGGACGGAAAATGGATACTTCCGGTACGTGTGGGAACAACGAATGATAAAGTTGGTTCTGACGCGGAAGAGAATTGGATAAAATTGACGGTTGTCAAAGGTTCACTGGATTCAAAGGTTGAATTGGAAGGAACTTATGTGCAAGGAAGTGATATTATTCTTTCTTCGGATAATACACCATCCCGCGAAGTAATTGCTGATGTAAGTCAGATCAGCGATTTATCTTATTCCGTAGCAGATAAATATGGTGATGAACCCACTTGGCTGCAGGTGAATGAGGCAAGCGGTAAACTTCAGATTACTGTGAGCAGTGCAAATACTTCGACATGGAAGGAACGTGTTGCAACGATTACACTCGTAGACAATGAAACCTGGCTTGAAAAAGAGATTGTTGTGAGACAAGGAATGAAGGGATACGGCATTACTCTGAATAAATCTTTGTGGAGTGTGGTAGGCTATAGTGAACATGTCTCCGGAAAAGAATCTGTATTAGGCAGACTATTTGATAATTTCTGGCCGACAAGTAAGGCGGAGGTAGGTTCCGGAAGTACTTTGTCATACATCGAGATAAGTGATAAAGGGTCGGAAGAGAATCCGGTACAGATCGTATTTGATTTAGGTGAGAATCCTCATGAATATAATTCGATCGGATTGATACCGAGACTCCAATGGGTAGGAAATTCACCTAAATACCTGAAGATCGAAGTTAGTGACGAGGTGTTGACACGTAGTGAAGATATTACAAATTGGATTCTTGTTGGCAGTGCTAAAAGGGACGCATTCACGAAAACGGAATTGGATGCTCACGATGGTGGTAACTGGAATGATTGGTACGCTGATAAACAGTTTGTAAAATGGCATGATTTGGGTGAAAATATGCATCATCGGTATATACGATTGTCTATGTGGGATTCATGGTATAGTACACACTGCTTCGATGAAATATTTGTCTCTAAAAAATAATGGAATATAGAAATAGTAAAAACAATATATTTATGAGGAACATATTTTTACTACTATCGTGTCTGCTCTGTTTGCAGGCTTGTAATGATGAGAAAGAGGTGGACTGGACACCTGATGCGTTGACCGTATCATGCAATGAAACTTTGGAGGAAGCTGGAGACGGACACTGGAAAGTGACTTTGCCAACTGAATATAAAGGAACTGTAAAACTGGAAATTCAGACTGATAAGGCATGGGAAGTTGCAGTCAACTATATGACGACTGAAGAAGAAAAATGGATCACTCCTTCGGCAGAAGGTGGTGAGGGCTCTGCTTCATTATCGTTGGTCATTGCTGACAATAAAACAGCGAAAGACCGTAAAGCTTCTGTTGTGATTTCCACAAAAGGAGAAATTCCGGTAAAAAAAACAATTACTGTGATTCAAGGAAATGTGGATGAACTCTTGCTTGTCGGTACTATTGATGAAAGTAGTTTTCCGAAGGATGTATTTATTACAACGAAAGCTGATGGCTCTTTCGATGTGACTCTACCTAAAGACTTTACAGCAGCGGGAGAACGGGAACTGAACATCTTGACTTACCAGGGCACTACTTCTCCGGTGATAGATGTAACCTATCCTGATGTAGAACAGACTGGTTGGGTGATACTTACGGAAGCTCCGGTAGAATCAGTTTTGGGTTCGGAAGTTAAAACGCTGGCTTTGACAATCAAAGAAAATACAGCGAATGTATATCGCGAAGCATTGGTTAATTTTACAGCTACTGCTGGAGATGTAACTTCTCAAAAGACGGTAAAGATAATCCAGTTTGGTGTTGAGAAGATTATTTGGAATGAGGAGTATTATCAACAGGAACGTGAGCTCATTATATCTTCGGATGCGAATGAAAAACTCCTTGTAGCTACTTGTGAGAATATAAATCCGACAGACTTGGAGTTGAAAGGAAATACTTCTTGGTTGGAATTGAGTCAGGAAGAAGGCAAGATTTATGCAAAAGTTCAAAAAAATGAAAGCACCAATACGGAACGTAAGACAGAAATTGGGGTAAAGAATACGAAGACAAGCGTAGAAACTAAGGTATCTCTGAAACAAGGAATGGCTGGATATGGGATTGTTCTGAGCAAGTCGTTATGGAAGATAGTGGCACATAGTGAGAATACCAATACGCAATATAATGACGGTTCGGCTAATAAGTTGTTCGACAATCTTTGGACTCCCGATAAGGCAAATGAGAAGCATGTTGAATTTTGGGGAAGAAATAATAATGATGATCATGCTGCTGTGCCTTATATTTTGACTTTTGATTTAGGTGAGAATCCTCGTCAATATGATTCCTTCGGATTTATGCCAAGATTACAGTGGACACAACAAGCTCCTAAAACTGTAGCTATTGAAGTTAGCGATGACTTAAATGCTGGTTGGGAAACTGCATTTGAAAAGAAGACTGGAAACTGTTTTACAGATGCAGAATTGAAAGGTAGCACAAATACATATAATGACCATTATGAAGGCATTGTTCATTGGTGTAAACTCAATGGAGTAGTACATAAACGGTATGTTCGTTTGTATTTATATGAAAGTTTCCAAGGTGTCGGAAAGAGTGTTTCTTTGGATGAAGTCTTTGCTTCGGATAGAACGACAGTTGAATGATAAAAACAAATGAGTTATGATGAAGAATTTTAAAAAATATACATTAATCGCATGCAGCCTGTTCACACTGGCTGCGTGTGATCTCGAAATTGATATAACGAATCCGGGACTTATTACAGAAGAGAAACCGGATAGACCGCAGGCAGGAGAAACGATTACCTATCGTGCACAAGTATGGGTAGAGAAAAACGATATGGAAGAATTATATGGCGGAGAACGTTTGTTCCGACAGAATCTGGAAGCGTTGTTCCGCAATACGACTACTTTTTGGAATGAAAGTACGAACAAGTTTGATTATCGCTTTGAATGGGCTATGGGTGAAGGAGATGACAATTTGGTTATTTACGATATAAAAAGTGGTGTAAAAAGCCAGGCGGAATACAATGTGTATAAAGATAAGGCTTATGGTACTTTGAATACAGAGAAGTATGATTTTGTTCTCTTTCTGGCTTTACGTTGTACAAAAGGTGGACTCTCTTGTGGCGGTGGCGGAGCAAGTAAGCAGTCAGTTGTACAGGCCTATTTTGAGGAAGGGCATGATATTTTTGCAAAGAAATGGCCGGAAAAAGGTACATACAGTGATTTAGGTCATGAATATGGTCATGTTCGTGGTGCGCAGGATTTATATCAGTATATGATTCCGGCTGAAAACAATCCGGTCAGTCATGTTGCTTATGATTATCCTAAGTGTAATATGGGGACGGGTTATCAGGAATGGAGTGATTATTGTTCGGCGATATTTAACCATAATGCCCAATATAAACAAATTACTGCTGATATGACCCGAAGTACGTATCCTAAGCAGATGTTGGTCAGGGTAACAAAAGATGGTAAACCGGTACAACGTGCCACAGTCAATTTTTGGGGCTCACGTGCCACTTTTAGGGATATATATGCAGAACCGGGCAATTCTCCATATATGAAGAAAAAAACAGATGCAAACGGTGAATTTACCATTAATGATATATACCGGATGTTTATTCCGGATTATAATAATACTCCGAATCTTCCCCCTAAGAGTCCGGTTGATGAATTTCCTTTTTCACGCTGGTATTGTTTTGTAGTAGAAGTCGAGTTGGATGGTGGACAGACGAAATGTGTGTGGTTGTCGGATTTGGATATTGTTCCTGAATATCTGGATGGCGGGCAGCAAGAACCTTATGTGTTTGAAATACAGTTATAATAAGTTTAGCATGAATATTTTAAAATATCTACTGATTGCATGTAGCTGCCTGATTGGGGCAGCTCATGCTCAATCTCCGATTGCGAAAGATACAATAGAATATCGTGCCCAGGTATGGGTTGATAAAACAGACCTGGAACGTTATGGTGGAGAAGAGGATTTCAAGAAGAACTTGAAAAAGATGTTTCATAATACTACGCGTTTTTGGAATGAAAGTCCTAATAAATTCAATCATTATTTTCGCTTTGTTCCTGCTGAAGAATTGTACGTCTACGACATTCAGGGAGACAAAAACAAATATGATGAATTTAAGAATAAGGCTTATGGACCATTGGATTTGTCGAAATATGATTTTGTGTTGTTCTTGGCGTTGGGTGCAAAGAATGAAGGGCTTTCCTGTGGGGGAGGTGGAGCGAGTGGGCAATCTGTAGTGATGTGTTATATTCGCGAACCTCATAATATCTTTACGGATGCGCTTTATCCCAATCAGGGAACGTATAGCAATCTAGGACATGAATATGGTCATATGCGTGGTGCTACGGATTTATATCAGTATATGATTGCCGCAGAAGACAATCCTGTGAGCCACGAGAAACTGACTCCACCTAAATGCAATATGGGGACGGGCTATCGTGTATGGAGTGATTATTGCTCGGCATTGTTCAATTATACGGCGAAGATGAAGCCGCTCGATAAGGACTTGTCAGATCAGGTATTTCCGCGTAAACTGGTGATTAAGGTAGAAAAGAATGGAAAGGCGAAATCCAACTATACTGTGAATTTCTATGGTACACGTGCCGGTGGTAAATATAATAAGCGTGATGTATACCCAAAGGTGTACAGGACTTATCAGACGGATAAAAAAGGAAAAGTAGAACTGACCAATCTGTATAAACTGTATCATCCCGATATGACTGACCCCAATATTCCGCCTAAGGAACCGCAGGACTTATTTCCTTACTCTTATTGGTTCAGCTTCCTAGTGGAGGTGATAGATGATGCGGGACAGAAGAAATATGTATGGTTACCGGATGTAGAGTTACAGAGACAACATTTGGAAACAGGTAAGGATGTCTGTGAAATAAAAGTTGAATTTTAAGGGTAAAAAGATCGTTAGTTTACAACGTTTTCTATAGGTATTGTTTACGATACAATGAATTAAATCAATAAAGCCATGAATAAAAAGATGGGTTTAATGATGGCAATGGGGCTGTTGATATCAGCTCCATTGTTGTCAAAAGATTACTTGATTTCCACTCCTCGGACCTCATTGTTGATTACGGCCAATGAGGGTGAAAAGTCAAAAATGCAATATTATGGAGTGAGCATCACTCCCGTTCAGATCCAGAATATTTATGATGCCGGTTTGGCTTTCGAAGCGGATAGTTATCCAGCATTCGGTCTTCAGACCGTAGGCGAAAAGGCGGTCGCAATTACCCATGCCGACGGCAATATGTCATTGGATTTGGGAGTAGATAATGTAAAGCAATACGGGATTGACGATGGTGAGATTTTGGAAGTGCTTTTGAAAGATAAGATATATCCTGTTTGGGTGAAACAATGCTATAAGGCTTATAAAGGAACGGATATAATTACCACTTGGGTTGAGATTGGCAATGCAGGTAAGAAACCGGTAACACTGTTTCAGTTTGCTTCCGCTTATTTGCCGATGTTTCGCGGGGACAACTGGCTGACTCATTTTCATGGAGCCTGGGGTGCGGAACATACGATGGATGAAGAGAAACTGACGAACGGGCAAAAAGTGATTGCTAACAAAGACGGACTGGCGAATACGGAAACGGATAATCCTTCTTTTATGTTATCATTGGATGGCAGACCGCAGGAAGAATCAGGAAAAGTGTTTGGGGGCGTTCTGGCTTGGAGTGGTAATTATAAGTTGAAGCTGGATGTTCGCAACACAGCACTGAATATAATAGTCGGTATGAATGAGGAAAGTTCACAATACATATTGGAACCGAAAGAAACATTCGTCACTCCTGAATTTGCCATGACATATAGTACCAATGGCAAAGGTGGGGTGAGTCGTGCTTTTCATCATTGGGCACGCCAATATAAAATGAATCAGGGTGAAAGGCTGCATGACATCTTGTTGAATAGCTGGGAAGGTGTTTATTTCAAGGTGAACCAAAAAGGGATGGATGAGATGATGGAAGCTTTCTCTGCCATGGGTGGAGAGTTGTTTGTCATGGACGATGGCTGGTTTGGAAATAAATATCCCCGTAATGGTGGAAACAGTAGTTTGGGTGATTGGGAAGTCTGCAAAGAAAAACTGCCTGAAGGTGTTGAAGGATTGCTTGCGTCTGCCAGGAAGCATCATATAAAATTCGGTATCTGGATTGAACCGGAAATGTCGAATACTAAGAGCGAACTGTTCGAAAAGCACCCGGACTGGATTCTGAAAATTGATAACCGTCCTTTATCTACCGGGCGTGGCAAAACGCAGGTAGTTCTGGATTTGACTAATCCGAAAGTACAGGATTTTGTTTTTGGAGTGGTCGATAATTTGATGACGAACTATCCGGAAATTTCCTATATGAAATGGGATGATAATTGCAGTTTGCTGGATTATGGTTCTTCTTACTTACCAAAAAACAAGCAATCACATCTCTATATTGAGTATAATAGGGGTTTGCAGAAAGTACTTCAGCGTATTCGTGCTAAGTATCCTGAACTCGTGATGCAGCTATGTGCTGGTGGCGGTGCCCGCGTCAATTATGGATTGCTTCCGTATTTTGATGAGTTCTGGACGAGTGATGATACGGATGCTTTGCAAAGAATTTATATGCAATGGGGAGTTTCCGGTTTCTTTCCGGCTATTGCTATGGCATCTCACGTAAGTGCGGACAAGAATCATCAGACCGGACGCCGTATTCCATTGAAATTCCGTTTTGATGTGGCAATGTCCGGGCGATTGGGAATGGAAATTCAGCCGAAGGACATGAATGATGTTGATAAGGCATTCGCCAAGCGTGCTATTGCAGCGTATAAAGATATTCGTCCTGTGGTTCAGTTCGGTGATTTGTATCGGTTGGTGTCTCCATACGATAATAAAGGAGTATCCTCTCTGATGTATGTCACTTCCGAAAAGAATAAGGCGGTCTTTTATGCATATAAGATTTCTCATTTCATCAATATGGTTATTCCGAAGGTTTGTATGAATGGATTGGATCCGTCGAAGAATTATCGTTTGGTAGATTTGACACCTGTGGACAGTAGCAAACCTTGTGACCTGAATGGTAAAATCATTAGTGGAAAGATATTGATGGAAGAAGGCATTGCATTAAAATCATTGCTGAAAAGTGAATATTCAAGTTTGGCTTTACAACTACAGGCTGTGGATTAAGTTGATAAAAGACAATGAGAATGATAAAAAGAGAAATTCCTGTTATTGGTATTTCTACTGAAATTGATATTCCGGGAAGAATATCTGTGAAAAGAAAATATGTGGATGCTGTCCTTCAAGCGGGCGGCATTCCTTTTATTCTTCCGTTTACCGACAATGTACAGATTTTACAATCTGTGATTTCTTCTATTGATGGTTTACTCCTGACAGGTGGGGGAGATATATCGCCTGTGATATACGGAGAATCGACTCTTCCTGAATGTGGAGAATGTTGCCGGGATAGGGATGACTTTGATTATGCTTTGCTGCGCTTAGCATCCGAAAGGCAAATTCCCGTTTTAGGTATTTGTCGGGGAATGCAGATTATTAATACTTATTTTGGTGGAACATTATATCAGGATTTGCCTGCTCAATATCCCTCGGAAATTAATCATCGGTCACCGGATGCGTTTATGATATTACAGCATAATGTGCGATGTTTGAGGACCGGAAAATTGTATTCTGTTACAGGCAAGGAAAGTTTGAAAGTCTCCTCCATTCATCATCAAGCCGTTAAGAAATTGGCTTGTGGATTCAAGGCATCTGCTTTCGCTGATGATGGAGTCATAGAATCAATCGAATCTGATTCCGAACATATTTGGGGTGTTCAGTTCCACCCAGAGTTGCAGGCTGTGGAAGGGGATGAAGCTATGAAAAAACTATTTGTGTATTTTATCAGTCAGGCAAGGACATTATCATGCTGATAGTGATATAAAAGAGATGATACACAGTATCTTTTACGATATTATTGTTTTTTTGTACGGGATTTGTCATTGTGGTTTGTTCTCCGTCCTATCTTTGTAAACAGATAAATTAAGGACATTAAATCATATATTATGAATAAAGTTATGCGTAATCGATTAGCTGGAACTCTTTTATTATTATTTGTTTTTTTGTGTATATCATGGGCGCAGACATCAGGTTTGCGCAAAATGATTGATTTGAGCGGAACGTGGAGTTTTGCATTGGACCCTCACGGCAAGGGAGAACAGGAAAAACTGTGGAACATGGATTTTGCAGAAACTGTGACTTTACCCGGTACAACAGATTCAAATCGAAAAGGAATAGAGAATACCAACAAGTCGGAGACCACTTATTTGTCCAGATATTATAAATATGAAGGTGCGGCATGGTATAGCCGGAATATAGAAATACCAGCCGACTGGAAAGAAAAGCATATCGTGTTGTTTCTGGAACGTACTCGTCCGACAACCGTGTGGATCGATGGTCGGGAAGTGGGTAAATGCAACTATTTATCTACCCCACAGGAATTTAATCTCACTCACTTCCTGGCTCCCGGTTCACATAAGCTGACTATTCGTGTAGATAACGGAAAAAGTATTCCCGGGCAGATTCGTTCAAGTTCTCACGCTTGTACGGAATCTACCCAGACAAACTGGAACGGTATTATCGGACGGATGGAATTGCAGGCAATGAATCCATTGTTTATTGAGTCCATTCAGGCTTTTCCTCAAGTAGAAGACCGCTCCGTAAAAGTGAAAATAACTCTTTCCAATTCTTCAGGCATTGGTGGGAAGAAACTGCAGTTGTCAGCTTCTGCTTTCAATACTGCCAAAAAGCATAAAGCCAGATCTGCAGAATATAATTTGAAAGAGGGGAGCAAGGAATATGAATTCACTTATCAGTTGGGAGATAATGCTGTATTGTGGAGTGACCTCCAGCCGGCTCTATATCAACTGAAAGCAGAGATAAATGGCATAGACGAGAAAACAGTTCGTTTCGGTTTGCGTGACTTTAAAACTGAAGAAACGCATTTCACTATCAATGGCGCCAAAACATTTCTTCGAGGAAAACATGATGCCTGTGTATTCCCTTTGACGGGCCATACGGCGATGGACTTGGAACAATGGCGTCGTTATTTCAGGATTTGTAAGGAATATGGATTGAATCATTGTCGTTTTCATTCTTGGTGCCCACCTGCTGCGTGTTTTGAAGCTGCGGACTTGGAGGGTATTTACTTGCAGCCGGAATTACCTATCTGGGGAGGGTTTAAGAAAGAATCTGCCGAGCTGATGGATTTTCTGATGAAAGATGGAGAGAATATCATGCGTGAATATAGTAACCATGCTTCTTTTGTACTCTTTGCCTTGGGAAATGAGCTGGGAGGTGACATCGATGTGATGAAAGAGTTTGTAGATCGTTTCCGGTCCATAGAGCCGAGACACCTATACACGTATGGTTCGAATATCTTTTTAGGCTCACGAGGACATATTCCGGGTGAGGATTTTCTGGTAACTTGTCGTGTAGGCAGTGGTGAGGGTTATTCTACTCATGCTCGTGCTTCTTTCTCTTTCGCAGATGCGGAAGAAGGTGGCTATCTTAATAATACCTATCCTAATTCGGTAATGAACTTTGATGAGGCTCTGGAAAAATCTCCTGTTCCGGTGATCGGACATGAAACCGGACAATTTCAAACTTACCCGAATTATGAGGAGATGAAGAAATATACAGGAGTCTTAGCTCCCTGGAATTTTGAAGTGTTTCGTGACCGCTTGGAGAAAGCCGGCATGCTGGAGCAGGCGGATGATTTTTTTAAAGCATCGGGTGCATGGTCTGTGGAACTTTACCGGGCAGATATTGAAATGAATCTCCGTTCCAAACGGATGGCTGGTTTTCAGTTACTCGATTTACAGGATTATCCGGGACAGGGGTCGGCTTATGTTGGTATTCTGGATGCTTTTATGGATAGTAAAGGATTGGTTGAACCGAAGAAATGGAGAGAATTCTGTAGTGAAGTGGTTCCTTTATTGACAACTGCCAAATTCTGTTGGACAGGCGGTGAATCATTCGCAGGTACTGTTGAGATTGCCAATTATGGAGAAACTTCATTGAACGAAAAAAGTATTTCATGGGAACTCAAAAATGGGAAGAAAAGCCTTGGCAAAGGTAAGATGGCTATTCCATCGGGATTAGGATTATTGACTGCCGGAACTATTCGTTTGACATTGCCCGATGTGGAGCAAGCGTATAAAGCCGAATTACTTTTGAAAGTATCCGGAACTTCCTATCAGAATAGTTATCCGCTATGGATATATCCTGCAAAGAAGCAATTGAAGGCAGGTAATGTTGTAGTTGCCCGCCAACTAACGGATGATGTGCTGAATGCCTTAAAGCAAGGTGGAAAGGTATTGTTGATGCCTCGTGAGGAAGACTGTAAAGAAGTAACAGTGGGAGGATTGTTCCAGACCGACTATTGGAATTATCGTATGTTCAAAAGTATCTGTGACCGCATCAAGAAACCTGCTTCACCTGGTACATTGGGGATTCTGACCAATCCCGAGCATCCGGTATTCGATGATTTCCCGACCGAATACCATACGAACTGGCAGTGGTATCCAATTATCAAACATAGCTATCCGCTTATTCTGGATGGTATGCCAAAAGAATACCGCCCTATTGTGCAGGTAATTGACAATGTGGAACGAAATCATAAACTCGGCTTATTGATGGAGTTGAATGTAGAGGGCAGTAAATTACTGCTTTGTATGTCCGACTTGGAAGCGGTACGTGACACACCGGAAGGATTACAATTCTATGCCGCTTTGCTGGCGTATATGAATTCTTCAGATTTTAAACCGTCCACTTCATTGTCGGTAGAATCGTTTAAGAATCTGTTTGAGACAGGTGTTCGGAAAGAGGGAATAAAAGTGCTGGATAATATCTCTTACGAATAAGTGAAGAGTAAGGAGAAAATCGTATCAATAAAGGCAAAAAAATGACAGAAGTGCTTGAATGCTATACGGAAAGAAATAGAAAAAAAGCAGACTTTACGATATTATTGTCCTTTTGTACGCAATTCGCCAATGTGAATCTGACCAGCGGCTATCTTTGCGATAGAAAGTAAAACGTATGGAGGATATTAACATTTAAATCAATACAGATAAACTCTTATAATAAAATGATGAAAAGACTAATTACATATTCGTGTATGGCGATTTTCGCTATGGGAAGCATGGCGCAGAATCAAAAGGATGAGGCTCAAATGAATCGTTTCATATCCGGTCTGATGAAAAAGATGACACTGGAAGAAAAAGTGGGGCAGTTAAGCCAATGTTCCGGTGGATTTGCCACAGGTCCTGATAATACACGTATCAGTCGGACAGAAGATATAAGTAAGGGATTGATCGGTTCTTTGCTGAATGTATCCGGTGCTGCCAATACTCGTAAATATCAGGAGGCAGCTATGAAATCACGTTTACAGATTCCTTTGCTTTTCGGATTGGATGTTATTCATGGATATAGAACAGGTTTTCCGTTGCCATTGGCAGAGGCTGCGAGTTTTGATCTGGATGCTATAGAAAGAGGATCGAGATGTGCGGCAAAGGAAGCTGCAGCAGCCGGGTTGCATTGGACGTTTGCTCCAATGGTGGATATTAGCTGGGATGCCCGGTGGGGGCGTGTGATGGAAGGGGCCGGTGAAGATCCTTATTATGGCTCGTTGGTTGCTAAGGCGCGTGTACATGGTTTACAGGGAGATGATTTATCGAAAGAGAATACTATTTTATCCTGTATTAAGCACTTTGCCGGATATGGTGCAGCTATTGCCGGAAAAGATTATAATAGTGTGGATATGTCGATGGGACAGTTTGTCAATTTCTATATGCCTCCTTACAAGGCTGGTGCAGAGGCCGGTGCTGCTACTTTCATGAGTGCGTTCAATGACTTTAATAACGAACCGTCTACCGGAAGTACTTTTCTGTTGAGGGAGCTCCTGAAGAATCAATGGGGATTTAAAGGATTTGTGGTATCCGACTGGGGATCAGTGGGAGAAATGATGAACCACCGTTATGCGAAAGATGAAAAAGAAGCTGCTTATAAAGGAATCAAGGCCGGACTGGATATGGAGATGGTAAGTGAATGCTATTCCAAGAATCTGGTGTCTCTGGTAAAAGAGGGTAAGGTATCTATCAAGCTGGTGGATGATGCTGTCAGACGTATTTTGGAACAGAAATATAAACTGGGATTATTTGATGATCCGTTCAGATACTGTGATGAAGAAAGGGAACGTACAGTGATTGGTTCACAGGAATCCCGCAAGGAAGCATGCTACGTTTCCGAACGTTCTATTGTTCTTTTGAAAAATGAAAACTCGGTGTTACCGCTTTCTTCTTCTATCAAGAAAGTTGCTTTGATTGGTGCGCTTTCCAAATCGCAGAAAGATATGTGCGGTGCATGGTCCTGTGCAGAGGTTGGTAAAGTAGTAACCTTGTATGAGGCAATGGAGAAACGAGGAGTGGACATCAACTATAACGATGGCTACGACTTGAAAACGAATAAAATTGTAAATCTGGATCAGACTTTAGCTGCTGCCCGCCAATCGGATGTGGTTATCGTTGCAATGGGAGAACAAGCTTGGGAAAGCGGTGAGATGCGTTCGAAAGGAGATATTTCTATTGCTGCCGAACAACAGCGTTTGGTTTCCGAATTGGTGAAGACTGGCAAACCGGTAGTTGTACTAATGATGTGTGGTCGTCCTGTTATTTTCAATGAAGTTCGTCGGGAGGCTCCCGCTATCTTATGTACCTGGTGGCTGGGGAGTGAAGCGGGTAATGCTATCTGTAATGTACTTTGGGGAGATTATAATCCTTCGGGTAAGCTGCCAATGACTTTTCCGCAGCATAACGGACAGATACCATTGTATTATCAATATAAGAGCACAGGACGCCCCACTGCATTGGGCGGATGGTGTGCGAAGTACATTGATATTCCTACGGAGCCTGCTTATCCGTTCGGCTACGGTTTGTCATACACTACTTTCAATTATTCGGATGTGAAACTGCTTCCGGGTGATGGAAAAGGTACTTATACACGTGTTGCTGTAACGGTTACCAATACTGGAAAATGCGAGGGCGAGGAAGTTGTTCAGTTGTATGTGCGTGATGAGGTGGCTTCTATCACTCGCCCTATCAAAGAATTGAAAGGCTTTGAAAAGATTAAGCTGAGTCCAGGTGAAAGCAAAACGGTCACCTTCGACGTAAAAGATGAACAACTAGGATTCTACAATAATCAAATGAAGTTCATTGTGGAGAAAGGAGACTTCACTTTGATGGTCGGTGGAAATAGTCGTGATTTACAAGAAATAAAATACATTCTTAACTAAGAACTAATATGAAAAACAACTGGAAAAGATGGCTCATATTTCCCGCTCTATTGCCTTTCTTCTCTTGGATGGAGGCAAAGACATTGGAGGAAAATCAGATTCAACAATCTTTGGACACCATTGAATACCGGGTATTTGTGGCTGTCGATAAGGCCGGAGTGGAGCATTGGGGAGGTAAAGAAGCTTATCAAGCGAAGCTGAATGCTTTTTTCGACCAAGTGAACGACTTCTGGAACAAAGCCGGCAATGGACGTTTCAACTACTATTTCCGTTATATACCGGATCTGCAGGTGATTTACGACTGCTCCTCCCGCCAATTGGAGAAAATCTATCAGAAGAGTGCCGGTTTTCCCAATCACGATGTACTGCTGATTATAGATTCTATTCTTGATTTTGACGATGAAGAATCGGCTAAAGGATGGTATTGCGGCGGTGGGGCGGACGATCTGAATATGGTAATTTGCCGTAGCCGTAGCAAGACGGAACATGAAGATCTGTTTGGTATCGACTATTTTCATAGAGGAGTGGCACATGAGTTCGGACATTATCGTGGGGTAACCGACTTGTATGCTGATAGAATCCGGGCAAAGAACAATCCGGTGAACCATATCGAATATGAACCTGACTCTTGTGTGATGAACAGTCATTATAAAACATATAAATGGAGCTCGTATGCAGTTCATATAATCAATCACACCGCCAAATCCAAACGTCCGAGACGTGATTTCGACGGATTCTTCAAACAAATGTTCCCCGAAAACATACAGGTATCTGTAAAAGTGAAAGGTAAAAAGCAAAAAGGGGTAAAGCTGAATCTGTATGGTTCACGTGCAAAATTCAATGATCTGATCGCTACTCCTTACCGTACTTATGAGACGGATAAGAAAGGAGAATATCTGATAACTGGTGTCCCCAACTTATATGATAGCCCCGCACCTCCTTTGCATACCGACGAATTGCCTTATAACCGCTGGTTCACTTTCTTGCTCGAAGCCGAATATAAAGGGGAAAAAAAATACGTATGGCTTCCCGAATATGAGGTGCAACAGACTTTCTTTGAGAATAAGGATACCTATCAGGTGACAATTGATTTCTAAAAAATGGTAGCGCGAATGAGATAAGAAAGGTGCTATTTAGCACTTGTTCAATGCTTTATTAGCAGGAAATTCTTCCTGTTAAGCTCCCTCCTTTATCTCTGCCAAGCGGTACTCTTATGATAAATATGTAAATAAAAAACTGTGTGAAATACAAAAAGTATTAGTTTATGAAACGTATGATGAAAAGACTTTTGCCGGTTCTAATGGCTATCGCACCTTTAACCATTTGTGCACAGAAAGTGTACGAGCTGAAAGACATTTCCGGTAAAGTGCAGGTGAATGTGATTGTGAATGATAAGAATGTGGAATACTCCGTTCTTCACGACAACGATGTGATGGTGGCTCCGTCTCCTATTTTCATGAAACTAACTGATGGTACAGCTTTCGGACTCAATCCGAAAGTAAAGAAGATCAGCCGCCGTTCTGTAAATGAGACTATCTATCCTCCCATCTATAAGAAGAAATCAATCAAGGACCAGTTCAATGAACTGACCATTGACTTTAAAGGAGGATATAGCTTGGTGTTCAGAGCTTATGAAGATGGTGCAGCCTATCGTTTTGTCTCTGAACTGAAGAAGCCGTTTATGGTGGAAAGCGAGCAGGCTTCTTTCTGTTTTCCGAATGATCCGAAAGTTTTTGTAGCTTCACCGAAAGGCCGAATGAACGAGGGCAAGAAAGATCCTTTCTACAGTTCTTTCCAAAATACGTATCTGGAAACTGCCTTGTCTGCATGGGATAAGGAACAGATTGCCTTTTTACCGGTTTTGGTCGAGGGAAAGAACGGAAAAAAAATCTGTATCACTGAAGCCGATTTGATGAACTATCCGGGTATGTATGTGAAACATGGTGAGCATGGATATTCTCTGGATGGAATCTTTGCAGCTTATCCGAAAACGATAGTAGACGAAGTTCGCGGACTGAAAGGGGTAGTAAAATCTCGTGAACCTTATATTGCTAGAGTGGAGGGAAACACAGCATTTCCCTGGCGTGTCATGGTCATTGCCAAGGATGATGCAGAACTGCTTTGTAATGATATGGTATATAAACTGGCTACTCCGGTACAATTTACAGATTTTTCTTGGATTAAACCGGGTAAAGTGGCTTGGGACTGGTGGAACGACTGGAATCTCTACAACGTGGATTTCCGCGCAGGTATCAACAATGAGACTTATAAATACTATATTGACTTTGCCTCGAAATTCGGTATCGAATATGTGATATTGGATGAGGGATGGGCAGTGCCGGGTAAAGCGGATTTGTTTGAGGTGATTCCTGAAATCGATTTGAAAGAGTTGATTAGCTATGCAAAAAGCAAAAATGTAGATTTGATACTTTGGGCGGGCTATCGTGCTTTTGAAAAAGACATGGATCGTGTATGTAAGCATTATGCCGCAATGGGAATCAAAGGTTTCAAGATTGATTTTATGGACCGTGACGACCAACAAGTAGTTGAGTTTAACCGTAAAGCGGCTGAAACCGGAGCAAAATACAAATTGCTGATAGATCTCCATGGAACGTTCAAACCGACTGGTTTGCAACGTACTTATCCGAATACGATCAATTTCGAGGGTGTCCATGGACTGGAAGAAATGAAGTGGGCAGAACCGGGAACAGATCAAGTGATATATGATGTGACAGCTCCTTTCATCCGCATGGTTGCCGGACCACTTGATTATACACAGGGAGCGATGAATAACGTAATCATGAAGAACTTTCATGCTGTCTACACAGAACCGATGAGTCAGGGTACACGTTGCCGTCAGTTAGCATTGTATACTATTTTTGATTCTCCTATTAATATGCTGTGTGATGCACCTACTAATTATCTGAAAGAGGAAGAATGTACGAAGTTTATCGCTGCCATTCCTACTGTATGGAATCAGACACTTCCAATAAGCGGAAAAGTAGGCGAACATATTGTAATGGCACGTGAGAAAGACGGTATCTGGTATGTGGGTGGATTGACCGACTGGAAAGAGCGTGATGTTGAAGTCGATCTGTCTTTCTTGGGTGATGGTGAGTTCAATGCAGAAATATTTAGAGATGGTATCAATGCCGATCGTGTTGGGAAAGACTATAAGCGTGAAGTGATCCGCGTATTAGCCAATAAGAAGTTGAAATTACACATGGCTCCCGGTGGTGGATTTGTTGTGAAGATTACAAAATAGTTGAAGATTTAGTTTTTGGTTTGACAAAGGGGACGTAATTCAGAGATGGATATGTCCCCTTTTATTGCTTATGAAATATCCCGTAAAATGAAGAAGATGAAAAAATGTTGCAATACGAATAAGGTAGATACGGAAGAACCAAGTTTAGAACAATCGAGTGCAGAAAAAATTGGATGGAAAAGTTTTTTATTACTATTGATTCTATCGTTTGTCTTTTTGGGGCAAAGTCGGGCGTGTACTTCTGTTATCGTGTCGGGCAAAGTGACCAGAGATGGGCGTCCCTTACTCTTTAAGAACCGGGATACTCCGAACGTTGACAACCTGTCTTTATTGGTGCAAGGCGAGAAATATAAGTATCTTGCCATCGTAAGAGCTGATAACCTCGAACCGGGTACTGCCTGGGGTGGACATAACGAAACCGGCTTTGCCATTATTAACACGGCGGCTTTCAACCTGAACGGACCCGATGAAAAGGACTCTCCCAATGACGGTCTGCTGATGGGACGTGCATTAGAGATTTGTTCAACTCTCGAAGATTTCGAACAGTTTTTGGATACTTTGTCCCGTCCCATGGGAGTAAATTCTAACTTTGGTGCCATAGATGCCAAAGGAGGTTGTGCCTACTATGAAACGGGGAATGAGAAATATACCAAATTCGATGCCAATGATCCGAAAGTAGCTCCTGACGGTTATCTGATTCGTACCAATTATGCCTTTACCGGAGATAGAAGTCTGGATCAAGGGATAGAACGTTTTATGGCAATCACGGAGTTTATGCAGCAAGCGGATTATACTGGAAATATAACCTGCGAACATCTGCTGCTTGATATTCCCCGTCACCTGAAACATGGGCTTACTAAAATGGATTTATATGACTTTATACCGGCGGATGAAACGCAAATGGTAATGTTCCCTTTCCGTGACTTTATTCCTCGCTACACTACTTCGTCTACTTTATTGGTACAGGGAATCCGTCCCGGAGAAAATCCTTTGCTGACAGTAAGCTGGACGATTGTTGGCTCACCATTGACTACTGTGGCTATTCCGTTGTGCATTACTTCTTCGGGGAAACTTCCGTCGGTGGTGACTAGTGGGAAAGATGGTGGCTCCAAACTCTGTCGTATGGGACTGGAATTGAAAAAAAACTTGTTTCCGCCGACTAGAAGCCGGAGTAAGGGAGATTATATAAATCTATCTAAACTGATGAATAAATCCGGGACAGGTATGCTGCAGAAAATACTTCCTATTGAGAAAGAAATTATGATAAGAGGAAATAGGGCATTAGATAAAATAAGGGAGCAAGGAGAATCTAGAAATGAAATGGATGATTACTATTTATGGGTAGATCAATACATTATTGAATCTTATCAGAAAATTTTCGGATTGAACTAAAAAGGGGAAATTAACTGAAAATCTCTGATTAAAAATATAAAAAAAGGCAACTAACTAATTGATAGATAGTTGCCTCGCGCCTTTTTATTTAAAGAATATTTCTACATTATTGGTGTATGTAATGGATAAAACCTATTTTGCTATGATTTATCTTTCCTTAGAACCGGAAACTCAATCCTCCCAAGAAATTGAATCCTTCCGTAGGATAACCCAAATAATATTGATATTTCTTGTTCAGCAGGTTATGTACTTGCGCATAAACGGATACTCCTTTGAATATATTATAGCTGGCTCCGATATGCAAATCATTAATTGCGGTCATTTTTGCATACTCTTTCACTTCTTTCCGGTTGATGTAATCATAACCCAGATTTATGTTAAGAGCAGAGATCGGATGAATACGTACATTGAAAGACATTTCACTGACAGGTTTCACAGCCAACAGATATTCCTCTGTTTTGCTGTCCCAATTACGGTAAGTATATTTAGCTGATATTCCGAGGATATCTTTGTAATCGTAACTGATTTCACCGCCAAGGTAGAGATTATTTGTATTATCTTGAGCAAAAGAAAGATAAGAGCCTGAATGAATATTACTTGGGTCAAAACCTAAATAAGATAAGTCGTTCTTTAGATTCTGATAACCACCGAACACGTTGAACCAAAGTCCCGGATAAGGGCTTGCTTTGAATCCTACACTACCGTTGATTTGCTCGTAAGTATCATAAGGACGTTGTACATATCCCAAAGTAGCAGTGGTATTTGCCTCCGGCAATTCACCGTAAGGACAGATATTTTCTAATCTGCGGAAATCATTCAGTTGCTTACCGCCAGTTGCTTTTGCATAAACAATGTAGCTATCAGAAAAAATATACTGTGCAGTGATATCGGGTGAGATACGGAAAGACTTGTCAAATCCGAAAGATAAATCTACATTGGCTCCGATATGCAATTTCCAGTCATCATTATCCAGTTCATAATATGGATTTAAAAGAAGCGTTGTGTAGTTCTTGAAATATTCATCTCCAGTGGAAACATTCTTTGTATATCCGCTGTAGAGAAGATTGTTCATTTCCAAAGCGATAGTTATTAATTGTTGGTCGCCGATAGCTCCCGTGACATCGCCTTTGGTACGTATGATTGTCTCCTTGATACCTGTATTGGCTTCAGATTCATTGAACATGTTATGCTGACGTTCATACATCAACAGATTTGTTTCTGCATTGAAACGCAGTGGTGCAGTCTCATCAATGAAATGAATGCCTGCATGAAAGTCACCGGAGGTGAATTTCTGTTTGCTGTTTACGCTTTCCGGTTGGAAGTTGAAGTTGCTCAATTCGAAGTTTCCGGCAATATTTAAATCCAACTTATCGAATTGATGCGTATAATCCACATTAGCACGTGTGCGGTAGTAGAAAGCATTCCATTTCTCTCCATTTGTGAAAGGAAGAGTTAACTTACCATCCATTCCATCCATTTGGAAACGAACATTCAGCCTATCTTTTTTTGACAGACGGAATAGATAATTGGCGAGAACATCCAAATTGCCATAATTACCATATCCGGCACGTACATATCCCGGGGTAGTGCCGGGTTGAACTTCTTTTCCGGTATAGGGGCGCATCAGGCCTGCCGGAACGGAAGTGGCCGGAAAGAATGTTGTAGCATACTCTACTTCTTTCTTGCTCACTGTCGGTTCTTCTACTTTAGGCAGGACGTTTACTTTCGAGGCGTCCATAATGTCCGGGTTATATTCTTGTTCCACAACGACCGTGCGGGTCATTGTTGTATCCTTCGGTTGGGTGGTTTGGGCTTGAAGGCAGGATGGCATTGAGATTGCCAATGCGAGTCCTCCTATTATATAATGAGATCGTTTCATACTTTTCTATTTTTTAATTCTCAATTCTCAACTTTCAATTTACTAAGTCTGCTTTCAATCATGCTTTCAATATCGTCATTCCCTTGATAATTTTGTTGCAGACTTAGCAGATATTGGCGTGCGTCCAGATCTTTACCCGTAGCATGATAGACGTCGGATAGAAGGATAAAACTACGTGCCAGCCAATAAGCATGAGGTGTGCTCTGTTCTATATAGTTGAGCAATTCTTTCTCTGCAGCGGCATATTCTTTTGCGTCGTAGAGGGATTGTGCAACCTGATATTTAGCTTCGGCACCGTAAGAGTTACGTGTGTCTTTGGCCAGTTCACGATAGTCTTCCATTGCTTTCTTGTCAGCCTTTTGCTTGGTATAGGCTTTAGCACGGTAATAAAGAGCTTCATTTCTTAGCTCCGGACTAAGTTTGGCCTCTGCAAGCAAGTCGGTAGCTGCATGGATGGTTTCTATGTCATCTCGCAATAGGAAGGCGCAACGCAGAATACCCGTTTCAGCAAGTTGGCGGCGCTCTACGTTGGTTGCTTTTTCTTTCAGCATTTTGTAGCTAGCCAATGCTTCAGCCATATTTTGCTGGTTGAATTGCACTTCAGCACGCAAGATCAGTGCTTCTTCTGCAAACGGATTGTTTGGATATTCCAACAACTTACCGGAATGGAGAAGAATCATATCATAATTCTTCTGCTCGTTTCCGATCAGGCAGAGATAATAATGTGCGTTCAGGCTGAAGGCTCCTTCCGGGAAAGTTTGCAGGTATTTGTTGAGGCTTGTTTTGGCTTCTTCCATTCTGCCTCGTGCATAAATCTTTTCTGCGGCGGCATACGTAAGCGAGTCTTGTTCGTTAGCATCGAAACGGATGTGTCCCGGCATGGCATTTGCTAAAGCAGCAAATTCGTCGATACGGTTGAGGTCTACATAAATAGATTTCAAATCACGCATGGCAAGGCGGGCTTCTTCACTGCCCGGATATTTTTCGATAACCTGTTTGTAGGCTTCGATTGCTTGGTTGTAATCTCCTTTTTGGTAATATAATAATCCGATTTCGGCGGCAGCTTTCCGGCTGACCGGGCTTTCAGGATATTTAGTAAGCAATTCTTTGAAAGAGGTAATGGCTTGATTGTTGTTGTCCATCAAAACATAGGAACGTCCTTTCTCGTAAATAGCGTTTACGGCATAAGGAGAAGCAGGGTACTTTCCTACCAGACGGTTCAGCAAGGTAATCTTACCGGTATAGTCTTTCTGCAGACCGGATACAAGAGCCAGCTGATAGAAAGAATAGTCTCCGGAAGAAGTATTCATCTGCTCGGCTTGTGAATAATACTGTTTGGCTTCTTCAAAGTTACGTACATGCAGGTGGCAGTCACCAATACGATTGTATGCATCGGCAAGTGCGGTTGCATTTTCACCTTTCTCCAGTTGAACGTATTTTTGGAAATAATTGCTTGCTTGCGTATAGTCTTTCCGGTGGAAAGCGATATACCCTAAGTTATAATTGGCAAGCGCATACATTTCGTTATTGGGTTGGGTGGTGAGTTGCAGATAAGCATTAAAATCACGTGCGGCTTCTACCATTCGGTTTAGACGGTAATAGGATTCTCCGCACCAATAGTAAGCGTCTGCCTTGGTCTGACGATTATATTGTCCGATGGCAATGGATTGGTTCAGATATTTCAGAGCTTGTTCGAAGTCGGCGTTAGCGAAAGATTGAGTTCCTAATTGGAACAGTATCTTTTGTTTGGCTTCCAATATTTGCGCGCTTGGTTTGGCAATCCGGTCGATTGATTTCAAAGCTGCGTCGTAGCTACGTGTATTCATGTAAACTTCTACCAGGTAGCTGCTGACTTTTTCAGCATAAGGAGAAGTCGGAAATTCATTCAGGAATTTCTCGAAGGCAGTAACTGATTCACCGAAAGCGGAGAAAGAAGTCTCGTGCAGGCAAAGAGCGTAATTGTAAGCTGCCTGTTCCTTGATTTGCATATTAGCATTGGAGGCGGCTGCTTGTTCAAAAGCCATGCGTGCTTTGTTTTTCTCTGCCAGTTGCAGATAAGAGAGTCCCATGTGGAGATACGCATTTTGGGTAAGAGCATCGTTGTCAGTTGTCACTTTACCTAATGTTTCGGCTGCTTTGGAGTATACTTTTGTTTGGTAGTAGGAGAGTCCCAGCATATAAAGGGCATCCCGGCGGGGAGCCGAGCGATCCTTATTCAGGTAATTGTTGAATGCTTCTACGGCTTGGTGATATTGTCCGAAGTGGTAATAGGCATCTCCAAGAATACGGTACATTTCTGCGGCGTGCTCGTTATTCGGGTAGGCTGACAGGTAGTTTTGTGCTACAATTTGTGCCTTATCATAGTTTTTGAGCTGCGTATAAATTTCGGCTATATAATAAGGGACGAGTGCTTTGTACTTCGAGTCGTCCTGCAATGGAAGGAAACCTTTCAATGCTTCACTATAGCGTTTTTGTGTATAGCGGATGTAGGAAAGATAGTAATCACAATCTTTGGCGTATTTGGGGCTGTTGGCGCGCAAAGTTTCAAACCAGATGGCTGCTTCTCTTAGATTATCGGTTTTCAGATAACAGGTAGCCAGTTGGTAGGTGCAGTCGTCCCGTTCTTCATTACCTAACAAATCGAGGTCGGCAGAGTTGAAGAGTGCTAGTGCTTCATCATATTTTCCTTCGTAGAAATAGCAGGAGGCTAACAGCGCATAAATGCGGTTAGCGTATGGAGTATCAGGATAACGGTCGAGATATTTGCGGAGGAGTTCGATGCGGTTTTTGTCTTTCAGTTCGTAAGCCGAACTGACTAGCATATACTCTGCGTCCTGAAGAAGGCTGGCTGCAGGCTTTTGTTTTACAAATGCTTTCAATGCCGGCAGAGCAGCTGCATAATTCTTTTCCTGGAAAAGTTCTTTCCCTTCTTTATAAAGGTTGTCAGTCGAAGTGAACTTATCACCTGTCTGGGCAAATCCTATAATGGGCGTGCAGCAGATGGCGGCACAAATGAGTCTAGTAATTTCTTTTTTCATAATCGGGTGTTTATGCAAAAGTACTACATATCTTTCAATGAGAATCCTTTGAAAGTTATTTTATAATCATTTAATTCTTTATGTAAAGTTTCTCCTTTCTTTTCCAATGCCGGGATACTTATTTTTCTCGGATTTCTTTTTACTTCTCCGATAAGTGCTGTTTTGTTAAACCGGTTGAGGGCGATCAGGTCTATTTCATTTTCTCCGTTTTTGTCCCAATAGTTACCTACGTCGGTAACTTCCTCTTCTTCAGCGATAAGTTCACGGAAATATTTTTCTAACAATAGGCCGCTGTATTGTTCATAGTTCTTTTCTACATATTCTATCAGTAAATGGTTTTTCCCCATTTCCAGTACTGCGTTGTTTGGGAAAATAAAGCGAAACCAGAATCGTAGAAAATTGTCTTGCAGGCAATAACGGGTAGCACGACTATTAGGTTTAGCGAACATCGGTTTCACTTTTTTGATTAATGAATATTCATCCTCAAGGTTGGCTAAATAGGAACCGGTGTTTTTATTGATGATGGAATCAATCTCTCGTTGTGTTGTTTTTCCTTCTGCAATGAGAGATAGGATAGAAAAATAATTGGCATAGTCTTTCCCGAACTCGGAAATCAACATGTCTTTGCCTTCTGTCAGAAATGGTGAGCCTTCGGAAAGCGCATAATCTATCATGGCTGTTTTATTAAATGCTTTCGCTTCCATCAATAGGGTGATATATTTGGCTACTCCACCTGTCAGCAAATACAAGCAAAGCAAATCTTCCGATGTGAATTGGGGGGCATGGTCTGCTAGAATCTCTTTGATAACGGTGGTGGTGAATGGATGCAGAGAAATTCGGGCGGTAAGGCGTCCGTATAGTGGCTCCTTGCGGTCTTCGAATATTCTTTTCATCATTGAATAAACGGAACCGCATACAATGAAATTGATTTTGGAAGTCGCGTGATATTGGTCCCAAATACGTTGTATGTCACTGACGATAGACGGATTGACATAGAGAAATTCTTGAAATTCGTCAATGATTAATGTGAAATTTTCCTTTTGGGAATGTTGCATCAGCAGTTCAAAGAGCTGTGCGAACTCTCTGATTTCTCCATAGATACGAATGCCAAGCGTTTCCTGAATGACAGGTTGATATTGTGCGCAAAGCAGGACTTCACTCTTTCTTGCTACAAATATATATACGAATCGGGTGTCTTTGACAGACTCTAAGAGTAGAGCTGTTTTTCCGATTCGTCGGCGTCCGGTCATTACAGTAAAGCAAGCGCTCGTTTGTGATTGCTTTTTAGCTGCATACAGTATCGCCATTTCTTTCTTTCGGTCGTAGAACTTCATATTATTGCTATCTTAATGGCAGTTAATTTAATGGCCATTAAATTAATGGTGGTTACAAAGATAACACAATATGTTGTATTTTGTTCATTTATAGTAATATAATATGATTGTTTAAGATTATGTGATAAATTACTTTGATCTATTTGGTTGAGATGAACTTCTATTTTACAAATACATCAATTGGCTACTGAAAAATGGCCCATCTTAAGAAAAGGAATATTTAAACGAGAATAAAAGGCGTAATTACTGGGAGGATTGAGAAATATAAAAAAACGCAGAGATTTGTAGGTGCGAAATTCTTTCTTTTTGTTATATGAGATGTTTGTCGATTAAATTGTAATGCTTTTCTTCTTTTTCACTTGTTGTGTAAACTGAAATGTGGTTAGAAACTGGCATTTTGTTGTTTGTTGCCTTTTCGATATTTGTGATGAAATAGAAGAAAAACGGTCTTAATTTTCCCTTATTTGTCTTCCTCACCGAGCAAAAGCTGCTTCGTCGGTGAGAAAGGAAGCGTTCCTCGGTGGGGAAGAACTCCTTGGTTTTAAACCAACGAATCTTTTCTTGATAGAAAAAGATGCATATTCGACTTGAATTTATACGGTATTAGCCTGTGATTTTGCATACAGTTGCATGTTTTTATGCATTTTATTCTCCAGATCATTATTTTTTTATCTGATGTTTTGGAGGAATATCTTAAAAATGGGACATAACTATAGATGAAATACTCTCAATCTATCAGGCTGATGAGATTATCTTAGCGGCATTGAGCTAGAAACAAGCTAAGTCCGCGACGGATAGAATCCAACCCAAAATCTTCCGGATGAATCTCGGAGAGAGGTAGGAAGAAAGAATCTGCTACATCATCCATGGCGGAGAAATGGCTCATGTCTTCTACAGTGCAGAGGAAAAACATATCGAGAGTATGTACAGGGAAACCTGAATAAACATAAATATTGGGAAGTGTGAACTGGTAAACGGCTTTTTTAACTTTCAGCCCTGTTTCTTCCAGTACTTCGCGGGCAACACCTTCTTCGCCTGTTTCATTCATATCGATGAATCCGCCGGGAAGATCGAGAGTCCCTTTGGCTGGCTCTTTGGCACGTTTGCAGACAAGCAGTTCATTTTTCTCATTCAAGATGAGTGCTACTGTGGCGGCAGAAGGATTGAAATAATAGACAAAGCCGCAATCTGCACATTTTTTAGATTTCTCGTTGTTAATCTCAAAATGAGAGGAACCACATTTAGGGCAATATAAGAATTGGTCAAGAGGATGTTCCATAATCGTATATATTTTCCAGTTTTTTTGTTTATGCATGCAAAGGTATAAAATGCTTTTATTAATTTCATCTATCAGTGCATAGAAATATTCGATTGGGCTTTTTTTGCAAAGGCGGGGTTTCTGCCTTTATCTTTGTATCAGAAACAAAAAACAAAACGTTGTTTCTGATGTTATAAGTCAAATCAATTAATAACAATAAAAGCAATAAAGATTATGGAACCAATTTTAAATTCTCAACTTCCTGAATTCAGTGTTCAGGCTTTTCACAACGGAGCTTTCAAGACTGTAACCAACAATGACCTGAAAGGTAAATGGGCGATTCTTTTCTTCTATCCTGCCGACTTTACTTTCGTATGTCCTACTGAATTGGTGGATATGGCTGAAAAGTACGACCAGTTCAAAGCGATGGGTGTAGAAATCTATTCGGTAAGTACTGACTCTCATTTCGTGCACAAAGCTTGGCATGATGCTTCTGAAAGTATTCGCAAGATTCAATATCCGATGTTGGCAGACCCGACTGGCGCTTTGAGCCGTGCACTGGGTGTATATATCGAAGAAGAAGGTATGGCTTATCGCGGTACATTCGTTGTCAATCCGGAAGGAAAGATTAAAGTGGTGGAACTGAATGATAACAATATTGGCCGTGATGCAAGTGAATTGCTTCGTAAAGTGGAAGCTGCACAGTTTGTAGCCAGCCATGACGGAGAAGTTTGCCCGGCTAAATGGAAGAAGGGTGAGTCTACCCTGAAACCAAGCATTGACCTGGTAGGTAAGATTTGATAGATCTTGATAATGGTGATTATGGGAGGCCGGTAACGGGAGACGCTGCCGGCCTTTCTTTTAAAAAAATGAAAGGAAAAAAGATATGTTAGAATCTGCATTAAAAGAACAACTAAAGGGTATTTTTGCTGGGCTGGAGGCAAACTTTACTTTTGATATATCCGTATCATCCAGCCACGAAAACAAAACAGAATTATTGGAGCTGCTGGGAGATGTAGCGGATTGTTCCGATCATATCACTTGTGTAGTGAATGAGGGAGACGCATTGAAGTTTACTTTACTGAAGAATGGCGACCGCACCGGAATTACATTCCGGGGTATTCCTAACGGACATGAGTTCACGTCATTGCTTTTGGCTATTCTGAATCTGGATGGCAAAGGAAAGAACTTTCCCGATGAGGCCGTTTGCAACCGTGTGAAAGCACTGAAAGGCCCGATACATTTGACCACTTATGTTTCGTTGACTTGTACGAACTGCCCTGACGTAGTGCAGGCTCTGAATGCAATGACTACTTTGAATCCGGCTATTACGCATGAAATGGTAGACGGTGCGCTTTATCAGGATGAAGTAGATGCACTGAAGATACAAGGAGTACCCTCTGTCTTTGCAGATGGAAAATTACTTCATGTAGGCCGTGGTGAATTTGGCGAATTGCTTGCCAAGTTGGAAGAACAATATGGTATTGACGACACCAAAGCGAATGCAGAGGTGAAAGAATATGATGTGATTGTAGCCGGTGGAGGACCTGCAGGAGTATCGGCAGCTATTTATTCTGCTCGTAAAGGGTTGCGTGTAGCTATTGTGGCCGAGCGTATTGGCGGACAGGTGAAAGAAACGGTAGGTATTGAGAATTTAATCTCTGTTCCGGAAACGACAGGAAATGAACTTGCCGATAATCTGAAAACTCACTTGTTGTGTTATCCGGTGGATTTGCTGGAGCATCGTAAAGTAGAAAAAGTAGAAGTGGTTGGAAAACAAAAGCAGATCACTACCTCTGTTGGGGAGAAATTCCTGGCTCCGGCACTGATTATTGCAACCGGTGCAAGCTGGCGTAAACTGAATGTTCCGGGAGAAGCGGAGTATATCGGTCGTGGTGTTGCTTTCTGCCCTCATTGTGATGGGCCGTTTTATAAGGGAAAGCATGTAGCAGTAGTAGGTGGAGGAAATTCCGGCATTGAGGCAGCGATTGACTTGGCTGGTATCTGCTCCAAAGTCACTGTTTTTGAATTTATGGATGAGTTGAAAGCAGACAGTGTACTTCAAGATCGACTTAAATCATTGCCGAACGTGGAAGTGTTTGTAAGTTCACAGACTACGGAAGTGATAGGAAATGGTGATAAACTGACTGCCCTGCGCATCAAAGATCGCAAAACGGAAGAAGAACGTTTGGTTGAGTTGGATGGTGTATTTGTACAAATCGGGCTTTCTGCGAATAGCAGTGTATTCCGCGACATAGTGGAAACCAACCGTCCGGGCGAAATCATGATTGATGCACATTGCCGTACGAATGTGACGGGTATCTATGCAGCCGGAGATGTTTCTACGGTTCCTTATAAGCAAATTATTATCTCTATGGGCGAAGGAGCGAAAGCTGCGCTTTCTGCATTTGACGATAGAGTGAGAGGGATTATCTGATTGATGTATTCAGATATAAAAAGCACATAAACAAAATATTAGCAGGAGGAGGAATAACTCCTCTAAAAAATACCCCCGTTACAAATTTGTAGCGAGGGCTATTTTATATTTAGAGAGCATGACCTTCATCGACTACTCTATCCTGTGCATGGAGACAAATGTTCATGAATATCCGAGAAAATGAAATGAACGTTGTTCTCATGGCATTAAATTTTTGGGCTTTTAAGAAATGTGTGTTAAGTTCATTTATTTAGTCATGATATGTATATCTGACGAAATCAAACAATCCGGAATTTTCCTGCTGTGCCGGTTGGTCTCCAATAAATTTAAGATTCTCTACACTGCAAAAAATATGGAATGCAATGTCTTTCCCAAATTCCAGTTGAAGTTCATGTTTGGGCTCGTTGTCTATTAACCAGGTGATGTAATAGTTCCCGTTTTTTAATGTCAGATCAATTTCGAACAGATGCCATCCGGTCTTGATTACTACAGGAACGGAAGAAAAAGGATATGCCTGCGATGTCATATAAGCAATCATTTCGTCCGGAGCTGCATTTAACTCCTTGCGAACTGTATCTTTACCATATCCGACTTCAAAATCCAATTCATGTTGGTCGTCATGGTATATCCACGAACCCACGCTACATTGATCTCCTATTCCCATTTGCGGGATATGAGTACGCCAGGTATATCTTCCTGTTGTATAAATCCGTTCTACAGTATGAACCTTTTTCCGATCCACCGAGTTAGCCCGGGTAAAGATCCGTAAGTAACCATTCTCTAATATGCATTGATTATCCGGGTTGTTATCCTGATGTCCGTATTTCCATCCATCCAGATTGTTGAAATTCCATTCTTTGTTTGGCGGATTTTTAGTACTGATGTCATTGGTCTGTTGCTGTGCAAAGCAAAGGCCGCAAATGCATATTAGTAACAGAGTTAAATAGTAGTTTCTCATAATAATTGAATTTAAGTGTATTCGTTTTCTATCAATTGCTTGCTGCAAAAGTAGTCGAATACCTTATTCTACTCATCAGATTTTAGTCATTTCAAATCATGAAACGTCCAAATCTGCACTGGAAATCTTAATCGCTCTGTTTCGGGAAGTATAATTTCTATATAAATGATAAACTAAAGTGCTGAATCTACTCTGATTGTTGTTGGGTGGAACCGTGTTGCGCTCTGAATTGAGAAGGAGTCATTCCTTTCATTTCTTTAAATAACGTACTGAAATATCGTTGATAAGTGAAACCTACCTGCTCTGATATTTCAGTAATGCTCATGTCAGACTGAATTAAAAGAATGATTGCTTTGTCGATTCTTCTACGATTGATATAATCATTTGCTCCCATGCCAGTTAGTTCCTTGATCTTATTATATAAGGATGTCCGGCTCATTGCCATTTGGACAGTCAGGAATTTCACATCCAAATCTGGTTGAGACAGATTCTGATCGATCATTTCATTCAATTTAATCATAAATTGTTCATCCGCATTGCTGAAAGTAGCCTCTTGCGGAGACAGAATGAATTGATTGCCCCTGTATCTGGATTTAATATATTCACGATTTCTCATCTGGTTCTGGATCACGCTAAGGAGCATTTCCATTTCAAATGGTTTGGGCAAATAGGCATCGGCTCCTAATTTGTATCCTAACATCTGGCTTTCAGAATCGGCTCTGGCGGTAAGTAGAATAACAGGGATATGGCTAATATTCAGATTCTCTTTAATTTCCTTGCATAGCTGATAGCCATTCATTTGTGGCATCATTACATCACTTACTATAATGTCCGGTTGCTGTTGCTTAATAACTTCTAGCGCTACCAATCCATTTTCTGCCTGATAGATCTTCTTGAACTTATCCTTAAGAGTATTTTTTAAGAATTCTCTTAAGTCCTGTTTATCTTCTACAATCAACAGTGAATATCCTTGTAGAGAGAAAGAACCGGATTCTATTTTCTCTTCTTCCTCCGGAGAACTTAAAAGTTCGTTGAGGTAGGAATGTTGAGGACATGATACTTCTTGTTCTTGTAGATTAGCCGGTATTTCATAAAAGAATGTGGCCCCTCTATCTTTATTATTGAAAGCGCCCATCCTGCCTCCATGTAAGTCAATCAACATTTTAGCATAAGATAAACCGATACCACTTCCTCCCTCATTATGTTTGCCTTGGTAGAAACGGGTAAAGAGCTTCTTTATATCTACATTATCCAATCCGATTCCCTGGTCTTGTACGTGTATTTGTATACTTTCATTTGTACGGATGGTTTTTATAACAATACGAGTCTGATTAGGACTATATTTCAAAGCATTCATAATCAGATTGGAAAGAACAACTTTGCATTTAGTGTCATCATACGCGATAGATTGTATACTGTCGTCAAAGTCGTATATAATTTCAATTTCTTTGGCTTTAGATGCAGTTTGAAATGTTTCTGCCACTTCCTGTATCCACTTGTGCAAAGGATGCGAAGAGATGTGTAGCACTTCCTGTCCTACCTCCATTTTGCGTGTATCAAGCACAATGTTGATAATATCTTTCATCTGATTCGCCTGTTTGAATGCTCCCTGTAGATATTCCGGTAGCTCGTCTTGCTTCACCTCTTTATTTAGAATTCGTTTCAGGGAAGCATAGATGAGTGTCAAAGGGGTACGTAGCTCATGGCTGATATTGATTAAGAAGCGTATTTTCTCTTCATATATCTTCTTCTCATGTTCCCGCATCTCACGTTTCAGCCGATTTTCTTTTTTTCTTATCAAACTAAAGAAGACCACTCCTGCCACTAGAAATGCAAAGAAAATGCATAGTATAATAAACCAGATAGATTTCCACCAAGGAGGTGAGACTATAATAGTTAAGATCTCTATCGGCTGGCTCCATTCACCGTTGGAGGTGTCGCAGGATACGCTGATGGTATATTCTCCTGATGCTAATGTACCCAATTCGAGTGTCTGGAGATAACTCTCGATCACCATTTTGTCTTTTCCTGTGATGACATACCGGAAAAGATGTTTTCGGAAGGAGTTCTTTTCGTCAGCAATCACTTTAATGTTGAACGATGAATGATTCCAGGGAATCGAAATACAGTTATTATTAACCTGTTTCAGAGTTGATTTACCATTCAGTTTTACTTCAAGTAGCTTGAGAATAGGAGACGAATTGCTTTCGAAAATAATATCCGTATTAATGCGTACCAGTCCCATAGTACCTCCCATATACAGATTGGGAGTACGAAGAGCAGGAATAGGGGTAAATATCAATTCGTTGGAAGGAACTCCATCGGATTCGTCCAGGATAACAAAACGTTTTTCGTTGATAATATACGCAAAGAACATGTTCTGTGCTCCTATCCAGACTTTTCCTTTTTTATCATAGGCAAGGCTGGATACACTGTTGAACAAGTTGGTATGTATTTTTTCTGTTTTTCCAGTCTGTTTATTATAGAAGAGCAGTCCGAAATTACTTCCTATCCAAAAGTTACCTTTATCATCCCGGCAGGCCGATGTGAAATCATCTCCCTCTTTCATATTGACTAATGAAGATAGTTCGTTAGTTTTGAAGTTTAGTTTAAACAGGTTATTGGTTCCCATTAGATACAGATGCGTATCGTCGGAATAAATTGCCTGCATAGCTATTTGGCGTTGAATGTCTATTTGGGGCGCGTAGAGAATAGATGTTTGCCGGGTATGCTTGTTGTAGATATAGACTTTTGCTCCTAATATGTAAATATTATCTTTTGTAGCATATAGATTTACCAAATCACCGGATGAAAATTCTCTTTTCGAAATAGAGTCATTGATAATGGGAAAAGGTTGCATCTGTGCGGTTCTCTTATTAAAGGTAAAGACCCCTTTATTAAAACATGATAATAAGAGCTCATTTTCAGAAAAATCTGTGATAGAGGTAACTTTCTCCCCGTATGTAGTAGGGTAATGATGAAATGTATTCGTTTTTTGGTCAAATGAGTTGATACCTCCTCCGTCTGTTCCAATCCAAAGCAATGTATCCTTATCTTCAAAGATGCTAACCACGGTACGTTCGCTAACTCCATTGGGATTGTTCAGTGGAACATCTTTATAGGTTTTGATGAACACTTTCTTAATGGCGAATAATCCTCCGTGTATACTGCCTATCCATATATTGTCCATCTGATCTTTATACAGCCGGTAGATAGAGTTATTCGGCAAGGATTGTTCATCATCGGAAATATGTTTAAGATGAGAGAACTTCATAGTCTGGAAGTCAAGTATGTTGATACCTCCTCCGTCAGTAGCTATCCAAAGTTGGTTGTCTTTTTCAAGGAAATCAAAAATGATATCGTTGTTGAGCCCGGAATTTTTGGTGGATAAACTGAAAAGCCTTTTCCCCTCTTTCGAGTAGCAGGCTATTCCTTTGCCATAGAATGATACCCAAAGCCGGTTTTGAGAGTCAACAAATATGGTGTTTATCTCGCGCTCTTTTACAAATGGACATCGATACATTTTCTTTTTTGTCAAGTCGTACATCCAAAGCCCGTCTTTTTTACTGCTGGTTATCAGCACATCGGGACTCCACTGAAAGATGCGATTGATACATTTTAACTTGTCTCCATCAATGTCGGGGAAGATCGTCGTAATACTTTTATCCATTAGATTGTATTGGTATAAAGTTTCTTCTCCTCCAAACAGGAAATTGTCACCTATTTGAAGATAAGACCAAGCGTTAAATGGCTTCCCGTTATATTTCAATGGCTGAAATTGATTTTCTGCTTTATTGTAGATGGCAATTCCTTTATTGGTAGAAACGTATAAATCGCCTAAACGATCCTCTGTAATAAAACGAATGAAATTGTCGGGCAATGAGTTTGGCTGCTCCCGGTCATGAAAATAACTTTTCAGTTCAGATTGGTCATAACTATTTAATCCCCATTTGGTACCTATCCATATTACTCCTAAATGATCTCTGTAAATGCACTGCACTCTTGATTGTGACAATCCCTGTTCCAAAGAAATTTGTCTGAAGTAGTAGTCTTGTTGTTCAGCCTTTGTAGAAAGAACAAAGAATAATATCCAGATTAGAAAAGAATACCTCTTTAGTACGTGTGCTTTTGACATAGTTATGTTCTTTTGATAGAGCAAATATAAAAGAAGTTATGAAACTGTACAATAGATTTCATCTTCTTTTGTCCACAAAGCTCATTAGATAGCTAGAAAGGATATTCAGAATGATCCTTTTGAACAGTAGCGGACTAATTATGGATGTTATTTGATCTCTATTTCCATGCTTTGCGCCTATATTTGCACAGTTAACACTAAATACGAAACGTATTAAACCTTAAAAAAAAGACTATTTACTATGAATACATCCTAAAACTGTAGAATGAAGAGGTGGCGGAGTAATGTTGGGAACATTTTGAATGCCTTGACTTGTATCTAAAATTCCTAAAAATCTAATATTATTATATTCTAACTAAATGAAAAGTATATGGATAATCTAAGAAAAACGCTTGGCTGCTTGCTACTATTTCTTTTTGCAGCAGTTACATCTACTTATGCACAGGTTGCAAAGCAGTATTCGGGTACTGTTATGGATGCCGACAGCAATGAACCTATCATCGGTGTCAACGTAACTCTTAAAGATGCACAAACTGGTACCGTAACGGATCTTTCCGGAAAATTCTCGATTAGTGCTCCTGTTGGGTCTACACTATTGTTTTCTTATATCGGATACGTGACTAAAGAGGTTAAACTGGGAACGAATACCAGTTTGAAGATTACAATGCAGGAGGATCAGAACCAATTGAGTGAAGTAGTGGTCATCGGATATGGTGTAGTGAAAAAATCAGATATAACAGGTGCTGTGGCTTCTGTTTCTTCCAAACAATTTAAGGATCAGCCGGTAAAGCGGGTGGAAGATATTCTGCAAGGACGTACTGCAGGTGTGGCAGTGACGAGCGTAAATGGTTTACCGGGTGGTACAGTTAAAGTTCGTGTTCGTGGTACCACTTCTCTTAATACCAGCAATGACCCCCTGTATGTCATCGATGGTATTATGTCTGGTGGACTGGATGTAAATCCAGCTGACATTCAATCTATTGAAGTTCTGAAAGATGCTTCGGCAACAGCTATTTATGGCTCACGCGGCGCTAATGGTGTGGTGTTGGTAACTACTAAAAAAGGGGTGGAAGGTAAAGTACAGATTTATGCAGATGTGGCTATAGGCGTATCGAACATCCTTAAAAAATATGACTTACTGAATGCTTATGAATATGCGACTGCATTAAAGGAGTATAATGGTATCTCATTTGCAGATGATGAGATGGAAGCCTATAAGAATGGTTCCAAGGGTATTGACTGGCAGAATTTGATGTTGCAGACCGGTATTAGTCAGGACTATAAATTAGGTATTTCGGGTGGAACGGCTAAAAATAAGTATCTTATTTCAGCCAATGTACTGAATATGACAGCCATGACCATCACGACCAAGTATCAACGTGCACAGTTACGGATAAATTTGGATAATGAACTCACCAAGTGGTTGACACTTTCTACCAAAATTAATGCTTCACGTACTCACAGTCATAATGGGGGTATTGACATTATGAACTTCCTGAACTATTCTCCTACAATGGAAATGAAAGATCCGGTAACGGGCGTTTATAATATGGACCCTTATAATTCAGTAAACGGAAACCCTTATGGTGCACGTGTCGCAAATTATGGTGACTCATACGTGTATGCTTTGAATACTAATATGGATTTGACTTTCAAAATAATGAAAGGGTTGACATTGTCTGTACAGGGTGCTGCTAATTACTCTCATGTTCCGAGTTACTCTTTCACCTCGTCGTTAGCAAAACCCGGACAAATTAGTGGTATGGAAAATGCGAGCAGGATGAATCTATTCTGGCAGAATACCAATAATGTGACTTATAACACAAGTTTCGGCGATCATCATCTGACTGCAACAGCTGTATTTGAAGCAAGTGGTGCCGAAGGCAGAAATCTAAAATTGACCGGAAGTGATTTAGCCAATGAGTTTGTTGGTTATTGGAATGCAAAAAATGCAAAGACACGCGATGGAGAGAATGGCTATTCCGCAGAAGCTATTGTATCCGGGCTTGGCCGAATTATGTACAATTACAAAGGGAAGTATATGCTGACAGGTACTTTCCGTGCCGATGGTTCATCTAAGTTTCAGAAGAAGAATAAATGGGGATATTTTCCGTCAGCAGCTGTTGCTTGGGATGTTGCTAAAGAAAACTTTATGAGCAAACAAAACATTGTCCAGCAATTGAAACTAAGAGCCAGTTTTGGTGTTGTTGGTAATCAAAGTATCGGTGCTTACACAACATTGGGTATGTTGGCTCCTACAAATTATGACGGTTATGGTAGCGATGCAATCCATACCGGTTATTGGACTGGAAATCTCGCTACACCGGATGTAACTTGGGAAAGCACCTATCAGTATAACATAGGTTTGGACGCCAGTGTTTTAGACGGTCGCTTGAGTTTTACAGCCGAATGGTTCCGGAAAGATACTAAGGACTTGTTGCTTCGCAAACCTGCTCCTCAGTATAACGGAGGTGGCTCTTTCTGGGTCAACCAAGGTGAGGTTAGAAACTCTGGTGTTGAATTCACCATCACAGCTACTCCTTTGACTGACAAAGATATATTTGGTTGGGAAACATCGCTGAATGCATCTTATTTAAAGAATAAGATAATCGATCTGGCAGGTAGTGATTTTATCGTTGGGGAGAATTATACAAGTATTGGCGGTGGTCCCATTCAAATTAAAAAAGTAGGGTATCCGATTGGTTCTTTCTATCTTTATGAATGGGCAAACTTTAATGACCAGGGTGCCAACTTGTATAAACATCAATCTAATGGAAGTTTGACAACCAATCCGGGTGCTGACGATCTGGTTACTAAAGGGCAGGCCGAGCCTAATTGGACTTTCGGATGGAATAATACATTCACTTGGAAAAACTGGACGCTCAATCTCTTTATCAATGCTGCATTAGGACAAGATAGACTGAACGTAAGCCGCTATGCGATGGGATCTATGACAGGTGTATATCGTTTCATCTCTTTATCTGATGCTTATTACAAAAGTTGGGATAAAGTAGCCAATAAAGCAGATGCTGTGTATGCAAGTCATAAAAATTCAGATAATAGAAACTATCCTGATTCCGATTTCTGGCTTGAAGATGCATCATTTGTGAAACTGAAAAATATAAGCCTTACGTATAATATTCCTAAGAAGATAACGAAAGTAGCCGATATTCAACTGTCGGTCAGTGCTCAAAACCTGTTTACATTAACGAAATACACAGGTATGGACCCAGAAGTGTACAGTGAATCCGATTATGGCTTTAATGGTGTGGATATGGGATCTTATCCTGTTCCAAGAACATTCACTTTTGGTATGAAACTTAACTTTTAATCTTTTAACTATACATGGATATGAAAACAATATATAGAATATTCAAATCTGTCGGACTAGCATTGATAGCACTTTGGATGGTGTCTTGCCAGGATTTACTGACAGAAGATCCTAAAGGGCAGTTGGCGGTGACTAATTTCTTCAATTCAAAAGGTGATCTGGACTTGGCTCTGAATGGAATGTATTCCAAAGTTGCGAGTGATATGTATGCAAATATCTGGGCAGGTTTCGAATCAGTGATGGGTGATGATATTTCTACACACCCTGCAGCTAATAAACAGGGGTTGCGTGAGGTAGATACTTATAATGTTTCGGACAATAACACTTGGGTGACTGAATTGTGGGGAGCTCGTTGGAGATTAGTAAAAGCTGCTAATTTCATTATAGATAATGCCGGACGAACTCCGGAGGTGAGCCAGGAAGAGAAAGATGCAGCCATTGGACAAGCTTATTATTGGCGCGCCTATTCTTACTTTTATTTTGTAATGGCTTGGGGAGAGGTACCTATGGTTGTGAAAGATGAAATCAATTACAACATGCCATTGGCAACCGTTTCTGAAATTTACGAACTGATTGTTTCTGACCTGAAAAAGGCAGAGACAATGGTGCCTGCTAATTATACTAAAGAACCCTACGCAAGAAACGGGGTAAACATTGCTGTTAGTCAAGGAGCTGTAAAAGCAACATTGGCTTATGTGTATATGGCAATGGCAGGATGGCCGTTGAACAAGGGAACAGAATATTATCAACTGGCCGCTGCAAAGGCAAAAGAAGTAATCGATGCTTCGAAGAAAGGTACTTATTACTACAAGTTATTACCTGATTATAAGCAAGTATATTCGATGGAGTATAATAAGAATAATCCAGAAGTGTTACTTGGTGTTTACTATAATTTGGGAATAGATGCACTTACTAATGCTCCTTTAGCCGATTTCCTGGCAGACTATGCTTATGGTGGCGGTGGATGGGGAGATACGAACGGAGAAATTAAATTCTGGTATGATTTCCCGAAAGGCTCACGCAAAGATGCATCTTATTTTCCGAAAATTATATTGAAGAATGAAACGCAATTACGTGATTGGTGGGAAGACCCCAATCCGGAAGCGCCGCGTGTGGTTGTTGCTCCCTGTTTCATGAAGAAAGTAGAAACGACCACTGGAGAAGAATTCGACTATACGAATCCGAAGATTTCGATGAATCAGAATGGAGAAAAGACGCATCAGATTATTCGCTTGGCAGAAGTATATTGCTGGTATGCCGAAGCCGTAGGTCGTTCAAAAACAGGCAGTATCACGGAAGCTGTCAACTTATTGAATGAGGTACGTAATCGTGCCAATGGATCTGTTGTTGCAGACCGGGATATCTATAAGACAACCATGTCGTATGATGATCTGGCAGAAGCTGCCTATAATGAACATGGCTGGGAAATAGCCGGATACTATTGGGGAAATATTGCCACCAGAGCAAGGGATATGTTTCGCATGAATCGCATTAAAGATCATTTTGAATACAGAAAATTAAATCCGGAGATTGAAGTGGCCCCCGGAGTCTTCAGGAAAGAAGCTGTTTCCGTATCTGGTACGTGGAATGACAGTAAAATGTATCTTCCCCGTCCTTTTGTAGATTCGTCTATTAATCCGAATTTGAAGAACTGAATGAAACAATAAAAACAATCATTATGAAACTAAGATATTTATATTTAGCAATAGGTGTATTATGTAATGCTTCTTTAGTATCATGCGGCGATAGCTTCAAAGAGAAAACAGAGATTGTTGCATGCGGAATCTCCACAAATGCTTTGACATTCGGAGTCTCCTCTACTGAAGTTCAGACTGTAGATATTACGTCAGAAGCAGCTTGGGAAGTAGCAGTGGATCAGGCAGGTGGTAATTGGCTTACTGTTTCTCCTTTGGAAGGAACTGGCAATGGTACGCTAACAATTTCTGCTGATAAGAATAGCGGTCCAAAACGCAGTGCAACCTTGACCATAGCGGCGAAAGGTGCTGAACTTCGAACCATCACAGTTATTCAGGATGGCTATAAAGGAACCATTTATAATTACGGTGACTTTACTGGATTGCAAAAGACGGGGCTTGTGGCAGGGATCAATCCGATCACTATCGTAGATAATGACGAATGTGAAGATGGAAAAGCGTTAAGGATCTATACCCGGGCAGGTGAAGAGTATGAAGGTACTAATGGGGACCGTTTCAAGGTGCAGACAACAACGCAATTCGGATCAGGTCGTTATGAATGGAGGATATATGTCCCTAAATTCGGAATGAATGACCGGGCTAGTATTGGAGCATTTTTATATTTTGATGATGGGCATGAATTGGATTTTGAAATTTGTTCCGGTACAGCTGCAGACCGTGCAGCACATAGTGCCGGACCAGATGATATGCTGTGCCTTGTGACTAGTCAGGCTAATCCTTTTTTCTCTGAATTCACGCCTATTAAGGGGGATGCTTGGCATACGTTTGTATTGGATTTGAAGTTAGAAAATAAGAAATATCTGGCGGAGTGGTCGGTTGATGGTAAAGTTTTAAAGAGGGCACAATTAGATTATGGTGAAGAGGCTTATTTCCGTGCTATATCTAGTGTCGAGAATCTTTATGGTATGGGCGATCATGCGGCAACTCAAGAAAATTATGCCTTATTTGATTATCTTGAATATGTTCCTTATGATTATTCAATGAAGCCGATTATCGAAGGTCAGCTTCCTCCCGAACCAGAGGGAACAACAGTGAAGTGGGACTTTGAGGAAGCTGGTTTTGTTCCTGTTGGATGGACTAACAATGGAGGAACGATTGCGGATGGAAGTTTGAATCTATCTAACGGGAATAACTTCGTTTATGGTCCGGAGATAGGAGCTGGAAAATATACATGGGAAATAGATGTTCCTTTGGTAGGGGGAGGTGAAAAATGGTTGGCAGGTGGTAATATCGCTGCAACTAATGCTGAAGAAAGGTCATTCTCTATGTTTGTTTTCTCGGGTACTGAAAATGATCGTGCGGCTTGTACGGTTCCTCCTGTTCCTGGTCAGATGCTGGTACGTTGTTATACGGAAGCTATGGGAGTTTACGGTGTACCTATTGATCCGGGTAAACACACTTTGACTATTGACCTTAGACTTAATGCAGATGGTGCATATTGGGCGGCATGGATTATAGATGGTGAAGTGGCGAAAACATTTACTACTTGGTATACTCCGGCACAGTTTAAATTTGGATTCTCAATGATGACCTTTGCTGATGGAGGTGGCTGGCAAGGAGATAAGCCTACTGCAAAGACATATACAGTCAAATATGACTATATAGAATATAAGAAGTATAATTATGATGAAGAATAACAGTTTACTTTACATTCAATGAGGTATTTAAGTATAATTGGAACAGCTATATGCTGTGTAATGTTGGTAATGACGAGTGTTTCCTGCAAGCAGGAAACATTCTCTTCCACCACCCAGGAGAAGAAAGTAGCTCCTTGGTATGTCTATATAGATGGAAGCTCTTTTAAGGATATAGAGCCAGTGAAAGAGATTATTAGTTCCATTAGCGTTTTCGGGAATCCTCCGAAATCATTTATCGATGAATGTCATCAGAATCATATCGAAGTATATCAGGCTGTAGGTGGGAATGAAGAAACGATTGATACGCCACAGAAAAGAAAGGCGCTTGTTGAGAAGTATGTAAGTGATTGCAATGCAAACGGATATGATGGAATAGATCTTGATCTCGAACATTTGAACCCTGATATTCAGGATGCATATACCGAATTCCTGAAACTGGCTTCAAAAGAACTCCATGCTGTTGGAAAGAAATTAAGCCATTGCGTTAGTTTTTATCCGGCTTTGTATCAGGATAACGAAACTAAGATGTTTCACGATCCGGCAGTTTTGAATACTACTTGCGACTTAGTTAGAGTGATGTGTTACGATATGTATTTTGCACCTGGGATAGATAAGCCCGAGCTCAAACATAGGGATGATTGTATGGGCATTGGACCTACGTCTAATTATCTATGGACTAGAGAGGCGATGCTTTTCTGGATGAAACATATTCCAAATGATAAATTAGTGATGGCGTTGCCTGCTTATGCAAATGATTATGCTGTAACTGGCGGCATCAAAGGAAGGCAGATTTACCAATCTGTGCCTGACAGTATAAATGGAATTTTGCCTTCTCCTACCTGGTTATGTTATGAAAAGGTAAACATGTATCTGTATGATGGTACTGATGGTAATCGGCATCTGTTTTATGCAAGTGATGCCAGAAGTACGGAAGCGCTACTTGAACTAGCTGATGAACTGGGAATCTCTCAAATCGGTTTTTGGCACTTTAATAGCGTAGATCCGCAAATGTGGGATACTGCCGCAAAGTGGCAAAAGAAATAATAAGATAATAAATCGACCTTGTAAATAATATAGCTTTATTCTCATCCCCCCATTTAGAGAAAAGTTATTCTTAACAATAAGAGGCTGCAAAGGTATGAATCCGTATCTTTGTGGCTTTTTATTTTTTTCTTACCTTTGGGGGAACTTAACATAACCCCCAAAAATGAAGAACATGAAAAAGATCTTTTTACTCATTTTCGTCATCCTATTTATTTTTCCGGTACAGGCTCAACATACATTGAGACTGATGACTTATAATATTAAAAATGCGAACGGCATGGATGATATTTGTAGTTTTCAACGGGTAGCCAATGTGATAAATAATGCTTCTCCTGATGTTGTGGCTATACAAGAGGTAGACAGTATGACCCGTCGGAGCGGACAGAAATATGTGCTGGGTGAGATAGCTGAACGTACACAGATGCATGCTTGTTTTGCACCTGCTATAGAGTTTGAAGGAGGTAAATATGGAATCGGACTGTTGACAAAGCAAGTTCCGCTACGTTTATAAGCTATCCCTTTACCTGGTAGAGAAGAGGCCCGCACCTTGATTCTGGCAGAATTTGAGGATTATATTTATTGTTGTACCCATCTGTCATTAACGGAGGAGGATCGCATGAAATCCTTGGAAATAGTGAAGTCATCTACTGCTTCCTATAAAAAGCCTCTTTTTCTGGCTGGGGACATGAATGCTGAACCGGAATCCGACTTTATAAAGGAGTTACAGAAAGACTTCCAGATACTCTCTAACCCTAAACAATCTACTTATCCGGCTTCTGAACCCCAAAAGACTATAGATTATATTACTACATTGAAGTCAAATATTAATGGCTTCGCTCTTATATCTGCCCAAGTCTTGAATGAACCTATGGCTTCCGATCACCGTCCTATACTAGTCGAAATCCGTACTGCTGAAAAAGCAGACAAAATATTCCGCACGAAACCTTATTTACAGAATCCGGTAGGTAATGGCATTACTGTGATGTGGGAAACTACCGTTCCCGCATATTGTTGGGTGGAATATGGAACGGACACTACTCAACTAAAACGTGCACGTACGATTGTAGACGGGCAAGTGGTTTGTAACAACTACTTGCACAAAGTTCGTATAGACGGTTTGCAACCCGGTCAGAAATATTATTACCGTGTATGCTCACAAGAAATGCTACTTTATCAGGCTTATAAAAAAGTATTCGGAAATACTGCCCAGTCAGATTTCTCTGAATTTACTCTTCCGGCAACCGATACAGATTCTTTCACTGCTGTTGTTTTCAACGATTTGCATCAGAATACACAAACCTTCCGGGCTTTATGTAAACAAATCAAGAATCTCAATTATGACTTTGTTGTCTTCAATGGGGATTGTGTGGATGATCCTGTAGACCACAACCAGGCAACCGCTTTTATCAGTGAGCTAACCGAAGGTGTCCGTGGCGACCGCATACCGACTTTCTTTATGCGCGGTAATCACGAAATACGAAATGCTTACTCTATTGGTTTACGTGACCACTACGACTATGTAGAGGATAAGACTTACGGCTCTTTCAACTGGGGAGATACCCGTATCGTTATGCTCGACTGTGGAGAAGACAAGTTAGATTCTCACTGGGTATATTATGGTTTGAATGATTTTACCCAACTGCGTAATGAACAAGTGGATTTCCTGAAAAAGGAGCTGTCTGCCAAAGAATTCAAGAAAGCAAAGAAACGTGTCCTTATTCATCATATTCCGCTTTACGGTAATTATGAAAAGAATCTCTGTGCAGATCTGTGGATTAAATTATTGGAAAAAGCACCTTTTAATGTCAGTCTGAATGCACATACACATAAATACGCTTACCATCCGCAAGGAGAACTGGGTAATAATTATCCGGTTATTATTGGTGGAGGATATAAGATGGACAGTGCTACGGTGATGATCTTGGAAAAGAAGAACGATGAATTGAGGATTAAGGTGCTGAATGTAAGAGGAGAGGTTTTACTGGATATTACAGTTTAGAGAAAACTGTATAAAGAAATGAAGGCCACTGGAATCATTTATAATCCTGTGGCCTTTATTCTTATAATCAGAAATATAGCTTGCACCGACTTTGATAATGTTCTTATTTTTTATATATGAATAAAATTATGAACTTCTTCGGGATTTAGAACTTTTGGAAACCACTCGCTTTTTCATAAGCTTTTTTCCCTTCCGTATCTTTATTGCTTGTATATCCGGGACCGCCACCGGCAACATATCCATTACTTTCACCATTGGTACTTGGACTTACCCAAAAAGCATACAAATCACCATTTTTGAGTTTGAATCTGAATCTGACTTCTTGTCCTGCCAGAGAGGATAAGTCACTGGCTCCATTCCATTCTACCTGTTGAATAGTAGAATCAATAGTAACTGCTTTACATTTGTCAGCCGAGAAGCCATCAATAACTTTATTATTTTTGTCCAGGATCTCCACCTTGAGTTCTCCTGCCGGACAGTTGACATTGACAAACATATATTTTCCGCTGAATTTGACAGGGTGGGTTGTCAAGCTACCTTCTCCTGTTGTCGACATAGAAGCAAATCCGTCTCTGCGAAGAGTAGCCATACCAGTAGCACCGTTTGAATGCATATAGCTGGAGCTATCTCCACCTTTAAAACCGATGTAGTAGAATCTTAACTGGTCTCCTACAACAGTACAGATACCACCTACGGATTGTACATATCCACGATCCCAGCTACCTGGCACACGGGTAGCAGGAATAAATGCATCCCTGTAAGGTCTGTCCCAATGAAAACCATCACGGCTGAAAGAAACTTTCAACTCTGTAATTTTTGGTCTGTTGGCTGCTTTGGCAATTTCATTTTCATCCAATAGAATTTGGTGGAGTCCCAACATGATGCTTTCGTAACCTACAGCATTCAGATTATAAAGTTCCGGTGGCAGATTGAATTCTGGATCCGGGGTATCTTTATTATCTGCATTACACCAGAATACTACATCCGCTTTTGACCAAACGGCTCCGGCCAGAAAGTCAGAGTGTTCCCGGTAATATCTGGCTCTTCCATGTGGAGAATTACCCAGTACACCCAGAGTACGTATGCTGAATACCCATTTCTTACGGAAAGGATTGTAGAACATAGTGCTTCTGTCACCGCAAGGACCTGTTTTGGTAAACCAGCTCCACTGCTTTCCATTCGAAGAAATCATACAATAGCCGGCATTGTCTGTTGCGTCAGCGTTCGGCGAGCGTAAAAACATTTTGTATCTCTCGTTGTCGGATGCCTCGTAATCCAGTACGACGGCGCATGAGTTTGCAGGAAATCTGGATAATGTCAGAAGTTCGTTCGAACCATTATTCAAATCCGGGCGTACCCAATTTACACCATCATTACTGGTCGCATAGGCCATTTTATTAAGCCATCCGGCCTCATACCACATTTTGAATATTTGTTCTCTGGGTTCCCACCACACACCACCGTCTTTGGCAGAAGCACCGGGAATGTTCGATGTCTCCAAAGCTGTTTCAGGTTTTAATATAGGGTTTTGTGCATACTTTTTAGGCTTATAGAATTTACGTTCCAGGTCTGTGTTAGCAATCAGAAAATTGTCAAAGAACAATTGACGGCCTACATCAATGGGAACCACTTCTGGCGGAGTCTGCAAATAAGGGACATTCATCGGTTCATACGAACTGATATTGATGTTTTTGGGCGGCCATACGGAAGGTAGGATAATACCGTTGTATAAAGTTCTCCAGTCGTCCGATGGATCATCGGGGTCTGGGGCAGGATCTGTTCCGGGATTTCCCGGAGGTTCGGATATTCCATCGTCTGATCCGCCACAACTATAAGATACTAAACATAACAAGAACATGCTAATGCATGCGTGCAGTTTTATTGATCTGCAAAGTGAGTACATATATTTCATAATCGTTCAGTTTATGTTTCTATTTATTCTTTGATTCGGTCATTAATTCGTCTGTCATATCTGTAGTTTTAGGGTTCAGCACTTTCAACTGCAGGAATATGGACAGACATACAGAGAAGATCATTATCAAAAAGACAAGATCTTTATAATTAGCTTCGAATGCTTTACCCAATTCATTGGTAATGATGGCTCCGGCAGCAATTCCGACAAAATTCATGAGACCGTAACCAGTGGCGCGGTAGCGTGAAGGGATAAACTGGCAAAGAATTGGCATATTATTGGTATCATACATTCCGAAGCCAAGTCCAAAGAGTATAGCTCCTGCTACAATAAACACAATGTTATTTCCATAAACCATTAGCAAAAGAGCAGGAACGATCAGGGATAGTCCTGTGGCACTGGTGTAAACCCTTCCTTTGATATTCTTTTGCACCCACTTGTCGGAGATAAAGCCACCAAGAAATACACCGACAAATGAAGAAAGGGCAAGGGTGGTGGTAGAAAGTGGCCCTGCGAATTCCATATCCATATTTAATGTGTCGGAAACCATGGTCGGAAGCCAGTTTTTGGTAGTCCATCCGGGAAGATTAAGTGCGGCAAAATAATATAGCATTACCCAGAAGGCGATATTGCTGAACAATACAGCCAGTCCCTTGAAGGTCATGGAAAGATTTTCCTTAATGCTTTTCTTTTGTTCGGTTTGTACTGTATATGTTTTTTTCTCATGCAGCAATGCGATGAGTACCAGGCTATAAATAATACCTATCATACCAAAAGAATGAAAGGTAAATTGCCAAGAAGTATGTGCGGCTACTGTTGCTCCGAAGCCACCGATAGCTTGTCCCAGATAAATCCCCGAGGTCAGTACACCAATGGCGATTGACCTTGTTTTCCCTTGGTGATAATCGGCTGTGAGAGACAGAGCGGCAGGAATATAAAATGCTTCGCTGACACCCATTAAAGCTCTTAATATATACAAGTGGCTGATGTCATCAACGTATCCCATCATAAGAGTGACAGTAGACCACACGAACAAGCTGATGACAATTAGCCATTTACGGTTCAAACGGTCTGCAATCATTCCCGATATAGGGCTCATAATGGCATATATCCAAAGGAATATAGCCATCAACCGCCCGAAATTGGTGATAGACTCCAGCTCTTTGATGTCCACCATGATAAATGGACGCATCGTAGCCAGCATCTGTCTATCTAAATAGTTGAGTAGAGACACTACGACGAGCATCCCTACTACCATCCATGGATAATATTTCTTATCTTTCAGCATATTTACATTTTGATTTTAATGACTATTTTCTTCACAGTCACCCCATTTTCGTCTTTTATGCTGGGACGATGTGGATCCTTAGGGAAGAAAACATAGAAAAGATCGGGTGTTGCCACTTCATATATAGCCGATGCATCGGGTTTGAAGAAGACAATATCCTTTTCTTCGTCATATTCACAAATAGGGACCACTTTGTCCAGTGTTGTTACCCCCATCTTCTCTTTTCCGCTAATCAGATATTGGAAGTCGATATATTTGCGATGTGCTTCAAAGTTGCATTCTGTTGCTTCTTTAGGGGTATATTCGCTGACAATAGCATATACTTCACGTCCTATGATTTCGTGTTCACCGGGAGACAGCCTGCCTAGATCTGTATTCTTCAGATACTCGAATGTGGCTTTCCATCTTTCCGGGTATTGGGCCTGGTGCTTTTTCAGAGCATCCATATCGAGTATCGGACTGGCAGCTACTGTCCAACCGTATCTCCAATCTATTTCTGTGGGGTCGGCTGCGGATGTGGCAATGCTATTATTCTTTTTAATGTTTTCACAGGAACAAGTCATGGTAATAATCATTAGTAGAGTGATTAATTGGTTGTTTGTTCTCATAATACTTGAATGATTTGTTGTTTCAATTCTGTTACATTCTTTCTGATTGTTTCCAGATCGGCATTATTCACTTTTTGCAAAGGTTCGCAGATATAGTCGGTTATCAAGCCTTCTGTAAACAATGCTGCTTTCAGACCTTTGAGAAAGGATACACTTGACTTATCTACGGAATAAACTCCGGTGGAAACCTTCATTACCAGTTTCTGTAGTTTAAGTATTCTTTCTGTATCTTTCGCTTTGCAGGCTTTGAATAAGTTGACGTATAGTTCTGGAAACAGATTAGAACCGGAGTTCACGCCACCATTGCCACCCATTGCCATGGTAGAAGCCAGCATTTCATCCGGCCCTACGAGAATGGTGAAATTGGGATATTCTGCTTTTATTTCTGCGAGTAGTGTGTTGAAGTAAGTACCATTACCGGAACTGTCTTTCATGCCGATGATGTTCGGATGCTTAGCCAATGTCTTGACTGCTTCAACGGAAATCATTAATTTAGTTTGTGCCGGGATGTTATATAAGAACAAAGGCAGAGGTACATTATCGGCAATAGTGGTATAATAGTCGATAATTTCTTTCTGTGTCAACCCTAGATAGAACGGAAGTGCGGATACTAAATAAGTAACCCCACATTCTTTTGCGTAACGAGCCATATTCAGGCTTTCTTCGATACAGCAGTCGGCAATACTGACAAATACTGGAACACGTCCCTTTACGTATTCTATCGAATATTTAATTAAATCTTTTCTCATCCGGGGAGAAATACTTGTTCCTTCGCCTGTAGTACCCATGAGAAACACACCGCTGACTCCGCCATTAATCAGATGATCCAGCAATTTTTCCAAGCCTTTGAAATCTATGTTTTCTCTGTCGATAAGGGGGGTAACCATTGGGGTTATCACACCTTCAAATAAATCTTTATTCATCATTCTTTATATTATTACTGATTATTATCTTAACATCTTTCTAATAAGTTGGGGAAATCTTGTGCCTTTTTGTAAGCCCTCATCCCTTCTTTGTCTATACCACCGCTGAACCCCGGTCCTCCTGCTGCATTATATCCGTTGCTGGCACCTTCCGTATCGGGACTTACCCAGAATGAATACAAATCTCCATTGGTGAGATAGAATTTGAATCGGACCGATTGGCTTTTTAAGGTAGACAGGTCTTTTTTATTTTTCCACCTAATTTGCGCAATCGTACTGTCTACTGTCAACGGTTTACAGTCATTGGCAGAGAATCCCTGAATGACTTTATTGTCTGCATCCAATACCTCGACCTTTAGTTCTCCATTTGGACAGTTTACGTTTACAAACAGGTATTCCCCAGTAAATGTAACAGGACGTGTCACTAGTGTTCCTTTCTCCTTTTGGGCGGAGTAAGATACAAAACCATCTCTGCGCAACACTGCTACACCGGTGCTTCCATTGGCATGCATCCCATTTTTCTCATAGACAGTGCTTTTCTTTTTCTTGTTCCCTTCGAAGCCTATGTAGTAAAACCAAAGCTGATCTCCTACGATGGTGCATAGTCCACCCACAGATTGTACATATCCTCTGTCCCATGAGCCTGCTTTCCGTTCGGCCGGGATAAAAGTATGCCGGTCGGTACGGTCCCAATAGAAACCATCGCGACTGTAAGCCACTTTCAGTTCGGTTATTTTAGGAACTCCGGCTTCTCTACATCTCTCATTAGATGGTCCCAGGTGTATCTGGGGTAATGATAGCATGATACTTTCGTAAGGAACTGCTGATAGATTGTATAATTGTGCCTTATCGCCAATATATGGATCTGGGTCATCCAGGTAATCGGCTCCTAGCCAGAAGATAAGGTCTTCTTTTGTCCATTTTGCCCCCTCCAGAAAGTTTGGATGCTCGTGGTAATAACGGAATCGTCCGATAGGAACCCGGTTTATGTTCTCCGGATTCCGAAGACTGTATACCCATTTTTGGCGGAAAGGATTGTAGAACATCGTACTTCGGTCTCCACATGGCCCGGTTTTGACTGGCTTTCCCCAATGAATCCCATCTGGAGAAACCATACTAAACCCATAGTTGAAACGTTCCGTAGAGCCGGGTATGGAATTCGGAGAACGTAGGAACATTTTAAAACGTTCTTCCGGATTCTTAGTAAAATGATCCAGCCAAACCGTGGAAGAGTCTGCTACAATTTCTGGTACAATCTGGTTGGTTCCCGCTACTACATCCAGATTTGGACGTTCCCAATGTATTCCGTCTTTACTTGTAGCGTAAGCCATTCTATGTAACCAACCGGCTTCATACCACATTTTAAAAATATTATCTTTGGGATCCCACCATACTCCACCATCTTTGGCACTGGCTCCGGGAATACCATATGTCCCTTGTTCCAGTTCTGTTTCGGGTTTCAATACGGGATTAAAACTCATTTTGCGCGGTGTGTATGATCTGCGTTCCATATCTGTTTGTTCAATCAGGAAATTGTCGACAAAGAGCTGTCTTCCCAGATCGATAGGAACGATTTCCGGGCGGTTGGTCAGATAAGGTAAAGGCATGGGATCATAATTCATGCTAATATTTCTTGGTGGCCAAACGTCGGGTAGTGTAATGCCATTGTATAGTGCACTGCTTGGAGAAGCACCCCCTCTTAGGAAAGAGGGGAATGCTATATTAGGTATAAATGCTGTGGACAATGCTAAACCTGCATTTCTTATAAAATCACGTCGTTTCATTTATATGCTATTTTATGATAGATTAGTTAATTGGAAGGGCTGTCCCAATACGGATTCTGTTTTAGATTCGGATTGATAACAAGGGCAGAGCTTGGCAATGGTGCTAAGTAATCACGGTCTTCATTCCAGGTTTTTACTTTATCTGTATTGACAACTTTGTTACCGGAATCTCCATTGCTGAGGAAGATGCCTACATTTAGTCCGATTGAGTTTTTTTCTGTAAGATTACTGGGACGTTCACCTATATAAATATAGAAGTTAGCGTTTCTGGCTGTGTATGCAGGCTTGTCCAAATCATACTTGGTTGAAGGCGCAGTAACTGTTGAAAAATAAACTCCTTTGAATTGCTCGGTAAACAAATGGCCGGCTTTCCAACGAATGATATCATCATAACGTAAGTTTTCCATAACCATTTCAACTCTACGCTCTCTCCGTATTTCGAGGATAACTCCCTTATTGCTACCGTTTACCAACGGATATTGTGCGGACAGTACCGGATCTGGATTAGCATTTGCTGCTGCCATGTCCATGTTCGGCATTCCAACACGGTCACGTATTAATTTTATACTTTGTTCCAAGTCTGTTTGGAGTAGTGTGCCCAGTTCTGCCTTTGCTTCAGCATAGTTCAGTAGGACCTCGGCATAGCGATACAGGATGATATCATTTTCATTACTGGTCTGCTTATCATAATCGCCGGATTGTATGTACTTAATTGGCATATATCCGGTGGTAGAGATTATCATAGCCTCATATAATCTATTCACATCATGTGTCTTGCCGATACGTGCATAGCCGGGACACCTGACTGTTTGGAACATACGTGGATCTCTGTTTTCGAACTCCTCACCAAAAATCATCGTTGCATAACCCGGTTGGTCGGTGAAACGGGTACCATCATTCATTAGATAAGAATCCATAAATGCTTTACTTAGTCCAATTTGGTTACCACTGGCATTGATGATCGAATAATTAGTGTTATGTTTTACCCCTAGTGAAATACTGTAGGCATAAGCAGTGATTACTTCTACATCACTGGCGTTATTGGTTGCAGGTTGTGCAAATAAATCCCGGTAAGCAACATCCGTTCCCTCCCCTTTGTCAATAGTGTATTTACCTGAAGTCATTAATGCTTCAGAAGCTGATACGCATTCTTTTAGGAATTTCTCCGATCCTTCTATGTTATGGTATTTTCTGAATGTACCTTCGAATAAGCAAAAACGGCTCTTTAAGGCCAATGCTGTCCATTTGGTTATTTCATTCAAGCTTTTGGCTTCCACCCCGTTCTTGATCGCCTTATCCAAGTCTTCCAGGATTTTATCTGCAATCATTTCACGGGAATCACGTGGCTTGTACAGTTCCGGACTGTTATCTTCGAGCACAGTATCATACCAGGGGACTCCACCAAACGTTTTCAGTTTGTCGTAGTAGAATTGCGCTCTCAAATAGTATGCCATTGCGTTATACTTCTCACGTACAGTCTCGTCCGGACAGTTCACCGAATATTTCAAGAAGATATTAATCTTTCGCAGATTATCCCAATCCCAGCTTCCGGCTGATTGTGTGGAACTCCGTTTACCGATCATATAGTCAGGGAGTGTAGGCCATATTACGTCGTCAGTCTTTTCCATCATTCTTCCGGCGGCTACACTGGCTCCATTATCCACATTGGATGCTCCTGACAACATGGGCAGAAGTCCATTGATGTATAATTTTAGCTCTGTTTCATTTTTTAGAGAGTTTTCCGGAGTCATTTGATCTTGCGGTAACTGGTTTAAATCACAGGCGCAAAATGAAAGCGATAGTGAACTTATCAAAAAGGCTTTCTTTAGTATCGTTGTTGTTTTCATACTTATAGATGTTTAGCGTTGAAAAAATTAGAACGTCAGATTTACACCGACAGATACCGTTTTAGAGAACGGATAGATACGTGCGTCGTTGGCAGACATGGCTTGTTCGGGATCTATATAGTCTGTCTTGAACGGTGACCAATAACATAGATTTTCACCAGCAAAATAGATTCTTAGTCGTTCGATTCCAGCTTTTGTTGTAAGTTTGGTTGGTAATGTATAACCTATCGAGAGATTTTTCAGACGTAAGTATGCCAGGTTCTGTAAATATCTGTCATTAACAACTTGCATTTGTCCGTTATCATTGTATGCAGCACTACCACGTTCGAGACGAGGAAAGTATGCACCTTTATTCTCTTCCGACCATGCTTGTTCGGCCATGCCTTTCGGAAGAAAAGCACTGTTGACACGTCCCCATGAGCCCCAGAATTTTTCCATTTCTTTGTTCGGATACAAGTCTCTTTGGCCAATACCCTGGAATGAGATGGAGAAATCGAATCCATACCAATTTATGTTTGCTCCGAAACCATAGTTGTAGCGCGGTGTTTCGTTACCGATAACTTCGAGGTCACCATGATCCTCAAGTGTGTTTGCTCCATTGTTAATAATGTTATTCCCGTCCTTATCGAGGTATTTTACATCTCCACCACGGGCAACAGACCATTTACCCTGACTTTTCAAAATGTCTCTGTTTACTGCCGACTGGTCTATCTTGCTAGTCCATTCCGTAGCTTCTTCATCTGATTGGAATAATCCGCCAGTTCTGTAACCCCAGATTTCACCGATTTTCTTTCCTACATAATAATCTGTCAGAATGTTCGTGTCATTTCCTTGGTATTTAGTGATTTCGGAGGTTGCGTCACCTATAGAACCGAAAATTTCATAATTCAGTGATCTCCCGGCCAGTTTGAAATTATCACGCCAGGTTACAGTGATTTCATATCCTTTTGTTTTCATTTCTCCGGCGTTTTGGCGGGGAGGGTTTGCACCGTAAACAGCAGGAAGAGTCACTCCGTCGACAAACATATCAGAAGTTTTTCGGATAAAGTAATCCCCACTGAAGTTAAGTCTGTTGTCCAATACACTGATATCTATACCCATGTTGAGGGTACCTACCTTTTCCCAGGTATAATCGCCTGCTACAGGAGCGGGAGTCGTTAGATAATAGGCAAGCGAATTACCAACAATATAAGAAGACTGTTTCTGGGTAATGGTAGAATATGGATACATACTTACTCCCAACTGATTTCCCAGAACACCATAAGAAGCTCTAACTTTCAGGTTATCGAAGATATTCAATCCTTTCATAAATTGTTCCTCGCTGATTCTCCATCCGGCCGATACGGAGGGGAAGAAACCATATCTATTTCCTGAAAGGAATCTGGAAGAACCATCATATCTTCCGTTGACTTCTAGTAAGTAACGTTCTTTATAATTATAATTGGCTCTAAAGAAAAGGCCGAACAATTCGTAAGCAGATGCGCCTCCTGTGGCTTTGAGGTCTGAAGCTCCTGTTCCTGTTGCCAAATTCAAGTCGTTCAGTGTTTCGGACAATACATCTGTGCGATAACCGAGTAGATCATGGTTTTGTTGTTTCTCATAGTTCATACCTACTGTAGCTGATACATGATGTGCTTTTGCAAAAGTATTACCATAGGTAGCATATACGTTGAATACGTGAGACGGATCATAAGACATTGATTTCTGTATATAGTCTTTTTTATGAGTGGAAGTAGTACTCAGCTGTGTCTCGTTGGCATATCCGTTAGAAATATATACTAATCCCTGACGCTTCCAATTATCATCCATAGTGAAACCAAATGTGTAATCTGCATTTACAGATAAATTCTTGATCGGAGTGATTTCAACAGAGAATGTATTCCGAAAGCGTCTTTTTCCTACATTTCCTTTAGATACACCTCCATAAATATCTGCCACACGTCCTTCATTGAGAACTTTACCGTTTTTCATTAAGCCGGTGTAGTTGCCATCTGGCCCGATAGGTACATAATAAGGTGCGCAGTTAATCATGGTTCTGGCAAAAGCTGCATTGGCTGCGTTCTCACCCGGATATGTGTGCGAACTATCAAAATAGTTTGTCTGGTTTCCGATTTTCAACCATGGTTTTATTTCCGCATTAAATTTGGAAGTCAGGGTATATTGTGTATATTTCTCATCAACGCGCTTCATCATACCATCTTTCGAATAGAAATTTGCGGATACGTAATATTGAATCTTGTCTGTACCACCAGAGATACTTACGTTGTGAGATTGCGACGGCATTCTTTCTTTATACATCCAGTTCCACCAATCAAAGTTGGCATAGTAATTGTATTTTTGTCTGCCATTACTTTCTGTAGTGGTGACTACCCATGGGCGATCCGGATTTTCTGTAGTATCATATCGGCGTGCTTCCAATTCTTTATAATCTTCCTCTGTATATCCGGTAGCAGCTCCCATGAACCCTTTCTGTCCCATGTATGATGTATCATAAATATAGGCGTGTTCATAGCCGGAAGTGACGAAATCGGTGGAGACGGTCGGTTTTGACCATGAAAAATAACCGTCGTAAGAAATTTTGGCTTTGCCGGATTTAGCTTTTTTAGTAGTGACTAAAACGACACCAAAAGCAGCCCGTGCACCATAGATGGCTGCCGAAGAAGCATCCTTGAGTACGGAGATAGATTCAATATCATTCGGATTTAGTTGGTCTATGCTACCAGGAATACCATCTACCAGAATAAGAGGCGAACTGGAATTCACAGAACCCATTCCACGAATGGAGATTGTTCCGCCTGCTCCGGGACTTCCCGTGTTTACCTGAATATTAACGTTAGGCATAGCTCCTTGTAACATTTGTGTAACAGATGATGTAGACCTGTTTTCCAGCACCTCGGCTGTGACCTGGCTGACTGCTCCTGTCAGGTTCACCTTTTTCTGGGTACCGTAACCAACAACGACCACTTCGTCCAGCAATTGGTTGTCGTCATGCAGGGTTACATTGATCACTTTTTGGTTGGCAGGTACTATTACTGATTTGAATCCGATGAAACTGAATTCAATAGTATCACTCGGATTTGCTTTTACCTGATAGTGACCGTTGAGGTCTGTGACAGTTCCGGTAGTCGTTTTCCCATGTTTAACGATGACGGAAACTCCTAACAAAGGTTCTCCGTTACCGTCTCTAACGGTACCAGATACAGAGTTTTGAGCATACACATTCATAGAGAAAATGAATAGGCAGCTTAATAACAGTATAAGTTTATGTCTTATACTGTCAGTTACTAACTGAAGATTTCTACCTGATAGAATAAATCGTCGGTTCGAGTAGGTTTTCATGTTCATTAAATTTAGAAGTTGAGCGATAAGGTAATTCGTTTTCTATGATGAAGTGGTTCACTTCTTCGAGAGTAGGGATAGATGGTTGAGCACCCGAGCGGGTAACGGCAATTGCGGCCGCTGCATTCGCAAAATTGATGGCTTCTATATTTATCTCCTTTTGAGCACACATGACAGCCAATGCGCCGCAGAATGTATCGCCGGCCGCAATTGTGTCAATGGCATTCACTTGGTAACTGGGAAGCCGGACGCTTGTATGAGCATTTTTCATATATACGCCATGGCTTCCTAGTGTTATCACAACATTTTGTGTACCTGCCGCAATCAGAGCTTCGGCTATCTTTTCTAGGTTATCCCCTGTATGTTTGATACCTGAAACAAAAGCTGCTTCTACTTCGTTGACTACCAGAATGTCGATAGCTTTCATCAACTCTGCATCAATCAGACAGGCAGGTGCAGGATTAAACAAAACCTTTTTACCTTTTTGTTGTGCTAATAGTGCAATACTCTTAATCGTATTGTAAGGAATCTCCGCTTGCATTACTACTATTTCCGTCTCATCAATTACTTTGGAAAAATGATTGATTGATTCGGGAGATAAAGAATAGTTTGCCCCCGGGGCTACGGCTATACAATTTTCTCCACTATCTGCTACGAAGATTAATGCTGTTCCTGTAGGATGCTGGGTGTCATTGATAATATAATCCGTAGTGATTCCCTCTTTTTCAAAATTCTTTTTGAGTATATCGGCATACATATCATTCCCAAGGGAAGTGACAAAGGTGACCGAACCTCCCAGCCGTGCTGCAGCCACGGCCTGGTTTGCACCTTTTCCTCCAAGAGATTGCATAAAAGAGGCATCACCGACAGTTTCGCCGGGTGCCGGTAAATGGTTGACTTGAGCAACCATGTCGATGTTTGAGCTTCCAATAACTACTACTTTCATGTGAATCAGATTTATATTTAACCTAGGTCTTTTATTTTTTTATAAAGTAACTTCCATTTTATAAGGAATAGCACTCTGTGCACCGATACGGGTAACGGCAATTGCTGCCGCTGCGTTGGCAAACTCGACAGCTTCTGTCAGTGAATGCTTTTCGGATAGACAAACACTAAATGCACCGCAGAATACATCTCCAGCTCCGGTAGTGTCGATAGTCTCTACTTGTTTGGCAGGAATCATTGCATATTTATCTTTCTCCTTTACATAGGCACCATCTTTACCTAATGTGATGACGACATTTTCTATGCCTTTATCTCCTATTGTTTTGGCGGCCCGGTGGGCGCTTTCTATATCTATGACTTTAATTCCGGACAACATTTCGGCTTCAATTCGGTTAGGAAGTATGGTGTGTATGTTTCTAAGAAATGTATCACTCAAGGTAGATGCAGGCGCAGGATTGAGTATTACCTTTTTGTTGTACTTATTGGCGATAGTAGCTGCAAACTCTGCAGTTTCTATTGGAACTTCAAGCTGCATGAGTATAATATCAGCTTCCTTGATTTTTTCTTCGGCTTTGTTGATATCTTCAATGGAAAGGGAACGGCTTGCACCCGGTGCAACAATAATACTGTTTTCTCCGAAAGAATCGACAGAGATAAGTGCCACTCCTGATGGACTTTTCTGATCAGTGAAGATAAATTCTGTATTAATTTTTTCCGATTTATATATTTCCAATGCCTGTAAACCGAACAAGTCATACCCGATTTTGGAAATGAAAGTGACCTCGGCTCCTAATCGGGATGCCGCAATTGCTTGATTGGCTCCCTTGCCGCCGGGATTCATATAAAATGTTCCGCCCAGAACGGTTTCTCCCGGTACCGGTAGTCTGTTGGCTTTTACAACCATGTCGGTGTTGCAACTTCCAATTACTACTACTTTGGGTTTATGAATAGATATAGTTTCCATGGTATTTAAAATTAGGATAATGCAAATGAAAGGAATAATAATGCATCGTTTTCTACATTAATAATTGATTTATATAAATTCAAAGATAACATAATGAAGCTAATTCTCCTTGATAATAAGGATGTATAGAATGAATATATAAAGTATGTTTATATAATTACAAATAGAAAAAGTGAACTTGAAAGATGCTTTTTTATGATAGGGAAAGGATGCAACAACCTTCCTTTTTAGGGTTCTTTAGCATTTGTGTGTATTCTCAACACCTCGGAAAGCTTTTCTTTCCGGATTTTCGATTCCATCCATGCTGTGAAATCAAAGATGCGTAAAAGCTGGTTCTCGTATTTATCATTATATAGCTCCTGGATTTCCGGAGATAGCTTTTCCCAAAAGGCTTCCCGATCTTTGCGCAGGATAGGGAGGTTCCTTTTATTCAGGAACCATAGAATAATTCGTTCAGTCTTAAATGTCTGTTCTTTCGGTGAAGAAAGACTTCGGGTAATGGAACGTGATTCGTGCCGGATCAGTTCGTATTCTTGTGTTTCGTAATAAGCGATGAGGCGAACCAGACGAATGGTTCTCATCAGTGGGAGGTATTTAATATTATGGTCGACAATGGCGTTACTTATATATTTTTTGGCTGCTTTATAGTTCTGATTACCAATATGCACAATCGTTGTATAAAGTAATAGTTCACTTTTGCGTATAGGACTTAGCCAGGCTTCTTTGTCGTAGAGCGTCTCCTGGTAACGATTCATGATCTCTGTACAGTCTAAGAAATCTCCTTTGTCCAAATAAGGGAACAGTTCGTACTGAAAGAGCAGGCAGGTGGCATTTACTTTAAATTCAAGAGAAGAATCTTCAGCTATCAGTCTTTTTAATTTTTCCAGGAAGTACGGCATTTCGTTGTAGTTGCCCACTGAACGTAAACTTCCGAGCACTCCTTCGAGCACTGACAAATAATAAATGGGTGGATTCGACCAAAACTGTTGGTTCTGTTCAAACAAAGAATTCAGTTCCTTGTATGAGTTTAGGGCGGCTCTGTAATCTCCCGCTCCCATTAAATAGTTTGCTTGGAAAAGTTTATGGTTTCGTGTCAATTCAAAATTCCCCTCCGCATCTGAAGAAGCGGCTATATAAAGTTCGTTGACCATGAGGTCATTCATATCCTGTTTCTGTTTTGAAGTCCGTATCGCCCCGATATGAGAGAGACGATATTTCAGTAAATTGTGTAGTGAGGATTGCTCCGTTATCTTTCGGATTTTCTTTAAAGATTCATTCTGAATAAAATGCTTGTGAAAGAGTTCCTGTTCTGTCATGTTAGGGAAATTCAGCCGTAGCAGATATTCCAGTTCCTGTTTCAGGGCAATCGTCAGAATTTCGTTATTCTCATAAAATTGTGCTTGCTCTATTGTATTGGATAAAATCTCGAAACACTCTTCGAACAGAGAGCGTTCATAAAGCATACGGGCTTTGCATAGATCGTTTAGCAAATCATAGTAGATGTCTTTCTTCTTTCTTAATGTGAGTAGCGTATCTACCAGTTTCTCATATAAATATTGAATGGATACTTCGAAAGAACCTTTAGGTCTGCGCTTATAAAATTCTTCTTTCACTGCATTTCCATTGGGCTGTTTGCTCTTTGTGATAATATCATAAATAACCAGATAGTCTTTCTCCTCCTTATCTTTGACGACTTGCAAAGAGAAGTGTTTCTTTTCAGATTTCGATAGTGAATATATTAAGGAAATAACGGAATCGACTCTTTTCATGAAGCCCTTTCGATTAGTATTAGGTTGCAATAATCGGGAATTTCTGTGAGAAAAACAAGTTATTTGAGAAATTAACAAATCCGGCTTAAATGAGCTTAAGCCGGATTTGTCTTTAAATATTAATCATTGATGCGGTTTCTTATGCTGCCGGATCCGGTGCTTCACCACCACCTTCGTTTCCACCTTCTCCACTGCCTCCATTTCCATTGTCAGGTGTGCCGGAATTGTTGCTTTTAGAACTATCCAATTTCTGGATGCTTACTGACTTTATCATGCCTTTAAACATGCTACCTGGAGTGAAAATTATTTTACGGTTCTTTAAAGTATCCGTAGTCACTTCTTTTTCATCATCCTGACTTTTGCATCCGAATGAAGGACGAAATGTTCCGAATTCTCCAAGGCTTACCGAAGCCCCGATTTCCATATAGGTTATCAGCGAATCTATCAATCCGTCGAGTACTGATTTTACAGTACCGCGTGGAACGAACCCTACTTTTGTTACCTGGTCACATAGCATTTTAAAATCAACAGTAACCACGTTGAATGGTCTTGCTACATATTTTTCAGCTTTTTCCTTATCAAAGCCAAAGGTTGTTTTCTTGACTACATATTTCAGTGCCATAATTTTTAATAGTTTTAATCGTTAGTAAATCTAGTTATTATTTTGTGATCACGTTGCAAAGATATGGTATCGGAATTTGCTGTGCAAGCGATTTTGAAGAAGTGCGTTAATAAAATAATTAATATTGAGACAATAGACTGTTATATAGCTGCTTATACGTTTCTTAATATTTACATCATCGCAGCCGCATCTATAAATAGATACTTTTTGCTTGTTTTTTCTAAAAGGCTTAATATAAGATCAATGATAGGTTAGGGCTGCGGTTCATTTTTCATTATTCTGCAACAGCATTGATTGAAAATTGGAATCGTGTGATAGGTAAGCAGAGTATGGTCTTGGCTTCGTCAATGCACCACCCTAAACCATCCTATTTTCCATCGGTTAGTGTTATTGAATAAATATCTCACCTGAATAGTTCATTATAAAAGAATAATGCTTACCTTTAGCAACAATAAAACAGAACTAACACGAGGTTACCCCCCCGAAATTTAATAATATGAGAAAGATTATTATAGTAAGTGCTATATCAATGGTCATTTTTTCCTGTTGTATCGGTGTTTCTTCTAATACTGATAAAGATAAGAAATATCTATATATAGAAGCGACAGGAACTAATTCTCATGGTGATTATAGTGCTAAGATAGACACCCTTGAAATAATGGAGAAGAACGATTCACTGGCATATTTGAAAGCTTTTGAAGAATTATGTGTATCACAACGGGCGAGTGCTTTAGTAGTTGAAATAATGAAGGAAAAAATGGGAGATCGTTTTGATGAGTATGAGGAGGTTCATGATTTCCGATTATTGAATGAGAAATTAGAGGAAGTGGACCGGACTATAGTTCCCGATAGCGTCTTGGCAGAAATAGCCCAGAGCATTTTCTCATTAAAATTGGAAAAATAGTTACCTGGCACTTTATCATTATTAGTTAAGAGTTAATTATCCTGATATTATTAACATATAGACATTATGAAATACGACGTTTTTATATCTTATTCCAGTAAAGACAGTGGGGTTGCATTTGATGTATGTGCCATGTTAGAAGCAGCCGGTCTAACTTGTTGGATTGCTCCCAGGAATGTATATGGTGGTAAGTCATATGCACGGGAAATAATTGAAGCGATAACCGAATCACAGATCGTGCTTTTTATCTTTTCGAGTTATTCTAACTGCTCTTCCCATGTAGAAAGTGAAATAGATATAGCTTTCAACCAGGAGAAAGTTATCATTCCTTTTAGGATAGAGGAAGTAAAGATGTCTCCGGAACTTACTTACTATATTAATAAGAAACATCATATTGATGGAATCCCAGAGCCAGCTCTATCATTCGATATTTTAAAAGAAAGTGTGTTGAATAATATTCCCCGGCTTCAAAAGGAACTGGATAAAGAAAGAGCTTATAAATTGTTGAGAGAAGATTTAGGTGATTTTGATATTGAATTTTTAAAAAGTGTCTTGCAGAATAGTAGAAACAATAGAGCTGATCCAAGAAATGTTAATTGTGAAGATAATGTGGCCGAGAACGAATTTAATATATTGCAAAATGCCGCAGGAGAACTATGTCTTTTAATCAGATCCCGGAATGGAAGACCTAGAAAACCATGTTTTATTTGCGATAATTCAAACTTTACTATATTATTCCGGAATAATTCGTCTGCTGTATTTTTAGAAGATATTAATCCTGTAGCTGTTGAAGCTCTCAATAAAGTGAATCAGATGTTGGTCGTGGAACTTAATAATGACGAAGTAGTTAGAGAATATGTTGTACCGATAGTTCTGATTGAGGGATTAACATCATATTTGCAAGATGATGCTATATATGATAAAGATAGCGGTATTCAGGGAACTTTAGACCGTGTATTGAGTCACAAGCAGCAAACATTGTTAAGGAAGCTGTACTGTAACTGGAGAGAGAATTAAAAAGTATAACTAACAATGGAATAAAATTAGGAGAGTAGGCTGCTGCTTTATTTATTACTCAAGAAAAAGTATTTTTCTACCCGAAGGTACCAAATGTAGCAACGTGGATTGTAGGCTTACCGTCTTCCGCGACAAGGGCGACAAACAACTTGCCGACAAACAGGTTACCGAACTCGCCACCAAAGACAGAACGCCTCTTATCAAAGGCTTCTCCGTAAGAAACTGTCAGGTGATAGTTCAGTTCTATAATGAATATAGTCAACAACTTACAAATACGCAACAACCTGTTTTGCATTTGCAGTTAGTTTTCATGACATTGTCGGTTAAATAACTAAGCTGGTCACACAATGTTATTCTGATGCAAAAGGCAAAAGACCTCAAGGCCCGGTATTGGTATATGATACAGTGCCTCAAAACAGTTGGGACGTACCTTCTCACCGCCAGCCCGTTATCTAGCAGTATATCTGCAATCCCTTGACTGTAGACGACGATCACCCCGTCCGTTTCCGCTTTCACCGGAGCGTCACGAACTCACGTTCCTTTTATCCGTTTTTTCTTTTTCTTTCGTTCATCCATCGCTTTCCACAGGTTGCCCGGCATATCGCCCAGATATTTCTTGCAGAATCCGTTGAAGTGCTGTACAGTTAACGACATCTCCGACACAGTCTTCAGAAAATGGCTCAAACAGTACGATGAGGGCGGTCTTGAAGCTTTGGTACGTGCTGACGCAGAGATAAAGGATGTACTTCCTGAGGGTATTGACCGCACGGAGGAATTCTATAAACGAGAAATCTTACGCTTGTGTATAGAGAATGAACGTCTAAAAAAAATTATGCGGTGCGGACGAACGAGGTTGGGCAAACGGAGTATGTTTGTTTAAAAACGAAGAATTCAAAATAGTCGACATGCTGTCAAGAGATTTTGCAATAACGGATATTTGCGCCATGATGGGCGTAAGCCGTGCAGGTTACTATAAATGGAAGCGTCGTGATCCCTCTACGCGTGACCTTAATAGGGAAACGATGGTGGAGTTCGTTGAGCAGATGCACTCGGAACATTCTACCCATGGATACCGTTGGGTGGTAGCTTTCATACGTAATGAGCTTCGAGCCACCGTTAGTGACAACTTTGTCTACAAGTGTTTTCGTTATCTTGGTATTCAGTCGGAAACACGTCCTTGTTTTGCCATAGGCTATGATACTCCAGTGAACTATCATCTGATTTCATGAAGGGTGTAAATACTTGAAGAACTTTCATATTGGAACAGACTATCCTATTTTCTTTGTTTTTCTATTTCTTTAAATATACCACCGTCTTACCTCCACCATATTTTCGTATAATTCCCTCTTCTAAATAGGTATTTAACAGTATAGTTGCCTTGTATCGGCTTATGCCGGCTAGTCTCGTGAAATCGACACAAGTGATGCAACCTTGTTCATCCAGATGTTGCATAAGGATGCTAAGGCATTTGTCTTCATCGGGATTGCCATTGCTTCGGTAAGGTGATTCCATGCGTTCCAACGGTAATGGCTCCATGTTCTCACGGAATTTTTTGTTGATGCGCAGGTTTACTTTATTCAGGTGGATGGAAGGAGAGCGGATTTCTTTCTTCTCCATTACCGGGCGGTCGCATTTCAGCGATAAGGAGAAATAACCTAATTCTCCGACTTCCACAATCCAGCCTTGTTTCAACCAATGTTGTAACTCATCGGTAATTGCTTGCAGGCATCCTTCAATGGTGGCCTGACTGAAGCCGTTGCTTTTAGATACTAATTCTATAAACTTCTTAGCATCAAGAGTTCCTGATGGAATCACTCGTGCGTGAAGTGGTTGCTGCTCATCCTTTTTTTGTGGGTTGCCACTGGCATAAAGATCGTAATAAACACTCATGTCTTATTTTGTTTTTAGTTATTCAGTAAATATTGTCTCCGGCTACATGATTTTATTCGTTTGACTATAGTCATTTAAAATGTTGACTATAGTACTTCTTTTATTTGACTATAGTCTATCGAAAGAAACACTATAGTCAAATGAATTAATTCGTGCACTCAAAGGTATTAATTATTTCAGGTAAAGACACTAATTTATGTATTAAATGAGAAAATACTATCTGCCCCTTTATATTTTCTTTTAAAAACGATACCTTTGAAGTGTTTTCTTTCTTTTTTATCAAGTATGGATTGATTTCCGGCAAGTTCTCCTATATTTCCCGAATTAATATTCATTAACTTATTTGCCGTAATACTTTTTAATATCTCTTGTGTATTAGCTAATAGATATTGAACTATTAACTTTAAAGACTAATATTATGGAAAAAGATTCTCCTTTTTCATCCACCGGCAGAAGGTGTATTGTAACCCTAATGTGCATATTTGTCACTGCTTTTGTTTATGCACAACAGCAAAAAATATCGGTTAGTATCAAAGAGCTTCCTCTTAAAGAGGCTATCAGTCAGATAGCAGAGAAGGCATTGATGAATGTAGCCTATAGCAAAGAATTTGTGGATACGAGTAGGAAAGTGTCATTGGAGGTAAAAGACACAGATGTAAGCAAAGCACTAACTCTTTTGCTAAAAGGGACTAACATTGGGTTCCGTTTCCTGGATGACAGTATTTTATTTTATAATAAAGAATATCAAAATAAAACTGAACCTGTTGATTCACAAGGAGAGAAGAAGGAACTGTATGTGAAAGGTAAAGTTACTGACGAGAATACGGAACCGATCATCGGAGCCACCGTATCGGTAAAAGGATCGACTACAGGTACAATCACCGATATCAATGGTCAGTATTCCATCAAGGTACCCTATGGAAGTACACTTCGGTACTCATACGTCGGCTACCGTGAAGAAAGCGTCATAGCGAAAGCAACGACAGTAAACGTAGTGATGAAAGAGAATGCTGTCAGCTTGGAAGATGTAGTAGTTGTAGGCTATGGCGTGCAAAAGAAAGTGAATGTAACAGGTGCTGTATCTATGGTTAAAGCGGAGGCTATTGAGAACAGGCCTATAACTAACGTAACTACGGGGCTGCAAGGACTGTTGCCTGGAGTTAGTATCGTTTCTTCTTCGGGGCAGCCGGGTGCTGTGCCCAGTATCAACATTCGTGGTACGGGAACTATTAACAGTAGTACAGCACCTTTGATCTTGATTGATGGAGTAGCCGGGGGAGACATCAACTTATTGAATCCTTCGGACATCGAAAGCGTATCCGTACTGAAAGATGCCGCCTCATCGGCCATTTATGGAGCACGTGCCGCTAACGGTGTTATTCTTGTAACGACTAAAAAAGGAGAAAAGAAAGAGAGCGTAGTATTTCAATATAACGGATATGCCGGATTCCAGACTCCCACAGCATTGCCCGAACTTGTTAACGGAAGGGAATACATGGAACTCTCCAACGAAGCCATGAGTGCTGCCGGATTTTCCAAGCCCTATACACAAGAGGCTTTCGATAAATATGATTCGGGACTGTATCCCAACGAATATTCCAATACTGACTGGATTGACGAAATATACAAAAGCCGGGCTTTTCAGACGGGGCATAATGTGAGTGCACGGGGTGGAAGCGAGAAAACCGGATTTTTTATGTCGTATGGTTTCCTGGATCAGGATGGGCTGGTTGTAGGTGACGGATATAGTTCAAAAAGACACAATGCGCGTATCAGTGTAAACACGGAGGTGTATGATCGTCTGAAACTGACCGGACAGATGAGCTATGTCGATTTCTATAAAAAGGACTTAGGTTATAGCGGCACATCAGGAGTATTCCGCCTGTCACAGCGTATGTCTCCGTTACTTCCCGTCATGTGGCAAATTCCTGACGAGAATGGCCGGATGGTAGATAGTGAGAACTGGTCGTACGGTTCGGTGCGTAACCCCTTGCAGGTAGCCTATGAGTCGGGAATGGAAGAACGGAAAACACGTGTGCTCAATGGTATTTTCAATGCAGATCTCAAAATTATAGACGGACTGAATGTCGGTATGCAGTACTCTGCAAATATATATACCCGCCAGGTGGATGAGTTTAACCCGAAGATGTTGTCTTATTACTCGGACGGTAGCCCGTTGAAAGCAAATGAAGATGCCAAGGACTATATCTCACAAAGCCATCTTGACGTTATGACCCAAACGTTGCAATTCACCCTGAACTTTAATAAAACCATAGGGCGCCACGAGTTGGGAGCATTGATGGGATTTTCGCAAGAGTGGGAAAACAGAAGCACATTGGGTGCTACACGTGATAATGTGATGGTTGAGGATATTCACGTTATTAGTGCCGGAATGATTAATTTTATGAATAGCGGAACAAAAGACGAGTGGGCTTTACGTTCTTACTTTGGTCGTGTCAACTATGCTTTTGACGGTAAATACCTGTTTGAAGCTAACCTGCGTGCCGACGGAACTTCAAGATTTGCCAAGGGCAATCGTTGGGGATATTTTCCATCATTCTCGGCAGGATGGAACTTCTCACGTGAAAAATTCATGGAGTTCGCTACTTCGGTATTGAGCTCGGGTAAGCTGCGTGCTTCCTGGGGTGAGTTGGGAAATCAAAACATTCCCGGTAATTACTACCCCTACTTGTCACCTATCATAACCGAGGAGTCTTATCCTATCGGAGCTTCTAATACACCTGTTATGGGACTTTGGCAAAACAAAATCGGTAATCCCGACATCAAGTGGGAAACCATCCGCATGCTTAATTTCGGAGTAGACCTTAGTTTTTTGAACAATAGACTGAATGTGGACTTTGATTGGTATAAGAAAGAAAATATTGATGCATTGGTTCGTCCCGATGTTCCGGCTATTGTCGGGGTTTCCAGTAGTAACGTAGGTTATGTCAATCTTGGTAAGATTGATGTCAAAGGATGGGAACTTAATCTGTCATGGCGTGATAAGATCGGAAATGTAAATTACAATCTCGGGTTCAATCTGTCGGACGCCCGTAATAAGATTACCGATTTGGGTGGAACTCCGGAGTCGCTGACCAGTACGGCTTCCGGTTCGTATCGTCGGGTCGGTGATCCGATAGGTGCTTTCTATGGTTATCTGACTGATGGGCTGGCGCAAGTGTATGACTTTGAATCAGTGAATACAACTACAGGTAAGTACCAGAAACCAAAATTTCCTCTTGTTGCATCACAAAACGGCATTGTACAGCCCGGAGATATTAAGTATCGGGACATCAGTGGTCCTGACGGCGCTCCCGACGGGGTAATTGATGACTACGACAAAGTGGTGTTTGGCGAGAAAGAGCCCCATTACACCTATGCAATCAAGGGTGGTTTGGAATGGAAAGGCATTGATTTCAGTTTCTATTTGCAAGGAGTAGGCAAAGTTGCCGGTTACCTTGAGGATGAGGCTCGGCATGCGTTTATCAATGACTACTCAATCCCTAAAAAAGAGCATCTTGACAGATGGACGCCTATGAATCCAAATGCTTCTTATCCCAGACTTTATCAGTCGCAGGAGCACAACAGGCTCTTCAGTGACTACTGGAAAGAGGATGCATCGTACTTGCGCCTGAAGAATATTCAGATAGGTTATCGTTTTCCTGCCCGGATGGTGGCACCTCTTGGCATTAATAGTCTTAGAGTATATGCTTCGGCAGATAACTTGTTTACTAAAACCGATTACTTCGGAGCTTATGACCCTGAAGTGAGGACCACCAGCGGAGATGTCTATCCGCAAGTAAAAACCTATGTTTTTGGATTATCAATAACATTCTAACCTATTAAACGACTATAAAGATGAAATACTCAAAATACTTTTTAATCATTGCTTTCTTTGGTATAGTTACCTCATGTAGCGATTTTCTGGATAGAACGAACCCTAACGAGCCGGACAATGTAACATTCTGGGTAAATGAAGATCAGCTTAAAAATGCCTTGCCTCCCTGTTACGAAGCTTTACAAAAAGACTATCTCGTGAATTGGAGTGAATCGACGGCCGAAACTGTTATGTGGGGGAATATTACTAGTGGACTAAGTAAGGTTTCCGGAGGCAAGCACTCTTATACTGACGGCTTCCCCTTCACTACCTATTGGACAGGAGCATATAGCTATATTTATCGCTGCAATAATTTTCTGGACAACTATAATAAAGCGCAGGTAGCTCAAAATAAGAAGGACGTTTATGCCGCAGAAGTAAAAACCATCCGGGCGCTTATGTACTTTTACCTTACGGTGTTTTGGGGTGATGTACCTTGGGTAGGAGAAGTCATCCAGCCCGAAGATGCATATATCGAACGTACTCCCAGAGAGAAAGTCATTGACCAGCTCGTCGAGGATTTGAAATGGGCGGCAGAGCGCATGCCTGAAGAAAGGTATACAGGCGACAAACTGGGAAGACTCGACCGCTGGGGCGCTTTAGCCATATTGGCACGTATTGCCTTGCAAAACGAAAGATGGGAACTGGCTGCAAAAACGAGTGAATATATCATCGAAAACAGTCCCTATGGCCTGTATGAATACGAAAAACTATTTCATCACGAAGGGGATGTCGAGAATGATCCGAAAAATATCGAAGCCATCGTATATAGCCTTTTTGTACCCGAAATCCGTACACAAAGTCTGCCCAATGAAACTTGCAGTCCGACGGACTATATACGCCTCAATCCAACGAAGTCGTTAGTGGATGCTTATCTGTGTACAGACGGTAAACCGGCAAAAACCGGATTGGAATATTATAAAAAGACCGGTGTGCAGACCTCATCGTTATACAAGTCGCCTGAAGAGCATTATGTGGATTATTTCCAGAACAGAGATCCTAGAATGAAGATGACTTTATATGCTCCGGGTGACAAATGGCCGGGAGGAGATGACGGCGATCCTGATACGGATAAGGCCAACGAGATATTTAATCTGCCTCGTTTTGCTTCATTGCAAGATAATAACCGTGTGGGGGCAAATAGCCGTACAGGTTTCTATCTGAAGAAGTATAACGATATTGATTTGGCCGGTTCGAGTGTGGGTGGACATGGGAATCTCAATGTCATCCGCTTTGCCGAAATCTTGCTGATTTATGCCGAAGCCACTTTCGAACTACAAGGCAAGAAACTGACACAAACACAGATTGATTACTCCATCAACAGACTTAGAGATCGTGTGAATATGCATCGTATGAACCTTGACGAACTTAGCGCATGGGGGATGGATCTCGAAACCGAATTGAGAAGAGAACGTCGCATTGAGTTGGCAGGTGAAGGAACAAGATACGCCGATGTGATGCGCTGGCGTGAAGGCGAACTTCGCTTTGGACGTGCCATCACCGGTCCCAGCCTGAAAGTTTGTATGAACGATTTGGGCGCCAACCCGTATCCCGATACCGGAGTAGATGAGTTTGGCGATGTTATCTACGAAAAGTCTACCGCGGAAGGCGGAGCACGCTACTTCGACGCAACGAAACATTATTTGTGGCCCGTGCCTAATCCCGAGCGTCAGAAGAATCCTCTGTTAGGACAAAATCCGGGCTGGGAAAAGTAATCATTTAAAAATAGAAACCATGTATTCAATGAAGAAATATTTATTATTGTTTTTATGCCTGACTTTGGGTGTTGCCTATGCGCAAGATACTCTACGGGTGCGGGTAATGACCTATAATTTAAGATTTGGCGAACTGGCATCTTTAGAGGAACTTGCTCATCACATCAAATCCTTCAAGCCTGATTTTGTGGCGCTTCAGGAAGTGGATAGCAAAACAGACCGTAAGCGTACCCCGCATCAGAAGGGGAAGGATTTTATATCCGAACTTGCCTATCATACAGGGATGTTTGGGCTTTACGGAAAAACGATTGACTATTCTACCGGTTATTACGGTATTGGGATGTTAAGTAAATATCCATATATTTCTGTCCAAAAGATAATGCTGCCCCATCCGGTCAAAGAGCATGAGAGACGGGCCATGCTGGAGGGATTATTCGAAATGGGTAATGATACCATTGTTTTTACCTCTACGCATCTGGACGTCAACTCTCAAGAAACACGGGCGGAGCAAATAAAATTTATTACCGGGCATTTCAAAAATTATAAATATCCTGTAATTTTGGGAGGTGATTTCAACGCGCGTCATTACTCGGAGGCAATACGTGGTATGGATAGCTGGTTTGCTGCAAGCAACGATGATTTTGGAATGCCGGCATGGAAACCTGTGATTAAAATCGATTACTTGTTTGCTTACCCGCAAAAAGGATGGCGTGTGATTAGTACACAAACTGTTCAGTCGCTTTTGTCAGACCATTTACCGATTATTACGGAACTGGAATATGTGAAAGAAGCATCGAAGAAAAAATATTGATACTCACTTATAACATTTATGATTTTCTATGATACATACAATAATCAAGTATTTACTGATTTCAATAACGCTTTTTTTCTGCTCATGCCACAAGCCTAAGACGGATATTATCACCCCCGCCAAACAGTTAATAGAACGTCAGATTGGGGAAAGAGCACAGTCTATCCACTTTGAATATATCGAACCATCCGACGGTAAAGATATATTCGAAGTGATAGCAAGCGACGGCCGGCTTACCCTAAGGGGAAGCAGCTCCGTTGCTATCTGTTACGCTTTTCATACGTACATGAAAGAGGCCTGCAAGAGTATGAAAACATGGAGCGGTGAACATATAACGTCGGTGATGCCGTGGCCCGATTATGAATTGTATGAACAGGTGTCCCCTTATGAGTTGCGCTATTTCCTTAATGTTTGTACATTCGGCTACACTACCCCTTACTGGGACTGGGAGCGTTGGGAAAAGGAAATTGACAGGATGGCTCTTTATGGTGTAAATATGCCCTTGGCTACCGTGGCCAGCGAAGCCATTGCGGAACGGGTATGGCTGCGTATGGGATTGAACAAAGAAGAAATCCGTGAGTTTTTCACTGCCCCTGCACACCTTCCCTGGCATCGCATGGGCAATCTGAACAAGTGGGACGGTCCCTTATCTGATGCATGGCAACAGAACCAAATCGCTTTGCAGCATCAAATCCTGACCCGTATGCGCGAGTTGGGTATGCAGCCCATAGCGCCTGCGTTTGCAGGTTTCGTACCGGAAGCATTCGCACAGAAACATCCCGACACACAATTCCGGCACATGCGGTGGGGTGGTTTTGATGAAGAGTACAACGCCTATGTATTGCCACCGGATTCACCTTTTTTCGAAGAGATAGGCAAACTGTTTGTCGAAGAGTGGGAAAAAGAGTTTGGAGAAAATACGTATTATCTCTCGGACAGTTTTAACGAGATGGAGCTGCCTATCGATAAGGAGGATAAAGAAGCGAAATATAAGTTATTGGCCGAGTATGGAGAAACGATCTATAAATCGATTACAGCCGGAAACCCGGATGCCGTTTGGGTTACACAGGGATGGACATTCGGATATCAACATTCATTCTGGGATAAAGAATCGCTTAAAGCCTTGTTAAGCAATGTACCTGATGATAAAATGATTATCATTGATTTGGGCAATGATTATCCGAAATGGGTGTGGAACACCGAGCAAACATGGAAAGTACATGATGGGTTTTACGGAAAGAAATGGATATTCAGCTATGTACCCAACTTTGGTGGGAAAAACACCATGACAGGAGACTTGGACATGTATGCTAGTTCCTCGGTCAAAGCGTTACGTGCCGCAAATAAAGGTAACTTGATTGGGTTCGGTTCTGCCCCTGAAGGACTCGAAAACAATGAGGTTGTTTACGAACTGTTAGCCGATATGGGATGGTCATCAGATAGTATCGACCTAGACGATTGGATGAAGATATACTGTGAGGCCCGTTATGGGGGATATCCCGATGCCATGGAGGAAGCTTGGAAACTTTTTCGGAAAACAGCATATAGTTCTTTATATTCATACCCCCGTTTTACCTGGCAAACCGTAATACCCGATCAACGGCGGATCAGTAAAATCGACCTTAGTGATGATTACTTGCAGGCTATACGTTTGTATGCTAGTTGCGCTGACGAACTGAAAAACTCTGAATTATACAGAAACGACCTCATAGAGTTTGTTTCGTATTATGTAGCAGCTAAAGCTGAAAATTTTTATAAGCAGGCCTTGAAAGATGATTCGGAGAATCGTGTTCTCGCAGCGCAACGTAATCTGCAACAAACTGTTGATTTGTTGATAGACGTTGACAGGCTGTTGGCCTCTCATCCTTTATATCGATTAGAAGAATGGGTGGAACTTGCGCGCAATAGCGGAACAACTTTTCAGGAAAAAGATGCTTATGAAGCAAATGCCAAACGCTTGATTACAAGTTGGGGGGGGATTCAGGAAGATTATGCTGCCCGTTTCTGGAGCGGGCTGATTAAAGACTACTATATCCCTCGTATACAGCTCTATTTCACAAAAGACCGGAATAAAATCCGAGAATGGGAGGAGCAATGGATCACATCTCCCTGGAGCAACAGTACGACTCCGTTTGATGATCCGGTCAAGGCTGCATTGAATTTAATAGAGAAAACAAATAAGTGATAGCTTTTATGAAAAAGATTGTATTGGCATTCGACTCGTTTAAAGGTTCGGTTGGTTCTTTCGAGATAGCGAAAACTGCCGAAAAAGCGATTCAGGAGGAATTACCCGACTGTCAGATTATACGTTTCCCCATAGCTGATGGCGGCGAAGGGACTACAGAAGCTCTATGCTCCGCCCTTCATGCTCAAACGGTGTCATGTCAGGTACATGATCCATTCATGAAGCCAATTGAAGTATCGTATGGCATCGTAAACAATGGTGCGATGGCTATTATCGAAATGGCCTCGGCCTGCGGTCTGCCATTGATTGATTCAAATCGAAGAAATCCCATGAAGACTACGACTTATGGAGTTGGAGAAATGGTTGCTGACGCATTAAAACGCGGGTGTCGGGAATTCATTATCGGGATTGGCGGAAGTGCTACGAATGATGCGGGAATAGGTATGCTGAAGGCTTTAGGTGCACGTTTCTTAGATAGTGGAAACGGTGAGTTGGAGCCTGTCGGCGAAAATCTGATAAAAGTTCATCAAATAGATATTTCCCAATTGAATCCAGCATTGAAGGAAAGTAAATTTACGATTGCCTGTGATGTTAGTAATCCATTTTTTGGAGAAGAGGGTGCGGCCTATGTATATGCTCCCCAAAAAGGGGCAACTATGTTGCAAGTGATAGAGTTGGACAATGGGTTGCGGCATTATGCACAGGTGATAAAGGAATATACAAATATGGATATATCGCAGCTTCCCGGTGCCGGAGCAGCCGGAGGAATGGGAGGCGGCTTGCTTCCGTTTTTGAATGCAGAATTGCAATCCGGAATAGAAGTTATATTGAAAACGCTTCGTTTCGAAGAGGTCGTCCGACAGGCAGACCTGATACTGACCGGAGAGGGGAAACTGGATCGCCAGACTGGTATGGGAAAGGCGTTGGACGGAATTTTACGTGCCGGTGAGAGATGTCAGGTTCCGGTGATAGCGTTGGGGGGAGCGGTCGAAGCCACCGAAGCGCTTAATAGGATGGGGTTTACTGCCGTACTGCCTATTCAACCTTTTCCGGTAACACTTGAAGAGGCGATGCAACCGGAGTTTACGAAAGAAAATATAGAGAGAACGGTGCGACAGGTGGTGAGAATCATAAAACAATTTACTAAATAATACTCAATGACAGCGATAGGCGCATTAATCGGGCTTTCATTATCCATACTGTTAATCATAAGAAAGCTTTCTCCGACATACAGTCTGATTATCGGAGCGATAGTCGGAGGGTTGTTGGGAGGACTATCTTTAAATGAGACTGTTACGGTGATGACCGAAGGAGTGAAAGAGGTAACTCCGGCGGTATTGCGGATTCTGACAGCCGGAGTCTTGTCAGGCATATTAATACAAACCGGAGCTACCACGGTCATCTCCAATGCGATTATAAACAAAATGGGTGAAAAACGGGTATTTATGGCATTGGCACTCGCAACGATGTTGCTTTGTGCGGTAGGCGTCTTTATTGATGTGGCTGTGATAACCGTTGCGCCGGTGGCTCTTTCGATAGGCAAGCGTCTAAACCTGTCTCCATCTGTATTGCTTATTGCTATGATCGGGGGAGGTAAATGTGGAAATATCATATCACCTAACCCGAACACCATTATAGCAGCCGGAAATTTTAATGCAGATCTATCGGCTGTAATGTTTGCCAATATTTTACCGGCAGTGATCGGTTTGTTTTTCACTGTTTTTGTTATTGTCCGTCTGATGCCTCAAACAGTGAAAAACAAAAAAACGATGATGCAAACAGAGGATAAAGAGGAAGAGAGAAATCTGCCCTCGTTAAGAACCAGTCTGATTGCTCCTGTTGTTACGATTGTTTTATTGGCATTACGTCCTGCGGCAGGAATCAATATCGATCCTTTGATAGCGTTGCCGGTAGGTGGTTTATGTGGTGCTATCTGTATGAAACAATGGAAAAAGATTCTTCCGAGTATAGAGTATGGACTGCAAAAGATGTCTGTGGTAGCTATTCTGTTGATAGGAACCGGAACTATTGCCGGCATCATAAAGAACTCTTCTTTGAAAGATTGGATTCTTACAGGATTGGATCATGCTCATATGAGTGATGCATTGATTGCTCCTATATCAGGCGCGTTGATGTCGGCGGCTACCGCATCGACAACAGCCGGAGCAACACTGGCTTCTTCTTCGTTTGCTGAAACGATATTGGCTATAGGCATTTCTGCAGTTTGGGGAGCGGCTATGATTAATTCCGGAGCTACAGTTCTTGACCATTTGCCACATGGTTCGTTCTTTCATGCGACAGGAGGCGTATGCGAACTCAATTTTAAGGAATGTCTGAAGCTGATACCTTATGAATCGCTTATAGGGATAGTGTTAGCTGCCGGAACGACTATTTTATATATAATAAGTAATTAAAAGAATCAAATATTATGAATCCGAACAAACGGTTACTTTCGCTTGATGTACTTCGGGGTATTACTGTTGCCGGGATGATCTTGGTCAACAATACAGGAAAGTGCGGGTATAACTTTGCCGCTTTTGCACATGCCAAGTGGGATGGCTTTTCGCCGGCCGATCTGGTATTCCCGATGTTTATGTTCCTGATGGGTATTTCGACCTACATCTCCTTGTGTAAGTATAACTTCCAGTGTCGACCGGCCATTGCGAAAATCATAAAAAGAAGTCTCTTATTAATATTTATAGGTCTGGTTATGGAGTGGTTCATTACATCAATCGATAGTGGTAACTATTTTGATTTGAGTCAGCTCCGGTTGATGGGAGTTATGCAACGGCTTGGGATTTGTTATGGTATTACAGCCTTATTGGCCGTAACAATACCGCATAAGCGTTTTATGCCATTAGCTATTATCTTGCTGATTGTCTACTTTATTTTTCAGTTATTTGGAAACGGATTTGAAAAGAGTGCGGATAATATCGTCGGGATGATTGATTCGACTATTTTAGGGGCTAACCACATGTATCTTCAGGGCCGCCAGTTTGTCGATCCCGAAGGGATACTTAGTACGATTCCCGCTGTGTCTCAAGTGATGATCGGTTTTGTTTGCGGAAAGATAATCATTGACATTAAAGACAATGACCGCCGGATGCTGAATCTATTTCTTATAGGTACCACTCTGTTGTTTGTCGGCTATTTGTTAAGCTATGCCTGTCCTTTGAACAAACGTTTGTGGTCTCCTTCGTTCGTTTTGCTTACTTGTGGGATTGCGGCATTGTCATTGGCATTGCTGCTTTATATCATTGATGTAAAGCAGAATAAAAAGTGGTTTTCGTTTTTCGAAGCATTTGGAGCGAATTCGCTTGTAATTTATGTGTTTAGCTGCATAGCCGGAGGATTGCTTGTGCATTGGCATATTCATACGGCCGTATTCAATAATTTGCTTAACCCGTTATTTGGAAATTACTTCGGTTCATTTATGTACGGTGTATTTTTCCTGTTGTTCAATGGGCTGTTGGGATATGTTTTGTTAAAAAGAAAAATCTATATAAAATTATAAATCAGAATGAAAAGAAAAAGTGTATACACGTGTCTGGTTATGCTGCTTATGTCGTTGGCTCTTCAGGCTAAAGACAAAGACGTAGCTGTTGCGGAAGCATTATTGAAACGTTTGCTGCCATCATACATCGAGAGTTTTCAGTTTCAAAAGTTAAAAGGAGAGAAAGACTGCTTTACAATAGAGTCCGTAAAAGATAAAATTGTAATTGGTGGAAACAACGCCAATTCAATGGCGATGGGACTGAACCATTACTTGAAATATTACTGTCTCACTACAGTGTCATGGTATGCGGATATAGCCGTTGAAATTCCTGAAGAATTGCCGATGGTTGGTGAGAAGGTGGTTTCGGAAGCGCGAGTGGATACTCGTTTTTTCCTGAATTACTGCACGTATGGTTACACGATGCCTTGGTGGCAATGGAAGGAATGGGAGCGCTTTATTGACTGGATGGCCCTTAATGGTATAAATATGCCTTTGGCAATTACCGGACAAGAAGCCGTGTGGCATAAAGTCTGGTCGAAAATGGGAATGTCGGACATCGAAATACGCTCTTACTTCACGGGACCGCCGTATCTGCCCTGGCATCGGATGGCTAACATAGATCGTTGGAACGGTCCGTTGCCGATGGAATGGCTGGAACATCAGGTAAGCTTGCAGAAAAAAATACTCGCACGTGAGCGTGAATTGAATATGAAGCCTGTATTACCGGCCTTTGCCGGACATGTCCCTGCCGATTTAAAACGGATTTATCCCGAGGCCGATATTCAACATTTGGGCAAATGGGCCGGCTTTGCTGATGCATATCGTTGTAATTTTCTGAACCCTAACGATGCTTTGTTTGCGAAAATTCAGAAGCTATTTCTTGATGAACAAAAAAAACTTTTCGGAACCGATCATATTTATGGTTTAGATCCTTTCAACGAGGTTGACCCGCCCAGTTTCGAACCCGAATACTTGCGGAAGATAGCATCGGATATGTACGCTACATTGACGGCTGCCGATCCCAAAGCCCAATGGATGCAAATGACGTGGATGTTTTATTTTGATAAAGATAAATGGACTTCCGAGCGAATGAAGGCTTTGCTGACAGGAGTGCCACAGAATAAAATGATATTACTGGATTATCATTGTGAAAATGTTGAATTATGGAAAAGAACAGAGCATTTTCATGATCAGCCCTATATTTGGTGTTATCTGGGCAATTTCGGGGGAAACACGACTTTGACAGGTAACGTCAAAGAAAGTGGCGCACGACTTGAGAATGCTCTCATTAACGGTGGAGGCAACCTTAAAGGAATCGGCTCTACGCTGGAAGGGTTGGATGTGATGCAGTTTCCCTACGAATACATTCTTGAGAAAGCATGGAACCTGAATGTAGATGATAATAAATGGATTGAATGTCTGGCTGACAGGCATGTGGGATGCGTGTCGCAGCCTGTGCGCGATGCTTGGAAACGATTATTCAATGACATTTATGCACAAGTGCCGCGCACGTTGGGTACTTTACCCGGGTATCGCCCTGCATTGAATAAGAACAGTGAAAAACGGACAAGTAATGTGTATAGCAATGTTGAACTACTAGAGGTTTGGAGAAAACTGAACGAAGCACCTTCTGACCGGAGAGATGCTTTTCGCCTGGATTTGATAACTGTAGGCAGACAGGTGCTTGGAAACTACTTTCTTGATGTGAAAATGGAGTTTGACAGGATGGTTGAAGCTAAAGATTATCAGGCTTTGAAAGCTTGCGGCGAGAAAATGAAAGAGATCTTGAATGATTTGGATAAGCTGAATGCCTTTCATCCTTATTGTTCGCTGGATAAATGGATTGATGATGCGCGGAAGATGGGAGATTCTCCCCAGTTGAAAGACTATTATGAAAAGAATGCTCGCAACTTGATTACTACTTGGGGGGGAAGCCTGAACGATTATGCCAGTCGTTCGTGGGCAGGACTGATAAGTGATTATTATGCAAAGCGCTGGGAGGTGTATATCGATACATTCATCAAAGCGGTCGGGGAAGGTGTAGAGGTGGATCAGAAACAACTTGAAGATGAATTAAAAGAAATAGAAGAAGGTTGGGTAAATGCAACTGATCGGAAGGATACTCGAAAAGATGTTCATTCAACAACTGACGGATTATTATCATTCTCCACCTTTTTATTCAGCAAATATCAAAGACTGGTGAAATAAATAAGAGGCCTGTTTCATTTGTTGCTCGCGAATCATGCTATATCAGAAAGAATTAATATATTTGAAAATAAGGACTTGATATAATAAGCTTTTTATTTTCATATTTAAAATGATTAAGATGTCCCAGAAATACTCACAGGATGAAGCCCAAGCTTTGGTTAAGGCTCTGAAAGAGGGGAACCAGCTGGCATTTAGTATTGTATACAAGACGTATGCGGCGCAGACCTTTTCTTTGGCATTTAAATATTTGCTGAATAAGGAACTGGCTGAAGATGCCGTGCAGAACTTATTCTTAAAACTCTGGCTGAAAAAAGAAGAGATCGACGAAACAAAACCTATAAACAGATACCTTTTTACGATGCTGAAGAACGATCTGCTCAATACGTTGAGAGACTCAAAGAAAAATATCTATTTACTTGAGGATTGCCTTTCAATGGTTTTGGAATTGGAAGACAATTCTCAAAACGAAAACCTTAAACAAGAACAAATGAACATCATACAGCAAGCTCTTGAGCAACTTTCGCCGCAACGCCGCAAGGTTTTTGAAATGAAAGTTTCGGGAAAATACTCCAATCAGGAAATAGCCGATAAACTTAATCTTTCGATCAATACAATTAAATTTCAATATAGCCAATCTTTGAAGCAGATTCGCGCGACAGTGGGAGAGCTTAGCCTATTGTTGCTTTATTGTATGATGTAGTTTTATCACTTTTTGCTGATATGGAACGTTCTTTTGAATTAACACGGTTTAACGTAGTCTGTATAATACTTTTTTGTAACAGTGTGTATTACTAATAGATATTGAAATATGAAATCAAAAAAGAAACATACAAATCAGGACTTTGAAGTAGTTGACGGCATCGGGAAATATATGGATGACGACATTCAGAGGATAATAGAAGGCAAACAGCTCGAATTGGGCGACAGAGAATTGCCTCCTTTTGATGAATATCGCATTTATAAGAATATTCAGGCAGCCGTGATGCGGGAAGAAAAACGAAAGAACAGGAGAATAAGGATGCCATTGTTCTTTAAGTGGACGGTAGCCTGTGCAATTGTTTTGCTAGTGATAGGTGTGGGATATAATTTCTATCAAAGTCATAATGAGGCAAACCTTGTTTATCGGGAGGTCTGTGCTGTAAGGGGGGAGAAGCTACTCGTATTACTTCCTGATGGTAGCCGGGTGTGGTTAAATGCCGATTCTAAATTGACTTATCCGGAACAGTTTGCAAAATACAACAGGAATGTTACGCTGGAAGGAGAGGCTTATTTTGAGATAGCAGAAAACAAGAAATCCCCTTTTCAGGTGCTTGCCGAGAATGTGAAAATACAAGTGACGGGAACATGTTTCAATGTAAAAGCATACGCTTCGGATAAGGTAATCAAAACTACACTCGACGAAGGAAGTATAAATATCGGGCATGTGCAAAGCCGCAGGCCTATGCAGCAAATGCTTCCCGGACAAACTGCAGTTTATGAGAAAAGGAGTAATGTAATAAAAATAAAAACTGATAGATATCACGATGATGCTTCGAGTTGGAAGAGTAACCGGCTTATTTTCAGAAATGCATCATTGAAAGAGGTACTTACAACACTCTCGCGTCATTTTGATATAGAGATTACAGTTAAAAACGAAAAGATTGCTTCGTTTACGTACGACTTCGTTTGTAAAGGGAACGATTTGAATTATGTGTTGGAGGTGATGCAATCCATAACACCGGTTAGCTTTAAAAAAATATCAGAATATACATATACCGTTGAATAAGTAAACTTAATCTAATAACAAAAACAAATTTATGAAAGCACTTTTAAAGCCCATTGTATGGGTATGCCTTTTCTTTTTTGCGTATCAAAGTACGTATGCGCAGGCTCTTAAAATAATGAGCTATAATTGCCGGATGTCCGGGGAAATGACTGGCTACTCGGTGAAGGAGTATGCTGTATTTATCAGGAAATACAATCCGGATGTTGTAATGTTGCAAGAGATAGATTACAACACAAAAAGGAACAAAAATCAGGATTTCACCACTCAACTGGCTGCGGAGTTGGGATTGTTTTCCGTATTTGGGAAAGCGATGGATACTGGTGGTGGAGAATATGGAGTAGCTATCCTTTCAAAATATCCTTTTGTTTATATCAATAACAAAACTTTTGAAGGTATAGACGGAGCCAAAGAACCCCGGACGCTATTATATGTAGATATTCAGGAGCCGGGAACTTCAGACGTAATCAGGATAGGAACGACTCACTTGGATCATTCGACGGACCTGATAAGGAGTGCAATGGCCGAACAGATTAATGAACGGATTGGTACGGGAGATACCCCGACACTGCTGGGGGGAGATTTTAATGCCCGGACCGACTCTAATGTGATTTGTGAAGTCATGAAGAACTGGCAGAGAATCTGTGATGATACATTCACCTATCCCGCAGATCAGCCGACAATCAAGATTGATTATATATTCGGACTTCCACAGAATAAGTGGAAAGTGAAATCGTTTAAAGTTTTATCTAATCCGGAAGTTTCTGACCACAGGGCTTTGTTTGCTGAAGTTGAATTTGTAAAATGAATGAAATATGAAATCAAACTATCTATATCTGCTATTTATATGTGTCATCTCTTGCCTGTTCGTTTCGTGTAGTGATGAGGATAACAAGGGAGAAGATATTCCGGAATGGAACCGGTTCAGAACAACTAACGTGTTGGTTTATGCGCACTTGTCAGAGCAAAATTTATTTAGCTCTTGTAGTTATAAAGAGGTGGCGTCATCTATCAGAAACACTGTTCATTCAGTGGCATTGTTGGACAGGACGAACGCTGTCTATGGGCAAACTGCAATCATAAATACGGGTACGGAGACTGCTAGAGAGAGCAAGAAAGTGCCGGTGTTTGTACCTGTCAGCTATAGTAACGGAGAGAAAAAGATAATCGGCAGTACGGTTCTTTTTCCTTCTACTATTTCCGAAATGACACAATATGTAGTAAAAAACGATTGCAGATATCTTGAAACAAAAACAGAAGCAGTGAACGGAATAGATATGCTCTTCTGTTCTGTATCATTAAATAGTGAAGACCTGATAGCTCCGGCTGTCGACGTTTTCAAGAAAAAGGTAAACGAACAGACGGTTCTGGTAGGCACTGTTAAACGTGCGTTATTGCCTAATCTTGAGTCGGCAATTACTTCTAACTTAACTTCTGATACCTATTCTTTCGTAGAAGTGGAAAATAGAAATAGAGACTCCGAGTATTGTATATTTGTCCTGACTTCACACAAATGGGCTTTTAGGGGGGTAACCGAAACAAGTGTAAGCGGAGATTTACATTGTTTTCAATTACAAATCGAATCTTTAAAATAAAAAATGAACGGTCATGAAGCAATATATCAAAAATATAATGATCCTGATACTTGCCCTTCCATGGGGTTTGTTGTTGACAAATTGTAGTGATAGTGAGCCCGATTATTCGGACGACAACGCGTATCCGCCACCTACTGTAGAACTCACTTCTCCTTCTGAAATAGATGTGGTGGAGTATAACTCGACGGTGACTGTATCTGCCAGAAGTTTCTCTGCTGTGGGTATACATAGCATATATGCTACCTTGTTGAAGATGGATGAGAATGGAGAATATGAAGAGATAAACGCGACTGAACGTCAACGTTTAAAGATAGATACCTTGCAAACTGATATGACACTTGAATTTGACTTGAATGTCAAGGTTAACACGCGTGAAGCAGCCGGGATACTGGTAACATCAACGGACGTTTTGACAAAAACGGCACAAAAGGTAATACCTATTAAAAAGATAACCAAACTTCCATCCCAGATATTCACCGAACCATCAGATTTCCCAGTTTTAGTACCCGATGAAGAGGTTTCTCTGTCTGTAGTGATTCGTTCAGCTGTGGGCATTAAGTCTATAAAACATACATTGTGTAATAAAGTACTGGGTGACCTGAAGGAATATACGACTATTCCGGTATCAGGCAATCCGTTGGAAATGGAATTTATCCTGAAAACTGTCGTAGACAATAAAGAGACCAATGGAATCAAGATTGTGGTAGAAGATATAGAGGGGTTGAAAGAGGAAAAGATTATCAATATCGAAGGTCTTGAGGGTGTTGACAATAATGTTGCGCTTGTTTTCAACGATATCGAAATGGCACCCGAATGGGAACATTCAACAGAACCGGATCAACCTTATATTTTCTCCATAGAGGGAATAATGATACGGGGTGTGCAGAAACATGTATTAAGCTTGAAGGAAATTAAAGGATATGGTTCAAAGGCAAACAGTGTAGACTTTGCTTTCATCAATATATGGAGAAATCCGAGCTTTGTTGCTGTTAAAAACAGAGGTTTCTCTTATGTCAGTGCGTCAAGAATTAATGGAGGCCCGATAGGGAGAGCTTATGATGTGAATGACTGGATCAAACCGGCAGGTGTTGCTACCAACAAAACGCTGTTTACTCTTATCCCTGATGATAAGGTTGTTGACCTTGGAATTGATGCGATGATGGCAAATGCGGCTTCGGACGTCAAGACTTTTGAGGCGTTGAATGTATTGGAAAGTATAGCTAAAGGAGGTGCCGATATGTTAATGCAAAGAGTCAATGCGTCTGATGGATATCCGAATGATCCTTGTAGTTTGCAGATAAAAGACGGTTCTTATATTGCCTTTGTTACTGCGGCGGGCAAATACGGTGTCATTCATGTTATTGAAGCCGCAAACGATATGGATGCATTAGTTGCCGGAGGATGTAAAATAGCTACTCCTACAGGAGTGGTAGGAAGCCAGGGGCCAGCCTATTCGGGAGCTGGCATAACCGGACTCACTTATGACGGTGTGGCATTACTCTATGGACGTACCTGTAAGTTGAAAATTGTGGTTCAGAAGTAAGGTTATTATAATGGAAGAATGAAAAAATATGTATTTTATATAAGAATCAAGAGAGGTTGGCTCTGAATTTGAGATGCTTCCTTAATATTGGCTATAGTTAAAGTAGTCCGACAAGCCTTGAGCTTACTAAAATCACCTTTACTACAAATATATCGTAGTAAGGGTGATTTTTCTTTTTAGGGTAAAGTCATTGACTTATGCATTAAATGAGAAAAAATAGAGTTGTTTAGTGAGTGTTATGAAAAAAATGTCGAATGCTTTCAGGGTAATTCAAAAGTTACGGGTCTATTTAATAAAAGAGCTTATAAAACACATTTAAATATGGAAGACATTTATATTATCATATCTAAATATCTATTGGGAACTGCTTCTCCGCAGGAGGAGAAAGAAATCATGGAATGGCGGAATGCTGATGCCGGGCACGAACAGGAATTTCAGGAACTGTGCGAGAGCTGGCAGATAGCTCATGCGGGAATACATCCGGTAATTCCTGATAAAGAACGTGTGTGGGAAAAGATAATGAGTAATCTGAATCTGGTGAAACCTGTGAAGATGTACACGCGGCGGTTGTTGTATCAGGCAGTGGGAATTGCTGCTATGCTGGCACTGGTGTTGGGCTTCTCACTCTCTCTGCTGGTTTCGGAAGAGGAAGAAGTAAGATTAGTCTCATTTACAGCTCCTGTTGGCCAGAAAGCTGAAGTCAGTTTGCCGGATGGCACTAAAGTTTGGTTGAATTCCGGTTCTACTTTGACCTATTCTACGGATTATGCCAAAGACCGCCGTTCTGTAAAATTGAACGGACAGGCCTTTTTTGATGTGGTGCGAGACAGTAAGAGACAGTTTGATGTATCAGTGGGTGATGTGAAAGTGTTGGTTCATGGTACGGCATTCGATGTCAATGGATATGGAGACCATTCAGAATTGGAAGTTGTACTGCTTAGAGGGCACGTGACGGTTGTCTCGGCTTTAACGGACAAGCTGCTGGCAGATATGAAACCCAATCAGAAAGTCATTATTCCTTTGCATGAAATGGAGAAGTGTAAATTGGAGGCTTGCGATGCTGAAGTAGAGTCCGTATGGCGATTGGGCAAGTTGAAAATTGAAAATGAGAATCTGCAGGAAATAGTTCAAAAAATGGAACGATGGTATGGCATCAAAATTCAATTGCATGATGTACCGGAAAATAAACGTTATTGGATGACAATTAAAACAGAATCTTTGCGAGAGATGCTTGAGATCATTAATCGGGTGACTCCGATTACATACACTATTAACGGAGAGGAGGTGAGCATAACCGGAAGAAAGTAATCGAAGAATAAAAAAGGACGCAGAAGAGTGCCATCTTCCACGTCCGAAGAGCAAAACCTGCGTATGTATGCTATCCGTCAGACGGATGGCACAGGTATCGCCTTGCTTTATGCAGACAAAGGTAATAATTAATTCCTTTATTTAACCTTAAATGAGTTTACAATGTTGAAGCTAAAACAAATATTATGTAGCATTCTTGTTTTGGGCAGCCTGCTTTCCAGCCCTTCGCTATGGGCGCAGAAAGAGACTAAAGTCAATATCGCTGCCAGGCAGATTTCTTTAAAAAATCTGATACAAGCTGTTGAAAAACAGACAGATTATACTTTTGTGTTCGATAATTCTATCCCTCTGTCACGTATTGTTTCCCTGAAAGGAGGTTCTCAATATCTTTCGGATGTGCTGAAACAGGCCTTTGATAAAAGTGACATTGCGTATGAAATAGTAGGCAAACAGATTGTTTTACAAAAGGTGCAGACGAAGACCAACCGGACGATTTCGGGTGTGGTGAAAGATGAGCAGGGAGAAGCGGTCATCGGAGCGAGCGTATTGGTAAAAGGTACCACCAACGGTACGGTTACCGATTTTAACGGAAAGTTTGAGTTGCAGAATGTACCAGAAAGTGCCACTATTGATGTGACGTTTATAGGTTACGCCCCACAGAGCAAAAAGGTGGTGGCCGGAGTACGTTCAATGAATTTCGTTCTTGAAGAAGATACAGAGACATTGGATGAAGTAGTAGTGGTAGGTTACGGCGTACAACGCAAACGGGACCTTTCCGGTTCGATAGCTTCCGTCAAAGGCGATATCATTACTGAATATGCAAATACTTCTGTTGCGTCAGCATTACAGGGACGCGTGTCAGGCGTACAGATTCAGCAAACTAATGGCCAGCCGGGAGCCGGAATACAAGTGAGGGTACGTGGTTCTAATTCTATTCGGGGTGACAATGAGCCGCTTTGGATTATCAACGGATTTCCGGGTGACATCAATATGATAAATACGGCCGATATCGAATCAGTTGAAGTGATGAAAGATGCTTCCGCAACTGCTATCTATGGTTCGCGTGGTGCCAATGGTGTCATCCTGATTACGACGAAGCAAGCTAAAGAGGGGAAGATTACCGTGGAATACAATGCCAGCTTCGGTGTGCAGAGTCTGGCTAAAGAACTTGAGCTACTCGATGCTTGGGAATATATGAGCTATCTGAATGAAAAAGCAGCGATTAATAATCAGCCGACGATATATACCGATGAAGAGATTAAATCTACTCGGCATAGTACCAACTGGCAGCGTGAACTGTTTCGTAATGCACTTGTTACCGACCACTCTGTGAATGTCTCTGGTGGTACGGAAAAAGTTCAGGGAACGTTAGGCGCCAGCTATTTCGATCAGCAAGGTATCGTGAAGGAAAGTGGCTATAAACGTATGTCTATCCGTTCGAGCCTGAATTATCATATATCAAAATATGTCACCGTGTCGAGCAACTTGATTTTCAGCCGCTCCAATCATAATCAGATGAATTCGCAGGGAGGTAGCCGGGGAACGTCTGTTATCGGTTCTACACTGATTCTGCCGCCAACAGCGACACCTCATTATGACGACGGAACCTGGAATGACTTCCAAACACAACCGATTGCACCGGTAAATCCGTTGGCTTATGTGAAAGAAGTGGATAATAAATGGTACGCCAACCGGATTATGGCAAATGCTTCATTGACAATAAAACCGATAGACGGGCTTTCAATTCAGTTGTCTGCCAACGTTAACAATAACCAGAACCGCAAAGATTATTACAAGTCATTGCAATACCCTAATTCACAAGGAGCTGCCTCTATTACATTTGGAGAGACAGTCGGTATCACAAGTAATAATATCATAACCTATAATAAGAGTTTTCTAAAAAAACACCATTTGAGTGTGATGGGCGGTTTTACTTACGAACAGAGTACATCGAAAACTGCGGGAACGGGTACGGCCGAAGGCTTCTTGAGTGATGTGACCGAAACCTATGACATGGATGCAGCTACCGTTAAGGGGCTGCCGACATCTTCTTATTCAGATTGGCGCTTGTTCTCATTTCTGGGACGTGTCAACTATAATTATGCTGATCGCTATCTGTTGACTGCCAGTCTTCGTGCTGACGGTTCCTCACGTTATAGTAAAGGAAACAAATGGGGATACTTCCCTTCAGCGGCAGCGGCCTGGCGTCTTTCGCAAGAGTCTTTTTTGCGTGATGTAGAGTGGCTTTCGGATCTAAAGTTCCGTTTGAGTTACGGAGTGACCGGTAGCACTGCCATCTCACCGTATTCTACGCAGAACACATTGAGGACGGAAAATGTAGTATTCGATAAGAATACAACAGTGGCGTATGTTCCGTCAGATACCTACACCGGCGATTTGAAATGGGAAACCACCTCACAGTTTAATGTGGGGGTTGATCTGTCCCTGTTTAATAATCGGCTCCGCATGACTGCAGATTACTATCGGAAGAAAACGACTGATTTGCTGAACAATGTAGAGATGCCTCGTTCAAGTGGATACACCACTGCTTTGCGTAACATCGGTTCCATCCGTAACTCGGGGTTTGAGTTGCAACTCGACGGGCGGATTATTGATCGTGCTGTGAAATGGGATTTGGGTGTCAACTTCTCGCTCAATCGCAGCAAAGTGTTAGTCCTTTCGGAAGATAAGGATATTTTCGGTGGCGAATTGGATAACACCATTCTGAAAGACCAGCTCAATCTGATGCGTGTGGGTGAGCCAATGTATGTTTTCTACGGATATGTTGAAGATGGATACGATGAGAACGGTCATATCGTATATAAGAATATGGATGACGATCCTGCCATCACAGCAGCAGACAAGACTATCATCGGTGATCCTAATCCTGATTTTCTGGTCAATCTAACTACAGCAGTCAGTTATAAAGGGTTTACGCTAAGCGCTTTCTTCCAGAGTTCAATAGGTAATGATATATATTCGCTTAGTATGGCTGCACAAGCTTATGATTATGGATATAACGGGAATACGTTGCGCGAGGTGTACTACAATCACTGGACCCCCGAGAATCCTACCGCAAAATATCCCAATCTCGACCAGACTTCCTATAAAATGTCCGACCGGTTTGTTTATGACGGCAGCTTCGTCAGACTGAAAAACCTCGAATTGGCCTACGATGTACCTTGTGCCCGTAGCAAATTCATCAAGCGCGCCCGTGTCTATGTGAGTGCCCAAAACCTGTTTACTATTACGAGCTACCCTTTCTGGGATCCGGATATAAATGCCAATGGTGGCGGAAGCTCGATGATTCAGGGGGTAGATTCGTATTGTTATCCTAGTGCCCGTACTTATACGATTGGATGCCGACTCACTTTCTAACATATAAAAACTGATGTCTTATGAAAAAATTATTGATATATATTGCCGCTTTTGCTATGATCCTGGCAATGAACACATCCTGTGAAGATATGGGCTCTTTGGAAGAACATCCGAAGAAAGTGGATGCAACGACTTTTATGGCGAATGCCAAAGAAGTGGAGAGTGTTATCAATTCCATCTATTTCCAACTCCGTCGTGATCCGGGATTCAGTCGTTATCTGATTGTTTTGGAAGAAGGACTGGCGGATTATTGTATTGGAAGAGGTAACTATGCCACAGTTTATGATACCGGGCTTACCAGTGGTGGGGTGGGCTTCTCCAAAGATAGCTGGGCGGTGTTGTATCGCGCCATTCGTTTTGCCAATAATATTCTTGACGGTATAGGTAATACTCCACTCTCGCAACAGGAGTATAACAACCTCACCGGGGAAACACGTTTTCTACGTGCATTCGCCTATTCATGGCTGGCACGAAATTGGGGCGCCGTTCCTTTTTTTGATGAACAGAATATGAATGACTTTAATAAACCCCGTACTCCGGAAGCTGATATCTGGAAGTTTGTGATTGATGAGGCCGATTATGCTGCATCCAATCTACCGGAAGTGGCTAAAGCTGCCGGACGTCCTTCGCGTTATGCCGCATTGGCATTGAAAACAGAAGCTTGCCTTTATGCCGGTCGTTATGAAGAAGCGGCTGAAGCAGCCGGTTTAATTATTTCATCCAAACGATATTCTCTGGTTGAGGTTGGCAAAGCGGATGATTTCCTCGACCTTTACGGTCATACAGCTAATGCCACTTCTGAAGAAATTTTCTATATAAAGTTCAACCGCGATAGTGGATCGACCATCGCCTATATGTATCTCTGCAAGCCCAATCCTTTCGTGAATATGGGAGCTGTAGGAATTTATACCGATTATCAGAAGAATAAATTTATTCAGAATTGGGACCAGAATGATTTACGCTATCAGTTCGGATTGTATAAACAAACGCAGAATGGAACACTCAATGCACTGACTAAAACGGGTATGGTCTGCTCGAAATTCAGAGATTCGGAATGGACAGGGAGCAGTACAACTTCCAATGACAACCCGGTATATCGTTATGCTGATATTCTGCTTTATTATGCAGAAGCTGTTTGTCGCTGGAAAGGAGCTCCTACCGATGATGCCATGGAAAAATTGAATATGGTGCGGCGACGTGCTTACGGACAGAAACCGACACAAGCATCTTCTTCAGACTATAAACTGGCCGATTATGCAAGTAAAGATGCTTTCCTTGCACTGGTGTTGCAGGAGCGTGGCTACGAAACGATTTTTGAAGGTAAACGCTACAATGACCTGAAGCGTTGTGGAAAGCTTGCAGAAGCAGCTTTGGCTGCCGGACGTATTTCGGCTTTATCCGAAGTGGGAGATGCAGCCTACTGGTGGCCTATCCCTACCGATGAATTTAATTATAATATGGCATTGGATCAGACAAAAGACCAGAATCCTGGGTATTAACAACTTAATTAATTTGATTTCTTATGAATAGATTGAATATATTGATTGTAACAATTCTCTTTTTATTGACAACAACCGGCTGCGCCCAACAGGCTGAAAGATGGTCGACGGAAAAAGCAAACGCATGGTACGCATCTCAAAAATGGCCGGTGGGTATCAACTACGTTACTGCTACGGCAATCAATCAGTTTGAGATGTGGCAAGAGGAGACTTTTGATCCGAAAACCATGGAGTTGGAGTTGGGACGTGCCGGGGAACTCGGATTCAATACGGTACGCATATTCCTGCATGATATGGTGTGGGAAGCGGATCCGGCAGGGTTTAAACAACGACTGGATACATTTCTGGGTATTTGTCAGAAACATGGCATGCGTGCCATCGTCACTTTCTTTACGAATGGCGGGCGTTTTGAGAGTCCGAAACTCGGTGTACAACCGGCTTCTGTACAGGGTGTTCATAACTCTCAATGGATACAGAGTCCCGGAGCGCCATCCGTCAATGATCCGTCAACGTATCCGCGTCTGGAACGTTACGTGAAAGATGTGATGACTACCTTTAAGGCAGATGATCGTATTTTATTGTGGTGTTTATATAACGAACCGGAAAACTTCAAGCAGAAAGCATACAGTATGCCATTGTTGCGCGAAGTGTTCCGTTGGGCACGTGAGGTGAATCCCTCGCAACCGCTGTCGTCTCCGATATGGATTTATCCCGGAGGACATGGCACACGCAGTAATTTGCCGATTATCAGTTTTCTGGGTGAGAATTGTGACGTTATGACCTTTCACTGTTATTATGGACCTGAAGAAATGGAAAAATTCATCGCTTTCATGAGGCAGTTTGATCGTCCGGTTATCTGTCAGGAGTATATGGGACGTCCTCGTTCAACTTTTGAAGAAATAATGCCGATTCTTAAACGTGAAAAGGTAGGTGCCATCAGTTGGGGATTGACAGCAGGAAAGTGTAATTTCCATTTACAGTGGTCGAGCAAGGCCGGAGATCCGGAACCTGAAATTTGGTTTCATGATATATTCCGTCTGGATGGTACACCTTATAGTCAACAAGAAATTGATTTTATAAAAAGTATGACTTCAAACTGATAGATAACGGATTGAATAAATAAAAGAATGAATATGATGAAAAAGTTAAAAACTCATAGATACCTTTTGGTAACAGTGATGGGGCTTCTCGTTGCTTGTACATCTTATACCTCAACGGATGAGTGGCCCAATCCGCGTCCTAATTCAAATCCTGACCCTGAACCGGTCACCGGAGAGATTACCTCTATTCAGTCGCTCAATAAAAGTGAAAATGTAGCAGTGAACTCTCATGCGGATGAATGGGGGAATAGTTCTCTCGAATTAGACTATCGCCGGTTGCTGACTTTGGAAAGTCCGGCACTGTCGGCTGTGAATGCTCTTTATCCCCGTATCAAGAATTTAGGTGATGGGACCTATTTGCTATTATACCAGCAGGGACCACAGGCTTGGAATGTCTATTATGCTTTAAGTACTAATCTGATTACATGGCAGAATGCATCCAGTCCTCTGTTTCAGAGCGAAAGTGCCCGGCAAACTTCCGGTGCCAGTGATACACGCTGTTTCTCATCATGTGATGCAGTCGTTCTGGCAAATAAGGATATTTTGGCATTCGCTTCCTTTCGCTTGAATCAGGGATACAGGGTCGATCCGCAGAGTAATGGCATTATGATGAGGCGTTCTTCCGATAATGGACGTACCTGGTCGACTGCCCAGATTATTTATCAGGGAACGACTTGGGAACCTTATGCATTACAACTTCGTTCGGGTGAAATACAGGTCTATTTTACGGATAGCGAGCCTCTCACAGCCGATTCGGGGACTGCCATGCTGCGCTCTATGGATAATGGGCGGACATGGACGGTCGTTGGAAAGGTGATCCGTCAAAAGACTGGACTGGCTATAGATGGCTCGGGCAAGCAAATTTATTCGGATCAGATGCCTTCTGCCCGCGAATTAAATAATTCGACGAAGATTGCAGTAGCTACAGAAACACGTTTCAGAGATGAAGGCGACGTTTATCATATTTCAATGGCGTGGAGCTCCGACAACTGGGCTTCGGCTCCATTGACCGGAGATGAAGTAGGGCCTTCGGACCGTAAACTCAATTTTGTGCAGAAGGCTGCAGCACCTTATCTGGTGCAATTCCCCTCGGGAGAGACTGTCTTGTCGTACAATGCTTCTTCTCTCTTTACCATGCAGGTGGGTAACGCAGAGGCTTCCCAATGGGGAGAAACGTATCAGCCATTCAGTGGAAAAGGATATTGGGGAGCAACGGAAATTATTGACCCGCATACTCTTGTAGCTGCCATGCCTGCTACTTTTGTCAATAGCGAGAATAAAGATGCTGCCCGTATTCAGATTGGACAGTTTGTTCTGAATCATCGGATTAATGCCTCCGGAATGACACCGGTGATAGACGCCGACAACTCGGATTGGAGTGCAGTCAGTGATGCGCTATTTATCGGAAGTGTGTCCACTACACAAGCCGTGTTCCGCTTTGCTTATGATGCAGAAAATGTATATTGTCTGGTGGAACGTCTTGATAAAGACTTGACTACAGACGACAGCATGGAATTGATTTTTCAGGGTGGAGATGCTACCGGAACTCCTCTTAAAATCTCTCTTATTCCGGATGCAGTTCAATATACCATTAAATGCAGTCATTCTTCAGTAACTTGTAAGGGTGCGGTTCACGGAACTTTTGGTGACACGGCAGCCGATAAGGGATATGTAGTCGAAATGGCTATTCCACGGACTTTACTTCGGGTGGTGGCCGACCGTTTGATGTTTAATGCTACCTTATACGATCAGAATGGTAATGATACCTTCACTGGACTGACTGCTACGAATTATGAGAAATGGTTGCCAATCGTTTTAAAAGCTGCTACGGACCCTGAACCTCTACCGGGGGAAGGAGATACCGGTACTGGACCTTCCTGGAATAATGGCGATACGGAAGGTACATGGAAATAATGATAACATTTTAAATTTGCGAGACCATGAAAAAAAATAAAATTCTGATTCTTCTGGTAATAGGTTTATCATTGGGTAGTTGTGTGCAAACTGATGACGAGGCGTTTTCTCCGGAACCGGCCGTAAAAGGAGGAGAAAAATCCATTACGGCCATTTGTGCTGTTACTGCCACAACACGCACGTCTCTTAATGCATCCATGAATGTGGTTTGGACCCAAAATGATAAGATACGGCTGTTTGGCACTTCAACACCGAATGGAGCTGTTTATACTACTGCTGCCAATAGTGTTCGTACCGCTGTTTTTGATCCGGTGGACGCTTCTGTAGATGATGTCATCCGATATGCTATTTATCCGGCGTCGGCTGCGTCAGGCAGCCAGCTTGAAGGTACGACACTTGCTGTTGACTTTTCGGCACTTGCCGGACAGAAATGGATGGGTGCATTTAATGCCGATAGTGAAATATCATCTTTGCCGATGGCGGCAGCCTCTGATGGTGAAGCCTTCTCTTTTAAGAATCTGTGTGGTGGAGTACGGATACAACTGACTGATTATCAATTAATGGGAATTAGTGTTAAATCTGTAGCTGTACGCGGTAATGACGGAGAACTGGTGTCGGGTATAGCTGATGTCAATGCAGCGGATGGAATCGTATCACTTCGGAAGTCTTCCACTCTTTCTGCTGCGGCTACTGCATTGGTTACTTGTGATACAAGCGTACCTCTTTCTGCAGATAATAATCCATCGGCTCATACAGACTTTGTTTTATTTCTTCCTGCGGTAAATTATACCAAAGGGTTGACTTTCGTCATAACGGATGCTGCCGGACGGATTTACGAACAAGCGACTCCGGGTGCTTTCACTATTGAAGCCGGAGTTGTCAAACCGATGGAATTATTGCCGGTGACATTGTATTATGGTAAGGCAAACTGTTATCGTACGGCATCTGCAGGAACACTTGAAATAGATGTTACACCTTATTATTCATTGGCAGGAGATTATACTTATGAAAATCGTCCGAGGGTGAATATCAATGGGGAATTAGTAGATAAGGCTGTGTCTGCAACTGTTTTGTGGAGACAAACGAATTCGTCTTCATCGGGAGATGTTCTTTCTGCTGTCCCTGCATTGGAGGGAACTACTTTAAAAGTTCCTGTAAGTGGCGTGAAAGGAAATGCCCTTGTGGCTATTCGAGATGCATCGGGCAAGAACGTATGGTCTTTTCATATTTGGGTGACTGAAGCATCGGATCTTACCTATATTAATGAGGAACGGGGAACATTCAAAATGATGGATCGTAATTTGGGTGCAACTTCTGTTACTCCTAAAGATCAGAATGCTTATGGTGCGTGGTATCAGTGGGGGCGTAAAGATCCGTTCCCGCGTCCGCTTGATATTGTCCGTTCGAGTGCGACAACTGTGGATAACAAGGAACTGACCGCAAATGCAACCACTTCTGCCGAAGTGGGAACAGTAAGTTATACCATATCCAATCCTGATACCAGAATTTTTTCTACGAATGACTGGCATAATGAATGGCGGAATAACGGACTATGGGGAAATTCTGATGGTCTCACCAAGAATGTAAAAACTGTGTATGATCCTTGTCCGGAAGGCTATTGTGTGCCCGATCAGAATTGCTATCAGGGATTCACTTTTACTTCAAAAACGGAATGTGATAACAATTACGGGCATCTGTTTGTGATTGATGGTTCGCAAACTTCTTACTTCCCGACAGGAGGCTATCTGGATAAGGGAGCTAATAAGATTGCTTATCAGGAATATCGGGGATATCAATGGACTAGTAATCCAGGAACAACAGGAGCTTATTACTTCTATTATAATAATGCAAATCTTAATTTTACAGGTATGGATCGTGCTTCGGCAGCATCTGTCCGTTGCGTCAGGATGGAGTAAAATGAAAGATATTTTTTAATCATAATAATACATGCACTCATGAAATATTTCAATATTTTGTTTCTGATTTTGTTTCTTACTACAAGCGCAAAAGCGCAATCGGTCAAGGTGTCTGTAAGCAAAGTCAGTATTCCGACATACACAGAACCGGAACGTGAAGAATTGCCGATGTTTGCCGAAAACAGGGTACACCAGCGTTCGAGTGGCAATCCTTATCCTAATAAAATCGTTCTGAAAGTGAATCGGGAACAAAAAGTGGATAAAGAATATACGCTTATCAAATTAGAGAATGAATATTTGGAACTACAAATATTGCCGGAAATTGGAGGTAAGATATATGCTGCCAAAGATAAAACGAATGGATATGATTTTTTCTATAAGAACCATGTCATAAAACCAGCTCTTATCGGTGCTTTGGGCTCGTGGATTTCCGGTGGACTGGAGTTTAACTGGCCTTTTCATCATCGGGCTTCGTCTTTTATGCCCACTGATTATGAAATAGAAAAACTGCCGGGGGGTGGAGTGATCGTTTGGGTTTCGGAACATGATCCGACAGACCGGATGAAAGGTATGGTTGGCATTGTGCTTAACCCCGGTGAGTCTATCTTTGAAACGAGAGTCAAATTGTCGAATATCACCCCGTTAAGACATTCGTTTTTATGGTGGGAGAATGTGGCAGTACCTTCGAATAAGAATTATGAGATATTCTTTCCGCACGATGTAAGCCATGTGTTTTTCCATTACAAACGTTCGGTTACTACTTATCCGGTTGCAACAAATGCGGCAGGAATATTTAACGGTATTCGTTATGACGGTGCAGTTGATATAAGCAAGCATAAGAATACGATTCAGCCTACCTCTTATTTTAGTGCGGCATCACAGTATGATTTCTTTGGCGGTTATGATACGGGCAGGAAATGCGGGGTTGTACACATCGGAGATCATCATGTGTCACCCGGTAAGAAAATGTTCACATGGGCGTACAATCAGTTGTCCCAGTCTTGGGAAAATGCTCTTACGGATACAGATGGAGCCTATTGTGAGTTAATGGCAGGCAGTTATTCTGACAATCAGCCGGATTTTACATGGCTTGAACCGATGGAGACTAAAACCTTCTCGCAATATTGGTTCCCGATCGGAGAAATCGGGGTGCCGGACTTTGCAAATACCACAGGAGCTATATACGTCAAGGATGCAATTAAAGTGCAGTTGAATAAGACTCGTAATGTGAAGATTACGGTCAGAGGGGGCGATCGGGTGCTGTTTTCGGGAAATGCGACGATCAAGGCCAGAGAAGAATATTCGTTGCCTGCGGATGTAAGAATGAAGTTGGGATATTCAATAGATGTCACCGCTAATGACGGAACTGTTTTAATGTCTTATACAGTGAAGAAACACGATACTTTTAATATTCCTCATACAACACAGGATATGCCGAATGTCAAGAAGGTTGAAAGTCCGCATTTGTTGTATCTTGAAGGTTTGCATGTGGACCAATACCGTGATCCTGCCACTAAAGGAGAGAGCTATTATAAAGAAGCTCTTGAACGTGATCCGAATTTTGCTCCTGCATTGATCGCTTTAGGAGAAGCAAAATTACGCAATGCTTTTTACAGTGAGGCTTTGGAATATCTTTTGAGGGCGGAAAAAGTGTTGACACGGTTCAATACGCGTCTTGAAAATGGGAAACTGTACTATTTGTTAGGGCATGTTTATTTAGCGCTCGATGAGCAGGAGAAATCCTATGATTATTTCCGGAAAGCGGCATGGAGCAGTGCTTATGTTTCTTCAGCCATGACTTATGCGGCTATGCTTGACATACGTAAGCTGGAGTATGACAAGGCTGTTCAACATCTTACTACTGCCATTACTTATCATAAAGATAATGCTGTAGCCAATGCGTTGATGATATATGCTTCTTATTTGCAGGGAGATAAAAAAGCATCGGAACGTCAATATCTGTCTGTAGAAGCGAATGATAAACTTAATCATTTGGCACGTTACTTCGGTGTGCTGACCGGTAAAGTTAGTGCCCGGGATTTTATGGAAAAGATACGGACGGATAAGAATCAGGTATGTCTCGATCTTATAGAAACTTTGCTTGTCGCTAATCTGCAGAAAGAGGCTGTTTCCCTGATAGAGATGTTGCAAACACACGAGCCTCTGATTTTTAGTCTGTCTGCCATATATGCAGATATAAAAGGCGGTTCTCCGAATGATTCGGCAACGGAGGGGATTGCTTTCCCAAGTCGGCGAATTGAAATGAACAGTTTGTCTCATTGGGCAAAACGGGGAAGTCGGAAGGCGCAGTTGCTGTTGGGATGTGCCCTTTACGCCAAAGGACATTATGAGAAGGCAGTCGCTCTTTGGGAAGGCTTGTCCGGTACTGATTATCGTGCTGCACGAAATCTGGCTGTCGCTTACTATTCACACATGGATCGTAAAAATGAAGTGTTACCCTTATTGAAGCAGGCATTATCCTTGAAGCCGAATGACGAACAGTTGATTTTTGAAACGGTCTATGTAATGGGTAAGTTAGGAGTTGCTCCTATTGAACGTATTTCTTTCCTGAATAATCATAAGTCTGTAATTAGCCGCGATGATATTATGCTTGAATGGGCACGAGCTTATAACATGGCAGGACAGGAGGATAACGCAATAGAACTTCTTAGGGGACGTAACTTTGTCCCGGCTGAAGGTGGAGAACATGCCGTAGCAGAACAGTATATGTTTGCTTATTTCCTGAAAGGGCGTAGATTAATGAAAGAAAATAAAATGCAAGAAGCGGTTGATTGTTTTAAGGCTGCGCAAACTCTGCCTCAAAATCTGGGAGCAGGTTTGTGGAATATCGTTAGATTGGTTCCATTTAAATATTATGAAGCAATCTGTTTGAAATCTTTGGGGCAGGAAGACAAGGCCAATGAGAATTTTGATTTTATAACGGGTATTGAGGTAGATTATTTTAGTAATATGAACTTACCGGAATTGCCATTTTATCAGGCACTTTGTTATCGTGAAACGGGTATGCCTTTCAAGGGGGATATGCTCATCAATTATAAACTGCAAGATTGGAAAGAAGGCATGAAGACTGTTGATGCGGGTTATTTTGCCACTACTCCTTTCTTTATAAGTTTCTGCGATCGTGCCGTACAGCAAAGGAGTGCTTATTATAGTTATTTACTAGCGCTGGCTTATCGCTACACCGGTGATACGAAGCTGGCACAGAAATATATTGAGCAGGCAGCGGTGAGTGATCCTTATGCTCTGAATATTTTTGCAGAAAGACAATTCTGAACGATCTTGTAAAGCTCATTTGGACGCGGATTCATACAGATTTATATTTAGAAAGAATCTGTATGATCCGCTTCATTATCAGCATCTTTGTTTAGTGCAATTAATGTAATTTCGGTTTTAGTATTAGAAAGTGTTTTGAAGGTATGGTTCTCTTTACGAAAATATATTCCGAAAGAAGATTATTTTTTGTAGATTTGTGAGACTGATAAACACAATTCCGGGAACGATGGATATTCAAGCCTTTCGAATTTATTACGATACATACTATGAACAACTTTGTTGTTTTCTCAACTTCTATACGCATGATGTAGCAGTCATAGAAGATATTATTCAGGAGGTGTTTCTCAAACTATGGGAGAATAAAGATTGTATTGAAATAACCTATATCAAAACCTATCTTTTCCGGGCTGCCAAAAATCGGGTATTAAACTATCTTCGTGATGAGGAAAACAGGCATCAGTTGTTAGAGAATTGGTTTAACCAGCAACTGGAAGAAAGGAAATATAAAGATTGTTTTGACATTGATGCCTTGACAAAAGTGGTGAATCGGGCAATTGAACAGCTTCCGGAGAGATGTAGGGAGATATTTTCCTTGAGCCGGAAGGAGGGACTTTCTTATAGGCAGATTGCCGAACGTCTCGGGATTTCTGTAAAAACAGTAGAGACACAAATAAGTATTGCGCTCAAACGAATAAGAGAGATCTTATCTTCTTCTGCATTTGCATTTTTGTGGCTGTTTATTCGATAAAATATTTATTCTTTACTATTGAATGTCAGATGAATAGATTTTTTGCTTTTTTGTATTTAGCTGTGTTTGTTACTGCTTGTGCGGAATGTGAAGTTATTCCTGGAATGAAAACAGCGTTTTATGGTATTACTCAAGATGGTGATACCGTTACTCAATATACCCTGACCAATGCTTCGGGGGCTCAATTCAAGGTCATTGACTATGGGTGTCGTGTGACGAATATTATGGTGCCGGACCGGGAAGGAAAAATGGCAGATGTAGTGCTTGGATATGAAAACCTAAAGGATTATGAGACTGGAGCCGAGCGGTTTTTCGGGGCTTTATTAGGACGTTATGCTAACCGTATTGCCGGCGGGAATTTTATGATTGATTCTGTTCGGTATCAACTTTCGTGCAATGAATCTCCAAACGGACATCCCGGGCATTTGCACGGCGGTGTGAAGGGATTTGATCGTGTCATGTGGAAAGCGATGCCGGTCAATAGTTCTGATACGCTTGGCATTGTTTTTACTCGTTGCAGTCCTGACGGAGAGGAGGGATATCCTGGTAATTTGGACTGTAAAGTCACTTATTACTGGACTCCGGACAATACTTGGCGTATAGAATATGAGGCAGTTACCGATCAGCCGACTATCGTTAATATGTCGCAACATTGCTATTTTAACCTTCAGGGTTATGACGGAGGTTCGGTTTTAAATCATATCGTACAAATTAATGCGGATTCAGTTACGGTAAATACTCCGTGGTATGTGCCGTTTTCGGTTGAATCAGTAGTGGGAGGACCTTTAGATTTTCGCACTCCTCATAGCTTTGCAGAACGTGTCACCTCTCCTAATGAGCACATGAAACTTATGGGTGGTTATTCGGCTAACTGGATACTTCGTGATTATAACGGAGATTTGCGTTATGCTGCAACTGTCACGGAACCTCAAAGTGGCCGTCAATTAGAAACTTACACTACAGAGCCCGGCTTGTTGATCTATACCGGTATCGGGCTTTCAGAAAAGATTGTGGCCAAAGGTGGTCCACAACAGAAATATGGTGGTCTGATATTGGAAACCATCCACCATCCGGACACGCCACATCATCCTGAATTTCCATCCTGTGTGTTGCGTCCTCATGAGAAATATTATTCCGTTACGGAATATAGATTTACTGTGCAAAAGTAATTCAATAGAGTATACCCTGGAATTACTTATCTTTTTCCGGGAAAACTCTTATTTCTATCAAAAAAAGTAATAATTTTGGCATTGATTTGCGGATTGCCTAAATTATGAAAGATAGAATGTTAGATTTAAAACAACTTACAGCTGATGTATGCCGGATTGCTACAGAAGTTGGATATTTTTTGAAAGAAGAACGAAAGAACTTCCGTCGTGAACGTGTGGTGGAAAAACATGCACACGATTATGTGTCTTATGTGGATAAAGAATCTGAAGTGCGTGTGGTGAAAGCCCTTACTGCTTTACTGCCTGAAGCGGGATTCATAACAGAAGAAGGCTCTGCCACTTATCAGGATGAACCCTACTGTTGGGTAATTGACCCCTTGGATGGAACCACGAATTATATTCATGATGAGGCTCCTTATTGTGTGTCCATCGCTTTACGTAGCCGTACCGAACTTCTTTTAGGTGTCGTTTATGAGGTTTGCCGGGATGAATGTTTTTATGCTTGGAAAGGCGGAAAAGCGTTTATGAATGGCGAAGAAATTCATGTGTCGAACGTTGAGGACATCAAAGATGCATTTGTCATTACAGAATTACCTTATAATCATCTGCAATATAAACAAACGGCTCTTCATCTGATCGATCAGCTTTATGGGGTAGTGGGAGGCATTCGCATGAATGGCTCGGCTGCTGCCGCAATCTGTTATGTAGCTATTGGGCGTTTTGATGCATGGATGGAAGCATTTCTCGGAAAATGGGATTATTCTGCAGCGGCACTGATTGTTCAGGAAGCGGGAGGAAAGGTGACTGACTTTTATGGTGAGGATCATTTCATAGAAGGACATCATATTATTGCAACGAATGGAAATCTTCATCCTGTCTTTCAGAAACTCCTGTCAGAAGTCCCTCCATTGAATATGTAGTTGCAATATGTAGGTGCTATTGCAACTTTAAATCTCTATTATTATGAAACACACACTTCTTATCAAAGACTGGCTTAGTTCTTTCTTATCTTTGCTATTTCCCCGTTGCTGCGTTGTTTGTGGCCGGCCGTTAGCAAAGGGTGAAGAATGTATCTGTACAGTATGTAATATTAATCTACCCCGTACTAATTATCATCTTCGAAAAGATAATCCGGTAGAACGGCTCTTCTGGGGACAAATCCCTTTGGAACGGGCTACTTCTTTTTTCTTTTATGAGAAAGGAAGCGACTTCCGGTTGATTCTTCATCGGTTGAAATATGGTGGACAAAAGGAAATTGGTGCAATTATGGGGCGGTATATGGCTGCAGAACTTTTATCTTCCCATTTTTTTCAAGGAATTGATGTGATAATCCCTATACCGCTTCACAAGAAGAAACAGCAAATCCGAGGTTATAACCAGAGCGAATGGATTGCCCGTGGAATCACTGCTGTAACAGGAATTCCCATAGATACAGAATCCATATTGCGTAAGAAAAATACGGAAACGCAAACACACAAATCCATACTTGAACGTCGGGATAATGTGGAAGGCATCTTTGAACTTCAACGCCCAGAAGTACTTGCCGGGAAACATATACTGATCGTTGACGATGTGTTGACCACTGGTTCTACTACGCTGGCATGTGCTTCTTGTCTGGTGAATGTGGAAGGAATACAGATTAGTATATTGACGTTGGCAACGGTGGAGTAATTATTTTTTTATAGACGATTCTCTAATATTAAGTTTAGCGTCCAGGATAATTGTTTTTGAAGGTTTTGTTTCATCTGAATTATTTTTTATTTGCTCCAATAATAATTCAGCAGTAACTTTTCCCATTTCAAAAGTGGGTTGCTCAACACTTGTAAGATTGGGCTCGATGATTAAAGCCTTTTGTGATTCGGAGAAACCTACAAACGCAATATCATCGGGAATAACCATACCTTTTTTTTGTAATGTCTTCATGGCACCGATGGCTGCCGGATCATTAACGGCAAAAATGGCATCCGGTTTGTTCGGCATTTCTAATATGGAATATGCTGCAGTAATACCGCTTTCCATAAGTATTCCGGCAGGAATTATCAACTCTTCTTCTATCGGGTAGCCATATTTTTTTAGTGCATCGATATAGCCACGTTTACGCTCTTTAGATAGGAATAGATTCTCCGGACCCGCTAAATGTGCTATTCGTTTATATCCTTCCTTAATTAGATGTTCCACTGCTGTAAAAGCCCATTTATAGTCATCGATGATGACATTGTAAGCGCTGACTTCAGGAGCTATCCGATTAAAAAATACAATCGGTAGATTCTTCTCGCGTAGTGTTTTAAAGTATTCCGTAGCTCTGGTATCTTGGGTGACGGATATGATGATGCCGTCCACCATTTTCTCCTCCATTGCTTTTAAATTGGTAAACTCAATATCTGCGGATTCATTCGATTGACTTATTAATATATGGTAGCCTTTCGAATTCATAACACTTTGTATTCCCATGATGACTTCTGCAAAAAATGAGTTTATGAATTCCGGAACAATTACGCCGATTGACATCGTTTGATTTTGTTTCAAACTAAGAGAGATGGGATTGGGGTGGTAATTCATTTTTTCTGCTAATTCCAGTACAGCTTTTCGTGTTTCCAGATTAACATCCCATTTATCAGCTAAAGCCCGTGATACTGTTGATGTTGAAATATTAAGTTCACGTGCGAGATCTTTGATTGTAATACGTGATTTGGACATGGTATATAGTTTTAGGATGCGAACAAAGATAATCAAAAATCTTTTTTTACCTCATTTTAGGATGACGAATTATAGCGGATTTTTTCGGGAACGTTACCGGGAACGTTGCCGGTGATTTTTCCTTCAAAACACTTGTTTTTAACTGTCTGCCCCACTACATTTGTTTCCTGTTAGAGGGGGAAATCTCTTAAAAATTAATCTTAAAAACTCAAGCTATGCAATTACTCGACCTTATTACTATCTTTATATTTGCACTTGGAATTGTTATAATGGGCTTGTCCTTTTCTGGTAAAGGGCGGAATATGAAATCCTTTTTCGCAGCAGGAGGAGCAGTCCCGTGGGCAATGAGTGGATTATCTCTTTTTATGGGATTTTTCTCCGCAGGAACTTTCGTGGTATGGGGATCTATTGCTTATTCACTAGGATGGATCGCTATTTCGATTCAATGGACAATGGCGATAGCCGGATTTGTTGTTGGTTTCTTCATTGCTCCACGATGGCATAAGACTAGTGCTCTGACAGTGGCAGAGTATATCACCCGGAGACTTGGAGTAAACACACAAAAGACGTATACTTATCTTTTCCTTTTCATTTCTCTCTTTACTACAGGCTCTTTTTTATATCCGGTAGCTAAAATTGTAGAGGTTTCTACGGGGATGCCTTTAGATCTCTGTATTCTGTTGTTAGGTGGATTCTGTATTGTATATGTCGCGGCTGGCGGACTTTGGGCTGTAGTGTCAACGGATGTACTTCAGTTTATTATACTGACGGCGGCTGTACTTATTGTCGTTCCGCTTTCTTTTGGACGTGTTGGTGGCGTTGTGAATTTTATAGAGTCTATTCCTGCTACTTATTTTAATCTTGTGAATGGAGAATATACAATAGGTTTTATTATTGCTTTTGGTGTATACAATGCTATATTTCTCGGTGGAAATTGGGCGTACGTTCAACGTTATGCTAGCGTCAATTCACAGAGTAGCGCACGTAAGGTTGGCTTTTTATTTGGGGGATTGTATGTCGTAAGTGCCGTTCTGTGGATGCTTCCACCAATGATTTACCGTATTGTTAACCCTTCGCTTAGTACGATTGATGCTGAAGGAGCCTATCTTATGATGTGTAAAGAAGTACTTCCAGCCGGTTTGCTAGGGCTTATGCTTAGTGGGATGGTATTTGCTACTGCAAGTTCTCTTAATGCAACTCTTAATATTTCTTCCGGAGTGGTCACTAATGATATATTCAAACGTCTTTTTCCGCAGAGTTCAGATAAAACTTTAATGAGAGTTGCGCGTATTTCAACCATTATATTTGGCTTGCTTGCAATTATTGTAGCATTATTAATTCCCCTTATGGGAGGCATTGTAAATGTAGTGATCAGTGTTGCCGCTTTAACCGGAGTTCCTTTATATCTGCCTATTATATGGACCTTGTTCTCAAAACGACAAACAGAATATTCTGTAATAACGACGACATTAGTCAGTTTAGGAGCAAATGCTTTCTTTAAATTTATTACTCCGTTGTGGGGATTTGGATTTAATCGCGCAGAAGAAATGATTGTAGGAGTTGCTTTTCCTGTATTCTGTTTAATCGCTTTTGAACTCTATTATAAATTGAATCATAAAATATCCCATCGTTATGTAGAATATCAAGAATGGGAAAAAGAAAATAACTGTATAAAAGAGACTGAAAGGAAAGAAGATAAAGTGATGACTGAAGCTGATAATAAATTTAGTAAAAGAGTAATTAGCTATGGGATTTTCTTAACGGGTGCTGCGATTGCTCTGCTTGGTGGGTTAGCAGAAAAAGGAAAGATACTGGTAATAGCTGTGGGCATAGCGTTAGTATTGCTTGCTCTCTGGCTTTATCCTAAAAAAGAAAGAAAATAAATAATACAAAAATAGAATGTTGCAAGAATCATTTTCAAAAGATAAGCGCAACCTGAGAAGTATTTTGCTTTCTGCCGATTTTGTTGTTGTCGGTGGAGGTATTTCGGGGATATGTGCTGCAGTTTCAGCTGCTCGTGCAGGGGTAAAAACCATTCTTGTGCAGGATCGTCCTGTGCTTGGTGGAAATGCGTCGAGCGAGGTGCGACTTTGGATATTGGGTGCTACGTCACATATGGGCAACAATAACCGTTGGTCACGTGAGGGAGGGCTGATTGATGAAATACTGGTAGATAATCTTTATCGTAATAAAGAGGGAAATCCTGTTCTTCTGGATACCTTATTATTAGAAAAAGTCCGTAATGAGCCTAATATTACATTATTGCTCAATACAGCGGTTTATGACGTTGAAAAGCGGTCTCCTGATGAAATATCCAAAATATACGGTTTCTGTTCACAGAATTATACTTTCTATGAAATCAGTGGCAGACTCTTTTGTGACGCTTCGGGCGATGGTATTATTGCGTATCGGGCTGGGGCTGCTTACCGCATGGGGGCTGAAGAAAAACAAGTATATGGTGAATTATTCGCTCCGGATAAAGGAGAATATGGTGAATTGCTTGGACACTCTATCTACTTCTATAGTAAAGATACAGGAAAACCTGTGAAATTTGTTCCTCCTGCTTATGCGCTGGAAGATATCAAAGAAATTCCTCGATGGAATCGTATTAATGCAAGTGAACATGGATGTAAATTCTGGTGGCTTGAATATGGTGGGCGGTTGGATACCATACATGATACTGAAGAGATTAAATGGGAAATATGGAAGGTCGTTTATGGCGTCTGGAATTATATAAAAAATTCGGGAAACTTTCCTGAAGCAGAAACGATGACTCTTGAATGGGTTGGTTTAGTACCAGGTAAAAGGGAAAGTCGAAGATTTGTAGGTGAATATACTCTTGACCAAAAAGATATTATAGAACAGCGACATCACGATGATACAGTGGCCTTTGGAGGATGGGCTATTGATCTCCATCCGGCAGAAGGCGTTTATAGTACGCATAATGGCTGTATGCAATATCATTCCAAAGGTATTTATGAGATTCCTTATCGGTGCTTTGTGAGTAAGGATATAAAGAATCTGTTTTTTGCTGGACGATGTATCAGTGCTTCTCATGTTGCTCATGGTTCATCTCGGGTGATGGCTACGTCCGGGCTGGGAGGACAGGCAGTTGGAATGGCGGCAGCACAGTGTCTTTCGGATGGATTATTACCTGTTGAACTCATTGCTGCTACTCATATGCATAAACTACAACAGAAACTGAATCTTGCTGGACAGAGTATTCCTTTGGTGCCGATTGATGTTAATGGAAATCTGGCTGCTAAAGCCAAAGTATCCGCTTCAAGTGAGTTAAGTTTGTCAGAAATACCTTTTGATGGTCCTTGGTATACATTAGATTACTCTACAGCTCAATTATTACCTTTAGAACCGGGTATTCCGTATAAATTTGAGGTAGAAGTTGATGCGAGTGAGGAAACAAATCTCACAGTAGAATTACGTTATGCGGAGAAGGCTAAAAACTATACGCCGGATATAATTGCAGAAACAGTGAAGTTTAATTTGCGGAAAGGTACTCAAAAGGTAAATATAGATTTGACAAAAAACTTACCATGTCAACAATATGCCTTTGTGACGTTCATGCGAAATGATAAGATACGTCTGCGTATGAGCGAAATGCGTTGTACGGGGCTTTTGTCTGTGTTTAATAAGTTTAATTATGCTGTCAACAACCACGGTTTTCAAACTCCTCCAAAGGGTACAGGACTTGAGTCATTTGAGTTCTGGTGTCCGGACCGCCGTCCGGCAGGGCATAACATTGCAATGAAAATAACGCCTGCTATCGAGTCTTTCGGTAGTGAAAATATAACTAACGGATATGTGCGTCCTACTACGGAACCTAATGCATGGGTAGCTTCTTTAGAAGATGTCTATCCGGAGATAACTTTCAAATGGGATATGCCTCAAAAGATAAGCAGAATATTACTCTTTATGGATACGGATTATGACCATTCTTTAGAATCTGTACAAATGGGACATCCTGAAAATGTGATGCCTTTCTGTTTACGGAGATATAAACTGTCAGATGATAAAGGAACTGTTTTTTTTGAATGTGGAGGGAATTATCATACAATAAATGAAATAAAATTAGATGCTCCTATAATAACCAACTTTATTAAACTGGAAGTGGAACGGCCTATGCAAAATGTTCCTGCTGCAATCTTTCAGATTAATATAGAATAAGAATAAAGTGATAAATAAAAGTTTGCATTAACCATTATTTTAATAACATGAAAAAGAATTACTATCTATGGATCTTGCTGATTATCGTTCAGGTATTTGTGATACAGAACACTTATGCTCAGCAAGGGATGATTACAGGAATTGTGAAGGATGTAAATGGAGAACCTATAATTGGTGCCAGTGTAAAGGTACAGGGCACAACAGTAGGTACAATTACGGATTTGGACGGAAAGTTTTCTGTGAAAGCATCTTCTGGTGCGGTTCTGCAGGTATCTTACATTGGCTATGTGACGGAAAAGATTCAGGTGGGTAACCGCACTGGACTGACTATTACATTGAAAGAAGACTCGCATTTGGTGGATGAGGTGGTAGTGGTAGGTTATGGTACTCAAAAGAAAGTCAATTTGACAGGTTCCGTTGAAGCGGTTAGCGGTAAGGATTTAGCAAAACGCCCTGTTATGAATACGATGTCTGCACTTCAAGGAATGGCATCCGGAGTAACGGTGACTTCAACTTCCGGACAGCCGGGTAAGGAGGATGAATCTATTATGATTCGTGGTATCGGAACACTCAATAATAGCAATCCTCTGGTGCTTATTGATGGTGTTGCCAGTTCTGTAAATGCCGTCAACCCGCAAGATATTGAGAGTATTTCAATTTTGAAAGATGCATCTTCTGCCGCAATTTACGGCTCACGTGCTGCAAACGGTGTGGTATTAATAACTACCAAACGTGCGGAGGAGGGTAAACTCAGAATTAGTTTTAATAGTAATGTCGGGTTGCAAAAGATGACGGAACAGCCTAAATTTTTGGGAGCTATTGATTATATGGAACTGTATGACTTAGCTAATTCTAATGATACCCGTAATATGAATACGGGTGCGGCAGGCGGAGTAATATATGGTGAAGATTATATTGCGAATTATAAGGCGAAGATGAATCAGGATCCTTATAATTATCCGAATACCGATTGGCAGGCTATTACTTATAAAGAACCGGCAATACAACACATGCATAATTTAACATTGAGTGGAGGAACAGAGAAACTTAGAGCATTGGCTTCTTTAAATTACACAGACCAAGAAGGGGTTTTCCCGGATACTTATATGAAACGTTACAGTGTGCGTGTCAATACTGATTACAAGTTTAATGATAAACTTTCCGCCGGAATTGATATTTCGGGTCGTCATTCTGTTGTTTCGGAACCAGGTTCGGATGTAGCGTCGATTATTGGTGCTGTTCGTCGTACTGCACCTATTTACCCATGGGTGACTCCGAACGGTAATCCTGCTTATGTACAAATTGGAGCGAATACATGGGCTTTATCGCAAGAGAAATTAAAAGGATATAATAGAAACTGGTATCAGGAAGCGGTAGTGAATATGAAAGTAGCTTACTCTCCGATAAAAGAGATCCGTTTGGATGTTTCGTATTCTCCAAAGTTCAATTTTGATTCTAATAAGGTTTACAATAATATTGTGCCGTTTTATGATGTTGATGATAATCCAGTGACAACGGTGCAAAAAAGAGCCTTGGTTCAAAGAAGGAACTACACTTTTAACGATGACTTTAAATTCTTGATTAATTTCGATAAAGACTTTCATAAGCATAGCATTCAGCTTTTGGCGGGTTTTCAGCAGATTACATATTATGGAGAAAATTTGTATGGTCGTAGAGAAGGGAGTGAGTTTAACTATGATCAAATAGCTTCTTTCCCGGTGGTTAATCAGTCTACTGACGGTAATGCTTCAGAAATGGCATTGCAGTCTTTCTTCGGACGGTTAAACTATGACTATGCAGGCAAATATCTATTTGAGGCTAATGTTCGTTATGATGGTTCTTCCCGTTTTGCCAAAGGGAATAGATGGGGATTGTTTCCTTCTTTCTCCGCCGGTTGGCGTATTAGCGAAGAGAACTTTATGAAAAATATCAAGTGGCTAAGCAATGCCAAATTGAGAGCTTCATGGGGACAGCTGGGTAATCAGGAAGTTGGAAGTTACTATCCGTTCTCTATGGATATAAATCTGGCAGAGCCTGTCGTGTTTAATGGTAAGGTTGTTCAAGGATATGCCGCAAGAGACTATGCTTTCAGAGACATTTCCTGGGAAACAACAACAATGACGAATGTAGGTATCGATCTTGGTTTCTTTAATAATAAATTGAATTTTACTTTTGATTATTATGTCAGGAAAACCCGCGATATATTGATGAATCTGGATATTCCTTCTTTCATGGGGTATAATAACTCCCCATTGAGAAATGCCGGAGTAGTTGAAAATAAAGGATGGGAACTTAGTCTTGCTTTCAATGACCGTATTGGAGATTTCTCTTATCGTATTTCAGCCAATCTTTCGGACGTGAAGAATGAAATCAAGGATATGAAAGGCATCGTGAACAACTTTGATGACTTGTATACCAATCGTGCGGGATATTCCATAAACTCGATTTGGGGATTGGAGGCGGATGGTTTGTTTGCTTCGTTCAATGATGCCCGGTCTTATCCGGTAACACAGTTCGGAAATCTGCAGGGAGGAGATATTAAATACAAAGATCAACCGACAATTGATACGGATGGCGATGGTATACCTGATACTGGCGACGGTCAGATTACATCGGAAGATTATGTCGTGATTGGTAATACAATACCGAGATATACATATAGCTTTAATCTGGCAGCTGAATATAAGAACTTTGACATTGAATTGTTCTTCCAAGGGGTGGGCAAACGGGATGGCTATTTGCGCGATGATCTTGCCTGGGCCTTTAATAATGGTGCAAAAGTGCAGCAATGGCAAAAAGATAATATGTGGAAAGAAGGAGAAACGAATTCTAAATATCCCCGTATGTTTATTTCCAGTGCAAATAATATAAAGCCTTCTACTTACTGGCTGCAGGATGCTTCTTATCTTAGATTGAAGAATCTTCAGATCGGCTATACTATTCCACGGAAAATACTTAGTCATACATTCCTTGACGGAGTACGTGTTTACTTTTCTGCCCAGAACTTATTCACATTCGATAAAATGACAGAGGGGTACGATCCGGAACAACATCCTACAAAAGCACAAAATTCAGTGCCTTTGTTGAAAACTTATTCTTTTGGAATTAATGTCAATTTCTAACTTAAGTACATATTTATATGAAAAAATATATAGTCTATATTGTTTATACGTCATTACTTTTCATATTCGGAGGTTGTGATGTGCTGGATAAATATCCTTTGGATAAACCAAATCAAGATACTTTTTGGAATAATGCCAGTGAAATTAATGGAGGGGTAGTAGGATGTTATCGTTTTTTGATTGCACAGCCTAATGTAGAATATTTGTTTCCGATAGCTCCCGATCTGATGACTGATATAGGCTTTCCTCGTCAGGAAAGTGACTGGAAAAAGGTGGCACAAGGTCAACATGACAGTAATCTTCATTCAATAAGAGAGGTTTGGCATTATGCTTATCAGGGAGTTGGACGGTGTAATTTAATGCTGGAGATTATAGAAAAGAAATCAGCAGTATTGAGTCCGGAACAATATAAGCAATATAAAGGCGAATGTCTTTTCCTTAGAGGTTTTTATTATTCTCGGTTGATTTCTTTTTTCGGAGATGTGCCTCTAATTCTAAAACCGATTGAATCGGAGTCTGAAGCCTCTAAATTTGTACGCGAATCTAAGGATGTCGTGCTTCAACAGATTTTGAAAGATTTTACAGATGCTGCTACCCTGTTGGAAGAGCAGTATGTTGATCCGCTTTGCCTTGGGCGTGCTACAAGGGGGACGGCAAATGCGTATAAGGCACGTATTGCCCTTTATAATAAAAAATGGGAAGTAGCTGCCGAGGCTGCTGAAGCGGTTATTTCTTCTGAAATATATAAGCTCTATCCTAAATACGGAGATTTGTTTCTGGTGTCCGGATTGACGGATGCGAATAATAAGGAAATTATTTTGAAAGCGGAATTTAGTGCAGAGATTCCTTTGTATCATAAGTTACCTCTTCATATGCAGTCTCGTAATTTGAATGGATATTCCACTATGGTGCCGACACAAAATTTGATAGACTCATATCATTGTATTGATGGAAAGAATATTGCAGAGTCTCCATTATTTAATAAGAAGAAACCATTTGAAAATCGTGATCCGCGTTTGCGTTTAGGATTTGTAGTCCCTGGGGATAGATATGGAGATTTTATATTTGAGTCACATGTTGATAGCACTTCATGTTGGAGTTATGCAGAAAATGGTAAGGTGACCAATAAGGATTGTTATTCCTTTAGTCCATATACCTCTTATACGGGATATTGTACGAGAAAATTTAGTGATCCTTCTTATGCAGACAAAAATGAAAAAGGGGATTATCCTCTTATTCTCTGTCGCTATGCTGAAGTGCTTTTGACTTATGCAGAGGCAAAAATAGAAGCGAATGATATTGATAAAAGTGTAGTTGATGCTTTGAATGAAGTTCGCAATGGACGTGACGATGTAAAAATGCCGGCTTTGTCGTTATCGGATTTGTCGGATCAGTCAAAAGCACGGGTGATTGTTCGTCATGAGCGTAAGGTAGAATTAGCCTTTGAAGGATTCCGCTATTTTGATATCCGTCGTTGGGATGGCTTTTGGAAATATGCCAATCGTCCGGTGATGGGACGTCCTTTTAAAGGTAAATTTGAGGACTGGCCGAATGTGACATTTGATGAGAACGATGAGCCTGTGTACGATTATGATGCTTATATGCCACATCCTTCTTCTGATTATCGTTTGGTTGAAAACCGGACATTCGTTCAGCAAAAGCATGAGCTATGGCCAATACCACAGCGAGAAAGAAATGTGAGCCCGCAGTTAACGCAGAATCCAGGATTCTAACGCTATCTTTCGGGAAACTGAATGTGTGTGGAAAATAAATATATCTTTTAAATTTAGTAGTATGATGAAAATGAAATATATATATCGCCGATGGCTATTTTTAATGGCTGGTGCATTATTGGTTGCTAACTTTGCATCTTGTAATGATAATGATGAGAATTCTCCCATTTTACCTCCGACTTATAGTGTTGACAGAAGTAATATGTTCGGTATTCATGAGCAGCCCAAAGTGGGCGAAAACATTGGCGGACAGTCTGATAATGGGGTAACTCCACAATTGGTTGCTGATATGTGCGGGGCCTTGGGAGTTAAGTCTTTCCGAATGTTGCTCCATCTTTCATGGGTATTTGATCACGATGCTGAAGGAAACTTGATATTTAAAGAGGATAATCTTCAGAAATTTAAGGATTATGCTGCTCTGTTGACAGAAAAGGGAGTGCGTAATATAATGCTCACCAATGCAGCTTATATGTATCCTTATGGATGTACGCGTTCACATTGGAAAGCTGTCCCGGAACCGGGGACAGAACTTTATATAAAGTTTATGCAGCAGATAGAAGATAGCTATAAAATGTTAGCAGCTGCTTTCCCTGATGTGACTCAGTTTGAAGTGGGAAATGAATTGAACGCCCCGAAGGGTCACAATTTATGTAAGGATGGATTTAGAGATGGGGCGACAGCAGAAGAAAATGCACCTTTTATATTTACTACTAGTGAGCAGGCATTGGTGACAGCGGATATTTGTTATTATGCCAATAGGGGAGTGAAAGCGGCAAATCCGAAAGCAAAAGTCGTGGCTCCTGGTCTTTATATGGTCGATATTCCCGAAACGAAAGCATATTTGAGTGCTATATATGATCATATTGTATCGGGTAAATTACCTTCGACCAGTATGGAGGGAGGTAAACGGAAACTGGCCGCTGATACTGATCCAAGCCATTACTTTGAATATCTGAACTGGCATCCTTATATTCATGAAAAACATACCTTATCATGGCTGGCAATGAATGAGTCATTGTATCAGATTGCTGTTGATCATGGCGATGCAGGGAGAAAGATTATTATCTCCGAGTTCGGCTATTTTGACAGTTATCTTGAACGGAGGGAAGAATTGATAGCGGATGTGTGTGTACCTGCTATTGTAGCCCTGACAGAACGACTTCAAACGATAGAGTCCGTATATATGTTCAGAATGTTCAACTGGACATCTGCAGGAAGCACTGTTGTAGAGACAGAGCAGACATATGGGATTTTTGATTCACCGATGCAGCCGTTGGGAGTTCGTCCCAAGCCTGTTGCCTTAAGTTTATTTTTCCATTTCAATGGGGTGGAGTCAGATCCGGATCCATTGTATAAGTATATGAAATAAAATGATGTATTAATCTTGAATAACAAAGTATCATGAAACAATATATTTCATTTCTATTATTAGTATTTACAGGATTGTCATGTTGGTCTTGTAAAGATGATGTTGAACGTCCAGCACTTGTGACGTCGGAAATTGAACTGGCTGTTCCTAAAAATGATGTCTCAATTGATTTGGATAAAGTACGCCAGATCACTTTTGCCTGGCAGGAAGCTTTTTTAGTAGACAAATATAATTTGCTTTTAAGTAATAGCGAGGATATGTCGAGTCCGGTAGTTGTTGAAGCAAGAAGAACTCCTCATTTGATATCTTCTTCTGATATGAATGATATTGCGGCTAAATTGGGAATTGCTTCCGGCTATACGGGTAAGATTTATTGGACAGTACAATCCGGGAAATCGTCTCAGCCTTCATCTGCGGAAATTCGTTCTTTGATGGTGACAAGGTTAATGGCACAGCCGTTAACGCCAGCTAAGGATACTACTTTAGAACTAGACTATGAAGCAATGGATACAGAGGTGAAGTTTTCATGGGAACCTATGCCGGATACAGAATCTTATCAGCTCTTAATTAGTGCTAATGCAGATTTGTCTGACCCATTAATTGATATGGAAGTGGAAAAAACATCCACTGCTCTAACATATAGCCAACTACAGGAAATGGTGGATAATAAGGCAGCCGGACTGAAACGTTATAAAGCTAATACCCTTTATTGGAATGTGAAAGTGGGAGACCGCCTGATGGCGAATTCAGCCTGGAGATTTAAATTGTATGGAACGAAGATCTTTACGGATGTTCGTGGTGATGAATCGATTACATATAAAGTGGCTGTAATTTCGAATGGTGATTCTGAAGTTGTATGGTTGGCTGAAAACCTTCGAACTACTAAATTGAATACAGGTGAATCGCTTATTTGTGAAGGACAGGAAAATGACAAATCTCAATGTTTCCCTGCCGAAGAAGCTAAGAAGAGTGCAACTACTCTTGTTCCGGATGCAATCCGTAAAGTTGCCGGAATGTATTATCGTATCGGATTGATAGGTGATAATTCATCATCAGTAACTTGGCCGAATTTGTTAGCTCCTGAAGGGTGGCGGGTTCCTGAATTACAGGATTATGTAAATCTGGCCAAAGCTTCTTTGGATGTTTGTGATTATCTGGAGGTCTTGAGATGTCCGGAAGTCTATCCTTCCCTACAGATTGGTGATAAAAAGCTAAAGAAAGATCTGATGAATTCTTGGGGGATGAATATGGCCCCATGTGGTACAAATAGAGATGGAAGTCTGTATATCAAAGAATTTGGAGATCTGGATGGATTGCATATGGTTTTTGCCATAAATAGTGTTTCTCAATTTGCTACGTTGGAGATTGCCGCTGCAACAGCTAAAGGAGGAGCAAGAGCCATTGCTTTAGGAAAGAATGCTCCGATAGTAGTTCGTCTGATATATACTGGTGATGATAAATAATCAATGATAGAAAAAGAGATAAAATGATTGAGTGCTTTAAGAAAATATTTAGTAAAGTTTTGTTTGTAGTGCTTTGCAGTGTGACTTCTATGTCGATATGTGCACAAGAGAGCTTATCACTGTCAAACGGGAAAATAAATATTTTATGGGAAAAGCATGAAGGTAAATGGGTAATGACATTGTTTGAAGGAAAAACCCCCGAAGGATATAAGATGTTTGGTCGTCCTTCGGGGAAATATAACCTCATTTATGACAATGTAAAGCCGACCATAAAACCTTTAGCTATCGTAGAGAATGGAGATACATTAGACTTTCCTGAACAAACATTCAGGTATGTGAAGCCTGATTTCTTGAGAGCCATCTCTGCGGTTCCTATGAATAGAGCTGGTAGATACTCCACCTTCTTCCCCGATAGGGGATGGAAGGAAGGAGGAACAGTTGTGTTTGAGCATCCGACGGAATATGGAGTCTATAAGGCAAAATGGGAGTTTGATGACAAATATCATTCTGATATCAATGTCGAAATATCATTGACTGTGAATCAAGAAGGATATTATTCCCTACCTACTCCTACCATAAGTACTTTGGTTGAAGATGATCTTGGATGGGGAATCGTACCAGGATTTTATCAGGGGAATCAACTGCAAGAATCATTCCCTTTATCCTATGTTTATGCACAAGGGCTACCTAAATATCCGGTGTTATGCCGTGAAAGTACCATTACTACAATGGCTTCTATCATGAGTAATAAGGCAGGTATGACAATGGCCATAATTCCGGAGCCTGGTCAGGATAGGAATCCTTATGAGAAAGATGAGGTGACTCATGTGAAGTCATGGAATATTGCTTTGTCGCATATGAATCGTGAGTTGCAATTGACTCCGATGGCATATCATCCGGTGTTAGGTGAGAAAGGCTCTTATCTGAAGAAGGGAGAAACGGCTAAGTTCAGAATCCGTATAACTCTTCAGGATTCGGACTGGTATACGGTATATAAACATGCTGTGTATGATATTTATCATTTGGACTATTCTTTCAAGTTAAAAGAAAACAAGCAATCGTTGACAGATCGTTTGATGAAGTTGTATGATTATGTTATGGATGATAAGACAGCTTTATGGAATGAAGAAATGTATAAAGGGAAAAAGATTATTGCCCAGTCTTATATGTCGGGAGTTTCCGGAGCTGATAAAGATGCTATGAAAAATTCGGATATAGGAGCCGTATGGATGCTGGCTAAGTTGACTCAGGATTCATTGATGAAAGAAACACGTATTCCCGGTATTAGGAATTTCAAGATATTGCAGCAGGCTCGTGAAGGATTTTTCAAGGGAGCTGTAGAAGGGCAATATTATCTGGCTAAATCAAAAAGATTCACAGAAGAATGGGGAAGCCATTTTGAACCGGTGGCTATCACTTATTATACTATGGCGGATTTGGGAAATATCTTACTGTTTGAGCCGGATAATAAGGAAATTCTAGAGCTTTTGAAAAATGGGGCAGAAAGACTATTAGACTGGCAACAGCCAGAAGGTAATTGGGTGGTTGCATACGATCATACAACACATAAACCTATTTATACAGATTTGACAGATCTGCGCCCTACTTTTTACGGATTAATCATCGCATATAAGATTTTGGGGGATAAAAAATATCTTGTTGCAGCGGAGAAAGCTGCTGACTGGTTGATAGACCATTCCATCCAAAAAGGACATTTCTTAGGTGTCTGCGGAGATGCGAGGTTTGTGAACGATTTTGCTACGATACAAATTGCCGGTGCTATGCTTGAACTGTACGAGTTGACCTCTGTGCAGAGATATTTGGATGCTGCAATTAAAACGGGCAAGATGTATACTACTTCTATCTACACTCATCCGATACCGAGCCGGGATATTAAATATTTGAATGGGAAAAAAGTGGAAGATTGGCAATTGAGTCAGGTGGGGTTAAACTTTGAACACGGTGGTTCAATGGGCTCTGCAGTAAATGCCGGACCTATTTTGCTAACTAGCCATTGTGCCTTTTTCCTTAAATTATATTCACTCACAAAAGATGAAATCTTTCGTGATATGGCTCGTTTGGGAGCCTTGGGGAGAGATGCTTTTGTGAATGAAGAAACCGGAGTAGCCTCTTATTACTGGAATCGTTTTGACCATGGAGCAGGACTTTTCCCACATCATGCCTGGTGGCAGATCGGATGGATTTATGATTATCTACTTGCAGAAGCGGAGTTACGTTCAAATGGCAAGATCTCTTTTCCGCGAGGGTTTATGACACCTAAGGTCGGAACTCATAGAACAGCCGGATTTGCATCAGGAATAGTGGACGGAAAAAAAGCAAGTCTGATTCTTCGCAAAGATTTGGTCAGCGTGGATAATCCTAATGTGGATTATATTACAGCGGAAAGTGAAGACGGGAGTGTGTTATTTGTAGTGTTACTTAATAATCAGGCAAAAGAAAACAATTTAAATATGATTGTTAGGTCTTCACAGCTTGCATCTGATAAGGAAATGAAAGATTATACTAAACAGGTAAAACTGAATGCTTTTGGATATAAAATAATAAAAATAAAATTGTAGGATGGGAAAGAAAAAACTATTATTGATATATCTGGCTTTATTACCGATAATCAGTTATGCGAAGATCGTGTTGCCTAATATCCTGAATGATAACATGGTGTTGCAACAACAGACGAGCGTTAAGTTATGGGGAAAGGCAAATCCCAATAAGAAGGTTAAAGTACTTCCTTCATGGAATGAGATAGAATATTCTACCATAGCAGACGCTGATGGCAAATGGATGGTAACCGTTTCTACTCCTAAAGCGGGAGGGCCGTATGAGATAAGATTTACTGATGGAGAAGAGTTGACCTTGAAAAATGTATTGATAGGGGAAGTGTGGTTTTGTTCCGGTCAGTCAAATATGGAAATGCCTGTGCGGGGATTTGAGTTTGAATTTGTAGAAGGAGCTAATGATATGATAGCGACAGCTAATGAGTCGACCCCTATTAGGATGTTTTCTTCAGATTTTAATGAGAAAGGTTGGTTTAGACAATATAGTAAAGTGCCGCTTGATAATTGTAAAGGAGAATGGTTTACGAATACGTCTAAAAATGTAGCTCCGATGAGTGCAGTCTCGTACTGTTTTGCGAGATATTTGCAACGGGCTTTGAATGTGCCTGTAGGGATTGTAGTCTCTTCATGGGGAGGCTCTACTGTTGAGGCTTGGATGAGCGAAGAAACGGTCCGTCCTTTTGGAGTGGATTTATCTCATCTGAACGATGACAAAGAAGTCGCTAAACCGGTTCAACAGAAGCCATGTGTACTATTTAATGCGAAGGTGGCTCCCTTGACTAACTTTATGATTAAAGGAATGATTTGGTATCAGGGAGAAAGTAACAGACATAATATAGAACAGTATGCGAGAATGCTTCCTGTTATGGTAGATGACTATCGCAAGCGTTGGAGTTTGGAGAGACTTCCTTTCTATTATGTGGAAATAGCTCCTCATGCTTATGGAGATGCAAATGGCACGTCGGCTGCTTATTTTCGTGAGATGCAGCAACAGCTGATGCAAGTGATCCCTAACTCGGGAATGGTATCTACGATGGATATCGGGAGTCGTGACTTTATTCATCCTCCTAAGAAAGAAGAGGTAGGCAAGAGGCTTGCTTATTGGGCATTGGCAAAAGAATATGGGGTGGATAATCTTGGATATAAGACGCCGGTTTATAAATCAATGGAGGTAAAAGAAGGGAAAGTTTACATTGCATTTGATAATGCTCAAGGTAAAGTGCATCCAATTAACCGGCCTCTTTCCTCATTTGAGATCGCAGGTAAAGACCGGAAATTTTATCCGGCAGAAGCAATCGTAGATTTGGCAACGAAACAACTTCAGGTTTGGAATAAAGAGGTTTCCGAACCGGTGGCAGTGCGTTATGCCTTTCATAATTATGCGGAAGCTTCCCTTTTCGATTATTATGGTTTGCCGGTGGCACCATTCAGAACTGATAAATGGTAGAAATATATGATAACATCAGCACGAATTTTAATTATAATATTCATCTTGTGCTTTTCTATACAGGCAAAGGCGCAAGATAAGACAATAGAGCAGAAAGTAGACTCTATATTAAATTTGATGACTTTGGAAGAGAAAATCGGGCAATTGAATCTTTATGCCGGAAGGATGAATCCTACTGGTCCGATAACAATGCGCGATGATGATGATGAAGCAATCCGGAGAGGAGATGTAGGGATGGTCTTTAATATTGTAGGTGCTAAACGTACCCGTGAGATACAACGTATAGCGGTGGAGGAATCACGTCTTAAGATACCTCTTTTAATCGGATTTGATGTGGTACATGGGTATCGTACAATCTTCCCGATACCTTTGGGCGAGTCGGCAAGTTGGGATTTAGACCTGATGAGACGTACAGCACGCGCTTCTGCCGATGAGGCTTCGGCTATGGGAATTCATTGGACCTTTTCGCCAATGGTGGATGTTTGCCGTGATGCCCGCTGGGGGCGTATTATGGAGGGAGGCGGTGAAGATCCCTACCTAAATTCACTGATTGCTAAAGCCAAAGTTGAAGGGTACCAAAGGAAGAACCTGAAAGAGATGGGTGCATTAATTGCATGTGCAAAACATTTTGCAGCGTATGGAGCAACGATTGACGGAAGAGACTATAATACGGCTGATATTAGTGATGTGACCTTGCGCAATGTTTATTTACCACCCTTTAAAGCTGCGGTGGAAAGCGGGGTACATTCATTGATGGCGGGTTATCATGAATTAAATGGCACACCGACCTCTGCTTCTTCTTATCTTATGACGGATATATTGAGAAGGGAGTGGAATTTTGACGGTTTTGTTGTTTCAGATTGGGGATCGATTCGTGAGGTTGCTATGCATGGATTCGCAGAAGACAGGAAAGATGCGGCTATGAAGTCTTTCAATGCAGGATTGGATGTGGATATGGAGTCATCTGCTTATTTGAAGCACATGAAGGAGCTGGTTCAGGAAGGTAAAGTCAGCGTGAAACAGATCGAAAATTCAGTCCGGCATGTCTTACGGATGAAGTATGCTACGGGGGTGATGGACGATCCTTATCGTTATTGTAGTCAGGAACGGGAAGATACTGTCATTCTGAAGAAAGAATATCTGGAGTTGGCTCGTGAGGCTGCCTGTAAGTCAATGGTATTACTCAAAAATGAGAACCAATTATTACCGTTGTCGGAAAAACTGAAATCTGTCGCTATCATAGGTCCTTTGGCTGATTCGAAAAAAGATATGCCGGGTAGTTGGTCGAAGAGTTGTGATCCTAATGATATGCAGACCTTTCTGGAGGCAATAACGGAACGTTATGGCAATAAGATGAAGATTAATTATGTGAAAGGCTGTGAGGTAGAAGGAGATGAACGCTCCGGTTTTGCGGATGCGTTGAAAGTGGCGGCTAAAAGTGATGTGATTGTAGCAACAATGGGGGAAGCAAAAGAATTGAGTGGGGAGGCGTCGTCCAGAAGTAATCTCTCTTTGCCAGGAGTGCAGGAAGAGCTATTAAAAGAGTTGAAGAAGTTAGGAAAACCGATTGTCTTGGTTCTTTTTAATGGGCGTCCGCTAACTATACCATGGGCATCCGGAAATATGGATGCTATCTTAGAGACTTGGTTCCCGGGAAATCAGGCTGGAAATGCGATTGTCGATGTTCTGTTCGGACAATTCAATCCGCAGGGAAAATTGACCGTTTCATTTCCGCGAACGGTGGGGCAGGTTCCTATTTTCTATAATCATAAAAATACGGGGCGTCCGGAAGGATTTTATGAATCTGTTTTTATCACGAAATATCTGGATAGTCCCAATCAGCCTTTGTTTCCTTTTGGCTATGGTTTATCTTATACCACATTTGAATATTCTGAAATACAGATGGAAGATAAGCAGTTGACAAGAGATGGAAAGCTGAATGTATCTGTAAAGGTGAAAAACACCGGGAAATATAAAGGAACTGAAACGGTGCAACTTTACATAAGAGATTTGGTAGCTTCTGTAACCCGCCCGGTGAAAGAACTGAAAAGCTTCCGGAAAGTAGAGTTAAAACCGGGTGAAGAAAAGAAGGTAGAGTTTGTAATAACGGAGAAAGACCTTCGATTTTGGAATGATAAAAAGCAGTTCATATCTGAACCGGGTAAGTTTCATTTGTTTATAGGCACCGATTCAGAGAATGTGAAAAAAGCCGAGTTTGTGCTTTTATAGTTAGGATAATAAAAAATGACGGATGATGAATTCAAGAATAGTGTGGTTGTCGGTTTGTATGGTATGGGGAATATTCTCTTCATGTAATACAGATAGAGAACGAAAAATAGATTATACGCGATATGTGAATCCCTTTGTTGGAAATGCTGATAATGGTCATACTTTTCCTGGAGCTTGTGCTCCTTTTGGCTTGATACAAGTAAGTCCTGAAAGTGGCAATGGTTCATGGCGTTATTGTTCCGGATTTAATTACGATGATGATTCTATTGCAGGATTCTCGCAAACTCACCTAAACGGTACAGGAGTTCCGGATTTAGGTGATATTCGAATGTTGCCTTTTAATCAGAATCTTCAGGGTGAGCGATTCTTCTGCCGTTATGAGCGTGAGACACAAGTAGCTATGCCTGGATATTACTCGGTGAAGCTGGCCGATATGAATATTGATGTTGAGTTAACTGTTACTGAGCGTACCGCTATGCATAAGTATACCTTCAATCAGCCGGGGGAAGCGAATTTATTGCTTGATCTGCAGAATGGATTAGTGTTTAATTCGAAGAACATACGGTATCGTGTATTGGAGGGTGAGGTTGAAATGCTTGATAATAAAACGATTGCAGGGTATAACCGCGTTAGGGGATGGGTAGCCCGGTATTTTTATTATATGATAGTGTTTGATAGGCCTTATACTGTGAAAAAAGAATTGCCTCAAGAAGAAGGCGAGAAAGCCAAACGATTTATTTTGGAGTTTGATCTGAAAGAAGGTGAATCTGTTCAAGTGAAGGTGGCGTTGTCTACTGTTGGCATAGAAGGTGCGAAGATGGCTCTGGATAAAGAAAACCCGGGATGGAATTTTGAATCAATAAAAGCCGAGACAAACGGAAAATGGAATGATATGCTCTCTTTGGTTGAAGTAGAGGGTACGGAAGAGGAAAAAATGAACTTTTATACTTCGATGTATCATTTGTTTATACAACCTACTAATATTGCCGATATAGATGGAAAGTATAGAGGGGCTAATGACAGTATTTTTGTTTCTTCTACAGGTTATTACTATTCAACTTTCTCTTTGTGGGATACATATAGGGCTGCACACCCTTTGTATACGCTCCTCGTGCCGGAGAGAGCCGGTGATATGGTTGAAAGTATGATTGCACATAAAGAAGCAAAAGGTTTTCTGCCGATCTGGACATTATGGGGGAAAGAAAATTATTGTATGATAGGAAACCATGCGGTTCCGGTTATTGTAGATGCTTATTTGAAAGGACTTATCACGTCAGACCCGGAGAGAGCGTATGCTGCAATCAAGGAATCATTGACTTTATCACAATTGAATTCAGATTGGGAGGTATATGATAAGTATGGGTATTATCCGTTTGATATTATTGAAAAAGAATCTGTGTCCAGAACACTGGAAAGCGCTTACGACGACTATTGCGCAGCTTTAATGGCTCAAGCTCTTGGAAAGGAAGAGGATTATCGGTTTTTCATGAAACGTGCGGGTTATTATCAGAATCTATTTGATAAACAAACTGGGATGATGCGTGGCAAGGATTCGACAGGAAGTTGGAGAGTTCCATTTAATATGTTTTCACTGTCACATGCAAGTTCACATGGCGGTGACTATACGGAAGGAAATGCCTGGCAATATACTTGGCATGTACAACATGATGTTGAGGGACTGATTTCCCTTATGGGAGGAAAACAAGCATTCAGTACTAAATTGGATTCATTATTTTATCTCCGTTCTGAAAATGCAGTGAATGTGCTCGATGTGACAGGATTGATCGGGCAATATGCTCATGGTAATGAACCCAGTCATCATGTCGCATATCTATATACTTATGTTGATAAAGCCTATAAAACACAGGAGCTTATCAGAGAGATTTTTGATCGTTTCTACCTTCCTGAACCTAGCGGATTGTGTGGAAATGACGATTGTGGACAAATGTCGGCATGGTATATTTTTTCCGCAATGGGATTCTATCCGGTCAATCCGGTGGGTGGGGAATATATAATAGGAGCTCCTCAATTAAAACGTATAGTGTTGCATTTACCGGAGAATAAAACTTTTACGGTAGAAGCAGTCAACCTCTCCAAACAGAATAAATATGTGAAGGCAGTGGCCTTGAATGGACAGGAGATTACCGATTTTCGAATTCAACATAAAGATATTCTGGCTGGCGGACATTTGATTTTCACAATGAGCGACAAACCGGGAAATTAAAAATAGTATATATGAAAAAGATTTGTTTATTAGTTCTATTGACAGTCTCTGCATTAACCATTTGTGCGCAGAAAAAGTTTGTGTTGACTTCGCCGGATGGTGTACTGAAGGCGTATATTAGTATAGGAAAGGAAATAACTTACTCTGTGACTCATGGCACTGATACTGTTCTTTTCCAGTCTGCTATTGCCATGCAGTTGGATAAGGGGCGTACGTTTGGCATAGCATCCCGTTTATCCGGTCATAATGAGAAAGCTGTACGGCAATATCTAAAATCTCCATTTTATAAAAAGAAGGAGATAGAAGATCATTATAATCTTATCCATTTAAAATTTAAGAACGGTTTTAATCTTGAGTTCAGAGCGTATAATGAGGGGATAGCTTATCGATTTATTTCTACATTGGGAGAGGCTTTTACAGTAGAAAATGAAATTGCTACTTTTAACTTGGGTAAAGACAGAAAGGCATTTATTCCTTATGTTCGCAAGAATGTTAAAACGATTGAAGAACAGTTCTATAATACTTTCGAAAATGTGTATACCTATCAGGCTATTAGTGAATGGAAGCATGGGCAATTATCGTTGATGCCATTGGCTATTGAACTGGATCATGGAAAAAAAGTATGTATTACAGAGGCTGATCTGGAAAACTATCCGGGTATGTATCTTTTCTGCTCCAATCCTGGTATAAAAGCGGAGTTGAAGGGTGTTTATGCTCCTTATCCTAAGGTGGAAAAACAAGGCGGACATATTAATTCACAAATGGTGGTGTTAGAAAGAGAACCCTACATTGCCAAATGTGAGGGTAAGAAAGATTTTCCATGGAGGGTGCTAGTCGTTTCGTCAGAAGACCGGCAACTGGCCAATAATGATATGGTTTATAAATTGGCTTCGTCCTCCAGAGTGAATGATATATCATGGATAAAGCCTGGCAAGGTTGCCTGGGAGTGGTGGAATGATTCAAATCTGTATGGAGTAGATTTTAAGACGGGGATCAATAATGACACTTATAAGTATTATATTGATTTTGCCTCCCGTTTTGGAATTGAATATGTAATTCTGGATGAGGGGTGGTCGAAGAGCAGACAGGCGGATTTGTTTCAAGTTGTTCCTGATATTGATCTGGAAGAGCTAGTAAAATATGCCGGAGAAAGAAATGTAGGCATTATTCTGTGGGCTGGATATTATGCTTTTGCACGTGATATGGAAAAAGTCTGCAAACATTATTCTGCTATGGGAATAAAGGGATTTAAAATAGATTTTATGGATCGCGATGACCAGAAAATGGTTGACTTTCATTATAAGGCTGCTGAAATGACTGCCAAGTATCATTTATTGGTTGATTTTCATGGTTCATATAAACCTACAGGTTTGAATAGGACCTATCCTAATGTGATAAACTTTGAAGGGGTACATGGGTTGGAACAACAAAAATTCGCAGATAGCTCAATAGATCAGGTGACCTATGATGTAACAATTCCTTTTATACGGCAGCTTGCAGGGCCTATGGACTATACACAAGGGGCGATGCGTAATGCGACGAAAGAGAATTTCGCTCCTGTATATTCAGAACCTATGAGTCAGGGAACGCGTTGCCGTCAATTGGCGCAGTATGTTGTATTTGAATCTCCACTGAATATGCTTTGTGATAGTCCTTCTAATTATATGAAGGAAGAAGAGTGCACAAAATATATAGCAACTGTTCCAACTGTATGGGACACGACAATCTCTCTAGCCGGTGAAATCGGTAAATATGTGGCGATAGCTCGTAAGTCGGGTGAAGATTGGTATATTGGAGCAATGACCAACTGGGATAGCCGTACAATTGAAATCGATTTTTCTTTCTTGGAAGAGGGCGTTTATGAGGTTGATATATTTGAAGATGGTATGAATGCCCATCGGGTTGCAAAAGACTATAAAAGGAAAATAGTGGATATCAGGTCAGGTGAAAAGAGGACGTTTAGGTTGGCTCCCGGAGGAGGATGCGCAATGCATATACGAGGTAAATGATATTAAACAAGAAAGCCACCCATTCAGGTGGCTTCTTTTTGCTCTTCCTCTTGGACTTGAACCAAGGACCCTCTGATTAACAGTCAGATGCTCTAACCGACTGAGCTAAGGAAGAAATGCAATATCTTTGCAAAAAAAATATTAGGAATGGACAAAATAATAGGATTGGGCAACGCCCTGGTAGACGTACTCGCAACCCTGAAGGATGATACTCTTTTGGATGAAATGGGTTTACCCAAAGGAAGCATGCAGCTCATCGATGACGCTAAGTTACAGCAGATTAACACAAAATTTTCACAGATGAAAACCCACTTGGCAACAGGCGGATCGGCAGGAAATGCCATCCTCGGACTGGCTTGTTTGGGTGCCGGAACAGGGTTTATCGGAAAAGTGGGAAATGATAATTATGGAGAATTTTTTCGTGAAAATCTGCAGAAAAATAAGATTGAAGACAAATTATTGACCTCGGATCGACTGCCTTCCGGTGTGGCATCCACTTTTATTTCACCGGATGGAGAGCGCACTTTCGGAACCTATCTGGGAGCAGCGGCTTCTTTGAGAGCAGAGGAACTGACCTTGGATATGTTTAAAGGTTACGCGTACCTATTTATAGAAGGCTATCTTGTTCAGGACCACGAAATGATTCTTCACGCCATTGAACTGGCTAAAGAAGCCGGTTTGCAGATTTGTCTCGATATGGCTAGTTATAACATTGTGGCTAATGATCTGGAATTCTTCACCTTGTTAATAAACAAATATGTCGACATTGTCTTTGCAAACGAAGAGGAAGCGAAAGCCTTTACCGGCAAGGAGCCGGAGGAAGCTTTGAGAGTGATTGCCAAGAAATGCAGTATTGCTATCGTAAAAGTCGGGGCAAACGGTTCTTATATCCGCAAAGGGACAGAAGAAATAAAGGTTTCGGCCATTTCGGTTCAAAAAGTGGTGGATACTACCGGTGCCGGTGATTATTTTGCTTCCGGATTCTTATACGGATTGACTTGCGGATATTCGTTGGATAAATGTGCAAAAATAGGTTCTATTCTCTCGGGAAATGTTATTCAGGTAATCGGAACAACGATACCACAGGAACGCTGGGATGAAATTAAGTTAAATATTAACAGGATTCTGGCGGAATAACAAAGGAATTGAGCTACTTTTACGACTCATTTAGATTGAAAGAGGTATGAAAAAATTGCTGAACAGGCAGATAGCTATTGTTGCAGTAGCGGTGATAGCAACAGTTGCTTTCTTTAGTTTCAAGAGTGGAGACGACCGTAATTTCCAGATTGCAAAGAATCTGGATATATTTAATGCGATTGTGAAAGAACTGGATATGTTCTATGTAGATACCATTGATCCGAATAAAACGATTCGGGAAGGAATCGATAATATGCTTTATACGCTGGATCCTTATACGGAATATTTCCCGGAAGAAGATCAGAGTGAACTGGAGCAGATGATTAAAGGATCATTTGGTGGGATGGGTTCTTACATTGCTTATAATACGAAACTAAAACGTTCGATGATTTCTGAACCTTTTGAGGGAACGCCTGCTGCAAAAGCCGGTCTGAAAGCGGGAGATATACTGATGGAGATTGACGGACAGGATCTTGCCGGTAAGAATAATGCGGAAGTCAGCCAGATGTTACGCGGACAGGCAGGTACCAGTTTTAAGCTAAAGATTGAGCGCCCGAATGAGAAAGGTGGACGTACGCCGATGGAGTTCACGATTGTACGTGAGTCTATTCAGAATCCGGCGATTCCTTATACTGCCGTATTGGATAATAATGTAGGTTACATTAGCCTTAGCACTTTTTCCGGCAACCCTTCCAAAGAGTTTAAGAAAGCATTTCTGGATTTGAAGAAACAGGGAGCTACTTCGTTGGTGATAGACCTCCGTAGTAATGGCGGTGGATTGCTGGATGAAGCAGTAGAAATTGCGAATTATTTCTTGCCGCGTGGAAAGGTGATTGTAACGACCAAAGGGAAAATCAAACAAGCTAGTAACACTTATAAGACATTGCGCGAGCCGTTGGACTTGGATATTCCGATTGCGGTATTGGTAAATAGTGGAACCGCTTCTGCTTCCGAAATTTTATCAGGTTCTCTGCAGGATCTCGACCGTGCCGTTATTGTTGGTAACCGTACCTTCGGAAAAGGACTGGTACAGGTTCCCCGCTCTTTGCCTTATGGCGGAACGATGAAAGTGACTACCTCCAAATATTATATTCCAAGTGGACGTTGTGTACAGGCTATTGACTACAAGCATCGTAATGAAGATGGAAGTGTAGGAACCATTCCTGACAGTTTGACTAAGGTATTCCATACGGCTGCCGGACGTGAAGTACGCGACGGAGGTGGTGTAATGCCGGATATTGTTATCAAACAGGAGAAATTACCGAATATCCTCTTCTATCTGGTACGCGATAATCTGATTTTTGATTATGCAACTCAGTATTGTTTGAAACATCCTACCATCGTTGCTCCGGAGAAGTTTGAGGTGACAGATGCCGATTATAATGATTTTAAAGCATTGGTGAAGAAAGCCGACTTCAAATATGACCAGCAAAGCGAGAAAATTCTGAAAACGTTGAAAGAAGCTGCCGAGTTTGAAGGGTATATGGATGATGCTTCAGAGGAGTTCAAAGCACTTGAGAAGAAGTTAAATCATGATCTTGACCGCGACTTGGATTATTTCTCATCTGATATAAAGAAGATGATTGCTACTGAAATTATCAAGCGTTACTATTACCAACGTGGTAATATCATCCAGCAGTTGAAGGATGATGACGGTTTGAAGGAAGCAATGAAAATTCTGAATGATCCGGTGAAATACAAAGAAATGCTTAGTGCTCCGGCTGCTAAGGAATAAATGAATATATTTCAAACATAGATATATGCGGAAAACGCGGTTTTGTTACCAACAAGCCGCGTTTTCTGTATATCTATATTTAATTGCAAATAGTCATGTAAGGTCATGCCCGGACACTGATATTTGTGTCCTTAATCGATTTTATTGGCGAATCAAAGGCAGGGTGAAATAGAATCTGCTTCCCTGTCCTTCTTGGGAGCGCAACCAGATACGTCCACCCATCTTCTCTACTAACATTCTGCAAAGAGTTAATCCCAATCCTGTTCCCTGAACAAAATCGTCGACCTTTCCAAAGCGCCGGAAAATTGTGGCAATTCTTGCTGCCGGAATGCCGATGCCGCTATCTTTAACGTAGAACTCTACAAAATCCTCCTTTTCCCGATATCCGAAATGAATTTCTCCTTTCGGGGTAAACTTCGTAGCGTTACTAAGCAAGTTACTTATAATTTGTATGATGCGATTCCAGTCTCCCGAAGTATGCATGTCCGCATCTACGTCGTCCAGAATAAGTTTGACACCGTTTTGCGTCTTATGACAGAATTGTTGTTCCAGCTGCAGGCAGATATCTATTAATTTGATCGGGCGGATATTGAATTTTAGAGAATCAGCTTCAAGTGATGCCAGATCCAGAATATCATTGAATAGATTCAGCAGCATTTCCGAATTTCGTTCGATGATTTCCGAATATTGATTCTTCTCTTCTGCAGATGTTGCGTAAGTGATTAGTTTGGAGAATCCTACAATGGCATTGAGCGGGGTACGTATTTCATGACTCATGTTTGCCAGAAAAGCAGATTTCAATCGGTCCGACTCTTCCGCTTTGATTCTGGCAGCCTTTAGTTCTTTCTGTTGCTGGGCATTCGTCTGTTCCGCCTCCCATTGTTGGGATATATCACGGCACATACACAACAGATACTCTTTATCCAAAGGAAAGATACGGTTTTCGTAGTGATGTAAAACACCATCCAACATAAGATCGTGTCTGGCTGTTGAACTTTCTCCTGTGAGAATCACCTTATCCATATTCTTGCGGACACTTTCATAAGCCTCTTTGGGCAGAATGTCTTTTACGTTAGTGGTAGTGATATTGTTGGGGCTGATACCTTCTACGTGATTAGTTGCCGGAGAAGAAGCAAGCTCTATAATATTGGCGTCATGGTCGAAGACGGTGAGCATGTCAGGAAGAGCATCCAGTATCCGGGTACTATATTTATCACGAAAACGTCCTTTGGAGGGAGAGGAAGAATCTGAAGAATGAGAGGAAAGGAAATCTATTTTCTTCTCTAATTGTTCGATTATTTCTAAAAGATCCTCCTTTGTTTTGTTTTCGTAATTTCTCATAGAAGATTCATTATTATTCATTAGAATGTTGTAGAAGTTGTTTTATCTGTTGCAAATATAAAACAATATTCCGAGATGCTGACAGCCTCCCTAGTTATTATAATATAAAAAAAACGGATAGCTTTTGCCCTACTAATCAGAATGTTCTATCTTTGCATCCATTATATATAAATGATTTACAATATGTCTACAGAATTATTCTCTACTCTGCCCTATAAGGTGGCAGATATTACACTTGCTGATTTCGGACGCAAGGAAATCGATTTGGCAGAAAAAGAAATGCCCGGCCTGATGGCTCTTCGCGAAAAGTATGGAGAATCCAAACCGTTAAAAGGTGCCCGCATTATGGGGTCGTTGCACATGACCATTCAAACGGCTGTGCTGATTGAAACATTAGTGGCTTTAGGAGCTGAAGTACGTTGGTGCTCTTGTAATATATATTCAACGCAGGATCATGCTGCTGCTGCGATAGCTGCTGCCGGTGTACCGGTATTTGCATGGAAGGGCGAGACTCTTGCCGATTATTGGTGGTGCACGTTGCAGGCATTGAGCTTTGACGGCGGCAAGGGACCGAATGTGATTGTAGATGATGGCGGTGACGCAACAATGATGATCCACGTGGGTTATGATGCTGAAAATAATGCTGCCGTATTGGATAAGGAAGTACACGCGGAGGATGAAATAGAACTGAATGCTATCTTGAAGAAAGTGTTGGCAGAAGACAGTACTCGCTGGCATCGCGTAGCGGAAGAAGTGCGTGGCGTATCTGAAGAGACTACGACAGGCGTACACCGTTTGTATCAGATGCAGGAAGAAGGCAAATTGCTGTTCCCGGCATTCAATGTAAACGACTCGGTAACGAAATCTAAGTTTGATAATCTGTACGGTTGCCGCGAATCGTTGGCCGACGGAATCAAGCGTGCAACAGATGTGATGATTGCCGGAAAAGTAGTAGTGGTATGCGGTTATGGTGATGTGGGTAAAGGCTGTTCTCACTCCATGCGTTCTTATGGAGCGCGGGTGCTCGTGACGGAGGTAGACCCGATCTGTGCACTGCAGGCTGCAATGGAAGGTTTCGAAGTAGTGACGATGGAAGAGGCTTGTCTGGAAGGTAACATCTTCGTGACTACGACAGGTAATATCGATATTATCCGTATCGACCACATGGAGAAAATGAAAGACCAGGCTATCGTTTGCAACATCGGCCATTTCGATAATGAAATTCAGGTAGATGCTTTGAAACATTATCCGGGCATCAAATGTGTGAATATCAAACCGCAGGTAGACCGTTATTATTTCCCGGATGGACATAGCATTATCTTGTTGGCCGACGGTCGTCTGGTAAATCTGGGATGTGCAACAGGACACCCGTCATTCGTGATGAGTAATTCATTTACCAATCAGACATTGGCGCAGATAGAACTGTTCAACAAGAAATATGATATCAATGTATATCGCTTGCCGAAGCATCTGGACGAGGAAGTGGCTCGCCTGCATCTTGAAAAGATCGGTGTGAAACTGACTAAGTTGACTCCCGAACAGGCCGCTTATATTGGTGTATCGGTGGACGGACCTTATAAAGCAGATCATTATAGATACTAATTTGATTTACGATTAGACGATTTACCATTTACGATTGATAAATAAGGGAGATCGATATTCCACTGTTATCAATTGTAAATGTTAGATTGTCCGGTCGTATTTATTTTTATATTCAAACTTCAATCGTAAATAGTAAATCGTGTCATCGTAAATGAAAAAGTTTCTTCCTGACTTAATAGCCATTCTGGCTTTTATCATTCTTTCTTTCGCCTATTTTTTTCCGGCTGATATCGAAGGTCGTATCTTGTTTCAGCATGACACGGCTGCCGGAGTCGGTGCAGGACAAGAATCGAAAGAGTATCTCGAGCGTACCGGAGAACGTACGCGCTGGACAAACTCGATTTTTGGAGGTATGCCTACTTATCAGATGTCTCCGAGTTACGACTCGACAACGTCCCTGAAAGGGGTGGAGAAGGTTTATCGCCTCTTTCTCCCGGATTATGTAGTGCTGACTTTTATCATGATGCTGGGATTCTATATCCTCTTGCGGGCGTTTGGAATATCGGCCTGGCTGGCAGGATTAGGCGGAGTGATATGGGCATTCTCTTCCTATTTCTTCATTCTGATACCGGCAGGGCATATCTGGAAGTTTGTGACATTGGCTTATATACCACCTACGATTGCAGGTGTCGTTCTGGCTTACCGGAAGAAATACCTGTTGGGCGGAATCGTTACGGCCCTGTTCATCGCCCTTCAGATTCAGTCGAATCACATTCAGATGAGCTATTATTTCATGTTTGTGATCCTGTTTTTTGTAGGAGCTTACTTTGAAGATGCTTATAGAAAGAAAGAATTGCCTCATTTCTTCAAGGCTAGCGGGGTTTTAGCACTGGCTGCCGTGGTAGGAGTCTGCATCAATATTTCCAATCTGTATCATACGTATGAATATAGTAAGGAGACGATGCGCGGCAAGAGTGAATTGAAGCAGGAGGGAGCTGCTGCCAGTCAGACTAGTAGCGGATTGGATCGTGATTATATAACCAACTGGAGTTATGGTATCGGTGAAACGTTGACGTTGCTGGTTCCGAATGTAAAGGGGGGAGGATCAGGATCTACGATGTCGCAAAGCGAAGTTGCTATGGCAAAGGCCAATCCAATGTATAGCGGTATTTATTCACAGTTTCCACGACAATACTTCGGTGAACAGCCATGGACAGCCGGTCCGGTATATGTGGGGGCATTTGTGATGTTCCTGTTCGTATTAGGTTGTTTCATTGTGAAAGGTCCTCTCAAATGGGCATTGCTGGGAGCTACTATCTTTTCGATTCTGCTTTCATGGGGAAAGAATTTCATGGGATTGACGGACTTCTTTATCGATTACGTTCCGATGTACAACAAGTTCCGCGCTGTTTCTTCCATTCTGGTGATTGCTGAATTTACCATTCCTTTGCTAGCGATTTTTGCCTTGAAAGAGATTTTGAACAAGCCGGATACGTTGAAATTGAAAGAGAATCGCGGAGGCGTGATTGCTACTCTGGTATTGACTGCCGGTGTTGCGTTGATTCTGGCGGTTGCTCCGGGAGTCTCCTCCTCCAGCTTTGTTACAGCACAAGAAATAGCTACTTTGGAGCAGGTGCTTCCTGCCGAATCTCGTGCTCAACATCTTGCGCCGATTGTAGCCAATCTGACCGAAATGCGTAAAGCTATTGTTGCTTCAGATGCATGGCGCAGTTTCTTTATTATCGTGATTGGTTGCCTGTTTTTATTCTTATATCAACAGCGGAAGTTGAAAGCTTCTTTCACACTGGCTGGCATTGCGCTTTTGTGTTTGGTAGATATGTGGAGCGTCAATAAACGCTATTTGAATGACGAACAGTTTGTGCCGAAATCCAAGCAGACGGAAGCGTTTGTTAAAACACAGGCGGATGAGATGATCCTTCAGGATACTACTTTAAATTATCGTGTGTTGAACTTTATAGGCTTCCCCGGTAATACGTTTAATGAAAACAATACAGCATACTGGCATAAAAGTGTCGGTGGCTATCATGCAGCGAAGCTCCGTCGCTATCAGGAAATGATAGATCATCATATCATGCCCGAAATGCAGGAAACCTATCAGGCGGTGGCTACTGCCGGCGGACAGATGGACAGTGTAGACGCTTCCAAATTCCGTGTACTGAATATGCTGAATACAAAATACTTCATTTTCCCTGCCGGTGAGCAAGGACAGGCTGTTCCTGTCATGAATCCTTATGCATACGGTAATGCATGGTTCGTAGATAAGGTGCAGTATGTAAATAATGCAAATGAAGAAATAGATGCTTTGAACGATATTCTTCCAACGGAAACAGCCGTAGTGGATGTGAAGTTTAAAGAACAGCTGAAAGATGTGACAGAAGGATATAAAGATTCACTATCTACCATCCAGTTAACCAGTTACGAGCCAAATCGTTTGGTTTATAAGGCCTCCACTCCTAAAGACGGAGTTGTTGTTTTCTCTGAAATATATTATCCGGGATGGCAGGTGACTATTGATGGCCAGCCGGTGGATATTGCCCGTGCAGACTATATCTTGCGTGCGATAAATGTACCGGCAGGGGAACATACCATCGAAATGTGGTTTGATCCACAAAGCATACAGGTTACAGAAAGTATTGCTTATGCAGCACTGGCTTTGTTGCTGATCGGAGTTATGGTTCTTGCGTGGACGCAGCGAAACAAGATTGCGAAGAAGTCTTAAGCGAAATGTAATAGAGGTCGTTCAAAAGCCTTGATCTTATAAAAATCACCTTTACTGCACGATATGTTGCAGCAAAGGTGATTTTCTTTTTAGGGACTTTTCAAACTCATATCAAATAAGGGCGGCTCTCTTCCTCACGAAGAGAGCCGCTACTTTACATTCACTAAAAAATTATGAAAAACAAACGCTGTTCATAGAAACATATTAAGTGTGATGTTTTAGAGATTTTTTTGTTCAAAGTCCGGACCCTTGTCAGGATGATTATCTTTGTGCATTCTTCTTTGAGAAGCTTTTTTACGTGCGGAATTTTGTTCGGCCTGCCATTTCTCATACTGTTCTTTTGTCAGAATCTTTTTTATTTTCTTTTCTTTGGTTTCTGCGGCTTTCTTTTGTGAGTCGGCAGAATTGGTATCTCTGCTCATCATCGGACCACCTCCCATTCTGCCCGGGAAACCATCTTCTCCCATCATTGGCGGTTGTCCTCCACCCATTGGCGGACGTCCTCCCCGCATACCGGGACCTTCTCCCATTGGTGGGCGATAGTCATCCGAATTTTGCATAGCCTTGAAAAATGCTTTTTGCTCTTTCAGGTTCAGCTTATATATTTTCTTATATTGTTTATCTGTCAGTTGGAGCAACTTATTCATTTGCTCAGTCATCTGGGTTGCTACCTTCTCTGGATTCAGAACTTCGCGTGGAAGATGCTTTTCTTGTTGCTGCCTTTCTTGCAGCTCATTGGCTTCTTGTGCATTTATAAAACCTGCACAGCATGTTAAGCAGACTGCCAATCCTGTCAATTTCATGTTTTTTCTCATTTCTCTTACTGCTTTTATTAGTTTTAATATCTCAAAGCTAAGTAGATACTGGAGCAGATAAAAATAAAATCGACTAAGGGTGGAGATTTGTCTATCAAATGCCTGACTTTTCTTCGTCCGATGGGTTTATGCTATTATGCTTTGGGGTGGAGGAAGGTTCCCTACCTTGAAACTACAACAGTAACCTATCACCATTCTGAAAATACGATGAATAAAGGGTTTGATAATATAGGTGATAGGTTGAAAGAGGATTCTTGTTTTTATCTATGAGAGTGACTGTCCATTCATTTACCCATTGAAAAAGGAAAATATGAATATAAACAAATAGTTTGTGGATAGTCTCATTATGCTATAAGCTGCTAAATTTGTAGCCAATAATAGAGCATATATTATGAAAAGACTACTATTCATTTTTTCCTTTTTTTTCTTGTTCGTGTTAAACGGAAAAACACAGGAGGTAGAGATTCTGACATTAGAGGATTGCCTCCGCATTGGTATTGACAATAACTTGTCGCTAGAAGGAAAACGTAAAGAAATACAAAGAAGTAAGTATGGCGTATCTGAAAACCGTTCGAAGCTGTTGCCGCAAATAAATGCGATAGCCGGTTATAGTAACAATTTTGATCCTCCGGTGTCCGTCACAGACGGATCATCTTACGGTGTTCCTTATAATATAACGCAGACGCTGCAACATTCTGCTAATGCAGGACTGGAAATGCAGATGCCGCTTTTCAATCAGACTCTTTATACTTCTATGTCCATAGCTAAAGTGATGGAAGAAATCAGTCGTCTGTCTTATGGAAAAGCCAGGGAAGATGTTATTCTTCAAATCAGTAAGATGTATTATCTCGGACAGGTCACGGCCGAACAAATCATGCTGATAAAAGCAAATATCACCCGTCTGGAAGAGTTGAGAGATATTACACAGGCTTTTTTCGATAACGGAATGTCTATGGAAGTCGATCTGAAAAGAGTCAATATCAATTTGGAAAATCTGAAGGTGCAATATGACAATGCACAAGCAATGATGAAACAGCAATTGAATATGCTGAAATACATTATGGATTATCCGGCTGAAAAGGAAATTGCGCTGACACCGGTAAATACCGATAGCATTACTACAGTAGCCCTGACCGGCTTGTCGGAAAATATCTATGAACTTCAACTCTCACAATCGCAAGTGCAATTGGCGGAACGGCAAAAGAAGATCATTACTAATGGATATATCCCTTCTCTTAGTCTGACAGGTAGCTGGCGATATGCCGCATATACGGATAAAGGTTATCATTGGTTCCACTCCGGTCCGTCCAATCAATGGTTTCGTTCCTATGGAGTGGGGCTAACCTTGCGTATTCCGATTTTCGACGGACTGGATAAAACCTATAAAATAAAGAAGGCGATGATCGATATAGAGAACAAAAGACTGGCATGGGAAGATGCCCGGAAGAATTTGCAAACTCAATATCTGAATGCTGTGAACGACCTGATGAACAATCAGCGTAACTTTAAGAAACAGAAGGATAACTACTTGCTTGCCGAAGATGTGTACGCAGTCACTTCCGACCGTTACCGGGAAGGCATTGCTTCTATGACGGAAGTGCTGCAAGATGAAATGCAGATGAGCGAAGCTCAAAACAACTATATCAGCGCACATTATAACTATCGGGTGACTAACCTGATGCTGCTTAAACTAACCGGACAAATAGAATCATTAGTCAAATAATACGCAAATAACAATCATAAATATGGAAACAATGGAAAATAACCTTCCTTCCGCTACTCATCAGGAGAAAGCAAAAAAAATGAAGAAACTTCGTCGCTGGCAGATTGCTATCAGCCTTTTCGGAGTGGCTATTATTGTTTGGGGAGTGATTGAAGTGATCTGCCTTTTTTTGAATTATAGCCAGACGGAGACTAGTAACGATGCACAAATAGAACAATATGTGTCTCCTATCAATCTACGTGCTTCAGGTTACATTGACAAAATCTACTTTACAGAACATCAGGAGGTACATAAAGGAGATACTTTGCTGGTACTGGATGATCGTGAATATAAAATTCGCGTAATGGAGGCTGAAGCTGCCTTGAAGGATGCGCAAGCCGGTGCGACCGTCATCAATGCTACACTCAATACCACGCAGACAACAGCATCTGTTTACGATGCGTCTATTGCCGAGATTGAAGTACGGTTGGCGAAGCTGGAAAAAGACCGGAAACGATATGAGAACCTCGTGAAACGAAATGCGGCTACTCCTATCCAACTTGAACAGATTGTCACTGATTATGAAGCTACGCGTAAGAAGTTGGAAGCTACGAAAAGGCAGAAAAAAGCAGCTCTTTCCGGTGTAGATGAAGTGTCCTACCGTCGCATGAATACCGAAGCGGCTATTCAAAGAGCAACAGCTGCGCTCGAAATGGCCCGGTTGAATCTTTCCTATACGGTTGTAATAGCTCCTTGTGACGGAAAACTCGGCCGTCGCTCATTAGAGGAAGGACAGTTTATTTCGGCAGGGCAGACCATCACCTATATTCTTCCTGATACCCAGAAATGGATCGTTGCCAATTATAAGGAGACACAAATCGAGAACCTGCATATCGGACAGGAAGTATTTGTCACAGTAGATGCCATTAGCGATAAAGAGTTTAAAGGCAAAGTCACCTCTATATCAGGAGCTACCGGCTCCAAATATTCATTAGTGCCGACCGATAACTCCGCAGGCAACTTTGTAAAGATCCAACAGCGCATCCCCGTACGCATCGACTTCACCGATTTATCAAAAGAAGACAACGAACGATTAGCAGCAGGCATGATGGTAGTAGTGAAAGCCAAACTCTAACCACCGTGCACCTATAATTTATAAATCATAATTCATAAATCAAAAATTAATGCCCTCTTATCCTAAAAATTATCCTTTCTATAGCTGGATGCCCAAACCGTTGGGTATTATCATTCTGTTATTTTTCTTTCTGCCGATTCTTACGGTAGGCGGGGTTTATTCGGTGAATAGCACCGAAATGATGAGCGGGCTTGGCATTATATCCGAGCATATCCAGTTTGCCAACTTTGTTACTTCTATTGGTATGGCAGCCTTTGCTCCTTTCCTATATCAGTTGGTGTGTGTGCGGCGGGAGAAGATGATGTGTATTGTCGGGTTTGCGTTCATGTATATATTCAGTTATATCTGTGCAAAGACAGACAGCGTTTTTCTGTTGGCGCTTTGTAGTCTTCTGACGGGTTTCTTGCGTATGGTACTGATGATGGTCAATCTGTTCACACTCATTTGGTATGCGGGTGGAATGGAAGCTACCCGCAATATTACTCCGGGGTTGGAGCCGAAAGATACTGCCGGTTGGAATAAATTGGACATTGAAAGATGTGTGAGTCAGCCGGCTGTTTATCTGTTTTTTATGATTCTAGGACAGTCGGGCACAGCATTGACGGCTTGGCTGTCCTTTGAATATGAGTGGAAATATGTGTATTGCTTTATGATGGGGATTCTCCTGATCTCTATTTTGCTCTTGTTTATTACCATGCCGAATTATAAGTTTCCCGGAAGGTTTCCTATTAATTTCCGTAAGTTCGGCAATGTCACTGCATTTTGCATCTCGCTGACTTGTCTCACGTATGTGCTGGTTTATGGAAAAGTACTCGACTGGTATGATGACGAATCTATCCGTTGGGCGACAGCTGTAAGTATTCTTTTTGCGGGAATTTTTCTATATATGGACGTAACGCGCCGGTCGCCTTATGTTTTGCTGGATGCGTTCAAACTGCGTACTATACGTATGGGAGCATTACTTTACTTATTATTGATGGTGATAAACTCCAGTGCTATGTTTGTCAATGTGTTTGCAGGAGTGGGGATGCATCTCGATAATCTGCAAAATGCTTCATTAGGTAATTGGTGTATGGTAGGTTATGCTATTGGCGCCGTGATTGCTATGGTGTTGGGAGGTAAAGGGTTACATTTTAAGTATCTGTTTGCGATGGGATTCTTCTTCCTGTCTTTATCAGCTGTTTTCATGTATTTCGAGGTACAGACAGCAGGAGTTTACGAGCGTCTGAAATATGCAGTTATCATCCGTGCCACAGGCATGATGATTCTGTATGCGCTGACGGCTGCTTATGCCAATCAACGTATGCCTTTTAAATATCTTTCCACCTGGATCTGTATTATGCTTACTGTGCGTATGGTTGTGGGACCGAGTATTGGCGGAGCAATTTATACAAATGTTTTGCAGGAGCGCCAACAACACTATATAACCCGTTATGCGCAAAATGTGGACCTGCTTAATCCGGATGCTTCCACTTCCTTCCTTGGTACGGTACAAGGTATGAAATATCAGGGAAAGAGTGAGACGGAAGCCCGTAACATGGCTGCTATATCTACCAAAGGGCGTATTCAGGTGCAGGCCACGCTCTCTGCACTCAAAGAGATGGCGGGATGGACAATTTATGGTGGGTTAATTTGTATGATATTTGTGCTCGTTGTTCCTTATCCTAAACGAAAATTGCTAACTTAGCGTCGTTTTTGATAATGATCTGTTAATATATTAGTATGATGGATAGCGGACAAGATCGTTTATTGCAGTTTGATCGCGATTTGTTAAGTGGGAAAAATATATGTAGCTCCGAAGGGATATTTGTAAATTTTCCACCCTCACTGAAGAAACCTTTCCAAATGAAAGGACTGGGGCTGGTTATTTGCCGCCAGGGTAATTTCCAGTTTTCGCTTAATCAGAAAAAGCATTTCGCTGAAGCGGGCGAAAGTTTGTTTATTCCCGAAGATGGCGAGTTTCAGGTTTTGCAAGAGTCGGAAGACATGGAGGTGCGGATTTTGATTTATCAGATAGAACCGATCCGGGATATTATGGGGAATCTGGTTGTTTCCATGTATATGTATTCCCGCCTTACTCCCGAAGAACCTTCTTGTGTATGGTCTACTGGTGAGGAAGAAGAGATCGTAAAGTATATGTCCTTATTGGACAATGTGTTACAGTCGGAAGAAAATTCATTTAAACTTTATGAGCAGAAATTACTTCTACTTGCATTGACGTACAGGATTTGTTCTATTTATAATCGCAAACTCGTCAATGACGGGCGGGAAGTGGGAGGACGCAAAAACGAAGTCTTTATTCACTTGATCCAGTTAATCGAAAAATATTATATGCAGGAACGGGGTGTTGAGTTTTATGCGGATAAATTGTGTTTGTCTCCTAAATATCTTTCTGCCGTTTCTAAGAGTATCTGCGGATATACCGTGCAGGAACTTGTATTCAAAGCTATCATTCGTAAGAGCATCTCATTGCTTAAAAATACGCAGAAAGATATTCAGGAGATTTCAAATGCCTTCGGCTTCCCCAATGCTTCTTATTTCGGTACGTTCTTTAAGAAGCAGGTTGGGGTTTCACCGCAGCAATATCGGAAGAATCTTTAAACGTTTATTCTTTTTCACCATAGGCAAGATCGCCTGCATCGCCCAGTCCCGGAACAATGTAAGAATGTTCGTTGAGTTCGGGATCGATGGCTGCGCACCAGATTGTTGTCTTGTCTTCAGGAAATACATTCTTTATATGATCGATAGCCTTTTGGCTGGCGATAATCGAAGCAACATGAATTTCGGCAGGGTGTCCTTTGGTCAGCATTGCCTGGTAACTAAGTTCCATACTCCCTCCTGTTGCCAGCATAGGGTCGGTGATAATCAGCGTTTTGTCATCAATGCGGGGAGAAGCGATATATTCTATATGTATATCGAATTTTAGCGTATCTTTATATTTGCGGTAAGCGGAAACAAACGCATTCTCCGCCCCGTCGAAATAGCTAAGGAAACCTTGATGGAAAGGCAGACCAGCACGCAGGATCGTACTGATTACTAAATTGTTGTCCGGTGTACTGACCGGAGCGATTCCCAGTGGTGTCTGGATGTTCTTTACCGAGTATTTAAACTCTTTACTCATTTCATAAGCCATGATTTCTCCGATCCGTTCGATGTTACGGCGGAAACGCAGGCGGTCGTTCTGAACTTCTACATTTCTAATTTCGGATATGTACTGGTTTAGAATCGAATTAGTTTGGCCAAAATCAATTACTTTCATATTATTTTTTAATCAGATTTTAATCTCATTTTCACAGCATTGCTAGCATACTGACTTGCAAAGTAAACGATAATCTTTCAAATTGCAATATTCAGTTTGCAGATATTGTCAGGAATTTATAAAAGAGTTTCAATTAGGGAAAAATTTCTCTAATACCTTCTTCCTTTCCAAAGAAAGTATTACTTTTGTAGCCGGATTTACAAGGGGCTATCCAAAGCTCCCCATGTTAAGGTGAAAAGAGATAGAAAACAAAATACCAATTTTAATTAATTCAAAGAAAATGGCAAATTTAGATTTAAGCAAGTACGGCATCACAGGTGTGACCGAGATTTTGCACAATCCGTCTTATGATGTTTTGTTCGCTGAAGAAACAAAACCGAGTCTGGAAGGCTTTGAAAAAGGTCAAGTAACTGAATTAGGCGCTGTGAACGTGATGACAGGTATCTATACCGGTCGTTCTCCTAAAGATAAATTCTTCGTTAAGAATGAAGCTTCTGCTGATTCTGTATGGTGGACTTCTGAAGATTACAAAAACGACAACAAACCATGTACTGAAGAAGCTTGGGCTGACTTGAAAGCTAAAGCTGTAAAACAACTTTCCGGCAAACGTTTGTTCGTTGTTGATACTTTCTGTGGTGCTAACGAAGCTACTCGTATGAAAGTACGTTTCATCATGGAAGTAGCTTGGCAGGCTCACTTCGTAACTAACATGTTCATCCGCCCGACTGCTGAAGAACTTGCTAACTACGGAGAACCTGATTTCGTATGTTTCAATGCTTCTAAAGCAAAAGTTGACAACTACAAAGAACTGGGCTTGAACTCTGAAACTGCTACAGTATTCAACCTGAAGACTAAAGAACAAGTAATCCTGAATACTTGGTACGGTGGTGAAATGAAGAAAGGTATGTTCTCTATCATGAACTACATGAACCCGCTTCGTGGTATACGAAGGTGGTTGCTACGCTAAGGTTATCAACCTGGATAAAGAAAGTGAACCGGATATCTACAATGCTATCAAACGTGACGCTTTGCTTGAAAACGTAACTGTTGATGCTAACGGTAAGATTGATTTCACAGATAAGAGCGTGACTGAAAACACTCGTGTTTCTTATCCTATCTATCACATCGAAAACATCGTTAAACCGGTGTCTAAAGGTCCTCACGCAAAACAAGTTATCTTCTTGTCTGCTGATGCATTCGGTGTATTGCCTCCAGTATCTATCTTGAACCCGGCACAGGCTCAATACTACTTCTTGTCTGGATTTACAGCTAAATTGGCTGGTACAGAACGTGGTATCACTGAACCGACTCCGACATTCTCTGCTTCGTATCTCTATCAAAGATACTCGTGGTATCATCGATGCTATCCTTGATGGTTCTATTGACAAAGCTCCTACTAAGGTTATTCCTTTCTTCGACTTTGTTGTTCCTACAGAACTTCCGGGTGTTGATCCGAAGATCCTTGACCCACGCGACACTTACGAATGTGCTTGCCAATGGGAAGAAAAAGCTAAAGATTTGGCTGGACGTTTCATCAAGAACTTCGCTAAATTTACTGGTAACGAAGCTGGTAAGGCTTTGGTTGCTGCTGGTCCGAAACTCTAATTGGAGAATCAGATATAATATGGAAGGCGGTTCGATTTCGAACCGCCTTTTTTGTTTATGCCTGTGCCTTTCTATGAGAATAAATGCTGTTTGTTTAAAACTTTTCCCTATATTTGCCAAAACAGGAGTACTAACCTTTAAAGGCGGTTATGGTATATCTAGCTACTGACAAACAGACCTATGCGGATCTAAGCATTACAGAGACTGCTAATAATGAGCAATTTCTTTTCTCTTTGTTTTCCAAAACAGAGACAAAAGAAGGAAAAGCGCTGATGTTGAACTGGATTATGTATCCGCTAAGTGATTTGGGGGAAATCCGTAAAAGACAGGAGGCTATTGTCTGGGATGCTTTGCCCGAACTTCTTTTGAATGAAGAAGAGCTGGATTTTATTGAGTATTACTTGGCTTATCGTGACCAGATACGGGAAGCTCATATTTTACTTTCATGTGCTACTGTTATCGACCGTCTGGTGCGATATGATTCGACCCGTTATGTGATCTGCAGAGGGGTGAAATTAGTGGTTCATCTCTTGCATTGTCTGAAGGAATGGGCGACAGAACTACCACAGGACGCCCCGCAACTCATGAAAGAATCTGCTGCTATGATTGATAATATTCTCCATGGAAGTGAATTGGAGGAAGTATTGGAGCAGACCTCTGATGAGGAAAAACGACTATCTAACTTTGTCATAGACAAATTCGATTATCTGTTCCGGTGTACTCGGTTGTTATCTTTGAAGGAACTTCTGTCTGTTATATATCTACTTGATGTTTGCCGTACAGCTCACCGGGTGGCAAAAGAGAAGAGCTTCTGTTGTATGCCGGTAATGGTACCGACAATGGACTTCTCGGTGGAGGGAGTCGTTCATCCTTTTGTGAAAGATGCGCAGCCAAACCGTTGGCAGATGTCCCGGGGAAATATATGCATTTTTACAGGCTCTAATATGGCGGGAAAGTCAACAACTTTAAAGGCATTGACCTTGGCTGTCTGGTTGGCACATTGCGGTTTGCCTGTTCCTGTGAAATCAATGATTTGTCCTCTTTACGAGGGGATTTATACCTCTATTAATCTGCCGGATTCTTTGCGGGACGGACGAAGTCATTTTATGGCGGAAGTACTCCGTATTAAAGAAGTGATGCAAAAAGCTGTGACCGGAAAACGCTGTTTGGTGGTATTAGATGAGATGTTTCGCGGGACGAATGCTAAAGATGCGTTTGAAGCCTCCGTTGCCGTCAATGAATTACTGAAAAGCTTCTCTCATTGTCATTTCTTGATATCGACACATATTTTGGAATATGCGAAAGCCTTTGAAAAGGATTCTTCCTGTTGCTTTTATTATATGGAAGCAGAAATTATTGATGATGCGTTTGTCTGTCCTCATCGGTTGTTGTCAGGGATTTCAGAGGCCAGAGTCGGGTATTGGGTCGTGAAAAAAATACTGTCGGATGGTTTGATGTAATTTTACCTCATTATAGAGGTTGTTGAGATTCTGTTTTATTTTTATTAGATATATATTTTGACTACTTTTGTACAGACTATAAATGGGTTATTAATCTTAAATAACGACGCGACGACCATGAAGAATTTTTATTTCCTTCTTATTAGTTCCCTATTCCTTACCTCCGGGCTTTATGCGGGAGAAACAGATTATACTCAAGGACTTTCCATCTGGTTTGATACTCCGAATACTTTGCAGGGATATGCTGCCTGGTATGGCGGAAGACCGGATTTGTGGAAAGATGAAAATAAACCGGTAACAGCAGGAAGCGGACATAATCTGGATGCCAGTTGGGAGTCACAGTCATTGCCTATTGGTAACGGTAGCCTCGGCGCAAATATTATGGGATCGGTAGAAGCCGAACGTATCACTTTCAATGAAAAAACGCTTTGGCGCGGTGGTCCGAACACAGCGAAAGGTGCGGACTATTATTGGAATGTCAATAAACAATCGGCCCATCTTTTAGATGAAATACGCAAAGCATTTACAGAGGGAGATCAGAAAAAGGCTGAAATGCTAACGCGACAGAACTTCAATAGTGAAGTTTCGTATGAAGCTGACGGAGAAAATCCTTTCCGTTTCGGTAGCTTTACTACAATGGGAGAGTTTTATGTAGAAACCGGACTGAATATGATAGGAATGAGCGATTATAAGCGCATTCTTTCTTTGGATTCGGCTATGGCAGTCGTACAATTCAAAAAGGATCGTGTGGCTTATCAACGCAATTTTTTTATCTCTTACCCCGCCAATGTAATGGTGGTACGTTTCAGCGCGGATCAATCGGGGAAACAAAATCTGGTTTTCAGTTATGCGCCCAATCCCCTGTCTACCGGCAGCATGGTTTCTGATGGAAATAAAGGACTGGTTTACACAGCTTCTTTGGATAATAATGGAATGAAGTATGTTGTGTGCATCCAGGCAGAAACAAAAGGAGGAACACTGTCTAATGCAGATGGAAAGTTGACAGTGAAGGATGCAGACGAAGTTGTATTTTATATCACAGCGGACACTGACTATAAAATTAACTTTGATCCGGATTTCAAAGATCCGAAAACATATATAGGCGTTAATCCCGAAGAAACGACAAAGCAGTGGATGAATAATGCAGTGGCGCAGGGATATACAGCTTTATTCAATCAACATTATAATGATTATGCTACTCTGTTCAACCGGGTTCGGCTGAATCTGAACCCAGCGGTGAAAGGAGTGAATCTGCCTACTTCCCAACGTCTGAAAAATTATCGGAAAGGACAGCCGGATTATTATCTGGAAGAGTTGTATTATCAATTTGGACGTTATCTTCTGATTGCCAGTTCCCGTCCGGGCAATATGCCTGCTAATCTACAGGGGATTTGGCTCAATAATGTCGATGGACCGTGGCGTGTGGATTATCATAATAACATCAATATCCAGATGAATTATTGGCCTGCTTGTTCTACCAACTTGAATGAGTGCGTGCTTCCGTTGATTGACTTTATCCGTACACTGGTGAAACCGGGGGAGAAGACTGCACAAGCTTATTTCGGAGCAAGAGGATGGACGGCATCTATCTCCGGCAATATTTTCGGCTTTACCACTCCGTTGGAAAGTCGGGATATGTCGTGGAACTTCAATCCGATGGCAGGTCCCTGGCTGGCTACTCATATATGGGAGTATTACGACTATACAAGAGACTTGAAATTTCTGAAAGAAACCGGCTATGAACTAATTAAGAGTAGTGCGGATTTTGCAGTCGATTACCTGTGGCATAAGCCGGATGGAACCTATACGGCTGCTCCGTCCACTTCGCCCGAGCATGGTCCTATCGATCAGGGAGCTACTTTTGTGCATGCCGTAGTGCGTGAAATTCTGATGGATGCGATTGAAGCAAGCAAAGTGTTGGGTGTAGATAAGAAAGGACGTAAGCAATGGGAGCATGTGCTTGCCAATCTCGTTCCCTATCAAATAGGTCGTTATGGTCAGTTGATGGAATGGTCGGTGGATATTGATGATCCGAAAGATGAACATCGTCATGTGAATCATTTGTTCGGCCTGCATCCGGGACATACTGTTTCTCCCGTCACTACTCCCGAACTGGCGAAAGCTGCTAAAGTGGTATTGGTGCATCGTGGTGATGGTGCTACCGGTTGGAGTATGGGTTGGAAGTTGAATCAGTGGGCGCGTTTGCAGGATGGTAATCATGCTTATACTTTATTCGGCAATTTATTGAAGAACGGAACCATGGATAATTTGTGGGATACGCATCCGCCTTTCCAAATTGATGGGAACTTTGGTGGGACAGCGGGAATCACCGAAATGCTGCTCCAAAGTCACATGGGCTTTATTCAATTATTACCGGCTTTGCCGGATGCATGGAAAGACGGTTCTATCAGTGGTATTTGTGCAAAAGGAAATTTTGAGGTGGATGTGATCTGGGAGAATCATCAATTGAAAGAAGCTGTTGTACGCTCTAATGCAGGAGGCGACTGTGTCATAAAGTATGCGGATCAGACTATCTCCTTTAAAACTGTGAAAGGACGCAGTTATCAGATTGGATATGATGCAACTAAAGGGCTCATTAAAAAATAAACACAAAATGTCGGAAAATTAGAAAGAAAGGATGGTACTGGAGTATTTAAAATTATTCGTGACATTTGCGAAGATTGGAATGTTTACTATTGGTGGCGGTTATGCCATGATTCCGTTGATTGAACGGGAGATTGTTAACAAGCAATGGATGAATAAGGAAGAATTTATGGAGATGTTTGCTTTGACGCAGTCGCTTCCGGGTGTGTTTGCTGTGAATATTTCTATTTTTGTAGGATATAAGTTGTATAAGGTGGGTGGTAGCCTGGTGTGTGCATTGGCTACGATTCTTCCCTCTTTCGTTATCATGATGCTGATAGCCATGTTTTTTGCACAGTTTCAGGATAATGAAGTGATGATTCGTATCTTTAATGGAATACGTCCTGCCGTGGTAGCATTGATTCTGTTTCCTTGCATTTCTGCTGTTAGAGCTTTGAAACTGAAGTATTTTCAGTTGGTTGCTCCTGCCATAGCTACCGTGTTGATCTGGCAGTTCGGCTTATCACCTATTTATATTGTGGTGGCCGGAATTATAGGGGGATTGGTATATACATTATGGTTGAAAGAAAAAATAGCGAATAAACAGGTATGATATATTGGCAATTACTTTGGGTGTATCTTAAAATAGGTATGTTCGGTTTTGGGGGTGGATATGCAATGCTTTCCCTGATTCAACATGAAATAGTGGATCTTCATCATTGGCTGACTCCTCAACAGTTTACGGATGTGGTCGCAATTTCGCAGATGACTCCGGGACCGATTGGCATAAATAGTGCTACTTACGTAGGTTATGCGGTAACACAAAGTGTTTGGGGAGCTGTGTTGGCCACTGTAGCCGTTTGCTTGCCTTCTTTTATTTTGGTGTTGCTCATTTCTTATTTCTTTGCGAAGTGTAAGGATAATAAGTATATTAAAGCGGCTATGTCTGGACTGCTTCCTATGTCGGTCGCGCTGATTGCTTCGGCTGCATTACTTATGATGAATAGAGAGAATTTTATAGACTATAAAAGTATCGGTATTTTCGCAGCCGCCTTTTTGGTTACATGGAAATGGAATCTTCATCCTATTCTGTTGATTTGTCTGGCGGGTGTGGTAGGATTACTGTTGTATTAGTAATACTTATGGGAAAAAGAGCCCCCCGGTTAAACACTGCGTTTAACCGGGGGGCTCTTTTATAATATTATGAAAGAATGGTTAGTTCTTGTTTGCACGTTTACGTTCGATTTCGTCCAAAATCACTTTACGCATACGCATTGCTTTAGGAGTAACTTCTACATATTCATCTTCCTTAATATATTCCAGTGCTTCTTCAAGTGAGAACTGGATAGGTGGAATCAGGCGTACTTTATCATCCGAACCGGAAGCACGCATATTCGTCAATTTCTTCGATTTGGTTACGTTGATAACCAGGTCGTTGTCATGAGAGTGTTCGCCTACTACTTGTCCTGCATAAACTTCGTCCTGCGGGAAGATAAAGAATTTACCGCGATCCTGCAATTTGTCGATGGCATAAGCAAAAGCTGTTCCGCTTTCCATAGCAATCATAGAACCGTTCGTACGACGTTCGATTTCTCCTTTGTGCGGTTGATATTCTTTGAAGCGGTGTGCCATGATGGCTTCGCCGGCAGAGGCAGTCAGTACATTGGTACGCAAACCGATGATACCGCGTGAAGGCATATTGAACTCAAGATTGATACGTTCACCTGTATTTTCCATCTTGACCATTTCACCTTTACGGCGAGTAACCATATCTATAATTTTGCTGGAATATTCTTCCGGTACGTTGATGGTCAGTTCTTCAATCGGCTCGCATTTCACACCGTCGATTTCTCTGAAGATAACCTGCGGCTGACCTACCTGCAATTCATATCCCTCTCGGCGCATTGTTTCAATTAATACAGAAAGGTGGAGTACGCCACGGCCGGAAACAATCCATTTACCGTCTTCTTCACTTTTTCTTACGCGGAGAGCCAGATTCTTGTCGAGCTCCTTCATCAGACGGTCGTGGATATGACGTGAAGTCACAAACTTGCCATCTTTACCGAAGAAAGGAGAATCGTTGATAGCAAACAGCATACTCATGGTCGGTTCGTCGATTGCGATTGGCGGCAATGCTTCCGGATTCTCGAAATCACAAACAGTATCTCCAATTTCGAAACCGTCGATACCTACCAGTGCGCAGATGTCACCGGAAGAAACTTCGTTTGTTTTCACGCGGCCTAAACCTTCGAAAACATGGAGCTCTTTGATTTTGCTCTTGAGCATATCACCGTTACGTTTCGCAAGCGTTATATTCATACCTTCTTTTAATGTACCGCGATGTACGCGGCCTACAGCGATACGACCGGTATAAGAAGAATAATCCAGAGAAGTAATCAACATCTGGGGAGTACCTTCCAATTGTTTGGGTGCCGGAATATTTTCGATGATACAATCCAGTAGCGGAGTAATACTGTCAGTCTGTTGCTTCCAGTCGGTGCTCATCCAGTTGTTCTTGGCGGAACCGTAGATTACGGGGAAGTCCAGTTGGTCCTCCGTTGCATTCAGGCTGAACATCAAATCGAAAACCATTTCGTAAACTTCTTCCGGACGGCAGTTAGGCTTATCTACCTTATTAACTACCACGATAGGTTTCAAACCGATTTCCAGTGCCTTTTGCAGTACGAAACGAGTCTGGGGCATCGGACCTTCAAAGGCGTCTACCAACAGAATACAACCGTCGGCCATATTCAATACACGTTCTACCTCACCACCGAAGTCGCTGTGTCCCGGAGTATCAATAATATTAATCTTTGTACCGTTGTAATTGATGGATACATTTTTGGAGAGAATCGTTATACCACGTTCACGTTCCAAATCGTTGTTATCCAGGATAAGTTCACCACTATTTTGGTTGCTGCGGAATAAATTTCCGGCCAATAGCATCTTGTCAACCAGCGTTGTTTTCCCATGGTCAACATGGGCAATGATTGCAATGTTTCGAATATTTTGCATATAATACCTATTATTTGGCTGCAAAGGTACGAAAATAGGATTAGAAATATGCGCAATGATAGCAATTTTTTCTTGTAAATCGTTGTGTGATATAAAGATAATGCCTATCTTTGCACGCTCAAAAGAATAATTTATCAATTAAAATTCTAAGAATTATGTATTTAGACGCTGCTAAAAAGCAAGAAATCTTCGGAAAGTACGGAAAGTCTAACACTGACACCGGCTCAGCTGAGGCCCAAGTGGCATTGTTTTCCTACCGTATTTCTCACCTGACTGAGCACATGAAGCTCAACAGAAAAGATTATAGTACTGAAAGAGCGTTAACAATGTTGGTAGGTAAGCGTCGTCGCTTACTTGATTACCTGAAAGCAAGAGATATCGAAAGATATCGTGCTATTGTTAAAGAGCTCGGTTTGCGTAAGTAATCTACTTGTCGCGAAAAGATTTAAAGCCGTTCCTCATTTATAGAGGAGCGGCTTTTTTTAGTTTCTTCTTTTTCTTCCTGATAGTCGTATTTTCTTCGGTTATAATTGTGTTCATCTAAAGATTTTGTTATTTTTGCAGCTTAATTATTATAATTTATCACCTTTGATAACTAAAATGCTTTCAAAATGGATACAAGTAAGATTGTTGGCGAAAAAATTAAAGCCCTCCGCGAAGATAAATCAATAAGCATAGAAGAGTTGGCACAACGTTCGGGTTTGGCTATCGAACAGGTTGAACGTATTGAGAATAACATTGATATACCTTCTCTTGCACCGCTAATTAAAATTGCGCGTGTATTGGGAGTACGTCTGGGGACTTTCCTTGACGATCAGGATGAAGTAGGACCGGTGGTTTGTCGTAAGAAAGAAGCCAAAGATGCGATTAGTTTCTCCAATAACGCGATTCATTCTCGCAAACACATGGAATATCACTCGTTGTCCAAGTCAAAGGCGGATCGTCACATGGAGCCGTTTATTATTGATGTGATGCCAACGGAAGATACCGACTTCGTGCTTTCTTCTCATGAAGGGGAAGAATTTATCATGGTTATGGAAGGTATCATGGAAATCAGCTACGGCAAGAATACCTATTTGCTGGAAGAGGGTGATAGCATTTATTATGATTCCATTGTTCCTCATCATGTACATGCTTACGAGGGGCAGGCTGCAAAAATCCTGGCAGTAGTTTACACGCCAATTTAATGAAATAATAGGAACCAAGACTTAAGTATAATTACATGCAATTATTTGATCGTACTTTGGGGCAGTGGCTCGAGCACTGGGCTGAAGAGACTCCCGATAAGGAATATATCGTTTATTCCGACCGCAATCTCCGTTTTACCTGGAGTCAGTTGAACCGTCGTGTGGATGATATGGCGAAAGGGCTTATCGCCATTGGGGTGGAACGTGGTACCCATGTGGGTATCTGGGCGGCTAATGTTCCCGATTGGTTGACATTGTTGTATGCTTGTGCGAAGATCGGTGCGGTATATGTTACTGTAAATACGAACTATAAACAATCGGAGTTGGAGTATCTTTGCCAGAACTCGGATATGCATACGCTTTGTATCGTGAATGGCGAGAAGGACAGTGACTTTGTGCAGATGACCTATACAATGCTTCCCGAATTGAAAACCTGTGAACGCGGACATTTGAAGAGTGAACGTTTTCCGTACATGAGAAATGTAGTGTATGTAGGACAGGAGAAACATCGTGGTATGTATAATACAGCGGAGATTCTGTTATTGGGAAATAATGTGGAAGACGACTGTTTGAGCGAACTCAAAAGCAAGGTGGATTGTCACGATGTGGTGAATATGCAATATACATCGGGAACTACCGGTTTTCCGAAGGGAGTAATGCTGACACATTATAATATTGCCAATAATGGATTTCTGACTGGTGAACACATGAAGTTCACGGCGGATGATAAACTTTGCTGCTGTGTTCCGTTATTCCATTGTTTCGGAGTGGTGTTGGCCACCATGAACTGTCTGACTCATGGTTGTACGCAAGTAATGGTGGAACGTTTCGATCCGCTGATTGTATTGGCTTCCATTCATAAAGAACGTTGCACGGCTCTTTATGGCGTACCGACTATGTTTATTGCCGAGTTGCATCATCCGATGTTTGATCTCTTTGATATGTCTTGTCTTCGTACAGGTATTATGGCAGGTTCTCTATGTCCTGTTGAACTGATGAAGCAAGTGGAGGAGAAAATGTATATGAAGGTGACCAGTGTGTATGGACTGACAGAGACTGCACCGGGTATGACAGCTTCTCGTATTGATGATCCGTTTGATGTACGTTGTAATACGGTAGGACGTGATTTTGAATTTACGGAAGTAAAAGTGATCGACCCGGAAACTGGTGAAGAATGTCCGGTTGGCGTACAAGGTGAGATGTGCAACCGTGGATATAACACCATGAAAGGATATTATAAAAATCCGGAAGCAACAGCAGAAGTGCTTGATGAAAACAATTTCTTGCATTCCGGTGATTTAGGTATCAAGGATGAAGATGGAAATTACCGGATTACCGGACGTATCAAAGATATGATAATCCGGGGTGGCGAGAATATTTATCCGCGCGAAATAGAGGAGTTTCTTTATAAACTTGATGGAGTGAAAGATGTTCAGGTGGCAGGTATTCCTTCTAAGAAATACGGTGAGGCGGTCGGAGCATTTATTATCTTGCAGGAAGGTGTGAAAATGCAGGAAGCTGATGTTCGTGATTTTTGTAGAAATAAGATATCCCGTTATAAGATTCCGAAATATATCTTCTTTGTGAATGAATTCCCGATGACAGGTAGTGGAAAGATTCAGAAGTTCAGATTGAAGGATCTGGGATTACAGCTTTGTAAAGAGCAGGGAATAGAAATTATCTAAGGCCTGTGATTGTTTAAGGACACACAAAGTTTTTCGATATAATAAACGATGAACGGTGAACGAACTGCATGATTGTTTGCAGAGAGTTCACCGTTCATTATTTATATTATTGTCTTATCCGGCTTTTGTTGTAGCAGCTAAGTATTATACGCTGCTAAATGAAATCGTCACCCAGTTGCATTTGGGCATCATTCACATATTTACGGATGGCATGTTCTTCATCTTTGCGGCAGATTAAAAGAACATTGTCGGATTCTGCTATTAGAAATCCTTCCAATCCATCAATTACGGCCAGTTTTCCTTTGGGAAGTACTACCATATTATCTTTACTATTATAAATAAGCGAATGGCATTTCAGAGTAACATTGCCTTCCGGGTCTCTTTCCGATAAGTCATAAAGTGATCCCCAGGTTCCAAGGTCAGACCAGCCAAAATCTCCTAACGATACATACACGTTATCCGCTTTTTCCATAATACCGAAGTCGATGGATACATTAGGACATGCGGGGAAATTTTCTTCAATAAATGCTTTTTCCTTATCGGTGGCATAAATATCTTTTCCCGGTGCCAGTTTGGAAGCTAATTCAGGCAACAAGTCTTCACTTGCTTTGATGATTGTATTTACATTCCACATAAACAGGCCGGAATTCCAGTAAAATTCTCCGCTTTCTACGAATACTTTAGCTAATTCTAATTCAGGTTTTTCAGTGAATGTTTTTACTTTATAGAAGTTTCCTCCTGCGGGTTCATCTATTTGTATATATCCATATCCTGTTTCCGGACGATTGGGTTTAATACCTAATGTTAGTAGTTTTTCAGAGCGTGAAACAAAATCAAGTCCTTTTTCGATAGCGGCAAGAAACTCATCCTCTTTTAAAATTAAATGGTCTGAAGGTGCAACTACGATATTGGCGTTTGGATTCAGTGCCCGGATGTGGTAAGAAGCCCATGCTATACATGGAGCAGTGTTTCGTCTTGCAGGTTCCAGCAGAATTTGGTTTTCGCTCACTTCAGGTAATTGTTCCTTCACTAAGTCTGCATACATTGCATTGGTAACGATGAAAATGTTTTCTGTTGGAATAACCTTTTGGAACCGGTCAAAAGTTTGCTGTAAAAGTGAACGCCCCGTTCCGAAGAAATCTAAGAATTGTTTGGGCAATGTTTTGCGGCTAAACGGCCAGAAGCGGCTTCCAATGCCGCCACCCATAATCACGCAATAATTATCCTGGTTTGTCATGATAGTGACTCTATTTTAAAGTTTCTGCTAATGTACGGTTTATTCTCTGAATAGAGAAGTGTTTAAGATATGTTTTATTATTTTTTTCTCCTTTTTTTTGCCAAACTATTGTGGATTCAAAATAATGTCGTATCTTTGCACCGCAATTGAGAAATCAAGTATGCGCCCAGATGGCGGAATCGGTAGACGCGCTGGTCTCAAACACCAGTGGATTCACTTCCATCCCGGTTCGACCCCGGGTCTTTTAAAGGCACACGATTATGGAAAATCATATAGAAACCAATTTCAGAGAAATACAGAAGATATTAGATAGTTGTATAGCGCATGACTATAAAACTAAAGTAGATGCACTATTTTTAAAACGTGAATATTTGACGCAAGCCCAGCTAAAGGATTATTTGCGGCAAGAAATTTTCCGTGTGACTGAAAATATTGTAGCCATCCAACAAAAATACCGTGTCGTGCGTAACATTGTATTGGACATGGATATTCCCGATTTTTTGTGGGAAAGTGGTTATTTTGAGGACTTGAATTCTGATGAAAGAAAAAAGTATATCGGTTTCCGCTGCTCTGATTTTGATATGGATGCATATTTGCATGAACCGTCCTGTTATGATGGGCGGCTTCCTTATTTGTCCATTATCGTTAATCTTGTCGTGCTTTCCAAATATTTGCGCTATCTGCAAGAACAGGAAAGCAATTACCATACAGATGCGGTTACCATCCAAGAGCAAGCCTTGCCAAAAGAGAAAGAGGAAAGTGCAGATACTAATCCAACCAAGATTGTGGGCAAAAGCAATCCTTTCAAGTCCACGTTGAAAGCTAATGAAATCAAACTTCTGACCGACTGTGTGAATGAAGCGAATATGTTTACTACTACCGTCAGTGCCAAAATACTTACCGATTTTTTCAACTGCAAACTGAATGGGGTATTGAAAGTTAATAATACCCGTCTGTTAGCCTATCTTATGATGCAACTTAGCTGTTATAATTACATCGTTTATGAATGGCAGTCTGTCATAGCAAACAATAAGCTGATATTGAAGAAGATAAAAGGTGAACCGCTTACACGTACTGACCTGTCGAGTGCGACAGACCAAGCGAAAAACATCTATCCGAAAGGATATGAAATCATAGACAAATACATCAAACAACTGCAAAAAGGTTGAGCATAGATTGAACGCTCAAACAAAGGTCAATTAGACTTCATTTTCAAGCTCTTAAATTTGCCCCCGTTAACAAAAAAACGAGGGTGCGCACCTTCATATTGTTTCACCTAAATTCCTAAACAATATGGAAAGAGATTTAGAGTTAAGAGTTTCCGAACTCGAAAAGATGTTGTTCCTTTCAAAGAATGTGCTTAGCTTCGATGAAGCGAGCAAGTTCTTGAACCTTTCTAAAAGTTACCTGTACAAGCTGACTTCGGGTAACTTGATACCCCATTACAAGCCGCAGGGCAAAATGCTTTATTTTGAGAAAGCGGAGTTGGAAGCATGGTTGCGTCAGAATCCGGTTAAGACGCAGGCGCAGATAGAGCAGGAAGCGCAGAAGTATATCCTTAACCGTCCTCTAAAGAAATAACGGCTATGGAAAATAGAAAAGCGACAGAAGCCGGGCAGGACATCACCATGCAGAAAGAGGATTTCGCAGCCCTTTGGAAAACCATTCATCTAAAGGTGACGGACACTTACGAAGTACCGCCCGAAATACTTTGGGTGAACGGCTCTACCATTGGCACGCTGGGTAATTTCAGCGCATCCACGGGTAAAGCCAAGAGCAAAAAGACATTCAACATTTCCGCTATCGTTGCGGCAGCGTTGAAGAATGACGAGGTACTGAAGTATTCGGCATACCTGCCACCGAACAAACGGAAAATCCTCTATGTAGATACCGAGCAGAGCAAATACCATTGCCACAAGGTCATGGAGCGTATTTTGCGGCTTGCCGGACTGCCTACCGACAAGGACAGGGACGATTTTGTTTTCATCGTGCTAAGGGAGCAGACACCCGATAAGCGGAAACAGATTATCGGTTATATGCTTGAAAATATGCCCGATGTGGGGTTGCTCATCATTGACGGAATCCGTGACTTGATGTATGACATCAACAGCCCCAGCGAATCGACTGACCTAATCAACCTCTTGATGCGCTGGTCAAGCGGATATAACCTGCATATCCATACCGTACTGCATTTGAACAAGGGGGATGACAACACAAGGGGGCATATCGGTACGGAACTGAACAACAAGGCTGAAACCGTCCTGCAAATCACGAAAAGCCAACAGGACGGCAACATAAGCGAGGTAAAGGCGATGCACATACGTGACCGGGAATTTGACCCGTTCGCATTCCGTATCAATGACAACGCTTTACCCGAAATCGTGGATGATTATGTATTCCAACAACCTAAGCAGGACAGGAATTTTCCGCTTACGGAACTGACTGAACAGCAACACCGGGAAGCGTTGGAGAACGGTTTCGGCAAGCAGGTGGTACAAGGCTATTCCAATGTCATAGCGGCATTGAAACAGGGTTATGCGAGTATCGGCTACGAGCGTGGACGCAATGTTCTTGTGTCACTTAACAAGTTTCTTGTGAACAAGCGCATGATTGTGAAAGAGGGCAAGGGCTACCGCTATAATCCCGATTTCCATTATTAAAAGTCAGTTTGGTTTAGTCCGGGTGTATATACAAGAGGAACGGACTTACTATTTCCCTGTATCGGAACAGGCAGGTTTAGTATGGTACGGGTATATATATAACGGACTAAACAGGACTGGTGCACTTTTCAACTATTTTTTAGTCCCCAAAAAAGAAAATGTTATGAACATCGAAGATGTGAAACAAATACCCATCGCAGACTATCTGCACAGTTTAGGCTACTCTCCTGTCAAGCAGCAGGGCAACGGCTTATGGTACAAATCACCGTTAAGGGAGGAACACGAACCGTCTTTCAAGGTGAACACTGACCGCAACCTTTGGTATGACTTTGGCGCAGGCAAGGGCGGCAACATCATCGCATTGGCAAAGGAACTCTATTGTTCCGACAGCCTGCCATACCTTTTAAACCGGATAGCGGAACAGACACCGCACGTCCGCCCGGTCAGTTTTTCTTTTCCCCAGCGTAGGACAGAACCGAGTTTCCAACATTTGGAAGTCTGTGGCTTGACCCATCCGGCATTGCTCCGTTACTTGCAGGGACGGGGTATCAATGTCGAACTGGCAAAAAGAGAATGTAAGGAACTTCATTTCACCCATAACGGCAGACCGTTCTTTGCTATCGGTTTCCCGAATATGGCAGGAGGTTACGAGGTTCGCAATTCCTTTTTTAAGGGCTGCATCGCCCCGAAAGACATCACCCATATACGGCAGCAGGGAGAGCCGAGAGAGAAGTGTTTGGTATTCGAGGGTTTTATGGACTATCTTTCTTTCCTCACGCTCCGGATGAAGAACTGTCCGACCATGCCCGACCTTGACAGGCAGGATTATGTTATACTCAACTCTACTGTCAATGTGCCGAAAGCCATTGGCGTGCTGTACCCGTATGAACGCATCCACTGTATGCTTGACAATGACAAGTCAGGATATGAAGCGACACGGGCTATCGAATTGGAATACTCCTACCGTGTGCGTGACTTCTCGGACAATTACAGGGGGTATTCGGACTTGAACGATTACCTGTGCGGCAGGAAGCAGGAACAGAAGAACAGTACCAGCCAAGCGCAGGCGATAAAGCAGGAAACCGGACAACGTGCCGCCCCAAGACAGAAAAGGGGCAGGGGTATTTAGTCCGGTAGGATTACCAGCGGCAGGCGGTTTAACTTGGAGAGCAAGGTTATGTTTCGGTAGACCGAAACTACCTTGCTTTGCTTGACAGCAAAGAAAATTTCTCCCGTTGGTCGCAATTTTTAAGATACCATTTAAATGTAAAAAACCATGACGAATATAAAGGATAAGCCGGGGGGACGTCCGGCAAAAAAACGGATAGAGAAGCAGCAACGGGTAGTCAGCACGAAGCTGACCGAGTTGCAGTATTACGCCATCAGGAAGCGAGCCGGGGAAGCCGGGTTGCGTGTCAGTGAGTATGTCCGGCAGGCGGTTGTTTCGGCGGAGGTCATACCCCGGCTGAACAGGCAGGATGCGGACACCATCCGCAAGCTGGCAGGGGAAGCCAACAACATCAACCAACTGGCGCACCGGGCGAATGCTGGAGGTTTCGCACTGGTGGCGGTGGAATTGGTGAAACTCAAAAACAGAATTGTCGAAATTATAAACCAGTTGTCGGATGATTGGAAAAATAAAAAAGGGAAGCGGGTTTAAGGGCTGCGTGAACTATGTGCTGGGCAAGGAACAGGCGGCTTTGCTCTATGCGGACGGGGTACTGACAGAAAGCCGGGGAGATATAATCCGCAGCTTCTGTATGCAGACCGGGATGAATCCCGACTTGAAAAAGCCAGTCGGACATATTGCGCTAAGCTATTCGGCAGTGGATGCGCCCAAATTGTCAGACGAGAAAATGATACAGCTTGCGCAGGAATATATGCGTGAAATGAAAATCACCGATACGCAGTATATCATCGTACGCCATCAAGACCGGGAGCATCCACACGTGCATATCATATTCAACCGTATAGACAACAACGGCAAGACCATTTCGGACAAGAACGATATGTACCGTAACGAGCAGGTATGCAAGAAGCTGAAAACCAAGCACGGGCTTTATTTCGCTGGTGGAAAAGAACAGGTAAAGCAGCACCGCTTGAAAGAACCGGACAAATCGAAATACGAGATTTACAACGCTGTAAAGAATGAAATCGGGAAGTCCAAGAACTGGCAGCAGTTACAGGAGCGGTTAGCGGAAAAGGGTATCACTATCCGGTTCAAGTATAAGGGGCAGACAAGCGAGATACAAGGCGTTTCCTTTTCCAAAGGCGAATACACGTTCAAGGGTTCGGAGATAGACCGCAATTTCACTTTCTCCAAACTGGATAAATGTTTTGGGGATGTAGGGCAAACGACAGCCGGAAGCAATAAGCAAACGGTTACTGCACCTATTCAGAAATCAGTACCAGCACCCGACAAAGCGGATAATTCATTTATTACAGGTGTAGGCGGTCTGTTTTCCGGCTTGTCAGCCCCAGTTGATGAAATGCCTGATGATTCCTTTTTGAGAAAGAAGAAGAAAAAGAAGAAAAAACAACTAAAATTATAAGCATATGGAGAATAATTTGATTTTGGAGGGACTTCTCTCTATGGTTACAGAACTGAAAGAGAAGCAGGAACAGCAGATAACGCCAGCTAGTCGGGAAGAAACGATGAAACGGTTTGATGCAATAGAGCAGTGTCTTTTGGAATTGCGGAACAATCCGACTATTCCCGGAAACGAACTACAAGCCATTTCAACCCTGCTTGCTGCTATAAGGAAAGGGGAACAGGAACAACGGAAATCCCTTGAATACGTCAAAAAATATGTGACGGCTTCTTATGCTTGCCTAAAATCTTTGATGGATGCGTTGGCTGCTTACGGTACACGGAAAGATGAAGAAACAAAACCTGTTTCTTGGCAGGATAAAATCCTCAATCGGGTAACTTCCTACCTGCAGCCCAAGTTCTTTCTTCTTTTGGCAGGAGTAATCATTTGCCTTGTATCGCTGGCGTTGAACATCCGTTTTGCGGAACGTATGCAGAAACTACAGGACAACGATATAAAGTATCGTTATCTCTTGATGAAAGGAAAGGCTGAGGGAAGCGACATTAATTTGCTGGAGGTGAATTTCAACCGGGAACGAGATAACGCTTTTATCCAAAGTCTGACTGATTCGGTGGTTGGTTTTGAATATCGCAGTAAGAAGCAAGCAGAAGCGTTGGAACGAGTAAGGCTTTTGAATGAACAAGCTGAACAGCTAAGGAAGAAAGCAGATAAGTTAGGAAATCCATAAAGAATAGAGAGCCAGAGCAAATGATACTCATTGTTTTGGCTCGTTTATCATAATCTAACAGCTTATTAAATTGGGTATTAAATAAATAGAGTGTTTTTAGGAAGATTTTAATGGATTGATGAGCTCAATTGCAAACTCTTTGTTACTTTTGTTAAATGATAAAATGAGAATAGCTATGGATAAGCCTTTGTTTGTTGAATGTCATAACGCATTAGAATATAATTATCTATTTAAGGATGTTGATAATATGAATTTTTACTCAGCCAAGATGGATGAAAATGAGTATATAGTGGTAGATGATTATGATTGTGATAATTATGATATTTGGTCTGAGGTGCAAATTGTTCTTTTGGAGAATGATAGATTGCTTTGTAGACATAAAGGAAAATATGGTGTAGTAAATTCAGAAGGTTGGGATATTATTCCTTTTGTTTATGATAAATTTGAGAAAAGAGCGGAAACTAATGGAAATATGTATGATGTTTTATTGGGTAATAGGTGGGGAGTTATTGATTCATCGGGAAAGGAGTTTTTCCGGATAAAATATAGTAACCCTATTCCAATATTAGAGTTTCCAAGAAGAGTTTCTGATGATATGTTGTGTAGGAGGACTATACTTGTAGAAGATGCTGATACTCACCGTAAGGGATTGGTGGATTTTGATGGACGGGAAATCATCCCTACAATATATTCTAAAATAGAACGGAGTGGGAATTGGGACTATGTTTATGTGAATTTTGGAGCTATGGAGGAAACTGATCCTGATTGTACGTGGAATGGAGTATGGGGATGCTGCAATTGGCAAGGTAAAGAGATTATTCCCGTAAAGTATCATGCTATCCATTATATTAATGAGTATTTTATAGCTGGAGACGATGAATATGAATGTGGTGGCGTGTTCGTGGATAGATATTATGGAACATATGATTTATACGATTTAGAAGGTACTATGGTCATAGGTGGATTTAACAATTGTCAAATTGGAACTAATTATTTTATTCTTAATTTTGGGATAGTTGTTAAATCTTATTGGAAAACAACTTATTGGGGAAATACTGAAATTGAATGTGGTGACGAATTAGTAAAAGAGTTAAATTGTGATAAAATGTATTCTATTATTGTTGATAAAGATTTGAAATCATTTATTCCTAGGCATTTAATAAATGAAGCTCGTGAAGAAATAGAATATGAATTTGATTTTTTATGTAACAATCTACCTGTGGGTGAAGGTCTGCTTATAGGGGAATCTCCCAAATTGTGCAAAGGAAAAAGATATAGTGAAGATGATAAGATAATAAAGGGGATTAGTGTCTGTTCGGCTTCTTCTATAAATGACACCGTTGTAATGTACAGTATAAGTAATAAAAATGTAATGAATGATGGCTCAATAGGGGGATTGAAAGGAATTGTTTTTTGCAATGAGCGAATGGTTATTGCTCCAACATATATAGATGTAAAATCAATAAATAGTGAGTTGCTTTTTATTCAAAATGAAAGAGGCTTAGTTGGTATAAGAAATGTTACAAAAGAATTGCTGGAACCACAATTTAGTTTGATAATTAATCCGTATAATAATATAGCTATAGGATTTAAAATTAAATATGTAGAAGAAGATGATATATATCAATGCCAATGCTGTTTGTTGAAATTTAACAAAGATGCTATTTGTCAAGAGGATGTGGTGAAAATAACTGGGTCTCAGTTGTATGAATTGTTATGTCCAACTTTTGAATCATTAGATGGTTGGGAAACTCTTGTGACAAGCGAGGAACATAAAATATTGATAGCACAGTATTGGAAGCACATTTCTCATGATAACAATGATACTAATCGTTTTTGGTATCCATATTATAAAGATTTTAAATATCTTTGGGAGGATGAACATTATGAAGAAGTAAGAGAGGGTATGTCCGATGATTCGGCAGATTCATACGATTGGAGGTATTATAATGATGGCTTGGATATGGATCAGCAAGATGAACGTTTCTGGAATTTTTAAAAATACTGATTTACCTTATACTAAAAATATTTTATATTTATCAAGTAGTGGTTGGCATTCCATTCTTGGATGTATATTGAAGTTTGTTTTGGATAAAATCTTGCAATATTTCTATAGCATATTTTTGAGACTGCTCTTTATTGAAGCTAGGATTTTCAATATATATGATAGAGCAAGAAGGCTCAATTTTTTCTGCAAATTCATATTTATGATTCCTTTTTTCTACCACAGACCATGAAGGAAATGCTTCAATTTGCATAGGATTGAATGTTTGGATAGCTGGCTTGGCAGTACATTTAGTTCATACCTTTGTCTATATATCCAAAATGGACTAAACCTATTTCTATTGACAGTGATATATATGCTTACGAAGAGAAACTGACTTCTGCTTTTCTTTTTGCCAGTGTACTTTTGATGATAAAGTGTATGCTATGCTTAGTCGTTTGAGGGGAATGTGCCAGTTTTGACACATTCCCCTCAAAAATAGATTGTTCCAAGTTGTTTCCCGTCACTAATGCATGGTCTTTCAAAAATAACATTGAAGTTATTATTCCCTTATAACTTTAATAATTGATTATGTCAGGGAAGTTATATACTGCTTCTTTTGCTATTCCTGTATTGATACAAACGAATTCGACATGCATATACCCATTGGTATCTATCGTAACTTTGGTCTTGAGTTTTACTTGACCAGCTTTCAGTTTTGGTAAGTTCTCTAATCGAATCTTTAATAATGGTTTATTGTTGTCTGCATTATCATTATTGCCAAATAAAATATCGCAAACAATACATTCTTGATTGTCTACTACAGTACAAGTATCAACTGTATTTGTAAACGGTAAAGTTTGACCTTGTTTTATAATGTTTAATGTCCTATTATCAATATTATTAATGCGACACCTCATTCCTACGTTCAATTTTAATGTTGGGTTATGGCGTTTGTCTTGTGATACGACTGTTGCTAATTTAGTTATAGCAATATTATTTTTTAAATCATAAACGGTCTTTAAAGTTTCTGGTGAAATAAGATTGCTATTTTCCATGCTTTTATACTCTTCGATAATGTCGTCATATTCTTGAAGAAAATTATCTTCCACTATATCTGATAAACGTATGCGAGAATATTCAGTTACTTCTGTTAGCCCATTCCAAAGATTAGTAAAGTAATTTGTGTAATCATTACATACATTTAATTCATCCGTGGTTATTATATTTTCTGCATTTCTTTGTTCTGCTGCATATGTCCAATTATACGATCCTGTTATTAAAAGATGACCATCGAACAAACAGAACTTGTTGTGCATTAGAACTTTTTTGCTATCAACAAAACATAATTTACCCCCCTTTTGAAGATATAATGAAAAATCAAGACCATATTCATTGCGATTGATAATATCATTAATGAGGATAAGCGAAACATTTACACCTCTATCTATAGCTCCAATTATAGCGTTAAATAAATCTCGTTGAGTAAACCATGCAACGGCTATTGATATATCTCTTTTAGAGTTGTGTATTTCATTAAGAATTATGTTTCTTATATTTGAAAAATAAGCTTGTATCATATGTGGATATTCTTTTTAATAGTTCTGACAAGAAATAAATTCCTGTATTTCTTCTTCGGTTGGAAGCTCTATCATGTATTTCTGTACAAAGATATTCGGGTCTAATCCAGCAGTGGCATACTTCACTAATGTATCACCCTTTTCAGTACAAAGCAGAATACCGATAGGCGGATTATCATCCGGTTGCATTACTTCCGCTTTGAAATAGTTCAGATACATATTTAGTTGCGAAGCATACTCATGGCGGAACTTGTCTATCTTTAATTCCACAATAACATGACATTTCAAAATACGGTGATAGAACACAAGGTCGGCAAAAAAATAATCTTCATCAATCAAGATGCGTTTTTGCCGGGCTTCAAAGCAAAAGCCATGTCCCATTTCTAATAGAAAGTGTTGCAGGTTGTCAAGAATAGATTGTTCCAAATCGTTTTCCGTTACTAGTGCACGGTCGTTTAGTCCTAAGAACTCCAAAGTAACAGGGGTGTTGATAATATCTTTGGGTTGCAATAGGGTTGCTTGTTGCTGGACTAAGGCGGAGAGGGCTTCTTTGTTATTGGATAGTCCGCAACGTTCGTAATATAAAGATGCGATTTGTCGCTCCAATTCTCTTGCAGACCAACAGCCCCTCATTGTTTCCATTTCATAAAAAGCACGTTTAACTGGGTTTTCAATTTTGGATATAAATTTTAAGTGAGAATATGGTAGCCTGTTAAACAACTTTTCGGCAGGTATATTCCAGTTATTAATCTGATTGTCTGCTGTATGTAATTCGGCACACACCGTGTGCCGAATTGGTTCTGTGAATTCGGCGGACAGTGTGTGCCGAATTTCATTTCCTGACATTATGTAGTGCAATATCTGTTCTTTTAGCTGTGGATAAACAAGATATAACCGCCTAAATTCACGGAATCTACGTTCATTCAGACCTTTTGTTTTCAGTTGTTGTTCCAGCTTCTTCAACAGTTGTTCACCGTAGGCGGCACGGTCTTCTCCGTTCTGCTCAAATTCTACGATATAGCACCCCATAAGCCAGTTACGGGAAGTAAGGGCAAGGTTTACAGCGTGTGCGGCTTGTGCCTGCAACGTGTTCTGTATCGTGCTGATATGTTTTACTAATGCTTCAAAGTTCATAGTTACAAAGATAAGTCTTTTATGGTTAAAACTTTAGTTCCGGCAAGCTGTTTATTGCTTCCTCTTTCAATTTATCCACCGCACGGGTGTACTTCTCCGTATGCTTCAATCCGCTATGCCCTAAAAGGCTGGCTACGGTTTTGATATTAGCCCCATTGTTCAGGATGTTCACGGCAAACGAATGCCGGGCACAATGCCAGCTTATATGTTTGTCTATCCCGGCTCTCTTTACCCAACGCTTTACTGATTTACAGCAACTTTCGTAAGTAGGTAAATCGAATATCAAACAGTTTTTATCTGCCGGAGCTTCACCAATGATAGACAATAGACCATCATTCAGGGGAATAACCACACCACTACTGGCAGAATGTCCCTTTGTCTTGCTTTGTTCAAACTTTAATAACCGATTAGCGTAATCTACATTTTTATAGGTAAGGTCTTTTACATCACAGAAACGCAAACCACTGTATAAACAGAAGATAAAAGCTCGTCTGACATTCGGGTTCTCGTTGTCATAATGGCAAGCCGCCAACTTTTGTATTTCTTCGGGAGAAAGAACATCTTTTCGAAGCATTTGGCTATCCACTTTACAGGTAACACTTTTACATGGGTCTTTCAACATTACATCGTGGTCAATCGCATATCGAATAACTTTCTTGAAACGCTGGTAAATGCTTTTAGCACCTTCACCCACACTTCGGGATTGCAAATAGGCTACAAACTGCTCCATCATTTCTTTGGTGATAAGTTCCGGTTTGATACTAAACTCATTCATGGGGTATTGCTCTTTTAAGAAGTCCTTAAAACGGCTAAGCGCAATTTGTACCATGCGAATATCTTTCTTGGTATAACTGTTGATATAGGCTTGGAAATAGTCTAAGAAATTGACCGTTCTATCTTTTTTCAACCGATAGCCCAACATACTTTCTTTAAATTCTTGCTCACGCTCCGCACGTATCTTTGTGGCAAGCTCCAATGTTTCTTTGTTCTGCTGGCGTTCCGCAGGGGTACGGGGCTTATCTATCAGATACAGACTAAGGTTTTCTTTTCGCCTGTTGTGCTTTACTGCAAACTTGGGCTTACCTTGCATCTTTCCACTATCATAGTACACTTGATTGCCGTTTTCATCTAATACGGGCTTTTCCTCTCTACCTAAATAATACTCTAAGTAAAGGCTGATTCTACCATCCGAGAGCTTATTTTGCTCTAACTTGGGGTTTTCTTTCGTTTTATTTTCTAACTTTGCCATTGTTTAGAGGTTTTATCCCGATTTAGGTACCATAACCGGGCGATTACGCTAAATAGTTGATTTTCTTTTGTTTTCCGATATTGCAAAGGTACAAAAGAAAATGATATTTCAAAGTGTACTAAAAGTGTACTGAATAACGGAAAATGGGCAAAATATGGCAAAAATAGAGAAAATAGGAAATATTCAAGTAATTGATAATAAGGAAGATAGATTCTTTTATTTTCTTATGATTTCTATGGTTTGTACCGGGTCTGGGTACTGAAACGGAGAAAGTTGAAAAACTCTCTCCGTTTTTTTTTTCTACTCCTCGTAACTCGTTGGTCATACCGAAATTCGGGCATGATGGATTTGCACGCGTCATAGACGAAAGAATCGTTACTGAAATGATTAGCTGTTATCCGAATGTTACTGATCTGGAGTGTGCTTGTTGTTGGAAATTCACATTAAGGTAGTAATTCAAATTCTCCATAAGCCACTTTGGTGCCTCTGTTGAATGATTTGTAGATACGGTATTTCCCTGGATGGTTGGGGGATTCTGATGTATAGAGTTTGATTGTCTGTTGGTGACTGGGGTGCTCCGGTGGGAAAATCCACAGTATATCATTAACGACAGGATCGGTCGGCAATGTTTCCCATTGCCGTTTACTTTTGTTATAGTAAGCAAGGCTGTACTTTTCTCCGCACTCGTATTCATAGTGAGAGTGGTTGGTGATGGTTATTTTTACTTCTGTAGTTGATAGCGGATAATGATCGTGTTCTGTTTCTATAGAAAGCGAAGCGGGACTTATGTTCTCTCCAGTCGGAATGTCACGGGGAATAGGTCGCAATATGACGGAGTTCGTTTGCGATGATTGGTTGGTTTTCTTAGGTAACACTGTATAAAGCCCTTGTTCGTCTTTTATTATCTCATATTTTCCCGATTCCAGCCACGTATTCCAATCCTTAAAAAGACCGGTGATAAATAGGTATAAATCTTCGGAAATATATATTTCTGTACCTGACTTTAAGTCGCATGCCAACTGACCATTTACGACAGACAGATGTTTCTGGGCTCTTTGTAAGGCTTTCAAATAGACAACCTGATTAAATGCGTAATCTTTATTGAAACCTCGTCCCGTGAATAAATCTATTGCAGCATACGACATCGTCCCTCTTGTCTTCAGGAAAGTAGTGTCGGTTATAGACGTCTTGTAGCTATTAGCTTCTTCCCACATCTTTCTTTTTTCCTGTTCTCTGAATTTCTGCACAATCTCGCTCACTTTATCTTGTTCGCTTGTTTCTCTGTGAGATTTTAGGCTGTCATTATCTTGTAATTCGTCATAAAGAGGTAAAGCAAAAAAAGTGTTATTGCCCTTTTCAAACTGTTCTATGATACATGGGATAATTTTCTTACCCATAGCTTTTAGCTCTTTGAATTGGGGTAAAATGGTGTAAGTACGGGTACTTGAACTTAATTGTGCTTTGGGATTGTTGTGTATTTCTTTTTCCCAGGCATTAAATAAACTGTCAAATTTGGCTATATCCTCTGTTGTCAAAATATCACTTTTTTCTGTATTCTGTTTAATACATCCTGTAGTGATAAAGATAAATGGCAGAATAAAAAAAAGTGTTCTCATCGTTTTAATTATTAATCGGTTTTGTAATAGGTTTGCATAGGGTATATCAAGTTTTGATCTGTTTCCTGCAAATATAGAAATAATATTTCTAAACCGATAAACTGGATGCTGCTGTTTTTTTACCGGATAAGAAAACGTTTATTCGTTTTTCGATGTGATACTAGTTGCCCTTTGATAAATAATGTGAAAAAACAATTTTAGCCTCATCATCGAATTAACTTTCACCCATTTGTGAGGTCTAACATACATAACTTATTTAATATGAGAATTAAAATGATGAGAAAGCAAATTTTAAGTTTGGCAGTTGCGTTATTGATTGGCTCAACTGTATGTATGGCTCAAAATCGTCAGAATGGAAAGGCTGATAGAGAGAAACGTATGGAACAGATTGTTGCCGATCTGGGCTTGAATGAAAAGCAGGCCAAAGATTTCAAAGCTGCCATGGAAGAAATGAGACCTGCGAAAAATAAATCGAATGAAAGACCTACGCGGGAAGAAATGCAAAAGAAAAGGCAGGAAATAGATGCTAAAATAAAAAGCATTCTGACCGATGAACAATATAAGAAATACCAGGATATGCGTAAGAAGGATAACGCGAAGAAAAAGAAAAAAGCAAAATAAGTACTATTCGTTTAATCTAAACCTGTCAAATAGAGAATCGTAAAAGACAATCTGTTATGACGCTATGCTTATTTTCGGTTCTTTCATAAATAATTTATTTAATCTACATGACCATTTTCGTTCTACTAAAGTTGAATGCAGGCTCCATTTAAATGAGTCTATTTTTCAATTTAAGTAGAACGAAAATTTGTTAGATGATGTTTCGTCTTATATCTATACTCCCTCCACTAAAGCTTTTCTTCATGCTTTTATCTTTCAATCTTTCACCTTCTACTGAAACTCCCTGTCTATGGTAGTTGTACGTTGGTGATAGATGTAAAATGATCTGTCACCGATCTGTCATCTTTCACCGGATATTTTTTATTGCAAACTTATCCTCTTCCCGGCTTGATTCGTATTACTTTGTAGAAATTACCGCGTTTCGTATGCAAAGAAGGTATTTTGTTCTTTTGCAATATTCTTCCGAACTGGACAATACTGCAGATAGATACATGAATCTTGCTGTCATGTTGTAACTGTTGCAGTATTTCAATAGCAAGGAGTTGCTCGCATTCTTCTCCTTCTTTTGCCCCTCGGAAATATTCGTGAAACAACTGTTCGGCAACCGGCATGACTTGAAATTCCTGATTATTCTCCGTCATGACATGCTCATCTTCCGTGTTGAACCAATATCGCTCTCCTCTATATAAGTCGTGCATGGCTTGTGCATAAAGCTGCTCATAATCAATGGGGGAGCAATCGATGGGGCCGGTCACATTAATTACGATATAGCGTCGGCTGCCGGAAGTATCAGTCAGTAGGTCCTTGTGATTGCTTGTCCCAATGAAAGATGCATATCGGCGCATCTCTTGAGTAGCGGTGCCATGCGGACGCCGGACGTTGACAACCGGTTTTTGAAGAATATGTTTCAGAAATGCCTGCTGGCTCACTCGGTTCTGGTCAAATTCATCCATATTGATGAGTGCGAATCTATTTAGAGAAAGTTCGGCATCCCGCTTATTGCTGAAATCAATGCGGTCGGTATAATAAGCCTGTAATTCAGGTGGAAGCAGACTTCGGCAAAAGGTGGATTTTCGGTATGCCTGTGGACCGACCAGTAATGGTACAGTACAATTGGCGTATTTCCGGTCTGTCTGACGCCAGTGGGCTACCATATTCAGAAACCAGCGGTAAAACAAGTCAGGCCAGTGGGTATTGTTGCAAGGAACCCGGGTTGCCAGTTCCCGAATCCGGTCACGCCCGTCCCAACGGATGTCCAACCCGAAAAGGAAATCTTCAATAGGATTAAAAATAGGGATACGGTCGGAGTCCAGATACCGGATGACGTCTCTGTCCCATAAGTTAAGCCCTTCCAGGCGTGCGTTCATTGCGATGCTGTTCCGTATGCGGTTACTGATGGGGCGGAAACAGAAACAAAACGTGTTTCGTTCGCGGTATTCCGTAACTGTCGTCATTGTATTGTAGCGAAATTCATATCGGCGTTGCATGAATTCTTCCGTCCGAAACTCCAGTTCCTGTTCTGCTGATAAGGGAGATTTCTTTCCGAAACCTTTTTCGCACGTATATACATTCTGTATGGTTTGCCGGATCAGGAATTCTTTATTCTTGGTATAGAAATGAGCGGTAGACCAACGGATCGTTTCTTCTTCCGGTATTCCTGCCTGAAAACAGTTCTTCGCTACCTGAACCAGCAAAGGCTTCAGGTCTTCATCGGAATGAATATGGATTCTTGGCTGTAATTCGCTTAGTGATTGATATGCCTTGTATAAAGCAGCTTCGAAGAGAGCGGATAATGTGTCGAAGCTGTCATATCCCGGAATCAACCGTTTGAATGGAGATGCTTCTGCTTGCACAGCTTCCTTGTAAGTTGTTTCCGAAGGCATCTCCAATGGCTGCCGCATATAAATCACGGTAGATTCAGGGTTGTAATAAAGTTCCGGGTCATAAGTCTGTCGGCAGAACTGTTCCAGGGCAGGATTCTTCAGTTCGATAGCATAGGAAAGGGCGGGCTGGTATAGGCTGACTGCTTTTCTGTAGGCATTTGCCTGAAATATTTCCGCTTCTTCCCGTTTTTGAGGAAGTGACTTGTCGGGACGTGTGAATCGTATCCATATTTTCACGGAATGTCCTCCAGAACCCATAAAGGCTGCGAATGTATGTGAAAGTTCAGCCGCTTCCTGCTTCACCCGGTTTACTTCCATCCGGTTGGCGAGATGATTCACTTCTATTTGTATAATGCCGTTATATCCGGTCATTTGTATACCATTGACTGTTTTACGAAAAGTGGCAGCCGGGACAACTTTGGTCAATTTCTTGACGTCGTCCAGTTTGCTGTCCGGTGATGCGTAACGGATGCTCGTGCGTAGGTTGCTGACTGGCTGGGCTTTCGTTTCATGCTTCATCGTTTCAATTTGTGTGTTGATGTCCAACGTTCGCATGGTTGTCGTCTCTCCGTTGTCTCGCATCAAAGTAAGTTTCATGATAGATGTGTTTATTGTTTATGTTTCTTTCTTTAAAAGGCGAGTAAAGGTATGCTTTATTATCGGACTCTCCAAATATATCATCTTCTCTTTATTGGAATCTTCTTATGTACTATCTCTTGCATTGGCTATTAATAGAAAACTTCCTTTCTTTCCTATGCAAAGTTTCTTTCGTCTAATAGAGAAGTTCCTTTTGACTGTTTGCAATCTATAAATGAAAGCTTTGATTATATAAATGCAAGTTCTGTTTTTATAAACGCAAGTTTCATTTATAAAAACGGAACTTGCATTTATAGTTTGAATCAGGTGAGGAATAAGTTTTCTATTAATGAAAAGGAAGTTTATATTTAATGGAAAGGAACTTATCTATTAATAGTTCAGGAAAGAAATAGCTGTTCCTTTGAATGTGATAAGTGGTGAAAGATGAAAGATTGGGTGATAGATTGAAAAAGAACTGTCAATGGTTTGAAAGTGCGATGAACAAAAGGATTTATGACTTTCGGTGAAAGATATAAATAGTGTATTTGTAATGAATGCTATCTTTTTGTTGTTGTGATTTGCAAAATAAAAAATGTCATGATAGACATGTTTTTCGCATCAATAGTTCTGTTTTTGGTCTGTTTAGACATGATTGGGACTTTTGTAATTTTTTGCCTGCTATATTATTCGTTATATTTGAGACTTGTAACGATGATGCGGTGAACTAGAATATGGAGAATATGTTTGTCCAGGTCTCTGAAATCGCCAATGAAAGGACTGCACAAGGACAACATTTTAGCAGCATGATATTTGTATCTGTTAAAAGCTAATACTGATTATCGTGCTGCTTTCTTATTTTGTCAGATAAATGAAGAATTTATTCGCATAATTCTTTTTATGTTTCCGGTTTATTGTATATCAGGATTTTAACCTGTGGTGCTTACGAGGAGTTTGTTGCGTATACCAGTGATATGAAAAGACTGAACTTGATGTGTTTTGTAATGAAGGTCATAAAAACAATAGATATTAATATTGATAACCATGATTAAAGCAACAGATTTTATTCATCCGGAGGATGCAGCTGCATTGAGGCAGCTGGAAAGTATTCCCGGATTCCCGACCCTAGTGAAAAAATTGATGTCAATGGGATTGGAACAACTGCAATATGGCGTTAATATGGCATCTGCAATTCGTTTATCACCGAATCAATTGCCTAAATTGTATAATCGTCTGCCACCGATTTGTAAGAAGTTGGGGATTGAACAACCGGAATTCTATCTCTCTATGGACCCTAATCCTAACGCATGGACCTTTGGCGATACAAAGATTTTTATAACTATCACTTCCGGCTTGGTTGATATGATGACAGAAGAGGAACTGGATGCAGTGATTGCCCATGAATGCGGGCATATTCTTTGTCATCATGTCTTATATCATTCCATAGCTCATTATGTGATGGATGGTTTGGATTCACTTGGCGTTTTGGGAAGTTTGGGAGTCCCCATCCAATATGCGATTTTGTATTGGGAACGTAAAAGTGAGTTGTCTTGTGACAGAGCTGCCAGTATTGTGACTACTCCAGCCATAGTGGCAAGCACGATGGCTCGTCTATCTGGAGGTCCGTCTTCTATAACAAAGAATATCGATCTGGTGGAGTGGGCTAAGCAGGCAGACCAATATGAAGCTATCCGTAATGACGGATTATGGAATAAGACATTGCAAGTCGCAGCTATAATGAATCAGAATCATCCGTTTTCGGCCGTGCGGGTTAAGGAGATCTTGAAATGGGGGAAAAGTTCCCAATATAAGACTATCGTCGATCATCTTTCGACAGAGAAATCAGGCAAGATATGCCTGAATTGCAAGCAACCGATAGCGGATGGCTGGACTTATTGCAAACATTGTGGAAATAAACTTTAAATATAATAGCTTATGTTTTTTAATGAACAAGGAATGTTGAATTTAGATGAGGCGGTCATGAACCAGCCCACATTCAAGAAGATTATGGAAGATGGTATAGTTACTGAACAGGAGGTCAAGGAACAGTCTGAAAGAATTATTTCTATATTGAAGTCTATGGAAAAGAACTATACGGAAGAACAACAGCGTGAGATTAAGGAATTGCTTGTTGAAACCGGTGTGTTATTTACAACGAGCCAATATCATGCATTACAGTCATTACACTTTTAAAAAATAGAATTATGGGAACATTTGCAACAAAAAAAATACTTCCGGGTAATCCTTCCTTGATTCCTGCCATTGCCGAACAGATAAGAACAGAATTTATGGCAGAACAGTTTGAGGTACAGATAGATAATTTATTAAGTGGTGGTGTTGATATTTCTATATCCAAAGGTAATTTGTTTAAAGCCGTACTTGGTTTGAAGTCTGCATTAAAAGTCAGCTTGATACCTAAAGACAATGCAATAGCGTTTGAAGCTGGGATAGGGATTTTTGGGCAACAAGCTATTCCTACTATCATTTCTATGCTATTCTTCTGGCCGGTACTTATCACGCAAATTTGGGGGATGGTGCAACAGTCCAAGCTTGATGATAAGGCACTCGAAATAGCTGAAGTGATGATAAGAAATCAAAGTTCTTCTACAATCTCGGCTTCAAATACTGGCGGGATGGTGTTTTGTACGAACTGCGGGCATCGGAATATCAAAGGTGCGAAATTCTGTTCGGAATGTGGAAAGGCGTTGTAGAAAGGACTATAAAAATAATAAGGGTAAGATTATAGATAATTCTATAGTTTTAATGAAAATGACATGAGTAGATTACGTTTGATAACAGTATTCCTTTTTGCCGTCTTCATGGTATTGGGAGTTACAGCACAGGTTCATACCCAGAAGGGGGTAGTCCGTAAGATAACCCGTTCGGTTTCAGATCCTTTCATTCCGGTGCAGGGTGTACAAGTTGTTGTGTCGGGGCAAGCTAATAAGGCAAGCGATAAGAACGGACGATTTTCGTTGGAGGTGAAGGTCACGGATAAGGCCGGTAGTTATACACTGACAGCCGTGCGTATGCCACAAGGTTCCAAGTATATGTTGGCTTCGCCATCGAAAGGTAAACGACTATTTGTATCTGCCAATGACTTGGAAGTCTCGTTGATAACACCAGAAGAAAAGGAGACGGAGTATAAGAAGCAATATGAATTACTGAAAGAAAAGTATGAAGAGCAGTCGTTATCTTTACGTAAACTACGCAATGAACTGAATAAGCGTCTTGGAGAATTGAACGAGTCGGATGTGCATTATGCACGTCTGAAAGTGGAGTGTGACAGCATCCGCAAACTTTATCTTGACTACATCAACAATGAGGATAAGATAGATGAGGTTATCAAGGAATTAGCTGAAGAGCTGGCATTGACCGATTATCAGAGCTTGGACTCTTTGGAACTGAAAATCTATGAACTGAAAAAAAACGGAGAATGGAAGGCACTTAACGACTTGATACGCGAGTCTATGCCTGGTGGAGCCGAGGAAGCCTGGAAGGTGATTGAACAACAGCAACGGAATGCGGATGCAAAAGTAGAACAAGCCAAGCTTGAATTAGCTAGAGGACTGTCAGAACAACAACGATTGATACAACAACGCAGTCAATGGTTTGGGAAAATGGAGACTGCTATCGAATCATTCAAGATGCAGCATTTGAATGATTCGGTTTCGCATTATTATGAGATTCTCACGAAAGCAGCTCCAACAAATTGCAAATATTTGAATACTGCAGGAATGTTTGAAGATCAATACATGGCTGATTACAGTCGGGCTATGAATTATTTTTTATCCGCATTGGGCATTGCAAAAAATGATTTGGACAAAGCTGATAGTTATAATAATATGGGAGGGATATATCAAGTACAAGGCGATATTTCCAAAGCCAAAGAATATTATGAGAAAGCTTTGAATATCAGGTTGTCTGTTTATGGGGAGAATGATTCTGGTGTAGCTGTCTATTATAATAATATGGGAGGGATATATCAAGTACAAGGTGATATTTCCAGAGCTAAAGAGTATTATGAGAAAGCCTTGAATATCAGCTTGTCTGTTAATGGCGAGAATGATCTTGGTGTAGCTGTCTGTTACAGTAATATAGGAGGGATATATCAGGATCAGGGTGACTATGTCAACGCCTTGACATATTATAAAAAGGCTTTAGAAATCCAATTGTCTTATGGAGAAATATCACCTGACGTCTCTACCACTTATAATAATATAGGAAATCTATATTCTGACCAGGGAAATAAAAGCAAAGCCTTGGAATATTATGAAAAAAGCTTGAAAATAGACTTATCATTATATAGAGAGGACCATCCTCAAGTAGCTACCCAATATTATAATATAGGACAGGTATATTATTCTCAAAAAAACTACGATAAGGCTCTGGAATATAATGAAAAAGCTTTGGAAGGATTGTTAGTCAATGGTGTGAATCTCCCTTTGGCTGCATCAGCCTATTATAATATAGGAGTGATATATTATAATCGAAAATATTATGCAAAGTCGTTGCTGTTTTTAGAGAAATCATTGGCAATCGATCGAAAAATATTAGACGAAAATGATTGTTCCATTCGGCAAACATTACAGCTGATAAGTGATGCTACTAAGCGTCAGACTCAACAGATCAGTGATCAAATTACCTTCTATAATGGTGCGGGTGAAATATATTATGAGAAAGGTGACTATTCTAAAGCTTTGGAGTGTTTTAAAGAGGCTTTGAATGTTGAATTATCTGTTTACGGAGAGAATAATCCGACTATAGCTGCCAGTTATAATAGGATTGGGAAAATGTACTTTTATCAAAAAGAGTATCCTGAAGCCTTGATATATTTTGAAAAAGCATTGAAAATCTGGTTACCTGTTTATGACAAAAATTATCTTGATGTAGCTGGATGCTATGGCAATATAGGGATGATGTATGCATTTTTAGGTAATAATTCTAAAGCATTGATGTTCCTCGAAAAAGCGTTAGCTATATACAGGAGCACTTTGGGTGAAGAAGATAATTCGACGAAGGAGACTTTGGAATGGATTAAATATGTTACTTCTCTTCAGGCCAAGCAATCCTTTGTACAGTAATAAATGTTGGTCCTATATAAGAAAGAGGAAAAATGGCACACAATTTTTTTGCTTTTATTAGCTATCGTCATACGGACATTAAGGCGGCGAAGCGATTACAGTTTTTATTAGAATCGTACAATTTGCCGACAATGATTCAGAAAATGAAGCCGGAGGCACCTAAACGGTTTAAAGTCTTTCGTGATGCTGATGAACTGACGAGTGGTGTACTTAGTGACGAACTGCATCATAAATTGGACGAATCGAAATATCTGATTGTCATTTGTTCGCCGAATTCGGCACAATCGAAATATGTAGGGGAGGAGATTGCCTACTTCCGCTCGAAGGGACGCGAAAGAGAGATTATACCTTTTATCATTGACGGTATTCCTCATTCCAAAGATCGGGAATGTTTTCATGCTCAACTGACGTTAGGCGGATTGGAACTTTTGGGGATTGATGTGCAGGCGGAAAATTCAAGATTCCATGCGATACGTTTCCATCAAGCATTTATCCGTCTTGTGGCAAGAATGCTTGATGTGGACTTTGGCGTATTATGGAACCGTCGAAAGCATTTTCTCGTTAAGCTGGTCGCTTTGATGATTGTTGTCCTTTCCATTATCATCGGACTGGCAGTGAACGCAATTCATTCACGTCCTTTCGATTTAGCAGTGCAATTATCACAAACACCTTGCAAGGCTCTCCCACTTAGTGCCGATGAAACAGACAGTCTGTATCTGTTTCTAGGTGAAAATGATCTACGCACAGTGGTTCTAAAAGATTTGGATAATGCTGTTTTGTTTCCCAACATTCCGGGAAAGTATAAAGGACAGAATATGAGAATTGTTGCAAAGGCTTATGGTTGCTATGTGTTGGACACAATCGTATCTATTACTTCAAAGATAGCATTGCCTATTCAACGGAATCCTGAAACGTTTGGGCATATTCGATACTGTATTGTAGATAATGAAACGGAAAAGCAACTCATAGGTGTAACATTCGACTTTGGCTTTCTGAAAGTGAAAACGAACGATGAAGGTATACTCGATGTACTCATTCCAATAGACCGGCAGCAGGTGTCTTATCCGGTGAAAATTGATTATAACGGAATCTCTATGCATCTGACCTATTCTGGAGATTCATTGCAGGCGTCCGGTCATACTGGTCTTAGTACAATTTATGTTCAATATTGAGATATGAAAAATAGTGGTATAGAAACGTTTACTCATACTAAACTCACTGGAGCCGAATTATTCATAAATTTTATCCAAAAGAAGAGAAAAGAATAAAATAAACAAGAGACGTCGTAACAACCTATCCATAAAAAGATTATATTTATTGCAGCGAGAGAGCACTTTAAGTAATGCTTAAGAGGAAAAACGAAAAGTAGTATATATACTATATATTTTCTATTATTAATTACTTAAACACATTTTTTATGGAAGCCAAGAAATCAAAAAAGGCTGCAATTGAGAATCAACGGGGTTCTTGGTTGTTGATGGGTTTGGTTGTTGCGCTAGCCTTCATGTTCGTTTCGTTCGAATGGACACAACATGATGTCAGGATTGCAGCACTATCGCCAGATGATGAATCCATCTTTGTAACAGAGCTAGTTCCAATCACATTCCCTGAAGAGAAACTGGAACCGCCTCCTCCTCCCGAAACTAAGGTAACAGAATTGTTCGAAATAGTGGAAAACAATATGGAGGTGACGGATAACGTTTCTACAGTGTCAGAGGATATGAATGCAGTTCATGATGTTATTTGGATACCCCCAGTGGTAGAAACAGAAACGGTAGTTGAAGACGTTATTCATGTAAGTGTTGAAGTCATGCCGGAGTTTATTGGAGGTACAGCTGCTTTAATGAAATATTTAAGTAGTAATATCAAATATCCAACGATTTCGCAGGAAACTGGTTCACAAGGAAAAGTCATTGTTCAGTTTGTTGTAGACAAAGACGGAACGATTTCCAATCCTGAAGTTGTGCGAGGGGTTGATCCTTATTTGGATAAAGAAGCTATCCGCGTGATAAGTTCTATGCCGAAATGGACTCCCGGAGTGCAGAATGGTAAGAAAGTTCGAGTGAAATTTACTGTACCGGTATCATTCAGACTACAGTAGTAACTTGGAATAAATGAGTATGAGGGTCGGTTCTTTATGGGAACCGACCCTTTTTCAATAAAAAAATATATCTTTGTCGGGAGAATAAAAATACGAATGATTGTTTTATGAATCTTCTACTCTGTATAAAAAGACCTTTTATCTGGCTTTCCCGCTTTCGTTATCGTTGCGGATATGGCGTACATTCCCCTTTTGCTTTTAGCCTGATTACCGATGTGATTTATGAGAAGATGCCTTACTATGCCTATTCTTCTTTGAAAAAAGAACAAAAAAAGATGATAAGAGAGCGTGGGTGGACTAAAGGTTCTCAAAAGGTAAACCGTTTCCTGTTCCGGTTGGTGAACAGAGTACAGCCTGATACGATTATAGAAGTTGGGCGTCCTTCCTCCACAACCCTCTACTTACAGTCTGCTAAACCATCGGCTTCCTACCTTTTTGCTTCCGACTTGTCGGAACTGTTTCTGGATGCAGACACTTCAGTCGACTTTTTGTATCTGAATGACTACCGGAATCCCGACTTACTGGAAGAAGTCTTCCGGGTTTGTGCACATCGTGCCACTCCTAAAAGTGTATTTGTAGTCCATGGCATCTGCTATTCCAAAGAGATGAAAGCACTTTGGAAAAAGCTGCAGGCTGATGAAAGAGTAGGCATCACCTTTGACCTCTACGACGTCGGTTTACTATTTTTTGATAAAACGAAGATAAAACAGCAGTATATTGTCAACTTCTAAGAACCTTTGTACGTTTACCTTATAATAAGTAAAAAAGAAGATTATGAAAAAGAGCCTTGTATATACAAAGACCGGAGATAAAGGAACTACCAGTCTTGTCGGCGGAAGTCGCGTTCCAAAGACCCATATCCGTCTGGAAGCTTACGGAACTGTGGATGAACTAAATTCTCATCTAGGATGGTTGAATACCTATCTGCAAGATGAATCAGACCGTGATTTCATTTTGAGTATTCAGCATAAGCTATTTGCCATCGGTTCACATCTGGCCACCGACCAGGAAAAAACGCAACTGAAGGCTGCCAGCATCATAACTCCCGAAAACGTGGAGAATATTGAGCGGGAGATTGATAAGCTGGACGAACAACTGCCCGAACTTTGCGCTTTCATCATTCCCGGCGGGAGTCGTGGAGCAGCCGTTTGTCATGTTTGCCGTACTATTTGCAGGAGAGCCGAGAGACGTATTCTGGCTTTATCCGAAACTTGTACAATTTCTCCCGAAGTATTAGCATTTGTCAACAGATTATCAGATTATTTGTTTGTATTATCCCGAAAAATTAATTTTGATGAGCAAAATAATGAAATATTTTGGGATAATAGTTGGAAATGATAGATTTTATTATACTTTTGCCGAAAAATAGAAAACGAGACAAATTTAGTATTCATTTTAAATACTCAAGATTATGTATTGGACATTGGAACTAGCATCAAAACTTGAAGATGCTCCCTGGCCGGCAACCAAGGACGAATTGATTGATTATGCCATGCGTTCGGGTGCTCCTCTTGAAGTTATTGAGAATCTCCAAGAGATGGAAGATGAGGGCGAAATCTATGAGAGTATCGAAGATATTTGGCCGGATTATCCTAGTAAGGAGGATTTCTTCTTTAACGAGGAAGAGTATTGATTTAAAAAGACCGAACATATAAGAATACCCGATAACTGTTGTAAGAAGCTATCGGGTATTTTTTATTGTCATCTCGGTTTCTTGCTTTAGAATTAGAATACAGGCATCTGCCAGATAAATCCTACAGAAATACGGTTAGTACTGTAATTCTCCTGTCCCAGCACCTTGGCGCGGGAAGTGAAATCATACGAACGTCCTACGTAGGTAACAAAGAAGTGCAGATTGGTTTCCATCGGGTAATATTCGATACCGCCCAGATATCCCCAGGAGGTACGGTAATTTCCCTTTTCTATACCTTCGGACGCCTTGCCTACGGAAGCCGTCTCGTACATACCCTTCACAAAAACATTCCATTTCGGAAGAAAGCGGTAATTACACTTGGCAACAACCGAAAGATAGTTCGCATCAAAAGCATTATGACCGCCCGGACGACCTACGATACTGGTAATGATTCCCTTCCGGTCAATATCCTCTTTTGAATACATGAAATCGACAAAAGCATTCCATTTTCCAAGATTCAACTCGTTACCTAAAGCATAATAATACATATTGTGACTTTTGGCCTCGTTCATAACAGAAGCCGACCAACGGGTTTTAAATACATTATTGAAATTACCGTTCCAGTTTAATGTATAAACCAGTGGCATTTTGCCCGATTTCAGATCGGGGAGATTACCTTCGGCATCTTCTGTGATTCCGTAAGTATTATCGAAAGAACTGTTACGGCTGTTCAATATCTGCAGGTTAAGCTGCTGTTCGGGAGTAATGTTATAACCCACATTCAATCCGGTCATGAAATTACTCATGTAATCAATCATATCACTGTATTGATAGATGTCAATCGGATTCAGGTCGAACTCGATACCACCGTATGCGGCACATTGCTTTCCTGCAAAAAGACTAAACTGGTCATTCAGCTTGATACCGATTCCGGCATAGTCGATAGAAGTCGGGAGGTTATCAATCATGCCGTTTGCATCGTTCGAGCGGTTGAGGCGCTGACGATAGCGGTAAGACAGCCAGTTGTTGATATTTCCTTTGGCTTCGATACGAAGCTGGTGCATATTAAAGTCACCCTCCTGAAAACCATTCTGGAAATGAGCGTCAAAGCTCCCTTGCATATTCAGATAAAGATTGAATTTATCTGTTTTCTTTTTCACGTCTGTCAGCTCTTCAAACAGGGGAGTGTTCGGATTGAATTTCTCCTTTTTCTCTGTTTTTTGAGCATATATTCCCTGTATGCTACCCGCGAGGAGCAGCATGAATATCCATTTTTTCATAAGTAAGTCAGGTTTTTAGTATTCGTTGAAATATTGCTGAATCTGTTTCCAGTCTGTAGTTTTTGTTAGTGCAAGCATTAACAAAACACGAGATTTCTGCGGGTTCAGTTCCTGCGAAGCCACAAACTGATATTTGGCGTCGTCCACCTCTGCATCCAGTGTGGTGGGTCCGGTCGGGACACGGGAAGAACGAACGACAAGAATACCTTTTTGGCGGGCATCCGTCAGTACCGGGAAGATGTTCTGGTGAATATTTCCGTTTCCTACTCCTGCGTGGATGATGCCTTTGTACCCGTTGCTAAGCATCGGAGTTACCATATCGGCCTCAATGTTGGAATAGCTGTACACGATACCTACTTTAGGAAGCGCGTTCAGATGAGTGACATCAAAAACGGACTGGGTAGTATGTTTCTTTAGCGTTACTTGGTTGTAGAACACTTTTCCGTTCAGTACATAACCCAGTGCGCCGGAGTTGGGAGCCTGGAAAGTTTGTACATCGACCGTATTCATTTTAACCGTGCTCTGCGCTCCGAGGATCAGGCCGTTCATGGCAACCAATACCCCTTTGTCTTTCGATTCTTTTGCGGCTGCGGTAACAACGGCATTGTAAAGGTTCAACGGGCCGTCGGCACTTAGAGCGGTAGACGGACGCATGGCGCCTACTAATACCACCGGTTTGTCACTCTTGACAGTCAGATTCAGGAAGTAAGCAGTTTCCTCCATGGTGTCTGTTCCGTGAGTAATCACGATGCCGTCAATGTCCGGGCGTTTCAGTAGTTCATTGATTTTCTTGGCAAGCGTCAACCAAACCTGGTCGTTCATGTCCTGCGAACCGATTTTGACAATCTGTTCTCCGGTTACGTTGGCGATGTCTTTAATTTCGGGTACAGCATCGAGCAGTGCGCCGATGGCAACTTGTCCTGCCGTATAACTGGTTCCGGTAGCCGAGCTTCCCGTACCTGCGATGGTTCCTCCCGTAGCAAGAATATGAATATTCGGTTTTGCGGCGAATGCCATAGTTACGGAAAACAGTAGTGTGACTACTACCAGTCCAAAGCTTTTGAATTGTTTCATAACTGAATGATGTTTAGGTTAATAATATGATCTATTAGAATATTTGTATAAAAAGCAAACCTAGTGCAATAGCCACAACGGTCGATACCAGACCGGGCATCATGAACGAATGATTCAACACATATTTGCCGATTTTTGTTGTCCCGGTACGGTCGAAATTAATCGCAGCCACCACGGTAGGATAATTCGGAATAAAGAAATATCCGTTCACGGCCGGGAATAAAGCGATCAGCATATAAGGAGAAATCCCTAACGCAATGCCCAGAGGGACGAGTGCCCGTACAGTGGCAGCCTGGCTATATAGCAGGATAGACATCACAAACAGGGCGACACCGAACAACCACGGCATTTGTTGCACAATTCCCTGGATAGAGAGAGTCAGCTGTCCCATATTTCCCTGAAGAAAGGTATCTCCCATCCAGGCAATACCGAAGATGGCAATCACCGCCTGCATACCTGCCGGAAATACAGAACCTTGCGTTGCTTTGATCCCGTCTGTCTTCGTTACTAGCAGGATAATTGCGGCAGCCGACAACATCACGATTTCGATGATAGAAGACATTCCCAAGGTGACAATTTCCCCATCAATCAGGAAACTGGGGCGCATTCCTTCAAAAGAACCGAAAAGCACGATAAAAGCAGTTGCCAATATAAAGATGATAACGGAAATCATTGCCGAACGTTTGTTCTTGACACTTTTAATCTCCACCTTTTTATTGTTGAATAAACCTTCTTTCAATCTTTTCTGATACTCGGGATCTTCCACCAGTTCCTTACCGATTCTCATGGAAAACAAGGCGCCTACCAACACTCCAATGATGGTGGCGGGAATCGTAATTTTGAGAATGTCGAACAGGGTAATGTCGAATCCGGCTAAAAGTCCGAGAAGTGCCACGGTAGCGGCAGAGATCGGACTTGCCGTAATGGCCTGCTGGGAAGCGATGACGGCAATACCTAACGGACGTTCCGGACGGATTTTTGTTTCGGTGGCAACCTCTGCAATTACCGGCAGTACGGAATAAGCCACGTGTCCGGTTCCGGCTACAAAAGTAAAGAGGTAAGTCACCAGCGGACTAAGCAGAGTGACGTGTGAAGGATTTTTACGAAGCAAATGTTCTGCCAGTTTCACCATATAGTCCAAACCTCCGGCCGCCTGCATACAGGAAGCGGCAGAGATTACGGCGGCAATCATTAACATAACGTCGATGGGAGGCGCAGTGGGTTGTAAACCAAAAACGAACGTGAGTATTGCCAACCCTACGCCTCCCATTACGCCAAGTCCGATACCTCCCAGGCGTGCGCCAATAATAATGGCTGTCAGAACAAATGCTAATTGTAATATCATAGATTGCTGTTTTAAATTCAAAAACAAAGATAAGCGATTCTTCTCTTTGTATTTTCTTTTTCTTCTATTTACAACAAAAAAGTCTTTGAATAGTTTTTGCATATTTATTAAAACAATAACATCGTTGGTTGGTTATTATAAGAACTAACGAAAACGTTATTACTATAAAACAACCGATATGGAACAAAATTTATCAAAAAAAACTCGTACAGAGAGTGACCTGATAGGTAGTCGTGAAGTGCCGGAAAGTGCACTTTATGGAGTACAGACACTCCGTGGCATTGAAAACTTTCGCATCAGCAAGTTTCATTTGAATGAATATCCTTTGTTCATTCAGGCATTGGCTATTACGAAGATGGGAGCCACCGTTGCCAACCGTGAACTGGACTTATTAACTGAAGAACAAGCGGATGCTATCTTGAGAGCCTGTAAAGAAATACTCGAAGGAAAGCATCACGAGCAGTTCCCGGTAGATATGATTCAGGGAGGAGCCGGTACGACCACCAACATGAATGCCAATGAAGTGATTGCCAACCGGGCATTGGAACTGATGGGGCATCAGCGGGGAGAATATCAATTCTGTTCGCCTAACGATCACGTCAACCGTTCACAATCTACCAACGATGCTTATCCTACAGCCATTCACATTGGACTGTATTATACTCATTTGAAATTGGTTAAGCATTTGGAGGTTCTGATCGAGTCTTTCCGGAAGAAAGCGAATGAGTTTGCACATGTCATCAAAATGGGGCGTACCCAATTGGAAGATGCCGTACCGATGACTCTTGGGCAAACCTTTAATGGCTTTGCAAGTATTTTGTCACATGAAATAAAGAACCTTGATTTTGCTGCACAGGATTTTCTGGCAGTCAATATGGGAGCAACAGCCATTGGAACAGGAATCACTGCCGAACCGGAATATGCGGAGAAGTGCATTGCCGCTTTGCGCAAGATTACGGGATTGGATATCAAACTAGCAGACGATTTGGTGGGAGCTACTTCGGACACTTCCTGCATGGTAGGTTATTCGGGAGTGATGAGGCGTATTGCTGTTAAAATGAATAAGATATGTAACGACTTGCGGTTGCTGGCTTCCGGTCCGCGTTGTGGATTGGGAGAAATCAATCTGCCGGCAATGCAGCCGGGCTCATCCATCATGCCCGGAAAAGTGAATCCGGTGATTCCTGAAGTGATGAACCAGGTGGCCTACAAGGTAATAGGAAATGACCTTTGTGTGGCCATGAGCGGTGAAGCAGCTCAAATGGAACTGAATGCAATGGAGCCGGTGATGGCACAATGCTGTTTCGAGTCCGCCGATTTACTGATGAATGGTTTCGACACTTTGCGCACCTTATGCATCGACGGCATTACGGCTAATGAAGAAAAATGCCGGAGAGATGTGCATAACAGCATTGGAGTAGTGACAGCCCTGAATCCGGTGATCGGATATAAGAACTCTACCAAAATAGCCAAAGAAGCATTGGAAACCGGGAAGGGAGTTTATGAACTTGTTTTGGAACATAACATTCTTTCCAAAGAAGACTTGGATACTATCTTAAAACCTGAAAATATGATAAAACCGGTGAAGTTGGACATTCACCCGAATCGTTGATTGATATATAGTAAGTGGAGATTGGTTTAAGATGAGATATCGCCGGGCAAATCATTGATCTGTTCCGGCGATTTTTGATTATTTATTACTTTGACCTTATACGGGAATAATTGCTAATTCATCCGGCGAAATGGTTATTGTTTATTACTTCGAAAGCGACGAACTTTGCAATATCATTCGTTGTTAACCTAATAAGCAAGTCTTGAACCCATTAAAAGTTATATAGATATGAATGCATTTGATGTTATTATTATCGGTTTCGGTAAGGGAGGAAAGACCCTTGCGGCAGAGTTTGCAAAACGTGGGCGGAAAGTTGCCATTGTTGAACGTTCTGATAAAATGTATGGAGGGACGTGTATCAATATCGGATGTATTCCGACAAAGACGCTAGTTCATCAGGCTAAAATTGCTTCCGGCATGAAGAATTCGACGTTTGAAGAAAGAAGAGAGTTTTATCGCAATGCTATTGCTGTGAAGGAGTCTGTGACAAGTGCGTTGAGAGATAAGAATTACCATAATCTGGCAGATCATCCTAATGTAACAGTTTATACAGGTGTAGGTTCTTTTGTATCTGCCGATGTGGTTTCCGTCCGTACATCTACTGAAGAAATATGGTTAACATCAAAGCAAATAATTATCAACACCGGAGCGGAAACAATTATTCCGCCTATTGAAGGAATTGCGGACAATTCTTTGGTTTATACCAGTACTTCAATCATGGAATTAACCGATCTTCCCCGTCGGCTGGTTATTGTTGGCGGCGGTTATATTGGTTTAGAGTTTGCGTCTATGTATGCTTCGTTCGGTTCGCAGGTGACGGTGCTTGAGAGTTATCCGGAACTAATTGCTCGTGAAGATCGTGACATTGCTGCAAGTGTAAAGGAAACATTGGAGAAAAAAGGTATTGTTTTTCGGATGAACGTGAAGGTACAATCTGTGCGGCATGTTGAAAATAGGGCTGTCGTTGTTTTTTCTGACTCACAAACAGGTGAAGCGTTCGGACTTGAAGCTGATGCTGTCTTGTTGGCTACGGGGCGCAAACCCAATACGAAAGATCTTAATCTGGAAGTTGCCGGAGTGGAGACGGACGCACGTGGAGCGATCATTGTGGATGAATATCTGAAAACAACTAATCCGAATATACGTGCCGTGGGTGATGTGAAAGGTGGTTTGCAGTTCACTTATATTTCATTGGATGATTATCGGATTATCTGTGAAGATTTGTTTGGAGATAAGGAGCGGAAAACAAGTGACCGTAATCCGGTTGCTTACTCCGTATTTATTGATCCTCCAATGGCGCGTATCGGATTGAATGAGGATGAGGCTCGTAAGCAGGATTTGGATGTGATTATCAAGAAATTGCCTGTTATGGCGATACCGAGAGCAAAGACATTGGGAGAGACGGACGGTCTGTTGAAAGCTGTCATTGATAAGAATACGGGAAAAATAGTAGGTTGTATGCTGTTTGCGCCTGATGCCGGCGAAGTCATCAATATAGTTGCCATGGCAATGAAAACAGGTCAGGATTATACTTTCCTGCGTGATTTCATCTTTACTCATCCCAGCATGAGCGAAGCGTTGAATGATTTGTTCTCATAGAGTAGTAAGAATACGTCTTTCTAGTCGCATACGCTGTGTGTGGATCATCCTGATTTCAGTTGTCGGGTAAGTTGTGTTTTCCCCGTGATTACTGGTTGGCTAATTTCCGGTCAGCAGCTTAAATTTGTTTTATAGCTTCAAATAATTTGTTTAGAGGCTTGAAACAATCTGTTCGCAGGCTTGAAACTAAAGTTTCCCCTATGGGGGAACAATGGTTTCCTTACGGGGAAACTATAGTCTCTCACCGGGAAACTGTTAGTATCATTATATGAAACTGTCATTCGTCCTATTGGAAACTGGAACTTTCCTAATGGATAAGCCATTTGCAATCTTATTATGGTATGATGCTTTCATCTGTATCTATACGCTCGTTTCACCTGTTGTTTCAGATGATATTAAACCATTGATCAGGTATTATCACTCCATTTCCCATGTGTTAATACCTGATTTTTCAACTATTAATGGCTGAAGTCTACAGTGTTAATACTTGAGGTGATAGCTGTTAATACTTCTTGCGGAAATAATTAATGTTCAGTATATCAGATGATAACAGTTTGTTGTAGGTGCAGATTAGTGGAAGCGCTTACGTGATGGCAGGGTGAGGGTAAAAGTTACCCTCACCCTGCCATCATTTTTTTACCCTCACACCTGTAATGCCGATGAATAAAGGGATTGAACCAATGGGTGAGGGTGTGAGGGTAAAAACTGCTATAACTTTTATTTGTGAGAAATATTTCCATAATCAAGAACGAGAAGTAGAGCCGTCTTTTGTCAGATTCATTTTAATACATAACTTCCAGTATTTATTTCCATATTTCGACTGCGTTTCAAAAAAACATATATCTTTGCCGTACGCTTTCAGCCCATCAGCGTGATGGAATAGGCAGAAGGCGGTTTTTATTTCCATTATGGAGTAAAAGCGTATTATCTCTCGATCTTAGAAATAGCCAATCCAAACAAAGAGAGATGATACGGTAGATACTCCACGTGAACGGATGTATATCAACATATTCGTAAGAGATGTGTTATATATAAACGATTGACGTGGGTGTCTGCTGTTATCATTATCTTTTGTGCGGGTGTAGCTAGCCTTAAGATCGGATAATGGTACAGCAGCATCTGCGTCTTTCTTGTATTCGGCCGGTAATAAATTGCCCCAATTTAACCTAGCCAATCCCCACCCGGCAGACTGCAAAAAAGCGTGGATGCCCGTTGTGCTAATATACATGAATAAAATATTATTCATCCCTTATTTGTATCACACATGAAAAAACAAACGCTATGGCACAATGGATTAGTATAGAAGAGGCAGCCGCAAAGTACGGATTCGAGACAGAATATATCTGGGTCTTGATAGAGATGCGAGAAATCACTGTGGACTACGAAAGGTCGGGCATCGACATCATCAGTGATGACAGTGTTCAGGAGTTTATGAGTCGAAATGAAAAAGGGGCTACCTTGATGTATATCGAAAAACTGGAACGATATTGCATAGATAAATCAAAACTTTGTTCAATATACCTATCACTTTTAGGAAAACAGGACAAAGAAATCACAAGATATAAAGCAGCCGGAATCCTCTATGATACCTTACAAATCAAATGGCTGAAACAATGTGACCGGTTGCGGAAGTTGGAAAAAGAACTCGTCTTGGGGCAGACTACTTGCTGTACCTGTTGGCTGAAAAGAATCTGTATGAAAATCAGGAAGTAAAATCGGATTAATTCAATACTTATTTGCTAAAATATCAATTGCTTCATAACCGTACCAATTAGATAAAATCGAACTTATAAGAAATTCTTATTAGTTCGTCAGGAGGGACAACGACGTCTTTAAATGAACAAACAACCAATAATTTGTGTTTATTTAATCTAAATATATATCTTTGTCCCGAATTATAAACACGTAAATTTATGAAAAAGATTTTTGGTGCTTTAATGATTGCTATATGTATAGCTATGGCAATGCCTGCTCAGGCGCAGATACACTTTGGTGTAAAGGGAGGTTTGAACTTGTCAAAGGCGAGTTTCTCTAATGTGAGCGAAAACTTTAAAAAGGATAATTTCACAGGTTTCTTTATCGGTCCGATGGCCGAGTTTAATATTCCAATCGTAGGGTTGGGAGTAGATGCATCTTTGCTTTTTGCTCAACGGGGTATCAAAGTTTCAGAAGGGAATGATGATATTACTGTTAAACAAAACGGTATTGATATTCCTGTAAACCTGAAATATACCATTGGCTTGGGAAGTCTGGCGGGTATTTATCTGGCTGCAGGTCCTGACTTTTATTTCGATTTTGAAAAGAAATCGGGAATTGATAAGAAGAAAGCTGAAGTAGGTATCAATGTGGGTGCCGGTTTGAAGTTGCTGAACCATTTGCAGGTGGGTGCTAATTACAATATCCCATTGGGTAATACTGCTGATATTGAAGGAACAAATGCTTCTTATAAGACTAAGACTTGGCAAGTATCTGTGGCCTATATTTTTTAAGTAGTCTATCACTTTACATAGTATATGAAAAAGAGTTTCCGATAACCGGAAACTCTTTTTTGTTTGGGATTGTCCTGTTGCGCTCTCGAATATATTTCTTCCAATTCTCGTATGAAGTAGAGTTTTCTTTTTAAGTGTTCTCTCTCCCTTCTTTTAAATCCCCATTTTTTTATTGTATTTTTGTAGCTGCAATGAAAAAGTATGTAGATGTCATATTACCGCTTCCGCTTCCGAAGAGTTTTACTTACTCTTTGCCGGATGAATGTGCGGAAGATGTGAAGATAGGCTGCCGTGTGGTAGTTCCTTTCGGGCGGAAGAAGTTTTATACGGCTATCGTCCTTAACGTTCATTATTGTGCTCCAACGGAGTACGAAGTGAAAGATATATCTGCATTGCTGGATGCTTCTCCCATTCTGTTACCCGCTCAATTCAAATTTTGGGAGTGGATAGCTGATTATTATCTCTGTACACAAGGCGATGTCTATAAAGCGGCACTTCCCTCCGGCCTGAAACTGGAGAGTGAAACGATCGTTGAATATAATCCTGATTTTGAAGCGGATGCGCCATTGCCGGAACGTGAGCAACGTATTTTGGATTTACTTGCCGTAGATTCGCAACAGTGCGTCACTAAACTGGAGAAGGACAGTGGTATCAAAAATATTCTTACGGTCATCAAGTCTTTGCTCGATAAAGAAGCGATTTTCGTAAAGGAGGAGTTGAGGCGTACTTATAAACCTAAAACAGAGGCACGGGTTCGGCTTGCGGGTACAGCGGATGAAAAGCGGCTTCATATCCTGTTTGATATTCTGTCTCGTGCTCCGAAGCAGTTGGCATTACTCATGAAGTATGTGGAGTGTTCCGGCGTTTTAGGAGCGGGAACTCCGAAAGAAGTCTCCAAGAAAGAACTGTTGCAGCGGACTAATGTGGCTCCTTCTGTATTGAATGGATTGGTGGATAAGAAGATTTTTGAAATCTACTACCATGAAATCGGGCGGTTGGATAAGCAGGAGAAGGAGATTGTCGAATTAAATCCTTTGAATGAGTTTCAACAGCGTGCATTTGATGAAGTCGTGCAGTCTTTTCAGGAGAAAAATGTCTGTCTGCTTCATGGGGTAACGTCCAGTGGTAAGACTGAAATTTATATCCATCTGATAGAAGAAGCGATTCGTCAGGGAAAGCAGGTGTTATATTTGTTGCCGGAAATTGCATTGACCACTCAAATCACGGAGCGTTTGCAACGGGTCTTCGGTGCTCGTCTGGGTATCTATCATTCTAAGTTCCCTGATGCCGAACGGGTTGAAATATGGCGGAAGCAACTGGGAGAGAACGGGTATGATATTATTCTGGGTGTTCGTTCTTCTATTTTCCTGCCTTTCCGAAATCTGGGATTGGTGATTGTGGACGAAGAGCACGAAAATACGTATAAGCAACAAGATCCCGCTCCCCGCTATCATGCGCGTAGCGCGGCTATTGTACTGGCCGCCATGTACGGAGCTAAAACCCTGTTGGGTACGGCCACTCCCTCTATCGAGTCATGGCAGAATGCAAGAGAGGGAAAATATGGTTTCGTACAACTGAAAGAACGATATAAAGAAATCCAGTTGCCGGAGATTATTCCGGTGGATATCAAGGAACTGCATCGCAAAAAGCGGATGGTCGGACAATTCTCGCCACTTCTGATACAATATATGAAAGAGGCTTTGGAACAGAAAGAACAAGTGATTCTTTTTCAGAACCGTCGTGGGTTTGCTCCGATGGTGGAGTGTCGTACCTGTGGTTGGGTGCCTAAGTGTAAGAATTGCGATGTAAGCCTTACCTATCATAAAGGAATTAATCAATTAACCTGTCACTACTGCGGTTATACGTATCAACTGCCGAAATCCTGTCCTGCCTGCGAGGGAACAGAACTGGTGAACCGTGGTTTCGGTACGGAAAAGATTGAAGATGACATCAAAATCCTTTTCCCGGAAGCTGCCGTAGCCCGGATGGACTTGGATACTACACGTACCCGCTCGGCTTATGAGAAGATTATTGCAGACTTTGAGCAGGGAAAGACGGACATATTGATTGGTACGCAAATGGTATCAAAAGGGTTGGATTTCGATCATGTCAGTATAGTAGGTATATTGAATGCTGATACCATGTTGAATTATCCTGATTTCCGTTCCTATGAACGTGCTTTTCAGTTGATGGCACAAGTAGCGGGACGTGCCGGACGTAAGAACAAACGCGGACGGGTGGTATTGCAAACCAAGAGTATCGATCATCCTATCATTCATCAGGTCATTGCCAATGATTATGAAGATATGGTAGGCGGACAATTGGTGGAACGTCAGATGTTCCATTATCCTCCCTATTACCGGCTGGTATATGTTTATCTGAAAAATCATAATGAAGCGTTGCTGGATCAGATGGCGGCAGTGATGGCGAATAAGTTGCGGGCTGTATTTGGCAATCGGGTATTAGGTCCGGATAAACCTCCTGTTGCCCGTATCCAGACTTTGTTTATCAAAAAGATCGTCGTCAAGATTGAGCAGAATGCCCCGATGGGACGTGCACGGGAATTGTTGTTACGTATCCAGCGCGAGATGTTGGCGGACGAACGCTATAAATCTTTGATTGTGTATTATGATGTAGACCCTATGTGATTTAATAATTTTCCCCCATATAATAACCTTTAATCATTTAATTAACTAACCATGAAACGACTTACTATTTTTTCTCTGACTTGTCTCTTTAGCGTGGGTGCAGTTTTTGCCCAGCAGGGAGTAACTCAATGTGGTGTTCCGACAGGACAACCGAAGTTCCCTTTACTGACTTATCAGGAGTTGCCTGATCCTACTGCACCTTCTGATAAAGAGTGGGCAGCGGTGACTTCCACTCAAGTCTCTTGGGGTACAACAGATACCCGGTATGCGAAACATCAACTCCCGCAGTTGAAGAAACAACAGACTGTTTCCCTGAAAGGCTGGCGTGGCGAACGTGTGAACGCGCAAGCTGTTGTGTGGACAGGCGTAGAACTGAAAGACCTGAATTTCAGCTTTGGTGATTTTAAAGACAAAAAGGGAAATGTTCTTCCCAAAGATGCATTTACAGGTGGTTTTGTCCGTTATGTGATGACGGATGAATTGAATAAGGATGGGAGAGGTGCCTGCGGACACCGGAAGTCCATAGATTATGATTCATTATTGGTGGCCGATCCTATTGATACCAACCTGAAAACGATGGCTTTGCCCGCTCACACTGTTCAACCGGTTTGGGTGCAGTGCTGGATTCCTCAATCGGCTACTCCCGGAACTTATCAAGGGGAGTTGTTAATCAATGACGGCTCGCGTTTATTGCAACGCCTGAATCTCGAAATTACCGTTTCTTCCCGTGAACTTCCTCAACCTTCGGAATGGGCTTATCACTTGGATTTATGGCAAAGTCCTTATGCAGTGGCACGTTATTATCAGGTTCCTTTATGGAGCCAGGAGCATTTTGACGCTATGCGTCCTTTGATGAAAATGTTGGCAGATGCCGGACAGAAGATTATCACGGCTACTTTGACACATAAACCCTGGAATGGTCAGACAGAAGATTATTTTGATACAATGGTCACCTGGATGAAACGGGCAGATGGAACATGGGCTTTTGATTATACTATCTTCGACCGTTGGGTGGAATTTATGATGAGTGTAGGCATTGATAAACAGATTAATTGTTACTCAATGGTTCCATGGGAATTGTCATTCCAATACTACGATCAGGCAACCAACTCTCTGCAATTCGTGAAAACTGCACCGGGTGATGCGGCTTATGAAGAAATGTGGGGAGCGATGCTTGCCTCTTTCTCCAAGCATCTGAAAGAAAAAGGATGGTTTGATATTTGTGCTATTGCAATGGACGAACGTCCGATGGAAGTGATGCAGAAGACGTTGAAAGTGATTCGTAAAGCTGATCCGGATTTTAAAGTATCGTTGGCCGGGAACTATCATGAAGAAATTGAGCCCGATCTATATGATTATTGTATTGTTATCGGACAGAACTTCCCGGAAGAAGTGCGTCTGCGTCGTGTTGCCGAGAACAAGCGTACTAATTATTATACCTGCTGTACGGAAGCCCATCCCAACACGTTTACTTTCTCTGATCCTGCAGAAGCAGCCTGGATGAGTTATTATTCATCTAAGAAACATCTGGATGGTTATCTGCGTTGGGCATATAACAGCTGGCCATTGGAACCGCTGCTCGATTCCCGTTTCCGTAGTTGGGCAGGCGGAGATACTTACCTTGTATATCCGGGAGCTCGTAGCTGTATTCGTTTCGAGCGTTTGATTGAAGGAATACAGGCGCATGAGAAGATCAATATCCTTCGTCAGGAATTTGAGAAAAAAGGAAATAAGGCCGGATTAAAGAAGATAGAAAAAATGCTTGCTCCGTTCAATTTGGGTAGTATGCCGGAAATCCCGGCCGCAATAACCGTGAACCGGGCCAATCAGATACTGAACTCTTTTTGAGAAACAATCATGTATATATGAAGAAAATATTATTTGTCTGTTTAGGAAATATCTGCCGTAGCTCTACGGCTGAAGGCGTAATGCTTCATTTAATAGAAGAAGCGGGACTGGAAAAAGAATTTGTGATAGATTCTGCCGGAATCCTGTCTTATCATCAGGGGGAATTGCCGGATAGCCGGATGCGTGCTCATGCAGCCCGTCGCGGTTATCAATTGGTGCATCGTTCTCGCCCCGTCCGTACGGAAGATTTTTATAATTTTGATCTGATTATCGGTATGGACGACCGGAACATAGATGACTTGAAAGACAAAGCTCCTTCTCCCGAAGAATGGAAGAAGATTCATCGCATGACGGAGTATTGCACCCGTATTCCTGCAGATCATGTACCCGACCCCTATTATGGAGGGGCCGAGGGGTTTGAATATGTACTTGATGTTCTTGAAGATGCTTGCGCAGGTTTGCTTACTTCTTTAACTCAGGATAACTGATCCGGGTGTGATAAGCAATCTTTAGTTTTTCTTTGAACACAGCTTTCACTGTTGCTATATCCTTGAAAGTGATAGGACATTCTTTAAAGTAACCTTCAGTGACCTGGGAATCGATAATCTTATCGACCAGGTTGCTGATTGTTTCTTCTGTATATTCCGGAAGACTGCGTGAGGCAGCTTCTACGGCATCCGCCATCATCAGGATAGCCTGTTCTTTGGTGAACGGATTCGGGCCGGGATAGGTGAACAGTTCTTCATTCGGCTCTTCGTCCGGATGCTCGTTCTTCCAGGAAATATAGAAATATTTTGTTTTCCCCCGTCCATGATGCGTGCTGATAAAGTCCTTGATGGCTTTAGGCAGATTGTGTTTATCGGCTAACTTCAATCCATCCGTCACATGACTGATGACGACCTGCGCACTTTGTTCGTAATTCAGGTTCTTATGCGGGTTAACTCCTCCTGACTGATTTTCTGTGAAAAAAGCAGGGTTTTCCATCTTACCAATATCATGATACAAAGCTCCTGTACGTACTAACTGGCTTTTAGCTCCAATACGGATGGCTGCTTCTGCAGCAAGATTGGCCACTTGCATGGAATGTTGGAAGGTGCCCGGAACCGTCTCGGACATTTGCCGCAAAAGGTCATTATTGATATTCGAAAGTTCTACCAACGTTACATTGGAAGTAAATCCGAAAGTCTTTTCCAATAAAAAGAGTAAAGGATAGGTGAATAATAACAGAATTCCATTGATGATGAAGTAAGTGTACATTCGTATGTTCAACTTCGAGAAGTCGGTGGAAAGACCGTTCTCTGTCATCAATTCGAAGGCGAAGTAAATGGCTGCATAAGTCAGTATAACCAATAAAGCCGTCCGGAAAAGTTGGGACCTTTGCGATAGCTCTCTTAGACTGAATATCGCCACCAATCCTGCTGCCAACTGTGTCAGAATGAATTCATGCGGAAAGCGTAGGGATATGGAGCATATCAATATAGTGATGACATGCGTCAGGAAAGCAGTCCTCGAATCAAGAAAAACACGGATGATAATGGGTAGCATCGCGTACGGGATGATATACACATTAAATAGATTATGTGTTACCATAAAAGCGGTTATGACACTGTAAAATACAATCAACGTGAATAGCAATGACAGACTGCCTTTTCGTTGATAGTAGTCTTTTCGGAACAGGTCGAGATAAAGCATAAAACAAAGCATCAGCATTCCTACAAACAGAATCTGTCCGCCGAGAATCAGACGGTTCTGTCCCATGGACTCATTCCGTTTGATGGATTCTTTGCGTAATGACTCCAGGATATTATAGGTATGCGGGCTGACGATTTCCCCCCGGTCGATAATCTTTTGCCCGCTGACTACTAATCCGTTTGCCCAGGAATAGTTGTTCAGGATTTCTTCTTTGGCAGCCTGGGTACGTTCCTCGTCAAAGGTAAGGTTGGGGGTGATGTATTCGTTCAGGGAGCATTGCCTTAAAATTTCCCGGTTGAAATGAGTAGAGTCTGCTGACAGCAAGTGCTCATAGGCTTTTTTTACCGTGTAAAGATTCTCGGTAGCCTGTGGATTAGCCAGTTTGTCATCAATCACCATGACAGATGAAGTGCTGTCTTTGTGAAGCAGCTGTATATTCTCTGTCGAAACGATGCCTGCCTGATAGATTTCTTTTAAAGTGCGCTCAATGTACCGCAAATAATCGATGGAAGGGAGAATACCTTTCAGATTCGTATGGTAATTCTCTTTCAGCTTGGCGATTGCGTCTTTTTCTATATTTTTATCCAGTTGATAATAAGGTTGGAAGAAAGCCATCAGGCTATCTTGTTCCCTTTTTACCACTGCATCCTCTTTATAAATAGGAAAGTCGAAAGTAGCGATCAACTGTCCGTATTTCCAGGGCTTGTTGATGTCGAACTGGTAATTGAATTTTCCGTCACGTGGCAGGAAATAAACAATCAGCGCCACAGTGCCTACAAACAGCAGTGATTTATATAGTAAATCTCTCCATGAAAATCTTTTTTTCTTCTTCAAATGTTCCATATCCACTGAAATTTTTGCGAAAAGTACAAAAAAAAACAATAGTGTGGAAAAAAAGGTTTAATTTTGCCACGATTTACCTATACTAACCCAAATTATGGCAGAAAGAAAAGTAAGAGTTCGTTTTGCTCCAAGTCCTACGGGAGCATTGCACATCGGTGGTGTGCGTACAGCTTTGTATAATTATCTATTTGCACGTCAACACGGCGGAGACTTGATATTTCGTATTGAAGACACTGACTCTAACCGGTTCGTTCCGGGAGCGGAAGAGTATATACTCGAATCTTTTAAGTGGTTAGGTATCCACTTTGACGAGGGAGTGAGCTTCGGTGGTGAACAGGGTCCATACCGTCAGTCGGAGCGCCGCGAAATCTACAAGAAATATGTGCAGATTTTGCTGGAAAATGGAAAAGCTTACATCGCTTTTGATACTCCGGAGGAGCTGGACGCTAAGCGTGCTGAAATTGCTAACTTCCAATATGATGCATCTACCCGTGGTATGATGCGCAATTCATTAACTATGCCGAAAGAAGAAGTGGATGCACTGATTGCTGAAGGCAAACAATATGTTGTTCGTTTCAAAATCGAACCGAATGAAGATATACATGTAAATGACCTGATTCGTGGCGAAGTAGTAATCAACTCATCTATTCTGGATGACAAAGTGCTTTATAAATCGGCTGACGAACTGCCTACTTACCATTTGGCAAATATCGTGGATGACCATTTGATGGAAGTTTCCCACGTGATTCGTGGTGAAGAATGGTTGCCTTCCGCTCCTTTGCATGTGTTGTTGTACCGTGCTTTCGGTTGGGAAGATACGATGCCGGAATTTGCTCACCTGCCTTTGTTATTGAAACCGGAAGGTAATGGAAAATTAAGCAAGCGTGACGGTGACCGTCTCGGATTCCCTGTATTTCCATTGGAATGGCACGATCCGAAATCCGGAGAAATCTCTTCTGGTTATCGCGAATCCGGTTATTTACCCGAAGCTGTGATTAATTTCCTGGCTTTATTGGGATGGAATCCGGGTAATGATCTGGAAGTGATGTCGATGGATGAATTGATTAAGTTGTTTGATCTTCACCGTTGCAGCAAGTCGGGAGCTAAGTTCGACTATAAAAAAGGAATATGGTTCAATCATCAATATATACAGCAGAAACCTAACGAAGAAATTGCGGAACTGTTCTTGCCTTTCTTGAAAGAACAAGGCGTAGAGGCTCCTTTCGAAAAGGTAGTGACTGTGGTTGGCATGATGAAAGACCGGGTAAGTTTCATTAAAGAACTGTGGGATGTATGTAGCTTCTTCTTTGTGGCTCCTACCGAATATGATGAAAAGACGGTGAAGAAACGCTGGAAAGAAGATTCTGCCAAATGTATGACCGAATTGGCAGAAGTGATTGCCGGTATTGAAGATTTTAGCATTGAAGGACAGGAAAAAGTCGTTATGGACTGGATTGCAGAGAAAGGTTACCATACCGGTAATATCATGAATGCTTTCCGTCTGACATTGGTGGGTGAAGGAAAAGGCCCGCACATGTTCGATATTTCCTGGGTATTGGGCAAAGAGGAGACGATAGCTCGTATGAAACGAGCGGTAGAGGTTTTGAAGTAATCGACACAGTACTATGCTTTACGACCTGGCAATAGTCATTTATGACTTTATCGTCCATTTGGCTGCTCCGTTTAGCCGTAAGCCACGGAAGATGATGAAGGGGCATTGGGTGGTGTATGAACTCTTACGCCAACAAGTGGAAAAAGGGGAACAGTATATTTGGTTTCACGCTGCTTCACTGGGGGAGTTTGAACAAGGACGCCCTCTGATAGAAATGATTCGTGAGAAATATCCTAACTATAAGATATTGCTGACATTTTTTTCTCCTTCCGGTTATGAAGTGCGCAAGCATTACCGGGGGGCGGATATTGTCTGCTATCTGCCGTTTGATAAGCCGAGGAATGTGAAGAAGTTCCTGGATATTGCAAATCCTTGCATGGCGTTCTTTATCAAATATGAGTTTTGGAAGAATTATCTGGATGAGCTTCACAAGCGCCGTATTCCGGTATATAGTGTGTCGTCTATTTTCCGTCGCGAACAAATATTCTTTAAATGGTACGGTGGCACTTATCGCAATGTCTTGAAAGATTTTGATCATCTGTTTGTTCAGAATGAGGCATCCAAACGTTATTTGTCGAAAATCGGCATCAGTCGTGTGACAGTAGTGGGGGATACCCGTTTTGACCGCGTGTTGCAAATCCGTGAAGAGGCGAAAGAACTCCCGCTGGTGGAGAAATTTAAAGGAAACAACTCTTTTACTTTTGTTGCCGGAAGTTCATGGGGACCTGATGAGGATTTATTCCTCGAATATTTCAATAATCATCCGGAAATGAAACTGATTATTGCTCCGCATGTGATCGATGAGAATCACCTGGTTGAGATCATCGGTAAACTGAAGCGTCCGTATGTGCGCTATACCCGTGCTGACGAAAGAAATGTATTGAAAGCGGATTGCCTTATAATAGACTGCTTCGGTCTGTTATCTTCTATTTACCGCTATGGTGAAATAGCTTATATCGGCGGTGGTTTCGGGGTAGGAATCCATAACACCTTGGAAGCGGCTGTATACGGTATTCCGGTGATTTTCGGACCGAAGTATCAGAAATTTATGGAAGCCGTTCAATTGCTCGAAGCAAAAGGTGCCTATTCTATCAAAGACTATGATGAGCTGAAAACTTTGCTGGATCGTTTCCTGACAGATGAGGCGTTTTTGCGGGAAACCGGAACGAATGCCGGTTATTATGTGACTAGCAATGCCGGTGCGACGGAGAAGATTATGCACATGATTAATTTCTAAATATGTAGTGTATATCAATGTGAATTCGATATAAGAGGGCAATACAAAACCTTAATAAACAAAGAATCACCTTTATCACAATTATCTGTGGTAAAGGTGATTCTTTGTTTATTAAGGAGTTTTGTCACACTTCTCATTGCTTTCGGCTCTTTGTCAAATTGGGTGGTAAATCTTTTAGAAAAACAGGCATCTACTGAATTATATAAATGAATAGAGGACAACTTTTCACCAGATTTGACGAAGAACCTGTTTCCTGCATTTGTAGCTAGGCACCTTATCTGTTGACTTCTAACTCTAGCAACTCTTTCAACTCTTTGGCTGTTACGTGGGTGAATTGTTTTGCGATATTTCCTTTTTTATCTATTATCAGGTACATCGGTAATCCCGTCATCTGAAAATGATTCCAAAGATAACCCCACTGTTCTTTGTTCAGCCAGTAATGTTCTCCGGCAATGTCTTGTATTAGTATATCCCAAGTCTTTTTTATAGAACTGGGGCCTGTGAGGTAAATGAAAGCAACTTTGTCTTCACCTATTTCTTTCTTTAGTGGTTCATATTCCTTGATGATTTGCCGGCAGCCGCCGCACCAGGTAGCCCAAAAGTCGATAAACTGTACCTTCCCTTTGTGGCGGGCAATGAGAGCAGTCAACAGTTCCTTTTCCGGAACTTGTGGTGCTTCGCAAATAGTGAATTTCTTTGTTATCGTTTGCTGTCGGGGTTGCATCTGGCGGTTCATGTCTTGAATGATACCTAAGAAGATAGGATTGGTAATTTCCGAAGCCATGAGCTCTTGTCGGGGTGTCAGAGGTTGTAAATTGTAAAAACTGGAACGCATATAGATTGCTCGTATGTAGTCAACTATTAAACTTGTGCTGTCTTGTATGATATTACTAAGACGTTCTTTTGCTTTGGAGAATGACTCCCATCTGAATTGGTCATTTTCTTTGAAGTATTTTGCACTAAGTGCCATTAGCTCGCTTTCTTGCTGAAAGGAGATACCTGCTTTGAAAGCCGTTTCATATTGATGGATAAGTGTCTGTTCCTCTTTAGTGAGTGGTGCATTTTTTAATAGATTTTTTTCGTAAGCGAGTGGGTCTTTGTGGGTATCATATAAATCCATGACTACATTGCGGTAATTATAACAATAGAGTGCTAAAGGGTGATTGACTGGGAAATCCTTCAAATAATTGTGGAAATCATCGGGCAAATATACATCAAGAAAAGCAGCAAAAGCTTGTTCCCGCGTAATGTTTTCCTTCTTTTGATAAGCAGTTTGCAGGCAATAGTGGGTGGCCTGTAGATTTTCCAGGCAATCAAATGCGCATGAGAGATTGGCGAGTGTGCGAGTGTCTTCGCTGAATTGTAACTGTGCGCTGTTGTGCGTTACATATCGTTTGTATTGGTTGATACATCGTTTTTTGAATTCATTGGCACTAATGCCTACAATGGAATCCAATAGGTCGCCATCACTATAAACAGGTGGTATCTTTGTTATCAGTTCCGGCTGGTACCATTCATTGTTAATGGTAGCATATTGGCCGCTAAATACAAACTGTTTTCCTGGTGGATTACTTAGATTGATAGCTACATTTGTTTCTTTTTCGGGACTTAGCAGAATGACTAAATCAGCATTTCCTATCATCATCCGTACTTGTGTATGATGGTAGAGAGGAATATTAATAGTAAAGCTTCCGTCTGACTCAACAGTCGGATAAAGAGTTTCGGCTGTTCCCATCACGATATTGGGAGCTCCGATCTTGAATATCAGATTGTCATTCGGATGGTAATTGGCGATTGTACCACTTAAAATGGCCTTTCCTTTCTGATATTCGGGGATGGGTAATTGTGCTTGTGCCAGGTTGAATAACAAGGACAAACAAAGACAAGTAAATAGTCTGTTCATGTTCATAGTAGTTCTTTTATTGCATTTATTATTTCTTTATCTGTATTCTCATTACTATAACCTCTGATTACTTTTCGTATGATTCGTTCTTGGTCTACTATGAAAAAGTAAGGTGCGGCACCACCGGTCTGATATTGTTTGATAACCTCATTTGTTGCATTCAGAATGGTATAATTCAATTCCTTTCGCTTTGCGTAATTTCGGATAGCAGATACTTTACGGCTCCAGGATTCTATTGCAATCAGCTCAAACTCTTCACTGGTGAATGATTCTTTTAGCTGTTTCAAGAAGGGGATGGCTGCCTGACAGGCGCCACAACCAATGCCTGTGAAGTTGATTAGTATGATTTTGCTTTTGTAGTCGGCTAATGATACCGGCTGTGCTTCTATATTTTCTAATATCCAGCCGGGAGCTTTTTTTCCTATAAGACTGGATGCTGTTGGTTCTGCTTTTTTCTTGTAGAGGTCGCTGTATTTTACTATCTCATAATCTTTGGGGAAATAATCAGACGCGTTAAAGTCGTAAATTGTGTGTCTATTGATTGCAAGATTTGAGCAAGTTGAAACGGAAATATCATGCGACATCTCTCTTCGTTTTTTATAAGGCAGGTCATTCGACTTGTTGATCCATAACTCATAAATAGAAGTTGTACTGCCGATATCGAATGGAGGAAGTGGCATGTGATAAGCTTTTCCAAAGAACTCAACCTGTTGATTCTCATCAATGACTAATTTAAAATAATAATTATCACCCTCATCTTTCAACTCTGTTACAATATGATCCTTAGTGGTAAGTGCATATCTGATGATATTCTTTGCGTGATTGAAGAATGGAGGACTTACTAGCCTGAAAGGAAGTGGTCTGAATGTGAAATCATCAATTGCTAATTTCTTATTTTCGTGATAAGGTAATGCTCTTATGTTGCCGTCATAACAAAATTCCAGTTTTGTTGTATCATTGGCATCTAGTGAAACATAACTTGCTCCTATGGTTGAGTCCATTGGATTATCGTACTCTTTAATGAAGCCGTGCAAGGTAGATAATGCGGTTGAATCACCAGGTTGCCAGCTTTCGTTGGTGACATAGTAGGTTGCAGATTCAATCTTTTCTAAATCGGTAAGTACTTTCTTTAAATATTCTTTTTCTGCGTTTTGTGCATTGGCGGTTATTGTTTCTGCCAATAAAAGAATTGTAAGTAGTAGTTTAATTTTCATAATGAATAAGTGTTTGTTGGTTCACTGGCCGGATTTAATGTCTTACAAATCTACGAATAATTCGTAATATATCTATTTTCAGATGGTTAAATAATATGAATATAGATTCTAGGAATCAATGATGATTAGTTTTAGTAGTATGAATCTTATGGTAAGTGTTTGTAAATGGTTTGTTTTATTAATGTGGCTATTGAAGTGTCAATGGAGATCTGAAAAAAAAACGTTCCCCCTTTTTCTTAAAAACATAAGAGAAAGGAGGAACGAAGTTTAGTTTTCGGTTTTACTTAATGTTATTCTTTATACCATTGTGAGTACATCAAATAATTGTGAGCAATCTTCTGATTCAGTTCTTTGGCTTGTTCAGGATCTACCTTTTTAATGAATTTCGCGGGTACCCCTCCCCAAATGCTTCCCGGCTCAATGATGGTATTGCTTAATACCAGCGAACCGGCGGCAACGATTGCTCCTTCGCCAACTACGACGTGATCCAGGACGGTTGACCCCATCCCTACCAATGCATAATCTTTGATGGTCGCCCCATGAATGGTAACATTATGCCCTACAGATACATGATCGCCAATTTCAATAGTCGATTTCTGATATAATGTATGCAAGACACTTCCATCTTGGATGTTGACGCTATTGCCAATTCGTATGGAGTTGACGTCACCTCTTAATACCGTATTAAACCAAATGCTACAATCATTTTCTATTTTTACATCTCCTATAATAGTTGCATTATCTGCAAGGAAGCAGTTTTCTCCGATTTCGGGAGTAAAACCCCGTACTGATTTAATTAAAGCCATATAATATTTGTTTCTAATAAAGTTTTTTATTTAATGCAGTTCTATGTTGTACGACACCCGGGTGTCGTGATGTATGAGACCCGGGTCTTGAGCAGTCTGACACCCGGGTCTCAGTATGCTTGACACCCGGGTGTCAGACAAGTTCTTTTTAAAGGGAAGCAGTTGCCTCTTGTAACCAAACTTTTTCTTCTTCGTTAAGATCCGGTGACAACTTCTCGTAGACAGTCTGATGGTAATTGTTTAACCATTCAATTTCTTCATTTGTCAGCATCTCCTTGATGATCCCTTTTTTGCAGATTGGGCATAAAGTGATAGTTTCAAACTTAAGATATTCTCCAAACATTCCCTCTCCATCTTTGCAAACCAACGTCAGGTTCTCCGTACGTATCCCGTGACTGCCTGCTTTATAAACACCAGGCTCATTGGAAGTAACCATGCCGGGCTGCAAAATGACAGGGTTCTCATTCATACGAATGCTTTGCGGCCCTTCGTGTACACTCAGGAAATGTCCGACGCCATGTCCTGTGCCATGAAGAAAATTCATTCTGTGGTTCCAGATAGGCATACGAGCTAGTACATCGAGCTGGGCTCCACGGGTTCCGGCAGGGAATTTGGCCATAGCCAACGCGATGTGTCCTTTTAATATAAGGGTATAATCCGTTTTTTCTTCTTCTGTAAGTTCGCCTAAGGCAATGGTTCGGGTGATGTCAGTGGTTCCGTCCAGATATTGGGCTCCTGAATCTAAGAGTAAGAACCCTCTGGGCTGAAGAGTCACCTCACTTTCCGGGGTAGCTGAATAATGTACGATTGCCCCATGTTCTTTATATCCTGCAATCGTGTCGAAACTTTCCCCCATGTAGAGAGGCTGTGCAGCCCTAAACTCATGCAACTTTTTATCTATACTTAATTCTGTCTCTTTTCCGGTAGATACGGATTCTTCCAGCCATTTGAGGAATTTGACGAGTGCTACTCCATCCCGTTGCATGGCAGCGTGGATGCCGGCGACCTCCTGCTCATTGCGAATCGCTTTCAATAATGCGACGGGCGACTCACCACGAAGAATAGAACATTGCGGATTAATAGATGAATAGATAGAATAATTCGTTTTCCGTGGGTCAATCAGAATGTTTTTTCCCGGAAAAGAATTCAGGAATGTCTCTACCTCATCATACTTCTGTATTCCAATCTGCCGTTCCTTTAGATAAGTCTCTACCTCTGCCGTCACTTTCTCCGGTGAAATAAAATAAGTCACTTCATCCTGTGTGATTAACAGGTAACTTACTATGACCGGATTGCAATGTACATCGTTTCCTCGCAAATTGAGAGTCCATGCGATCTCGTCGAGCGCGGATATGAATAAAGCATAGACACCTTTCTTTTTCAACTCCGTACGGATGGCGGATATTTTCTCTTCACAGCTTTTTCCTGCATATTTGATATCATAAATAAAGGCAGGAGAATCAGGCATGGCGGGCCGGTTTTTCCAAATGCTACTCAATGGATCTCCAAATATGTCGACCTGTAACTGATGTGCCGCCAGTTCTTCTTTCATCTGTTCGACCTGTTGCACAGAGAACATTTTCCCGTCGATACTTACAGATTCTCCAGGTTTTAAGTGTTGGCAGAGAAATTCTGTAATACTGGGAGTCTCCGGCAACATCTCTTTATATAAGGTAATGCCGCTGCCCTCCAATTCCTTCGTAGCTTGCAGAAAATAACGTGAGTCGGTCCATAATCCTGCTTTATCCATCAGGATAACCGCTGTTCCGGCAGAACCAGTAAAACCGGAAATCCACTCCCGTGACATCCAGTGGGGAGCTACATATTCACTAAGATGAGGGTCGGTGCTGGGAATAATGAACGCTTTGATAGAATTGGAATGAAAGGTCATGCGCAGTGCATGCACTCGCTCTTTTATGCTCTGTTTCATACTTTATTATATTATTATAGACATGTAAGTGTTTCAAAGGTACTAACTTTCTGCATTTAATAACTTGTTTATGAATAGTTTTTGAGAAATATTTGCCGAAAGTTTTGTGAATAAAGAAAGTATGTGTAATTTTGCGGCGCAATTTGACTGCGGAATTTTTTAATCATAACATATTAATAGTAACAAAATGATTGTAGTACCTGTAAAAGAAGGCGAAAACATTGAAAAAGCGCTGAAGAAGTTCAAAAGAAAATTTGAAAAGACTGGCATTGTAAAAGAGTTGAGAAGCAGACAACAGTTTGATAAACCGTCTGTAACTAAAAGACTTAAGAAAGAACGCGCAGTTTACGTACAACAACTTCAGCAAGTAGAAGATTAATAATTCGTAATTTCCTTTGAATTATTGAATTCTTTTCATACATTCGTTGCACGATTTTAGATGTAGCGATATTATGTTGATAGAATCTTTTCTTGATTATCTCCAGTATGAGCGGAACTATTCTGAAAAAACCGTTCTTGCGTACGGTGAAGATATAAAGCAACTGCAGGAGTTTGCTCAGGAAGAGTATGGAAAATTTAATCCGTTAGAGGTCGAGGCGGAACTGATTCGTGAATGGATTGTTTCATTGATGGATAAAGGGTGTACCTCAACTTCTGTAAATCGTAAGCTAAGTTCGCTCCGAACGTTTTACAAGTATCTCTTGAGGCAGGGAGAAACGACTATAGATCCTTTGCGTAAAGTAAAAGGACCTAAAAACAAAAAGCCGTTGCCTGTGTTCTTAAAAGAAAACGAAATGAATCGGTTGTTGGATGAAACGGACTTTGGCGAAGGATTTAAAGGCTGTCGGGATCGGTTGATTATTGAAATGTTTTATGCTACCGGCATGAGACTTTCGGAATTGATAGGTCTGGATAATAAGGATGTGGATTTTTCGGCTTCTCTTCTGAAAGTGACCGGGAAAAGAAACAAGCAACGGCTGATTCCGTTCGGTGACGAACTGCAGGAGTTGATGCTTGAATATATTAATGTAAGAAACGAAACGATTCCGGAAAGGTCGGAAGCTTTCTTTATTAGAGAGAATGGTGAACGGCTTTATAAGAATCTAGTCTATAATTTAGTGAAACGGAACCTGTCAAAGGTGGCGACGTTGAAGAAAAAGAGCCCTCACGTGTTGAGGCATACTTTTGCTACCACAATGCTGAATAATGAAGCAGAGCTGGGGGCGGTAAAAGAACTTTTGGGTCACGAGAGCATAACAACTACCGAGATCTACACACATGCCACATTTGAAGAACTTAAAAAAGTGTATAAACAAGCTCATCCAAGAGCTTAAAAAAAGGAGGTAAGTATGGATGTTAGAATTCAATCAATTCACTTTGATGCGTCAGAGCAATTGCAGGCATTTATTCAGAAGAAAGTGTCCAAGTTGGAAAAATATTACGAAGATATAAAGAAAGTAGAGGTGTCATTAAAGGTAATTAAACCAGAAGTTGCTGAAAACAAGGAAGCGGGCATTAAAATATTAATCCCAAATGGAGAGTTTTATGCAAGCAAAGTATGCGATACATTTGAAGAAGCAATTGATTTAGATGTGGAAGCGCTCGGTAAACAGCTGGTTAAATACAAGGAAAAGCAACGTAGCAAATAAAAAAATCCCAAATATTTTGCGGGAAAGAAATAAATAACTAAATTTGCAGCCGTTTCGCTCGCGTTAGAACGTGACGGTTGCATTTTTTAGTAAATTTGCCTCTTTAGCTCAGTTGGCCAGAGCACGTGATTTGTAATCTCGGGGTCGTTGGTTCGAATCCGACAAGAGGCTCAAAA